>Ga0224495_10002718_pt1 | contig 11337 bp, 9 predicted proteins | sample SF_Jul11_sed_USG_FD_168128 | JGI IMG/M metagenome (GOLD analysis project Ga0224495, IMG submission 168128) | Sediment microbial communities from San Francisco Bay, California, United States - SF_Jul11_sed_USGS_4_1 | ecosystem: Environmental > Aquatic > Marine > Sediment | place: USA: California...
GGATCGGGTTGAGCTTTATCAATCCATGGTCCCGCTGCTCGATTTCTTTAAAATCGGTCCTGGTGCGCCCCTCGGTGCATCGCAGCCCGGTGATCCAGCACTCCACATCCATATCACGGACGGCCTGCCGCACCGGCTCCACCTTCAAGATCTGGCAGCACTGGTCGGGATCGGTTTTATAAAGCTCCCCAACCTTCTGGTCGGACTTGTATACTTTCAGGTTCCTGTCCTCGGCCACCAATTGCTTCATGAACTCGATGGTCTCGATTGGCTTATAATCCGTAGTAACGATAAAACCACGGACATGCGGATTAACCTTTTTAGCCAGATCCCAGACCACCAGCGAATCCTTGCCGATGCTGTTGGCGACCACAGAACGCTGGCCGAACTTTTCGAAGGACCAGGCCAGCAGATCCTTGGCGCGCTCCACCTTCTGGTAGAAGTTCAGTGTTTCGACAAGCTCCTTGAGGTTTTGATCATTTTCAGTTTCGATTGCATGACTCATGATATTGCTCCTGGTTAATAGCATAATTCCTATCGTTTCGATGGTAATTATCGGATTAATGGCATTAACCGTCAAGAATTATTTTTTATCACCTTTTTTTTCAATATTATAGAATATTTTCGCCATTTGGCTTGGATCATTGTTATAATAACTTGCATCTAATCTCTCGGTATACTTATGAAATTTTCAGCAAGATTCGAATACGCCCTGCTGGCGCTGTTGTATCTTAAGTGCGAGCCGGATGAGTCTCCGGTCTCGGGCCGAGTCTTGTCTGAAAAGCTTTCCCTGCCCTACCGTTTTCTTGAGCAGATCCTAACCGACCTGAAAAAAGCGGGACTGGTGCGCAGTGTGCGGGGTTACCATGGGGGCTATAGGCTGGCCCTGGAACCGGAGGAGATATCGTTGTATGACGTGTTTCAGGTGACCGAGGGAAAGCTGGAGCCTTACAACTGCGGCCAGGGGGAGAGCGGCGATAAATGTGGCCAATCCCACAACCTTTGCGTGATCAGCGCATTTTATTCGGACATCAAGGACACGATGACCAGCCTGTTAAAAAGCTACACCCTGGGCAGGCTTTGCCAGGCTTCCAAGGGAAAAGTCCTGACCAAGCTCACTCATGAAGCCCTGGTCAGAACTTGACCTGGCCCCAAAACAATCCGGTTTTCCTTTTTCATTTCATGTCCGTCTCATTAACGCAAGATAAAGCGGCCATAAACCCTGCTGGAGGAGATATCATGAGGGTCACATCAAACAAAATTATCCGACCGTGGCTGGCGCTGGTCCTTGCCCAGGCATTGATCGTTCAAGGTGGTTGGGCGCAGAGCGCCGGATTCAACGGCAAGGTGCTGGAGGTCATAGACGGCGCCACCATCCGGGTCAGCGCCCCCGAGGGGGAGCGAATCGTCCGCCTGGCAGGATTGGAAGCGGCGGCCCTGGACAACCCCCTGGGAAAAGAGGCCAGGGAAAAGCTGTCCAGCGTATTGATGGGAAAAACCGTGAATGTGCGCGGATTGACCCAGACCTCCATGGGGCTCTCCTCGCGCCAGGGGGTGGCCGGCCAGGGAATGGACGCGTCGCAACGCTCGGCCCATTATGACCGGAATAATCCTTTCGACGGCCAGGTGTTCCTCAATGGCCAGGATATCGCCACAATCCTGCTGAGCCTGGGCCTGGCCTGGCTGATATACAGCATCCTGCAGGACAACAGCCTCAAACAGAAGCAACAGGAGGCCATGACCAATAAATCGGGCGTGTGGGCCTCCGGCACGGCGGTTTCCTCCGAGGGACGGCCGTTGCACTATTACTCCCCAACAGGCGCTAAACCCCATTCCGCCCTTCAGCCTGCCAAGGAGCCGATGATCCAAAGAGATGTAAACACCTCCAACGGGCCGACCTTCGCTCCCGCCGCCCCATCCAAAACGTCATTGGGGACCAAAACCGATGCATCGGACGAGGACTATAAGCAGAAGGAAAAGGCTATCGGGAAGAAAGATAATCCGGGCCTGCACCTGGGCTGGGACAAGAAGAAGAAAAACAAGCTTGGCGAAAAGGATTAATCTGGCTTAACGCCGCCAGGCGTCACAGAACCTGAGCCTTAGGCCGAAAGGCCTAGGGCCGTTCTGCGCCAGGGTCATCGGCCAGGGATCTTTATGACGGTAAAGAGCGCACCTTCCCTGCCGATGGTAAACAAGGTCCTGGCGTTGGGAAACGCCTCGGCCATGCCATACCTGTATGTGGCCAGGTAGTAGTCATACCCTTCCGGCAGATCCCCGCCGGAGAGTTCCGGCGGCGGAACCAGCTTGCCGAATTTTTCCCATGTGGTTTCCACGGCCATATTCGGCCCTGCAAACCGCTGGGCGCACTCTTTGCTGAAATTGTTGGCGGCTACCAGTATGCGCACCGGTTCCCCTTTACGGCCGGCTGCGTCCCTGGCGATAGTCTCCATAGCCTCTTTATAGCTGGTGGCCCAATACTCCGTCTCATATTTTCCGTTTGCTCCGCCAACGCCCCCGGCCAAAAGATTAAAGTAGGTATATTGGTATGGATGCAGCCGCGCCATCTGGATCATTGGAAGAGCCAACGCCGCAGCCATGATGACAAACGCGGCCACGCTCCTTTTCGGCCCTGCCAGCTCCATCACCCGGCTGGCGCCATAGCCTGCCAATATGGAAGCAGCGGGCATAATGAAAAGAAAGTGGCGCAATCCATCATATATGTTCGCGCCGGCGACCATGAAAAACACCACAGGCGCCAGGAACCAGGCCAGCGCAAGAAACAATCCGTGAGCCTGGCCGGAAAGGGGATCACGATAAATAGATATCACGCCAAAACCGGCGCCCGTCATCGAAAGAATCAGCGACGCCAGCGGCGCCGTGATCAGATAATAATTGAGGATGTATGTGGAAGGCAGTTGGTGGCTCATGACTACCATGCCGTCATAAAGCGTGGGATAGGCCACCTTGAAACGCATCGCCTCCCATATCCCACCGGCCACGTTCAACCATCCCTCATGCGCCCAGGGCCACGCCATGGCCAGTATCCCCAGCGACAGCCCCCCCATGACCGCCATCTGGGCCGCCATCGGGCGCGCGACGTTCACCAGGCTCTCCCTCGCGCCCTCCTGGCCTGCCAGCCATGGGGCCAGCAGTCGATAAGCTCCGGCCAATATCATCATCATAAGCATCAGCGGCGCCCCCGCAGGCCGTACCGCCGCAGTCAGGCCCATCACCAGCCCCCCCACCAGGGCCATCCTCCAGCCGCCTCCGCCCGGGCGGGCAATCCTGGCCACGAAGTACATGGTCCATGTGAACAACGCCGCAAATGGGATGTCTTTGGAGTTTATAAACCAATGGCCATAAAAGACCGGCGTCATCGCCAGGCAGAGAGCCGCAAAAAACGCCCCTGCCCCAGGATTGATCATCCCCGCCACCGCCGCGGCCCCCGCCACCGCCAAAACCCCCATCATGGCGGAGAGCAGATGCCTGACCGGATATTTATTCCCTTCATCCGCCGAATAGGCCATGGCGGCGGCCATCTCGAATAGTGGGCCATAGAACTTTAGATTGCCCATCTTAAGATAACTCTTGTCGGCGCCACCGGAACTGTAATAGTCCAGCGCCTTCTGCCCATAGTCAGACTGCGCTTTCTCATCCCAGGATATCCCGTAATCGCGGTGGGTGGCGGCCACGACGCTCAATAGAACCGCCATCATCACAGGCAGCCAATAGCGCTGGATCTGCTTCATCGCAGGGGCCGATTCGGCCGCCGGAGGGGCAGGCTGGGCAGCCCAGTGGCGCCGGGGGCAGGGCCTGCGGGCGGTTGGCCGGGTATTTCCCGGTTTATCGATTCCTCTTCCATAATTGGCTCCACAGATTATAACCTGTCATTCCCTCCCCTTTCACCCGGCCCGCCGGAAAAGCCTTAATGCTATAATCCCCCCATGAACCACTTTACCCGATCAGCCCACTACTGGACAGCCACCGGCGCCGGCCTACTGTCGCTGGTTTTATATCACCTGTTGATGAGAAATTTCTTCCCAAACCCCATGCTGATGGTGGGTCACGACTACTCCTATTTCCTGGCCAGGCTGCTGGATGGATATTTCTGGTGGCGGCAGAATGGGTTCTTCTCCATCCCCTGGTTCACTCCATCATTCCTGGGGGGCATCCCCTTTTTCCCCAATCCCCAGAGCATGTACCACTCCATGCCCCAGGCCCTGAGCCTGGTCATGGACCCGCTGACGGCCGTCTACGCGACGGTGCTGATCTTCGCCGCCATAGGATTTTTCGGCTTTTACATCATGCTGGCCGGGCCGTTTAAATTGAGCCCCGCCCCCTGCGCCCTGGGCGCGTTCATCTTCATGTTCAATGGATTCTATATGTCCAGGATGATCGTGGGCCACTTCGCCTTCCATTGCTTCATGCTCACCGGATGGATCATCTTTTTCATTCTTTCCGGCGTGGGCGACACAGAAAAATCCAGATGGCCGTTGTTAATCCGCGATTCGGCGGCGGCGGGAATATTGCTCGCCTATATGGCAAGCTCCGGCGGGCTGGCCCTGGCGCAGGTCATGGTCTGCTCCATTCTGGCGGGGGCGTTGATCCACACAATGGCGCATGGCGGTCTGCGCGGCATGGCAGTGCGCTTCATCCTCTCCGGCGTATTCTCCCTGGGCCTCTCCGCGGGCAAGCTTCTCTCCGGCGCCGCTTTTCTGGCGCAGATCACCAGGGATGACATCTCCCCAGTCGCCAGGGACCTGATGAGCGCCATATACATCATCCTCTCCGCCCTTTTCCTCCCCACCGATGGCAAGGTGGAATTGTCGCTGCTGGTGAACAGGAAATTTTTCGTCGCCCTTCATGAATTCGATTTTTCCATATCACCCGTCCCTTTCTTCCTGGCGGTGGTGGGCCTGTATATTGCCGGGAAAAAGCTTATGGACGCAAAAGCCCGCCAGAGCCTGCCTGCGGGGGCGTACATGGCCGCAATGGTTGTCTTCCTTATTTTCCTCGTTCCCCTGGCCCTTAACTTCCACTCCGACACGATCTCAAGCATGGTCAACAGCGTTCCCCTGCTTAAAAACGCCACCCGGCGCCTGCGGTGGATCGCCGTCTATATCCCACCCATGATCATTATTTCCATCATGACCCTGGACAGCTTCAGGATCGGCGCCCGCTGGAAATACGCCGCTTGCGCTCTGCTGGCCATGGCCTCCATCGCCTCCGCCTCCGTCAGAGATTGGGATTATTATCTGCAGCAGGGGTATGATCCGGCGCCGGTGGCCAGAGGATGGCGGCAGGCCATGGAAGGCGCATCCCCTTTCCGTATTGACTCCATCGGGTTGTTGATGGACAAACAGGGCGCGCCCATCACCCGGCCCCATTCGGCAGTCCCCACTTTATTCGTCATGGGGGTTTCGCCAATGTACGCCTATGAGCCCATTTTCGGATATAAGCAGCACAAGCTCCCGCCGGGTGATCTGACGCCCGGCCCGGCCATGGCCCAGACCGGGGGGCATTTGAACCTGCGCAATCCAGCCTGCTTTCTGTATCCAGAGGAAAATGGATGCGCGCCGGGAGACCTTTTCAAGACAGACTCCCAGGACCAGGCGGAAGCCTTCCGCTCCTATAAACCTTTCCCCTTCTCCATGCCATGGCGGCAGAAAATCGCCAACGCCCTCTCTATCATCTTCATTCCCATCACCGCGCTGGCTCTGCTGGCGCCAGGGGCCGCCAGACTGGTGGCCCGGGGCGATTCGGGGGGCTGATCCAACCGCAGGCTCGGTTGTTGGGGGGCGGCTTTTACTCCACCCGCTCCCACCAGAAATCGTGCTTAGGAATCGATCCCAGATCCATCAGCTCTCCCGGCTTCGGCGTGGCGTATGGCACACCTTGCTTCTCCGCCGATTTCACCGCCCTCTCCATCGGCTCCTTCCAGGGGTGCAGGCCCAGATCGAAAGTGGCCCAATGATGGGGTACCATCAGTTTCCCCCGCACATCCAGGCACTCGGCAACGGCCTCCTCGGGAGTCATATGCATCCGCCGCCATGTCCCTTCATCGGCATAGGCGCCGATTTTCAGGAACGCCACGTCAAACGGGCCCAGCTTATTCCCCACGGTCTTGAACGCCTCGAAATATCCGGAATCACCGCTGATAAAGGCGCTTCTATCGCGGCCGTTAATCGCCCAGGAGACCCAAAGCCTTTTATTGAAATCCAGCGGACCCCGGCTGGCGTAATGGACCGCCGGGGTGGCGGTGAACTTGACTCCCTTATATTCGTGGCTCTCCCACCAGTCCAACTCTGTCACCTTGTCTTGAGGCACTCCCCATTCCAGCAGCAGGTCGGCAATCCCCAGCGGAACGATGAACTGGGCCGTCTTCCCCGCCAGGGCCATTATCGTTGGCCGCTCCAGATGATCGTAATGGTCATGGGTGATCAGGACCACGTCCAGCGGCGGCAGCTCGGCGGCCGTCACCGGTGGGGGGAAAAACCTCTCCGGCCCCATCCATGACACCGGCGAGGCCCTGTTGTCAAAAACAGGATCCGCCAGGATCAACGCCCCTTCCATGGCGATGAGCAACGATGAGTGCCCCAGCCATGAAAACCGCATTTGCGCCGGGGTCAGGGATGTCCAGTCCGCCGCGTTGAACTTCATGATGGGGACCGCCCCCCTGGGCCTGGGCTCTATCCGCTTTTCGAACAGGAACTTCTTACCCACATCCCAGGACTCCCGGGAGAAGAACTCGTTGCGCACTCCGTTGGGATTTACGAATATCCCATCCACCCGTTGGGGTGAGTTTTCCACTCTTTCGCTGTCCTTCATGCTTAGCACTCCAAAACATACCGCCGCTGTCAGCGTCATCAACACCAGCAGGATTATTGCGCCCCTGTGTCTTTTCATCGCCAGCCGCCTTTTTTCAGCGACCGATCCCGCTCCCGCCGCCGCAGTGGCGCCATAAAATCCTTTTCCATTTCCAGCCAGGCCATGACTCCCGCAGCCGCCGGGGCGCCTTCCGCCATCCTGGCCGCCAAAGCCAGTGGGCGCGCCCATGGCGCCTGACCCTGCTGGCAGAGGCCTATCTGGGCTGACAATCTTTGCAGCCGGAGTTTCGGAGCGGTTCCGGCAAGATCTTTTAATACCATCCCAATGGCGAAACGATATCCCTTGCCGTTTGATTGCGCCGCCATGATGGCCATCAGCCTGGCGATATACTCCTCCCGGCCAAGACGCGCCGCCCGACCTGCCAGCCGCCGCCATCCATCCAGCGCCGCCGGACCCCGTATGGCGGCCAGAAGTTTCATGGACATATGAAACTCCTTTCGCGCCCAGAGCTCATCCACAGCGGCGCCAGCCATGAGCCATTTGCGATATACAAAGACCCTTTCCAAAAAATTATGCCGCGAATCTGCATTGCCCAGCCCCTTTTCATCTATCATCGGGGCCATTCGTTGTTCGGTCATCACGCGGAGAAAGAGGCCAGGCCCCCGTCTTTCCATCTTCCGGCCGATGATGCGCGCGTCGCTTATGGCGCAACTGGGAGATTTGCTCTTGAGCACATATCCGCAGACCCCGGCGCAGGCCTCGGCGGCCATATGGCAGGCTTGCGTCAGTTGGTCCGTCATCTCCACTCCGCCATCGGTCTCCATCATCGCGGTGACTCTTTTCCCGCCACGCAGATTTATAGGTGGCCTGGGCGATGGCAACCCGGCGGCGGTCTCCGGGCAGAGTAATTCAAAATCAAAATGTTTGGCCAGCGTCCCGGTGACGTAGCCATCGGAGGCGTCTTGACCGTCGTGGCGAACCATCTGGCCGGCCAGGCAGCTGCTCACCGCCAGCCGGGGTAGTGTCTTCTTTTTCCCCATGGCCAATGGCGGTTCAACCCGCGGCGGCCCGCTCCATGGCCTCCATCATTTCCCGCACAGCGGCGGCGAACCCCACCATCAAGGCCCTGGCGACGATGCTGTGCCCGATGTTCAACTCATCTATCTCACCAATCGCCGCCACCGGCGCCACGTTCTCCAGGTTCAGCCCATGGCCGGCGTGGGCCACCAGCCCCAAGCCGCCTGCCAGGGCGCACATCTTCTCTATTTTTTTCAGCTCCGCCACCGCCGCCCGTCCGCGCCCGGCTTCGCAATATCGGCCCGTGTTGAACTCCACCGCGTCGGCGCCCAACGCCGCGGCGGCCCTGGTGTATTCCTCCACCGGATCGATGAAGAGAGAGACCAGGATCTTCTTCGCCTTGAATCTGTCGATAACCTTCGCAAGCCTCCCCTGCCGCCCGGCAAGCTTTAGCCCACCCTCGGTGGTCACTTCCATCCGCCGCTCCGGCACAAAGGTCACCTGCCATGGCCGCGTTTTCAACGCTATCTTCACGATCTCTTCAGAAGCGGCCATCTCCAGGTTCAGCTTCGTGCCGATCCGTTTTTTAATCCGGGCCACGTCATGGTCCTGGATATGGCGCCTGTCCTCGCGCAGGTGGATGGTGACTCCAGCGCAGCCGGCCGCCTCGGCCAGCAGCGCCGCCTCCAGCGGGTCTGGATAATCAATCCCCCGGGCCTGCCGCACGGTGGCCACATGGTCCACATTCACGCACAACTTCGCCATTGGCTATTGGCTCCAATTGATTTTATTTCATTCACCGAATAGTATAGCAATAACAGGGAGCGGTTAAGGACTATGCCTTCTGAAATAATTTTTTTCGTCAACTGTTTCATCACTCTGCTTTCCATCCTGGATCCCTTCGGCGCCTCGGCAATCCTGCTGAGCCTCACCGCCACCCAGGACGAGGCGCAACGCAACCAGGTGGTGGCCCGCACCATGAAAGCCACGGTGGCGATCCTGGTGGTTTTCGCCATGGCCGGTGGCCTGATATTCGCCGCCTTCGGCATCTCCATCAGCGCCCTGATGGTGGCGGGGGGATTGATCCTGGGCAACCTGGGGTTCAAGATGATCCTGGGGATGGACGTGATGGAGCGAAAGATGGAGACGGGAACGGCCATGGCGAGCGCCGCCGATGACGTGGCGATAATCCCCCTGGCGATGCCGCTGCTGGCCGGCCCGGCGGCCATAAGCTCGGTCACCGTCTTCGCCCATCGCGCCGCCGGTTCGCTGGAATATTCGCTCCTTTTCGCCGCCATCGCCCTGGCCTCGGCTCTATCCTATTTCATACTGCGCAACACCCTCTGGATAGCCGCCACCCTGGGATACAACGGGATGCGCGTCATGATCCGGGTGATGGGGCTGATCCTGCTGGCTATGGGCGCCGAGTTTGTGATGGGGGGCGTAAAGGCGTATTTCCTTTAGGCCGCCCCCATGGTCCTGCGCCCTGTGGCGTGTTATTCCCCCGAAGCGTCTCCCTTGGAGCTGATCTTGGTCACGCCCTTTCCGCCCGCGGCTTCGGTCTCCAGTTGCAGGTTGGGAAGCACCTTGCCGGAGTTCACATATTTGTTCACATCCTCGGCGTTATCCACCGCGGCCAGTTGCTTGAACAGAAAATCGAACTTGGCCTCCAGCTCCGCGCCTATGGCTTGGCGAACCGGCTCCGGAAGGGTCCATAGCTCCTCCTTCACCAGGCCGAAACCCTTCTTGCGGGTTTTATAGATGAACTGCTCCTCGGTCTGGCCTGCTTTTTTCTCATCGGCGAATTTTTCGTGCAACCCTTTGTACACCTTCTCCCGCAGCGAGGCGGGAAGATTTTTCGAATCGAAAATCATGTTCTGAAACCCGGTGGCCAGATGGATCTCGCCGGTGTTCACCTGCGGGAAACGGTGGAACAGCTCGTCCGGCAGGGTGGAGGCGCCATGCTGCACCGCGCCGCACATCCCATATTTCTTGCGCGCCATGTCGCCGAGCTTGTCCAGGGTGTCAAAATCCAGCGCCACTTTGGCCACGGTGCCATCGGGCATCGGCACGCCGCCATGGGAAGTGCCGGTCTGCACCGATATCTTGCTGATCCCCTTCACCCCCTTGGCCTTCACCGCTTTTGTATAGCCATCCATGAAGGCGGTCAGCTCCTCCACTGTGGAGTTTTTCTCGCCCACCTCGCCGATCTCCCCGCCCACGCTCACCGTCACGCCGGAAGGCTCCAGCTTTCGCACATGGCCGGTCAGCTCCGCGCAGACTTCATAATTGAGCCTCTGCTGGGCGTCCAGGGTGGTGTGGGAAAGGTCCACCAGCGTGGAGGTGTCGATATCTATGTTGTAAAACTGCGCCCTCAGGGCCTCCTCTATGAGCCCCTTCACCGAGTCCACCTCTTTTTTCGGGTCCGCCTTGTGTTTCTTGGCGTTCACCTGGAAATGATCCCCCTGGATGAAGATGGGGCCGCAAAAGCCCTCTTTCACCGCGGCGGCCAGCATGACGGTGGAATATTCGGCGGGGCGCTGGTAGGTGTAATCGATCTCCGACTTGGCGATCTCGAAGATGAACGCCGCCGATTTGTTGGCGATGGCGGCGCGGATGAGCGCCCGGGCCACGTCGTAGGTCATCCCCCGGATATTCACGGCCGGCACGGTGTATTGCTTCTTCACGTCGCCGCGACCCATGGCCTCATACAGCCCCTGGATGCTGGCCGACCATATGCCCATGTCCATGGCGGCGCTTTTTATTATCCAACGGGCCATCCCCTTCACCTCGGCGCTGTCGGCGAAGACGGCGTTATACACCAGCTTGTCGATCGGCCCATTGCGGAAAGCCGCCTGATCGGTCACCTTCACCTGATCCCCAACAGTGGCGCAACCTGCTATGATTTTTTTCAATTCATCCACGCTCGAAGCTTTCATTGCCCTATCCCCTCTTTATTCGATGAATGTTTTATCGATTTGTGATTCGTTTATTATATCTCTTTTCGGCCACGCCAATACCCCATCGATGGCGCCCGACGGCCCCTACCATTGGCCGCTCTATTTTCCCCTGTAAGTGGCCATTTCTCCAATCATTTTCCTGTTCAGCCTGCCGGTGAGATAGAGCCCCTCCAGCACAAACTCCACGCAGGATGCTCGCTCCTGGTCGGACCTGTCCCCCCCCAGCCCATTGACAGGCTCCCACAACTGGGGCAGCCTGGAGACTATGTTCCTGTACTCGGCCGATGGGATCATGTCCCCGGTTTCGATGTTCACATCCCCCTTTATCGAGTCCACCAGCGCATCCATATTCACGTTCCCCATCCGCTCGGTGAAGACCGCCCGTACGGCTTTTTCAATTATCCTGCCCACCACCTGGGTTTCACTGATCGATTCCTCCCGGAAAGGGTCCAGCTCTATCTTCCCCTGAGAGCTGGTGTGCAGATATCCCAGGTCTGAAATCCGGGGAACCACCAACGGCTCCTTGAGGGTG
>Ga0224495_10002719_pt1 | contig 11336 bp, 9 predicted proteins | sample SF_Jul11_sed_USG_FD_168128 | JGI IMG/M metagenome (GOLD analysis project Ga0224495, IMG submission 168128) | Sediment microbial communities from San Francisco Bay, California, United States - SF_Jul11_sed_USGS_4_1 | ecosystem: Environmental > Aquatic > Marine > Sediment | place: USA: California...
CGCAAAATGCGGAATATGAAAGTGGTATTGCGCGTCTGTGGGATCGAGACGACCTACCCGCACCTTTGGCGGATTATGTGGCGCTGGTGAAGCGCATCAACCCGGATGGTCAGATGAAGCTGTATCCCGGTTCGCCGCTGGTCGCGCTGGAGCTGTTGCGCGAGCAGGACAGGATGCGATTGTTCGAGTTGCACCCGACAGACAGTGAGATATTGCAGGAGAATTTTGCCGCGCATGGTTCGCAGGTGCTGATGCAGGAAGCCGATGGCTTCGGCGCGCTAAAGGCTTTGTTGCCGCCGCCGCCGCGCCGCGCGCTGGTGCTGATCGACCCGCCCTATGAAGACAAGCAGGATTATCAGCGCGTGGTGACGGCATTGGGCGAGGGGTTGAAGCGCTTTGCCAGCGGTGTGTATGCGGTGTGGTATCCGCAGTTGCAGCGTGCCGAGGCGAGGCAGTTACCCGAACAACTGAAGCAATTACCGGTAAAGAGTTGGCTGCATGTCTCGCTCAGCGTGCAAGCGCCGAGCGAAGACGGATTCGGAATGCATGGCAGCGGCATGTTTATCCTCAACCCGCCGTGGTTGCTGCATGGCGTGTTGCAGGAGGTGATGCCGTATCTGGCTAAGGTATTGGCACAGGACAGTGAGGGCAGCTTCCTGCTGGAGTTTGAAGAGAATGCCGCTGCATGAAACAATGGGTGTGTCTTCAAACATAACCAATACGAAAGCCGCTTGATGCCTAAAATATCGCTTGCGAAAAGTCTGGTTGAAACGCTGCCATTCGGCGTAGACGGGCTTTTCAATCCCTGGCGTGATCGTTGCCCACATGATGCGGCAGGAAATGGCCCTGCCGAGAAGCTGAGTCGGCTGGCGCTTCATCTGGACTGCGATCCGCAGTTCATTCTTGCCGGTGAAGCGCCCGGCTATCAGGGGTGTCGTTACAGCGGCATCGCGTTTACCAGCGAACGTTTGCTAGGCGAGGGTGCGATCCCGCGCATACCCGCGTTGGCGGGGCGATTGTCAGACCGGCGATTGCCGTTCTCCGAGCCTTCGGCCACCATCGTGTGGAAGACGCTCTACCGGCTTGGTATTGCCGATCGAACCATCCTTTGGAACGCGATGCAGTTGCATCCCTATCGCCCTGATAACCTGTGGTCGAACCGGACACCCAACCCAGACGAGATCAAGCTGGGCGAACCCGCCTTGCGGATACTGGTCAAGGCTTTTCCTGCGGCCAGAGTGGTCGCTGTGGGCAAGAAGTCGGAAGGATTGTTGCGCGAGATGGGTATACCGATAGCCGGCTCGGTTCGTCACCCGGCCAACGGAGGGGCGACGGAATTTGCTGCCGGGTTGAGGAACCTGATGTGAAGGTTGCATCACCAGAATTCGATCCCAAACCGATACTGGACAGTCTACCGCTGTTGCCAGGCGTGTACCGCTATTACGATGCAAAGGGTGAAGTGCTGTACGTCGGCAAGGCAAAGCAGCTGAAAAAACGGGTCGCCTCCTACTTCCAAAAAACCAATGTTTCGCTGCGCATCCGGTTGATGGTGTCGCACATTACGCGTATCGAAACCACGGTTACACGCTCTGAAGCAGAAGCGTTGCTGCTGGAAAACAACTTAATTAAATCCTTAAGACCTCGCTATAACATATTGTTTAGAGATGACAAGTCTTATCCGTATATTGTGCTCACCGGGGATGAGTTTCCGCGCCTAACCTACTATCGCGGCACGCCCAACCGCCAGCACCAATACTTCGGCCCTTACCCGAATTCGTACGCCGCTAAGGAAAGTATTCAACTGTTACAAAGGATATTCCGTATCCGCACGTGTGAAAACAGCGTGTTCAACAATCGTACGCGGCCCTGCCTGTTGCACCAGATCCATCGTTGTACCGCGCCTTGCGTGAAGCTGATTTCGGAACAGGATTACCAGGCCGACATCCGCAATGCGCTACTGTTGCTGCAGGGCCGCCATCAGGAGGTTGAGCAAACATTGCAAACCGCGATGGCGCAAGCCGCAGAAGGGCAACATTACGAGCAGGCTGCGATATTGCGCGACCAGTTGCGCGCCTTGCATACCGTGCAGCAAAAGCAGTTCGTCGAATCGACCGGCGGCGCGACCGATGCCGACATCATCGCACTGGTGCAGCAGGACGGGCTGGTGTGCGTGAATCTGGCGATGGTGCGCGGCGGGCGGCATCTGGGCGATAAGAGCTTCTTTCCCGATCATGCCGAGGAGTTGTCTGCGGACGAGATCGTACAGGCGTTTATCGCCCAGCATTATTTGAGTCGTAGTGTGCCGCCTTTGCTGGTGTTGAGCGGGGAATGCAGCGACGAGACATTGGCGCAGTTGCTCAGCGAACAGGCCGGGCATGCGGTGAAGATTAGCCCCGCGGCCAGCGGCGAGCGTCGGCAGTGGCTAGAGATGGCACAACGTAATGCGCTGCTGGCCTTGCAGCAACGCATTGCGCAGCAGGGTGGGCAGAAGTTGCGACTGGACAAGCTGCGCGAATTTTTAGATATGCCGGACTTGCAGCGCATCGAGTGCTTTGACATTAGCCACACGATGGGCGAAGCGACGCAGGCATCTTGCGTGGTGTACGAAAACATGGATATGCGCTCGGCACAATACCGCCGATACAACATCACCGGCATCACACCCGGTGACGACTATGCGGCAATGCGTCAGGCGTTGACACGCCGTTACCAGAAGCTTGCCGAGGATGGCCTAAAAGAGGAGGGTGCCCAGTCTGAATTGATTCGGCCCGAGCTGATCTTGATCGACGGCGGCTTGGGGCAATTGCACATCGCGATGGAAGTGATGCAGGAACTGGGTCTGAACGAGATGACTTTGGTGGGGGTGGCCAAGGGTGAAGAGCGCAAGGAAGGGCTGGAGCAACTGATCTTCCCGGACGGCACGGCCAAACAGTTACGCAGCGACGATCCGGCGCTGCATTTGATTCAGCAAATACGCGACGAAGCACATCGCTTCGCCATCACGGGTCATCGCGCCAAGCGCGGCAAGGCACGCACCGCATCAAGTCTGGAGGAGATTGCGGGAGTAGGGGGCAAGCGGCGGCGCAGCCTATTGACTCACTTCGGCGGCTTGCGAGAAGTGGCGCAAGCCAGTGTTGAACAGCTCTGTCAGGTTGAAGGAATCAGCAAAGCGCTTGCTGAAGCGATTTACCGGCAACTCCATTAAGATATTATCAAGATTTGGTTGCCGAAAAGATTTGTCAGCAGCTACACTAGCGACATGCCTCTCAACATCCCCAATCTACTTACCTGGTTAAGAATCCTGCTCATCCCGGTATTCGTCGCGGTTTTTTACCTTACAGATAACACACTGAACCTGCACTTTAAAAATTTGATCGCTACTGCGGTATTTTTGCTGGCTGCGGCCACTGATTGGCTGGATGGATATTTGGCTCGCAAATTAAATCAGTCATCTGCATTTGGCGCATTTCTTGATCCTGTCGCCGACAAATTGATGGTTGCTGCAGCTTTGATCTTGCTGGTTAAACTGGGACGTGCCGATGCCATCATCGCATTCATCATCATCGGACGTGAAATTACCATCTCAGCTTTACGGGAGTGGATGGCCAAGTTGGGGGAAGCCAAAAGCGTAGCGGTATCTTTTTTGGGGAAAATGAAAACAGCGTTTCAAATGTTGGCCATTATGATGCTGCTATACCATGATCAATTGTTTGGGTTTGATATCCAGATGGTAGGCGCATTGTTGCTGTATCTGGCTGCGCTACTGACCTTGTGGTCGATGGGTTATTACCTGATGCTTGCCTCCCCGATGCTCAAGAAACATCAAAACTGAATTGATTTATGAGCGTGCGTCTGTATAATGCGCAGCCTTCGGGGTGTAGCGTAGCCTGGTAGCGCGCCTGCTTTGGGAGCAGGATGTCGGGAGTTCGAATCTCTCCACCCCGACCAGGTTTCAGAGGTTTAATCGCCTAGAAAAGAATTGTGCCCGTAGCTCAACCGGATAGAGCACCAGCCTTCTAAGCTGGGGGTTACAGGTTCGATTCCTGTCGGGCACGCCAGTGTCAGACTAGCGAAATGGTTAGTTGTTTGTTCAATGGTGGCTGTAGCTCAGTTGGTAGAGTCCAGGATTGTGATTCCTGTTGTCGTGGGTTCGAGCCCCATCAGCCACCCCAGCATTCATAAGGGTTTCGTGAATTTCGCGAAACCCTTATTTTATTTGGACAGTGCATAATCCGTTTGCCAGACCTGTTTTAACAGGAATGTTCAATGAACTTATTACCGTGGAATAGCGCTAGCCTTTTCCACCGCGCCTGATTGAAATCAGCACCCAGATGCCACCCAATACGGCACTAATGAAACCGATAAGCCCCCATGTTGGCAGTCCGCCCAGTACGGATTCGCTCGCCACAGTCATGACGATAGATGAACCAATAATCAGCGATGCGGTGACGATGCCGATCGTGAGCCTGCTTGCAGCCCGATCAAGGCGGTCTCCGAAATGTTTAAGTGGAACCACGTCGACCTCGACACGTAATTTTCCGCGCCGTGCAGCACGCAGCAATTGGCTAACGTCCTGTGGCAGACCCGCCAGCATATCTGCCGCGCTACTCACGGTGCGCCAGCTGCGCTTCGCCAGTGCGGTTGGCGATTGATGGGCTAGCATTATGCGCTGCAGGAAGGGGGCTGCTTCCGCCGCTATGTCAAAGTCTGGATCAAGCTGGCGACCCATACCTTCGAGTGTGATAAATGCTTTGATCATCAGTGAAAGGTCAGTCGGCAACACGAGTTGGTTTTCGCGCAGGATGGTGACCAGATCGGACAACATCGCCCCCAGATTCAGACGCTTCAATGGTAAGCCTTTGTACTGATCGATGAAGGCATCGATCTCGTTGTGCAAACGCGCTGGATTGATTTCGACTTCGTTTTCCTCATCGTCGCGCCAGTCGAGCAAGACTTCGACAACGGCATCGGTATCACTGGTGACCATGCCATGCATCAGCATCGCGACCTCATAGCGGCGTGCCTCGGACAAACGGCCGATCATGCCAAAATCGATCAGGGCGAGGCGATTGTCTGGCAGGTAGAAGACGTTACCGGGATGCGGGTCGGCATGAAACAGACCATCTTCGAGCATCATCTTTAGCACCGCGCCGGAGCCGCGTCTGGCGAGTGCTTTTCGATTCATCATCGCTGCATCAACAGCCGCCAGATCACTGCCGGGGATACCGTCGATGTAGTCCTGTACATTGAGCCGTTCGCCGCTCCATTGCCAGTGTATTCCGGGTACGACGATATTTGCATCGTCGGCAAAATTGGCGGCGATGCGCTCGGCGTTGCGACACTCGGCGGCAAAATCCATTTCTCGACGCAGTGACAACGTGAATTCTCGCACCACTTCCTGCGGACGATATCGGCGCAGGTCGGGCGCTTCTGAATAAATGATTTCAGCCAATCGCGCGAGCAGTCTCAAGTCGGCCTCGACGATGGGTCTGATACCGGGTCTGCGTATCTTGAGTACGACCTCGCGCCCATCAGCCAGCCGGGCACGGTGTACCTGTGCAAGTGATGCGGCCGCCAGTGGCTGTTTATCCAGAGATGCAAAGGCGGTTTCTGGATTTTCGCCCAGATCTTCGGTCAGCTGAGTGAGTATCTCTTCGAAAGGTGTTGCCGGTGCGGCATCCTGTAGTTTGCTGAACTCGCTGATCCACTCGGGTGCGAACAGATCGACACGGGTGGCGAGGATCTGGCCGAGCTTGACGAAGGTGGGACCAAGCTCCTCCAGTGCGCGGCGTACACGTACAGGAGGCTCCAAGTGGGCTATTTCATCCGGTGCGTGCCAGTGCAAAATCTTTCCGGCACGTTCCAATGCCTGAGCCATGCCGATGCGCCGTACCAGATCACCAAAGCCATATTTGATCAGAACGGCTGCGATGTCATTCGCTCGTGAGAGGTCACGTGCCGCACTGATGGCTTGCCAGAACATCAGTCGGTGTCGCTCGGTGGTTGCAGCCGATCGGCGATGCCTTTAAGTACACCGGCAGCCAGACCGGCAAGCAGGGCGGTCTCCTCGCGCAAGGTGTTCGCGCCAGCGCTCACCTGATCACGGGTTGTCGCGGCGATAGCTTTGGCAAGCTCCTCCAGTGCTGTCTCGACCTGCCCGCGAATGACGGTGCCACTGGATGTTGCATGATTGGCGATGTCGCGTAACGTAGCCTGCACATGGCCGCTCGACTGTTTGGCTGCTTCGACTATCGTATCGATGAATTGCGACTCGAGTTTGGCGAGTTCATCGACGCTCTTCTTTAAACTCTCATTTGAGAATTCATTGGTACGACCGGCGGCTTCTTGAACCGCCAAATGCGTGGCCGTGGCAGCGGCAGCCAGTGCCTCATCCAGACCTCTCATCGCACTTTTTAGTGAGGTGGCACCCCCCTCGTCCGGGCGGATGATTCCTTGACGAGCACCCTTTACCACCGCTTCCATTACCTGCTTAATTGCGGCACTATCCAGTTCTCCGCTCGACAGCGCATTGAGTGTAATCTTGCGTACCCGCTCGGTAATCGCTACGGTGTCATCTGCGATTGCGGCTTGCACCTCCTGCTCGATCTTGTCCGTATCATGCGTCATGATTTACTCCTTCAAAAAAGTACCTTAGCGAATTACTTCTTTTAGTTGTTCAAGAATGGCTGGGTTTTCTAAAGTCGAAACATCCTGTGTTATCTCCTGTCCCTGTGCAATCGCACGCAGCAGGCGACGCATGATCTTGCCAGAGCGCGTCTTGGGCAGGTTGTCGCCGAAGCGAATCTCATCAGGCTTGGCGATAGGGCCTATGGTCTTGCTCACCCAGGCGCGTAGCGTATCGACAAGCTCCTTGGCGGCAGCGGCGTCGGTCGGGCGTGAGCCTTTCAGCACCACGAAGGCGACAATCGCTTCACCTTTGATGTCATGCGGCTTGCCGACCACGGCGGCTTCCGCCACCAAGGGATTGGCAACCAGTGCGGATTCAATCTCCATCGTGCCGAGGCGGTGGCCGGACACTTTTAGCACGTCATCGACGCGTCCCATGATCCAGAAATAACCGTCCTTGTCGCGGTTCGCAGAATCGCCCGCCAGATAAGCACCTCGCATCTCTTCAGGAAAGTATGATTTTTTGTAACGCTCTGGGTCGCCCCAGATGGTACGGATCTGTGAAGGGAAGGGGCGCTTGATGACGAGTAAGCCGCCTTGTTCTAGTGGGACTTCATTCCCTGCCTCATCAACAACCGCGGTCTGAATACCGGGGATAGGTAGAGTGCAGGAGCCGGGTTTTATTGGTATCGCGCCCGGTAGCGGTGCGAGCATATGGCAGCCGGTCTCGGTCTGCCACCAAGTGTCGACGATAGGGCAGCGAGCCTGGCCGACGGTGTTGTAATACCACATCCATGCTTCCGGATTGATCGGTTCACCGACCGTGCCGAGCAGGCGCAGACTGGACAGGTCATATTTCTTTGGTAGATCCTCGCCGAGCTTGATCAGCGAACGTATCGCAGTCGGTGCAGTGTAGAAGGTGGTGACTTTGTGATCCTGAACCATCTTCCAGAAACGTCCCGCATCGGGATAGGTCGGGATACCTTCGAAAATCACCTGCGTCGCACCCATTGCCAGCGGACCATAGGCCACATAGCTGTGACCGGTGATCCAACCCACGTCCGCGGTACACCAAAAAATATCAGTAGGCTTGTAATCGAATACCCACTGCATTGTCAGCATGGTGCCCAACAGATAGCCTCCGCTGGAGTGCTGCACGCCCTTGGGTTTGCCGGTGGAGCCGGAGGTATAGAGGATGAACAGCGGATGCTCGGCGCTTACCCATTCAGGCTCGCAGTGTGACGACTGCGCGTTGAACAGATCGTGCCACCAGATATCGATGTCCTCGTCCCAATCAACATCCATGCCGGTGCGGCGATAGACGATCACACTTTGTATAGCCTCGCAGCCGCCCATGCCAAGCGCTTCGTCCACCACCGACTTGAGTGCCATCGCCTTGCCACCGCGGGACTGGCCGTCGGCCGTGATGACCGCAACCGCCTTGGCATCGGTGATGCGCTCGTTCAGACTTTTCGAGGAGAAACCGCCGAACACCACCGAATGAATCGCGCCGATACGGGCGCAGGCCTGCATCGCGACCACTGCCTCCACGCTCATCGGCATATAGATGACCACGCGATCACCCTTCTTGATGCCGCGCGACTTCAGACCGTTGGCGATGTGACACACACGACCATGCAGCTCGCGATAGCTGACATGGGTCACCCTGCCGTCGTCGGATTCAAAAATGATCGCAGTCTTATCCGGTTGTGTAGCGAGATGTTTGTCCAGACAGTTGTAAGAAACATTCAACTCACCGTCTTCAAACCATTTGTAGAAGGGCGCATTGCTTTCGTCCAGAGATTTGGTGAAGGGCTTGTGCCACTGGATATATTCGCGCGCCAGATTCGCCCAATAACCGGAATAATCATCTTCTGCCGCATTGCACAATGATTGATAACCTTCCATGCCGGACACGTTGGCCTGTTTGACAAATTCAGCTGAAGGACTGAATACGCGTGTCTCGTTTAATACCGATTCGATGTTGGACATATGATCTCCGAGCTAAGCTTGTTGTGATTGCAATGATGTGAGTGAAGCTAATCGTCGCGAAAAATATGATATTGCGTTCAATGTAGTTTTATTGACAAGCTCTGTCAATTGTTCGATCTATTTTAGTTTTTCATGCATTTATACCTGTTCGATGGGCAAATGATTTTTGTGCCGAAAACTATCTCAAACGTGGCAAAATGCGTACATCTGAAATGCGGGAGATTGGTTGATGGAAGCATATTGGATCTGGTGGATGGCGGCTGTGGTGCTGGTGATTGCTGAGATGTTCAGCGGTACTTTTTATCTGATTTCTGTGGCCTTGGGGCTTGCTGCTGCCGGGGTTTCAGCCTATATGGGACTTGGGTGGGAGGGGCAGGCTGCGATAGCGGCCATGCTCTGCACCGTCAGTATCGCGGGGATTTATAGATTTAAGCAAGGGCATAGCGGGGAGCATGAGCAATCCAATCTTGCCTACGACATTGGTCAGACAGTGCAGGTGGTGAACTGGTCGGGCGAGCGTCATGCACGGGTCAATTATCGTGGCGCTGAGTGGGTTGCAGAGCTTTCTCCGTCAGCGGCTACAGATGCAACTCGCCAGAATTGGCGTATCAAGCAAATTGTCGGGAGTAGCTTAATCATCGAATAATCGATCATCAGCAGGAGAAGAACATGGATATGTTTGTCATTGTAATTGGTGTTTTCGCGGTATTTCTGGCATTCAGAACAATCAAGATCGTGCCGCAACAGAATGCATGGGTGATCGAGCGTTTTGGTAAATACAATAGAACGTTGGAACCGGGTTTGAGCATCGTCATTCCGTTTATGGATCGAGTCGCCTACAGGCATCGTCTCACCGAATTTCCTATCGACATTGAACCACAGGTTTGTATTACCCGCGACAACACACAGGTACAGGTAGACGGTGTGTTGTATTACCAGGTCACCGATGCCGCACGCGCCAGCTACGGCACTTCTAATTATCTGGCTGCCATCACCATGCTGGCTCAGACCGCATTGCGTTCAGAATGTGGTAAGCGCGACTTGGACAAGCTGCTGGAAGATCGCGAGGCAATCAACCGTACCGTGGTGTTTGCATTGGATGAAGCTAGCCCCAATTGGGGCGTGAAAGTGTTGCGTTACGAGATCAAGGACATTACTCCGCCACAACAGGTGCTTGCCTCGATGCAAAAGCAGATCACTGCCGAACGTGAGAAGCGTGCACTGATCGCGCAATCGGAGGGCAAGAAGCAGGAAGAAATCAATCTTGCAGAAGGCTTGATGACCGCGTCAATACGTGAGTCGGAAGGAACGCGGCAGGCGGCTATCAACAATGCACAGGGCGAAGCCGAAGCTTTGCTGCTGGTTGCCAACGCCACTGCCGAATCGATCAGGCTAGTCGCCGGCGCGATACAGAGCGAAGGCGGAATGACTGCCGTCAACCTCAAAGTTGCGGAGCGCTTCGTCGATGCCTTTGGAAATATCGCCAAGCAGGGCAACACGATGATCATTCCCGGTAATGCGGCTGATATAGCCGGATTAGTTGCTACCGCAATGCAAGTAGTAAAGAAAAGTTGATCCGTTAAATTGGAATGTTGCTTCAGTAGTGCCCGGTTATAAGCCACACAAATTTAGCTGGTTAGTAAAATCCGTTTGTTCAGAGAATCGCCCGCCACCCGAGAAGGCTTGAGATAGCTGGGTTATCTCAAAAACAGACACCGATAAAATCTGTAGCAAAGAGTATAGAGAGGCCCAATTTGGGGCTCCTTTTTAACAATAGCGATCAGCACGTAAGTGGAGACAGCGCACCAGATTTGCGTCTTTACCTCGCTTTCGCTGTTGCTGTTGCCAATACAACGCTTGATGCGCAGGTGCTGCTTGCCCCACTTAGCTCTGGAAGTTACTTGAACCGGAATATCGGTAAACTGATTTCAAATCGACACTAAAATAAATTGCTTTGCAACTCGCACCAATGCGCAACTTGACTCGAATATTTGTAAGTTAACCGGACACTACTGATGTTGCTTGATGGCCTAATAATGCGAACGTTAAGTTCGATTTAAGTTTATGTGTTAGCTTACTATCGGCTTGCATGCAGTGTATAAGTATAGATGCTAAGGAGTTCTCATGAAAATTATTCTGTCTTTGAGGTTGTTCTTTTTAAGCTTTGCTCTCTCGGGTTGTGTTTCTGGTTCGACATCCTATTGGAACGCAGATACAACTGACGCAGAACGAGATAAGCAATATGATATTTGCGTGGGACTTTCCATAATAAAATTTCCGAAACGAATGGAACCCACAGGTGAGAAAACTACTGAGTGCACCTCCATTGCATCTGGTGTTAAATGTGTAGACAAAGCTCTATTGGGAGATTTAAATGAAGTTCCTAGGTTAAAAGATGTTCAATCTTGCATGGAGTCGCGAGGGTATATCAAGAGATATTAGATTCCAATGGGTTCATCAAACTCTGTTCCGACTTCAAATTGGCTGGGCAAGTTGGTTTCTTGGAAAAATTTCCCTATGCTTAATTTTGAAGCGTAGTTATATTCGGTTCAGCTTGAATTGATATTGTAGGGAGCAAATAGACCAGTCTGGTTTTATAGCACACGAATTGTCCGCTTTACCTTCCCTGCCTGACGGACATATCAAGCAGCCTGTTTCAACTCCTGTAATGGCAAATTGCCCCACGCATCATACCCCGCCAATTTGCGCGGGCCATG
>Ga0224495_10002720_pt1 | contig 11336 bp, 10 predicted proteins | sample SF_Jul11_sed_USG_FD_168128 | JGI IMG/M metagenome (GOLD analysis project Ga0224495, IMG submission 168128) | Sediment microbial communities from San Francisco Bay, California, United States - SF_Jul11_sed_USGS_4_1 | ecosystem: Environmental > Aquatic > Marine > Sediment | place: USA: California...
GGCGAATTCGTCCCAGCTTTTGCTGCGCAGGCCTTTCGTGTCGAATCCCTGTTGCTGCAACAACTCCAGCGCGTAAGGATTGATCCGACCGCCCGGTCTGCTGCCGGCGCTGTAAGCGACGAATCTATCCTTGCCCAACACATTGAACAGCACCTCTCCCAGAATGCTGCGCGCAGAATTGCCGGTACACAAAACCAGCACGTTGTATTTCTTTCCTTTCAAGACATTCCCTTAAGTTGATACCGCAATTTATTTGCCAGTCATGGTATCCGGATTTACTGTCATGCAGATCATCATTCAACATTACAATTGTTAAATAATTATTAAATGATCGCTGGCATTCCATCTCCCAAAATGACATCGAGAGACATTGTCACAATGAACAACAAACCTATACAGCTCAATGACGGGCCGTCGCAGTCGTTATTCAAATTCTTCTGTAATAATCCTGTAACATAAACCACTCAACATGCACTCCGCAACAAATGGTTGTTGGTACACAAGATCACCAAAAAAACAAAGCGACACACTTAAATCTAATGGAGAATCCATGAACAGTAAATTCAAGCAACTCATCATCGGCATCACCGCTGCTACGGTTGTCGCGTTTGCCGGCGCAGGCCAGGCTGCCAATATCACAGGTGCTGGCGCCACTTTCCCTTACCCTGTATATGCAAAATGGGCTGAAGCATACAAGAGCAAAACCGGCGTTGAGATGAACTATCAGTCCATCGGATCTGGCGGTGGGATCAAGCAAATACAGGCCAAGACTGTAGACTTCGGCGCGACTGATGCACCAATGACACCGGAAGAACAGGAAAAGAATGGCCTGACCCAATTCCCGACCGTGATTGGCGGTGTGGTACCTGTAGTCAATCTGGAAGGCGTGCAAGCAGGGCAACTCAAGTTGTCTGGCGAAGTACTGGCAGACATCTTCCTGGGCAAGATCACCAAGTGGAACGACGCAAGGATCGTAGCCGACAACAAGGACGTCAAATTGTCGGACAAAACCATCACCGTGGTGCATCGCGCTGATGGTTCCGGCACCACTTTCATTTTCACCACCTACTTGTCCCAGGTCAGCCCTGATTGGAAATCCGGTGTAGGTGCCGACAAGGCCGTTTCGTGGAAAACAGGCACCGGCGGCAAGGGCAATGAGGGGGTAGCTTCTTATGTCCAGCGCATCAAGGGTTCCATCGGCTATGTGGAATACGCTTATGCGTTGCAAAACAAGATGAACAGCGTGCAACTGAAGAATCGCGCAGGTCAATTCGTAAAACCGGATGAAGATTCATTCAAGGCAGCGGCGGCCAACGCAAGCTGGGACAAATCAAAGGGTTTCTTTGAAATCCTGACCAACGAACCCGGCAAGGGCAGTTGGCCGATCACAGGCGCAACCTTTATCCTTGTATACAAGACACAAGACAAGGTAGCAACCGGCCAGGAGGTACTCAAGTTCTTCGACTGGGCTTTCAGCAATGGCAGCAAGATGGCATCAGAACTGGACTATGTACCGCTTCCGGAAAATATCCAGAAACTGATCCGCGCTTCTTGGAAGGAACTGATCAAGGATGCAGGCGGCAAGACCATCTGGAAATAAGCCGGTTGGACTAGGCTGACACAGCAGTTCGATAAGCTATAATCGCGGGGGGCGTTTGCCCCCGTTATTTTTTAATCTTGAATACATAGCCATGCCGACGACGTTTTTACGCGAAGCACGCCTCAAGCGGCAAGCATTGTTCGATTTGCTGTTCCGCAATCTGACACGTGTCTCGGCGTTTGGCGTATTGGCGTTATTGGCTGCCATCATCGGTTCACTGGTGATGGGCAGCATGCCCGCAATCGGCGCCTTCGGCTTCGGCTTCTTGGTCAGTTCCGATTGGGATCCCGTCAACGATCAGTTCGGTGCACTGATCCCCATCATCGGTACGCTGGTTACCTCGGGCATCGCACTGTTTATCGCTATTCCGGTAAGTTTCGGCATCGCGCTTTTCCTAACCGAACTTGCTCCGCGAATCTTGCGGCGCCCACTAGGGATCGCTATCGAACTGCTGGCGGGCATACCCAGCATCATCTACGGAATGTGGGGATTGTTCGTGTTCGCGCCGTTGTTTGCCGACCACTTCGAGCCATGGATCAACGATCATGTTGGCACCATGCCAATGATCGGCCAGTATTTTTCCGGTCCGCCGATGGGTATCGGCATGCTGACTGCGGGCATCATTCTCGCGATCATGGTAATTCCGTTCATTGCGTCGGTGATGCGCGACGTGTTTGACGTTGTACCCACTTTGCTCAAGGAATCCGCTTACGGCCTCGGCGCAACCACCTGGGAGGTGATGTGGAACGTCGTGTTGCCATATACCAAAGTGGGTGTAGCGGGCGGAATCATGCTGGGACTAGGGCGAGCACTCGGGGAAACCATGGCCGTCACCTTTGTAATTGGCAATGCCCACGAACTGAGCAAGTCGCTGTTGATGCCGGGCAACAGCATTTCTTCTGCACTCGCCAACGAGTTCAATGAAGCCGTAGGTGATCTCTATACTTCATCCTTGATAGAGCTGGGCCTGATCCTGTTCTTCATCACCTTCGTGGTGCTTTCCATCGCCCGTTATATGCTTTTCAAACTGGGACAACGTGAAGGAAAAGCGTCATGAACGTCATGCCGAACCTATACACGCGCCGACGCATCATCAATTCAATTGGGCTTTCAGTCTCCGTTGTAGCGATGCTGTTCGGACTGTTCTGGCTGTGCTGGATATTGTTGACGCTGCTTGATAGCGGGCTACCCGCTCTCGCACCCATGGTCTTCACGCACATGACGCCCCCTCCGGGCAGCTCGGGTGGACTATTGAACGCCATCGCAGGCAGCCTGATGATGACACTGGTCGGAACGATGATTGGAACACCTATCGGGATACTGGCCGGAACTTACCTCGGAGAATTTGGCCAGCGCGGATGGCTTGCACCTGTCACACGCTTCATCAATGACGTATTGCTTTCCGCACCTTCCATCGTCATAGGTCTGTTCGTATATGAAGTCTATGTTGTTCACGTCAAGCACTTTTCCGGCTGGGCGGGGGCGCTCGCTTTGTCCATAATCGTTATTCCCATTGTCATTCGCACTACCGAAAACATGTTGCGGCTGGTTCCGACGACATTACGCGAAGCAGCAGCCGCTCTTGGCGCACCGCAATGGAAGATCATCAATTTCGTCACGTTGCGTGCCGCTCGCGCTGGCATCATCACGGGGGTGATGCTGGCAATTGCGCGAATAAGCGGCGAAACTGCTCCCTTGCTGTTCACCGCCCTGAACAACCAGTTCTGGAGCAGCGACATGGATCGGCCGATGGCCAATCTGCCGGTGGTGATCTTCCAGTTCGCCATGAGCCCCTATGAAGACTGGCAAAACCTGGCTTGGGCTGGCGCGCTGCTGATAACTTTCAGTGTATTGACACTCAACATCCTGGCCCGCGTGCTGTTCCGGCAAAGTGCCACAACTCATTAACAATGCTCATACATAAGGCTTGCAAATGAACCCTGAAACCACTGCCAAAGAAAAGATCATCGTCAAGGATCTGAATTTCTATTATGGTAATTATCGGGCGCTAAAGGATATCAACCTGAGCATCGCGGAAAAAATGGTGACTGCTTTCATCGGCCCCTCAGGCTGTGGAAAATCAACCCTGCTTCGCACATTCAACCGCATGTATCAACTCTATCCAAAGCAGAAGGCCACGGGAGAAATATTGCTGGATGGAACCAATATCCTGGATAAGAAACAGGACCTGAACATGCTGCGTGCCAAGATCGGAATGGTTTTCCAAAAACCCACACCATTTCCGATGTCGATTCATGACAATATCGCATTCGGAGTAAGGTTGTATGAGAGTCTCAGCAAGAATGACATGGACGAACGCGTCGAATGGGCGTTGCGCAAAGCCGCCCTTTGGACAGAGGCCAAGGACAAGCTTAAGCAAAGCGGAACCGGCCTGTCAGGTGGGCAGCAGCAACGTCTGTGCATTGCCCGCGCAATTGCCGTCAAACCGCAAGTACTATTGCTTGATGAGCCAACTTCGGCACTCGACCCCATTTCCACCGCACACATTGAGATGTTGATCGATGAACTGAAGGAAGACTTTACCATTGTTATAGTTACCCACAATATGCAACAGGCGGCGCGCGTCTCTGATTTCACTGCATATATGTACCTGGGTGACCTGATCGAGTTCGGGGACACCAGCAATGTCTTCACCAACCCGAAGCGAAAGGAAACTGAAGACTACATTACAGGCAGGTTTGGATAGGTTACTTTTGGCTGCCGTATGGAAGAAAGCTCGGATCCCGAACCGGCCAGCCTTAGTCATTAAATCGCGGAACTGCGGCTGGATGAAATTTAGATTCTAGGCGAGAATCCAACCATCAGCTATTGTCTAGCGGAGGGTTATTGCTGCGATTGATCAAGCATTGGACTAGCGAATGCAAAACCAGCCCAGAGATTGCCATGACTAAAGTACTCGAGGACATTACCTGAAGCCGAATGCTCAACGCGGCTCTTCGATGACATTCACTCTGACACGGATCGTTGATCCCGGCTGGTAGGGTAAGGTAGTGGTGATATCCTGTCCGTTGTACCGGTAGATGACCTTGTACCCTGTAATGGCCTCGCGGCCGACTTCCACCTCCCGGCAACGCTCGACTTGCTGGGTACGCGGTTCATCCCGGGTAGCGATTCGATCACCTGCCATCGCACCGGCAATACCACCGGCCACGGTGGCAACATCCTTTCCGGTACCCTGACCGATCTGACTGCCGATTGCCGCGCCTGCAACACCGCCAACCACTGCGCCACCGACGGAATGTCCGGGCGTAACCGGGATTGTTTCAGTGGTACATTCCCGACGCGGTTCGGTGACACGCTCATAGATCGGTGTGCTGGAAATCACTTGTGCAGTATCAACCAAATCCGCCGCATAAACGCTGCCACACAAGGAAATCATGCTGAATACGAATAATATATTCTTCATTTTCGCTCTCCTTTGGAACCACGTTAATAACAGAACTGGATATACGACTGTTGATTTTATTGTCCGTTCATAATATTTGAATGCTGCAGACTTCAATACACCAGAAAACGGATTTTGCAATCTATGCCAAGCACCTGCAAGGAATGGCAGGATACCCGACGCTAGCGTGTCACCCTCACGCAGCCTGCTTGCGATGGCGAATAAATTCGAGCAATGCAGGCAACAACGTGATTACTATGATACCTATGATGATCAACGTAAGATTGTTTTTTACCAGCGGGATGTTGCCAAACAAGAAGCCAGCCAGCGTAAGGCTGGTAATCCAGGCCACACTGCCCAGCGCGCTGAATAGCACGAACAACCGATAACGCATCAGGCCGATGCCGGCGACAAACGGAGCGAAGGTGCGAATGATGGGCAAGAAGCGGGCGAATATGATAGTCTTGCCGCCGTGCTTTTCGTAGAATGCATGCGTCTTGTCGAGGTGCTCGCGCTTGATCAGCCTGGAGTCAGGTCGGCTGAGCAAACGCACTCCGATCAGCCGGCCTATCCAGTAGTTAGTGTTGTCACCACAAAAGGCGGCCAGGATCAGCAATGGCGTCAGCAATTCCAGTTGCAATGCGCCCATCCCGCACAAAGCGCCAGCCACGAACAGCAATGAATCACCCGGCAGGAACGGAGTAATGACCAGTCCGGTTTCGCAATAGATGATCAAAAACAGAATAGCGTACACCCACACACCGTATTGCTGTGTAAGCGCCAGCAAGTGGGCATCCAGATGCAGGATGATGTCTATGAATGTAGCGAGCAATTCCACAATTATGGAAGCATTTCTTCAGCTTCAGTCTTTTCCGGCTTGATAAAGTCTGCACGTGACACTCCGAGCAGCATCAGCAACGGACTGGCAACCAGGACGGATGAATAGATACTGAACAAGATTCCGATAGTAAGCGCCATCGCGAAATAGTGCAGAGTTTCTCCCCCAAGGAACAGCATCGCACCGACCATGATCTGTGTAGATCCGTGGGTAATGATGGTACGCGACATGGTACGAGTAATGGCGTTATCGATGATTTCGGCCACTTCCGCCTTGCGCATCTTGCGGAAGTTTTCGCGGATTCTGTCAAAAACAACGACTGATTCGTTCACCGAATAGCCCAATACCGCCAGCACTGCCGCCAGCACTGACAGAGAAAATTCCCACTGAAAAAAAGCGAAGAAACCAAGAATGATCACCACATCATGCAGGTTGGCGATGATGGCTGAGAGCCCGAATTTCCACTCGAAGCGCAGCCACAGATAACCGACGATGCCCATCGATACCAACAGCAAGGCGAGCGCACCGTTCGCGACCAGATCCTTGCCGACCTGAGGCCCGACGAATTCGACCCGTCGCATTTCAACGCTGGCATCCTGTGTGCGCAGGGCATCCAATACCTGTTCGCTCAACTTGGCGCCAGCGAGATTCTGTTTGAGCGGCACCTGGATCAACACATCGTGACTGGAGCCGAAATTCTGAACAAGCGCATCCGGCAAGTCTATCGAGGCAAGCTGCTCACGCAGTTTGGGTAGATCGGCGGACTGGCCGTAATGAACTTCAAGTACGGTCCCCCCGGTAAAATCCACGCCAAAATTCAATCCTTTTGTGGCAAGAAAAAATACCGCAAACAAGAACGTAACAAGTGAGATGGAGGTGGTATAACGTCCATAACTCATGAACGGGATGTCGTTTTTGATCTTGAAGAATTCCATTCTTTCAGCCTATCGCTACTTTAGCGAGCCGCACCTTGCGCCCGTAAATTAAATTCACCATCGCCCGCGATACCAGCACCGCACTGAACATCGAAGTAAGAATGCCCAGACACAACACCACCGCGAACCCCTTGATCGGGCCAGATCCAAACATGAACAACGCGATCCCGGCGATCAGGGTAGTCACGTTGGAATCGATGATCGTGCCGAATGCACGATCATATCCGGCATTGATTGCAGCCTGAGGCGTGACCCCGTTGCGCAACTCCTCACGGATACGTTCGTTGATCAGCACGTTTGCATCAATCGCCATGCCCAGCGTCAGCGCAATACCTGCCATACCCGGTAAGGTCAGCGTCGCCTGCAGCATGGACAGCAATGCAACCAGCAGCAGCAAATTCGCCCCAAGCGCCAGCACTGAAATCGTACCGAACATCAGGTAGTAAACGATCATGAACGAGGCAACCATGATGAATCCGATCTTGGTGGAATTGAAACCGCGGGTAATATTGTCTGCGCCAAGGCTGGGCCCGACGGTGCGCTCCTCGATGATCTCCATGGGAGCCGCCAGTGCGCCGGCTCGCAGCAGCAAGGCGATATTCTGCGCTTCGACCGTGTCCATCTGACCGGTGATCTGAACGCGGCCACCGCCGATTTCCTCGCGTATCACCGGTGCGGTGACGATCTCGCCCCTGCCTTTTTCAAACAGGATGATCGCCATGCGCTTGCCGACGTTTTCACGCGTTGCCTCCTTGAACAGCCGCGCACCGACCCCATCCAGATTGATATGTACCGCCGGTTCACTGGTACGATTATCGAAACCGGGCTGTGCGTCATTGATACGCTCACCGGTCAGTATCACCTGTTTCTTTACCAGCAGATCTCCTCCAGCCCGGTCCTTGAACATCTCGGTGCCAAAAGGTGCAACTATTCCAGGAATAGCTTGATTCGCGTCATCCACCATGCGCACTTCAAGCGTGGCAGTACGGCCCAGTATGTCCTTGGCGCGCGCCGTGTCCTGAACACCCGGCAGTTGCACCACCACCCGGTCCGCTCCTTGCTGCTGGATCACCGGTTCAGCAACGCCCAGTTCATTGACGCGGTTACGCAGCGTGATCAGATTTTGCTGCACTGCTGAATCCTGGATCCGCTTTTCTGCTTCCGGTTTTAGGGTGACACGCAGTTTGTATTCCCCTCCTTCGTCTATGTCATTGAGCAAATAATCGGTAAATCTTTGCTTGATCTCTGCCTCGCCGACGCTGCGCGCCTCGACATCCCGAAACTTGACCGTCAGCACTCTCCCTTCGCGGCTGACACCCGAATATGGAATGTTCTGCTCACGCAATGCACTCCGTATATCGCCAGTAGCCGCCTCCAGCGCCTTGTTCAGGGCGGCATTCATATCAACCTGCATCAGAAAATGCACGCCGCCGCGTAAGTCCAGCCCCAAGTACATTGGCAGCGCATTGAGTTTGCTCAACCAGTGAGGCGAACGTGACAGCAGATTGAGCGCTGCCACATAGTCTTCTCCCAACTGGTTTTGCAAGACATCCTTGGCCTTGAGCTGTATGTCGGTATCGGCAAAACGCGCTTTGACACTGTTGCCGTCCAATTCCATCAGTTCCGGAGTAAGGCTGGCAGTCCTGAGAATATTCCCGACACGCTCCAGCAACGAGGCATCCGCTTTCAAATTGGCACGCAACGGAGATACCTGCACTGCAGGCGATTCACCGTAGAAATTCGGCAGGGTGTAAATCAAACCGGCCAGTAATACGGCCATGATCAGCAGATATTTCCACAATGGATATTGATTCATAACTACCTCTAGATTAATGCACTCGATGCAGTGGCACAGGTCATCGGGTTAGGAAATTCGGCTCGTAAGACAGCACTTTACCGCCACCTGACCCATGGCATCTCATTTGATGGACTTGATCGTACCCTTGGGCAACACGCTTTGAATAGCGCTCTTTTGTACTGTCACCACGAGATTTTCGGCGATCTCCACACCGACATATTGCTCATATACCTTGTTGACGCTCCCAACTTCCCCGCCTACCGTCACCACCTCGTCACCGCGTTGCAGTGCTTCGATCATGGTTTTATGCTCCTTTGCACGCTTGCTTTGCGGACGCAGCACCAAAAAATAGAACACCGCGACCAATGCGATCAGCGGCAGAAAATCCATGATTCCGCCACCCTGCGCGGCCGCGGCACCTTCAGCATATGCGTTACTGATAAACATTAGCTTTTCTCCAGGAAATTACAAAAGGCGCGCATTCTACCACGAAGCCGCGGCTATCCACTCATGCCGCAACGCTTCATGTTGAAGGCAGCGACGAACTCTGCAAACCCATTGGCTTCGATCGAAGAACGGATTTCGCCCATCAATTGCTGGTAATAGAACAAGTTGTGTATGGTATTCAGGCGCGCACCCAGGATCTCGCCGATGCGGTGCAGATGATGCAGATAAGCACGAGTGAAGTTACGGCAGGTATAACATATACACTGTTCGTCCAGCGGCCGCATATCCATCCGGTATTGTGCATTCTTGATCTTGATGTCGCCGAAACGGGTGAACAACATGCCATTGCGCGCATTGCGAGTAGGCATCACACAATCAAACATATCTATCCCTTGCGCAACCGCCGCCACGATATCTTCCGGCGTGCCGACACCCATCAGGTAGTGTGGTTTGTCCCGAGGCAACATAGGTGCGGTATGCGCAAGGATGCGCAGCATGTCCTCCTTCGGCTCACCAACCGAAAGTCCGCCTATCGCGTAGCCATCAAAACCGATGTCGACCAGGCCGGACAAAGATTCATCGCGCAGTTCCCCGAACATCCCGCCCTGTACGATACCGAAAAGCGCATTGGGATTGTCGCCATGAGCATCCTTGGAACGGGCTGCCCAGCGCAACGACAAACGCATCGAATCTGCCGCTTCACGATCAGTAGCCGGGTAGGGCGTGCATTCGTCAAAAACCATCACGATATCGGAATTCAGCACTCGCTGTATACGCATCGACTCTTCCGGAGTAAGGAACAATTTGTCGCCATTCACCGGGGACTGGAACTTCACGCCCTGCTCGGCAATCTTGCGGAGCTCACCCAGGCTGAACACCTGAAACCCGCCGGAATCGGTCAGTATCGGACCATCCCAGCCCATGAAACGATGCAACCCACCATGTGCCTCGATCACTTCCAGCCCCGGTCGCAGCCAAAGGTGGAAAGTGTTGCCCAGCACGATCTGCGTGCCGATTTTATTCAGCTCTTCCGGCGACATCGCCTTGACCGTGCCATAGGTTCCAACCGGCATGAACACCGGAGTCTCCACCTTACCGTGCACAAGTTGTAATGTGCCGCGACGGGCGTGGCCATCGGTTTTATGCAGATTAAACTTCATCTTTTCTTTCTATCAACATCGCATCGCCATAACTGAAAAATCGATATTCCTTTTCCACCGCATGACGATACGCTGCAAGCATTTCATCCAACCCGCCGAAAGCACATGCCAGCATCAGCAGCGTCGATCTGGGCAAATGAAAATTGGTCAGTAACACATCCGCCACCCTGAATCGATAACCCGGCGTGATGAAGATCTGTGTTTCTCCTTCTCCGGCAACCAACTCGCCACTTGCTGCTGCGCTCTCCAGCGCCCGCAAACTGGTCGTGCCGACCGCAACCACTCTTCCGCCGGTTTCGCGCGCTGAAGTGATTGCATCCACGGTCTCTTGAGGGATATCGTAGTGCTCGCTATGCATGACATGCTCGCTTATCCACTCTGTTCGAACCGGCTGAAATGTTCCTGCACCGACATGTAGCGTGACATAAGCGACCCTCATTCCATTGTCGCGCAAGGAATGCAACATTGCTTCATCAAAATGCAATCCGGCTGTGGGCGCTGCCACCGCACCGGCTTCGCGGGCAAATATAGTCTGATAGCGCAGCTCATCCCCGGTGTCCGGGATGTGCGTAATATATGGCGGCAAGGGCAATTGCCCATACTGTTCCAGCAAGGTAAACACATCCTTATCGTGTTCAAAGCGTAGGCGATAGAATTCACCCTGCCTACCTTGCACCACAACCCGCAATTTTTCTGCCAGATGCAATATGTTTCCGGCCTTGGGTGCATGGCTGGATCGCACTTGCGCCAGCACTTCATGATCATCCAGCACTCGCTCGACCATTACCTCGACTTTGCCGCCCGATTCCCTGCTGCCAAGCAGACGCGCCTTGATAACACGGGTGTCGTTCAGAACCAGCACATCCCCAGCCCGTAGAAGCTGCAACAAGCCGGTGAAGCTGTGATCCTCCAACTCTCCGTCACGCAAATACAGCAAACGGCTGCCGCCACGCCGACCTGCAGGATGCTGTGCGATCAAGCGCTCTGGAAGAAAATAATCAAACTCGTCGGTACGCATAAGCGCGAATGGAAATATTGCAAATGTGGAATTGTAGTTGATGTTGGCTATGGCATCATGGATAATGCGCCCCCTTGCCGGGGTGATGGAACTGGTAGACGTGCCGGACTCAAAATCCGGTGTTCGAGAGAACG
>Ga0224495_10002721_pt1 | contig 11335 bp, 10 predicted proteins | sample SF_Jul11_sed_USG_FD_168128 | JGI IMG/M metagenome (GOLD analysis project Ga0224495, IMG submission 168128) | Sediment microbial communities from San Francisco Bay, California, United States - SF_Jul11_sed_USGS_4_1 | ecosystem: Environmental > Aquatic > Marine > Sediment | place: USA: California...
GGCCGCGGTCACGGCGCCGTTTTTCACCACCACGGTCTGTCCGATATCCAGGCCGGCGATCCCCTTGGCCATTTTCATGCCATACTCGATGTCCCGTTCCTCGCCCCGCCCAAGGCGCCGTTTGGCGAGTTTTCCCTGGCCGGGGATCAGGCTGCGGAAAAGCTCCAGCTGGCTGGCCACCGTTATCCCCTCCTTCTGCAACTCCTCCACGATGGCGTTCATTATGGCGTCATCGCTTTTCAATCCTGCGCGCCGGAGTATTGAGAGAGCGCGAAGATCGAACCTGGGATTTTCATATATCACCCTTTTGTCCACCTTCCCCGCAAAAGCCACTTCCGTCACTCCGGCTTTTTTGAAGAAGTTGATGATCTTGGACGCCTGACCAAGGCCAACCTGGCTGATTTGAGCCCTCTCCCGGGAGAGCCGGTCGAAAGAGCTTTTGTCGAAGGTTACGGCCACCACCGGCCGGTTCTGCTCCGCCTGCAGACGAATGGCGATGGCGGGCAATTCGCCATGGCCCGCGATCAAGCCCAGGGGAGAGCCCATAGCGGGCCTACGGAGCGCTTTTGAGGCTGACCGGCCTGAGCTTTTCGAGCACCTGCAACGCCACCTTGAGGGATTTCAATTCGTTCTCCTCGGAGATGATTCGCTTGTCTCCATTGGCGCCGCATCCGATCAGATGCTTCAACTCAAGCTTCAAAGGATTGTCCCTGTGGACGAAAATCCTTTCGATCATCGATTCCTGCCTGTATTTGAGCTCCTGATGCGTAAGCTCGCTCTGGGAGCTTGCCCGCCGGTGCACCAGTATGTCCTGATTGGTGTAGTCCAGAACTATATATTCCTTTTCCTGGGTGATCGCCAGGGTCCTTATCTTCTCCTGGGTGGCCCGGGAGGCTATTATATTAGCCAGGCATCCGCTCTCGAACTGGATCTGGACGTTTACCACATCCTCCCTATCCGACATGACCGAGGACCCGAGAACATTGAGCTGGGTCACAGGAGAGTTCACCAGGTTAAGGATAATGTCTATGTCGTGGATCATCAGATCCAACACTACCCCATCCTCCTTCACCCTGGGCTCAAACGGCCCCAGTCTCCTTGATTCTATCAGGATAGGGTCCTTGACCACCTTGCGCAGCTCTTGCACCGCGCCGTTGAACCGCTCCACATGGCCCACATGCAGCGCCACCTGGTTCTGGGCGGCGATCTTGAAAAGCTTCTCAGCCTTTTCCAAGCTTTCGCATATGGGCTTCTCCACCAGGCAATGCTTGCCAGCCTCCAGGCACACCTTGGCGATGTCGAAATGGTTCTTGGTGGGCACCGCGATGGAAAGCACCTGCACCTTCTGCAGAAGCTCGCGGTAATCCTTGAAATATGACGTCCTGTACTTGGCCGCTATGGCCTTTCCCTTTTGCTCGTCGATATCGGAGACGCCCACAAGCGTGACGCCTGGAATCTCCGAATAAGCGCCCACATGGTATTTGCCCATATGACCCACGCCGATCACTCCGGCGTTAATATTTTGATACATTGTGACTTACAACACCCCGGTAATGGTTAATAGAACATTATATCAAAACCTGGCCCGTTTTTACATAGGGTCCATAGAAGATATTAACGCCGCCGGGATGTCAGTTATCACCCGGGGGAAAAACATGATCCACCCGCCAGGCCACTATTCATGCCTGCATTTGCACAGGACCCGTATATATTCCACCAGACCCTTGATCTCCTCACCGCTTAATACCGTGCCGAACGGCGGCATGGCCGAATTGAATCCCATGGCCTCCCCTCCATTGGTGATGACATCTGCGATCTGCTCATCCTTCCGGGCGCTCATGATTTTTGCGTCGGTGTGGTTCCTGGGTTTCACGCCCTCGCCCAGAGATTCGGCAAGCTCGCCATTGCCGTCGCCGTTGACTCCATGGCATGTGGAGCAATGGACCTTATAGTTATCTTTGGCTCTTTTCAACACGGCGGCATTCACTGATTTACCAGCTCCCTCCGGCACGGCCGCTCCCCACTTGGCCCCAGCCACGGCTTCCCCCGCCATAAAGTATGAAGCCGACATCGCAAACAAGAATAGTATAATATTTCTGCTCATAATGATTCCCCGTTGGTTGTCCTATGATATAGCGCCCCGCAGCCTGAAATAAAATATACATATCATCCCGCGAAGAATCAAGAACCTTTGGCGGCCATCGCCGTGGCGCGTTGCCCATCCAGCGCGGCGCGCCGCAGCCGTTATTTCTTCAGCAGCCCATGTTCAATGATGAAATCGCCAAAATAGGCTGCCATTTGCCGGGTGCCTTCAGGGTTCAAATGGCAGAAATCGAAGTATTCCCCCGGCGGAACGGGCTTGAAACCGCTGTAGGGGATCAGTGGCGCGCCTGTTGTCTTCGCCGCCCTGCGGATCGCGCCGCTGGCCAGGTCTGATCCCAGCTTCCAGCGGGCTTTCATCTTTTCCTTTTCCTCCGCGCTGGCGCCCGCGTAAAGATGGTCATCATTGAAGGGGTTATCCACCTGGATGTTGAAATCCACCAGCACAGGCGACGCTCCATGGGCCCGCACGGCCGCCACCATGTTCACCGTGTTCACATACAGCGCTTCCGCGTTGCCAGGGTCAATCACATTGCCGGCTTTCACGGCGGAATTAAGGTTGTATAAGGGATAGCAGACCATGGAAGCCTGGAAGCCATCCGGCTTGAACGCCAGCGTCGCCGCCAGGCGGACCATCCATGAGGGAACGGACCACGCCAGCTTGTGGGCCACCCGCGGGCTCTGCTGGATGGCGCCGGCGTCCACCGCCCGCCAATGGGAATAATCGGGCTTAAACTCCCCAGGAGACAAAATAGCCTCCACATCATTAACCCCGGTGTAGATAATGACAATATCCGGATGGGTGTGCAGCCCCGTGAACAGAAGCCCCGTCAGGTCTTCCGCGGAACTGTAGTACTGGACTCCAGCGTTTATAGTGTCCACATCATACCCCTTTTGCCGCAGGTAACTTTCCAGCTGCACAGGATATGTCTCCTCCCAGACGTCTATCCCCCACCCCCACGTGGTGGATCCACCCACGCAGAGGATGCGGTTCCTGGTTTTCTTCTCGCCACCACCCCAGCGGAATCCATATTGATTTACCACTCCGGAGGCGGCGTTAGGCATATAGTTGCGGAACAGGTGGGGAACGTACTCCGGTATTTCATCATTCACATAGCCCACGTTCATCAGGGCGGCCTGCAATATGTTTTTCTCCAACCGGTGAAACATGATTGCATGAGCCCCGGTCTCGGCAAGCAGATAAAAGATGATGATAAACCCCATGATTCCGGAAACCGGCTCCAGGGCGGCGTAGGCCCTGCCCACGACGCTCCGCACCGGCCAGGCGCCCCGGAAGATGACGGTGGCCAGGCCGGCGAAAAACACAATTGCCCGGCCGTAATATATGACGGGAGGTATCTTCCCCAAATAATACTCCCTGGCAAATGCCGACACCACCCAATCGTTTAGCAATACCGCCGTGGCCATCATGAAAAAACCCGCCGCCAACGCGCCGCGGCGGGCCCTGTGATGGTATGAGGCTAAGCCTGCTGCCGGCTCGTCCACATTTTGCATCTAAAGCGCGAACTCCTAAGCTTGTAAATAATCAAAATCGAAAGTATACATTATCCTTTGTATGGCCGGGGAGGGTTATGACAACCGCGTGAGATAAAATGGGCATGGAGCCTGCCCGGGAGGAGAAGGCTATATTCCTGTGGGATACCGCGCCGTCACTTCAATCCGTGCTTTCGCAGCTTTTCATACAAAGCCGGCCTGGAAAGATCCGTAATTCTGGCCATGACCGTGATATTCCCCTCGCACTCTTCCAGAGCCCGCAGAAGATATTTGCGCTCAAACTCCATCTTCTCGGCGGTGTATGGCTGTAATGTGATCTCCTGGCGGGAAATCCTGCTGGGCCTGCGCACGTCCTTGTAGACGCGGTCTGGAAGGTCTGAAAACCCGATCTGCCCCGAGGGGACATTACCTATCATTGTCTCTATTGTTTCCACCAGTTCGCGGACATTGCCAGGCCATCGGTATTTCTGCAGCGCCGAAATGGCCTCCTGGGAGATGGTGCCGGAGCTTCTTCCCAGCTTTTCGCTGAACTTCTTCACATAATGCCGCGCCAGGGAGGGGATGTCCTCTTTCCTTCGCCTCAAGGGGGGAATATATAATGGCGCCACATTGAGCCGGAAATAGAGATCCTCACGAAACCTGCCCGCCTTCACTTCGTTTTCCAGACTTGGGTTGGCGCCGGCTATTATCCGGAAATTGGCGTTGATCGGATCATACCCACCAACCCGGAAAAATTCACCCTTCTGCATCACCCCATGCAGCGCTGCCTGCATCCGGGGGCCAAGATTGGTGATATCGCTCAGGTAGAGCGCTCCATCCTCAGCCTTCTCCAACAGCCCCGCCACTGGTTTGTCGGCCCCCGCTTCCCCATTCTGCTCATAACCAAACAGCTGGCGCTCCAATCCGGCTTCATCCTTTGCCAGCGGGATTTGAGCGAAAATAAATGGCCGGTCTCCCCTTGGGCTTTCATTGAAAATCGCCTCCGCAAAGGTTCTTCTACCCGAGCCGGCTTCGCCGATGATGAGAACCGGAGTGTCCAAAGGCGCCAGCATCCTGGCCTTTTCCTTGGTCTCCATCGATTCGCGTCCCTCGGCGATGATGGAGCTGAACGTTGATTTTTCCTTAAGCCGGTTTTTGAGCCTGCTGTTTTCCCGGGCCAACTGGGCCATCTTGGCCGCCCTGGAAGCGGCAAGGGTCAGCTTCTCCCGATTGACCGGCCAGCCAAGGATTTCAAAAACGCCCAGGCCGGCGGCGCTGGCCTCCACCTGATCGGCGCTGGAGAGGAGGATAATTTGCACCAGGTCATTTTCCTTTCGGAACGCTTCCTGGATCGGGAACTTTTCTTCTTCCATCAGGCCCTGGTCCACCAGCGCCACATCTATGCTTTTATCAGAATCGATCAATTCCAGCCCACTGCCAATGGACTCCACGGCAATCGTGGAAAAACCCTCGGCGGAGAGCATCTCTTCCATCGGTCTGCGCTTAACATCGCCGCCGCATATGAGAAGAATTTTCGCTTTCATTTACACCTTCGCAATCTAGCAAACCCCTGGCATCGCCCAAAGCCGCCATCCAGCGCATAGAATATTAATCACTGAAAAACCGCCAGATCCAAATCCCTGTTTTTTGTGATCAATCACTCAAAATCTTGCGCAGCCTGTCCGATATTCGCCTTCCCTTCCGCCAATAGGCCGAAGCTTCAATGAAAGAATCTGTTCCCCCCTAAACCAAAAAAGATATGCATTAATAGTCTAATACCATCGCAGCGCTTTTTCAATGGATAATGTATTATTATTCCGCTCTGGAATAACAGGTTATTATACTCATGAAAGCTTCTATACAAGTTCCAGTTTTTGCGGCGGGCATTTTTCGCTCAGTATATTTCCCTCTTTATCCCAGAGAGTGGATTGGGTCTATCGGCTGGAGGCCCTATCATTTCGGCTTATTCCGGCTCATCTCATATACCGGCAACCGAAGACACGTTGTCGTGAGCGCTTTGATGTAGTTTTGTATTTCTATCCCTTGCGGCATATTTCCGGCGCAACAGGATCAGACCATGGAAACATTTCAATACGCCAGTAACGAGTATAACTTCAAGGCAAACATTCCTTTATGTGCAACCCATATTGAGGAGAATCGAGCGCCAATAAAATACTTCAGGAATTCCAACCACCGTTTTGCGGTCATGTTAACCTATTCTTTCCAATCAGTAATCAGCTGTACAAGGAGGATTTTTCATGAAAAGTTACAGGAAGGAGTTATGGTTCAACATTCCGGCCAGGCGAGGCTTTGTGAACATCACCGAGGATGTGGAGCAGGCCATCAGGGAAAGCGGCGTCACGGAGGGGCTGGCCTTGGTGAACGCCATGCACATCACTGCATCGGTATTCATAAACGACGATGAGCAGGGCCTTCATGGCGATTATGATAGATGGCTGGAGAAGCTTGCCCCTCATGAGCCGGTGAACCAGTACATGCACAACCGCACTGGGGAGGATAACGCAGACGCCCATCTGAAAAGACAAGTGATGGGGCGTGAAGTGATGGTGGCCATCACCGGCGGCAGGCTGGATTTTGGGCCATGGGAGTCTATTTTCTATGGGGAATTCGATGGAAGGCGGAAAAAAAGAGCTCTGATAAAAATTATCGGAGAATGACTGTCACTTGATCCACAATTTCACGTAAACCCAGAAAGGATCGGCGAACTTGTCGGAGGAGCGGAACATGTACATCTCTTCGGGATCGTCCCAAGCCCAGATTTTGCCATAATCCTCCTGCCCCACAAAGGTGGGTATTTCCCATTGTTGCGGGCAGTTCACATTATCCATGATAAGCGTATAATAATTCGCGGCGAACAGGGGAGTCGCCTTGTCCATGATTAGCCTTCCGCTGACCGAACAGCCAGGATATGTGTATTCGATTTTTTCGGCGGTGACGGTCATCATCATGTCTTCCGCCTCGGCGTTTATCCCCTCCATCACCCTTATGGCCCGCCATTTGCCTATTATCCAGGCGGGAACAGAGTGGTTGACGGCCACTTCGGAAACCGGGGCGGTGGAGTTTGTCTTGGCTTTACCGCAGGAGGGCAAAATGATGGCAAAGGCCAATATCGCCGCGGCGGCGGAGCGGATTACGACCGCAAAAAGTCCACCGATCAGGTGATCGGGCCAAGATCCCAGCGGCATTCGAAAGAACAATTTAAAACAGGGCGTAAATGAAGGGCGCCACCGCCGAGCCCTCGGTAAAGATTATCAGAGCGCCGAGCAACAAAAGCACCATTATGATCGGGCCCAGCCAGAATTTCTTCCGTTCTTTCAAAAAATCCCAAAATTCAGATACTATTGATTCCTCGGACATCGCGCTAAAACCTCAAATCCTTAATAAATTTTCTCTCGGCCGCCAACTCGTCAAACATTGATTACAGCCCATAATGAAGCTTTTGCTGTAAATTTATCAAGCTGTTTGATTTTGAATCTATCAGAAATCCCCATCTGCGTCAATTTTATCTTTCTATTACTCTGCCTGGCGATGACCCATTCCGCGCCTGTCCAGGCGGCTTTTCGCCATGCGCCGATCCTCCTGGCTCAGCAAACTGCGTACAACTCTATCGCGTCAGATACAGTCCTGCCGGCCCCCTGGAATCCAACTTTCGATTGAAATATTTTCTTTTCTTTTAAATAATATTCAGAGCTTTCCAGAGGACAAGGGTAATCTGACGCCAGACTTTCACAGGGGAAAATATCATGGGGAAGATATACACTCACGACAATGGCAAACGCGCCGATTTTCACGTAGAGAACGATTCCGGTGCTCTTAGCGTGGTGTCCACGGATGCGACGGCGGATATCGTGGCCGATGACCGCTCCAATGATGAAAAATTTGTGAATGCCCACAAGGCCTTCCTGCTTTCCATGCCGGGAGACGCCTCGTTCAACGCCCGATTGGTTCTGGGCGGGACGCTGAACCAGGAGGAACAGGATCAATGGCTTGCCAGGCAATCGGCGAAGCTTGTCGTCGGCCAGGATGGCATATTGATATGCGGCGGATTCGATCCCAGGTTTCTGGAGGAGTGGGAAACGCAGGTCGCCGAGCAGGAGGCTTCTATTTACAAATTCAACGTTCCTGCCGGGGAATATTTGATTGATATCTACACATATTTTGGTCATTGGTCCGCCGCCGGGCAGGTGATGGAGGAGCAATGGCCCGAAAGGTTTGGCCAATGGTTCAGAAAATCTCACCCCGGCCAGCCATTCCCCGCATGGATCGCGTATAAATTGCGCGAGTGCCCGGATATGGATCCTGGCCACGAACGTGAATGGGAGAATTTGGAGAAATCCATAAAGAGCGGATTAATTAAAGTGGAAAGGGACGCATTTCCAGTAGTGGATTACATCTTCCATGTGCAAAAGAGCCACCGCGCCGCCCAATTTTCCGAGCTGCCTGAAGGGGGATGGTTTGATTATAGCGATGGCTCCAGAGTGCCTCCCATCTGCCCCACTGGATTGAAATACATGGGGCCGGATGATGAGGTGGATTCATTCATCAGTGAAATAACTCAATAGCAGGAGAATCAAATGGGCGGGGGCGAATCAATAAGGGCAGGAGAGCATAGGAATTTTCATCTGCGCAATTTCTCCGGCGCTTTCAGCCTGATCGCTGGGGATGCAGTGGACGCAGTGATTGACGACGGCTGGGATCTGGGTCCAGATCTGGCACAGAAGCGCAAGGCTATACTCATGGGCCTGCCCGGCGACAACAGTTTCTACTGCCGGCTTGTCTTCGGCAGGCCGTTGAACGAGGAGGAGAACGCCGAGTGGATCGCCAAGGCCACAGGATCGTTGTCGATAAAGGATGGGGGTTTGCTGGTCTGCTCCGGATTCGATCCCGACCTGCTGGAGGATTGGAAAAGCAATCAGGACGAACTTGACGAATCGGTCTATTGGTTCGATCTTCCCCCGGCGGATTATGCGGTTGATATATACACCCACCGGCCGGCCATGGCAGGCCGGTATCTGGAGAAAAGCTGGCCCACACCCCTGGGTCCATGGTTCCGCGCTTCATATCCCGGCGAAAAGATTCCTTCCTGGATGGCCATGGAGTTTTTATATACAACCGGCGCCAGCGAAGAGTTCGCTCAAGTGAAGAAAGCGGCGCAGGAAAATAAAGATCCCCTCGATGGTGTCTATAACGGCGCCATTGGATATCTTATCCATATCAACAAAGGAGAGTCCGCCGGGCAGATCACCCAACCGTCGGTGGATGGCTTCATCGGCTATGAAACCGGCGCACGGATTCCGGCCCAATGCCCCCGGGGATTGATAAGCGAGCTGGAGGATTTCAACCTGAAGACCTTCGTCGAAGGGATCGCGGATTGATAATGGGGATCGGGCCGGGATATCAGCCGCCCTATTCCTCTTTATATTTGCAGGTGATCGGCAGGCGCCGGTCCCTGCCAAAAGCCTTGGCGGTGATCTTCAGCCCGATCGGCCCCTGTCGTCTCTTATATTCGTTTTGATCCACGGTCTTCAATATCTTCAGAACAAGATCACGATCCCTCCCCTTGGCGGCTATCTGGCTGGCGTTCAGATCATGTTCTATATAGTCTTTCAGGATCGGATCCAGAAGCGTATAGGGGGGCAGCGAGTCGGTATCCTTCTGTCCGGGACGCAACTCGGCCGAGGGCTCCTTCTCTATGCTTTCCTTCGGTATCAGGTCATGGCCTGCTTTTCGGTTCCGCCACCGGCTCAGCTCATACACCTTCACTTTGTACAGATCCTTTATCACCGCCAGTCCGCCGGCCATATCGCCATAGAGGGTGCAATAGCCCATGGCGGTTTCGCTTTTGTTGCCAGTGGTCAAGGCCAATAGGCCCATCTTGTTGGATATGGCCATTATCAGGCTGCCCCGGATCCTGGCCTGTATATTCTCCTCGGTGACGTCCCTGCCCATGCCGACGAAAACAGCGTTAAGGGCCATGTCAAACGATTCCATGACGCCGCCAATGGGTATGGTGGCGTGGCGAATTCCCATATTTTCCGCCAGCCTGGACGCGTCATCCAAAGAGCCTTGGGATGAGTAAGGCGACGGCATCAGAACACCCATCACCCTGGACGGGCCCAGGGCGTCCACCGCGATGGCGCAGGTAAGCGCGGAGTCGATTCCGCCGGAAAGCCCGATCACCACGCCCGGAAAGCCGTTCTTGGCCACATAATCACGCACGCCCAGGGTCAGCGCTTCATAAACCTCCTCGGCCTCCTCCTTTATCCACCGGCGCGGCTTCTCATCCTGCGCCGGCTTTGGGCCGCCGAAGCCGGATGCGTCTATCACAGGCCGCAATGGGGCTCCGTTATCTATAAGGCTGGGAAAATCCAGGATCATAAAATCCTCGTCAAATGGGGCGCCCATGGCGGTGACGACGCCTTCGGCGTCCTGAGCGAATGAGCGGCCGTCGAATATCAGCTCGTCCTGACCACCTACCATGTTGCAATAGACAAAGGGGATGGAAAGCCGTTGGGTGATTTTCGACACCAGACCCCGCCGAAAATCCAACACTCCCTCGCGGAATGGTGATCCGGAAATATTCACCAGCAGGTTGGCCCCGTCCGTGGCCTGTCTGTCGGCGATGCCGTTGTCCAGCCAGATATCCTCGCAGATGGTGACTCCAATAACCGCCGGGCCGATCTTAACCAGGGGCCCATTGCCGCTGGAAGTGAAATATCGTTTCTCGTCGAACACTCCATAGTTCGGCAGCTCGGTCTTGGATATCATGCCGGCCATTTTACCCCCAGCCAATACCACGGCGGCGTTTGCCAGGGTGCCGCCCACTTCCACTGGCGCGCCCACTATCGCGGTTATCCCCAGTGTGTCCATGGCCAGGGCCGTCAACGCTTCCCGGCACCGCCCGATAAAGGACGCCCTGAGCAGCAGATCCTCCGGCGGGTAGCCAGACAATGCCAACTCCGGAAAGACCACCAGATCGGCCCCGGCCTTTGTGGCGCGGGCTATCCCCTCGCGGACCAGGCTGGTATTTCCCTCCAGGTCTCCGGCTGTGGGATTCATCTGAACAATCGCCAGGCGGAACGTCATGTTGTCATCCATTTACTCATAGCGCGCATTATATTCTCAACCGGGGGCTCAGAGCAAAACAGAAGACTTAGAGGAGATATGTGAGCAGATGTATATCGTTACAGAATAAAACGGCGAAAGATATCAGCGCTCCAATAGCGCCGCTGGTGGATAAATTGTCAGATACTCGTTGCCATTACGTTAAAAGTAGTCTAATATCCAAAAACAGGGGAGCATCGTTTCGTCGCAATTTATCGCCTTTACACCTTGAGGAGGAACCAATGAGGATTTTTGCAGAAAGAAACTCCGCGATTCTTGTTACCGCGATTTTTATTCTAACCGCAACCACAGCCAGCGCTTTTGAAGGTGACGTCGGCCCCAGAGAGGGCGCCATGGAGGTCTCCGCCAACGCCAGCCTCGATTCCTCCTCCGGCGGCGGCGGCTCATCAACCAGCACCATCATATTCGCCAATGTCGGGTATCTGCTGACCGATTCGCTCAAGTTAGGCGTCGGGGTGATACTCAACGCCAGCAAACCCACTGGTGGCGAAACCAGCGGAAGCACCTATATATTGCTGGATGGCACATATTATCTGGCGCAGGCGGGAAACAACTTTCCATTTGTCTCCGCCCAGTTCGGCACCATCACCTCGGA
>Ga0224495_10002722_pt1 | contig 11334 bp, 12 predicted proteins | sample SF_Jul11_sed_USG_FD_168128 | JGI IMG/M metagenome (GOLD analysis project Ga0224495, IMG submission 168128) | Sediment microbial communities from San Francisco Bay, California, United States - SF_Jul11_sed_USGS_4_1 | ecosystem: Environmental > Aquatic > Marine > Sediment | place: USA: California...
CCGATCGCCCAGAGGGTGCCGGAAAGCGAGCTTGGACAGCTGCCGCAAGCGCCGAAATAGTGGATCTTCAGCCGGTTGCCCTCTAGGCTGGCGATCTCCAGGTCGCCGCCGTCCGCCATCAGCGCAGGGCGTATCTGCTCGTCGAGCAGTTTGCGGATCGCTGCAAGCCTCGGATCGTCGTCGCTGTGATCCGCTTTGGCCTGCGATTCCGGTTTCTGAGCGGCTTCTGCCTCCCTGATCGGCATGGCTATTTTCCGCAACAGCGTCGGCCAGTCTGCGCCACCATCCTGAGTGACGGTGATCCATTTGTCCATGTAATACACATTGGTGATGTGCGCGATGGCGAATAGTTGCGAGGCAAGCGGGTCGGATTCAGCCGCCTCCGGGCTGTCGAAAGAGCGTGCAGTGCCCCAGGTCAATCGGTCCTTGAGCACGAACTTGACCGCGTTCGGGTTCGGGGTATCTTCGATGTCGGCAATTTTCGGCATAAATATCGGCTACCTTGAATTTGATTATGCGACCATCCCGGAGTCCGGCACCGGATCTGCCTCGCCTTCCGTCGAAGTCGAGTTTTCTGAATGCAGCGCGGCATGGAGCGTATGCCAGGGAAGGATCGCGCATTTCACGCGCGACGGCAGGTCCTTTACGCCGGCGAATACTTTCAGTTTGCCCAGGTGGTTTTCCTGACTCTCGGGATCAAGCTTGCCTGTCGTCATGCCGCGAAATTCCTCCACCAGCATCTCCGCTTCCTGAACCGTCTTGCCCTTTACCGCACCGGTCATCATCGAAGAGGATGCCTTGCAGATCGCGCAGCCGTGGCCTTCGAAGGCGATGGCCTCGATCTTTTCTCCGGCGACGTTCATCGTCAGCTTGATGTGGTCACCGCACAACGGGTTGTGCCCGTCAGCGTGACGATTGGCGTCCGCGATCGCGCCCCAGTTCCTCGGCTTGCGATTGTGGTCGAGGATGACTTCCTGGTAGAGCTGCTTCATGTCACTCATAGGAACCTCATGCGAACATCTCCTGGACTTTGCGAATGCTCGCGACCAGCTTGTCGACTTCTTCTTCGGTGTTGTAAAAAGCGAAAGAGGCGCGCGCCGTGGCGGGCACATGAAAACGGTCCATCACCGGTTGCGCGCAATGGTGTCCAGTACGGATCGCTACACCGTCGGCGTTGAGTATCGTCCCCACGTCATGCGGATGCACGCCTTCGATCTCGAACGACACCACGGCTGCCTTGTGCGCAGCCGTGCCGATGATACGCACGCCGGAAATCGCCGAAATGCGCTGCGTCGCGTATTCCAGCAGGTGGTGTTCGTAGGCGGCGATGTTGGTGAGGCCGATGCCGCCAAGGTAATCGAGCGCTGCGCCGAACGCGATGGCCGCCATGATCGGAGGAGTCCCCGCCTCGAATTTCGTGGGGATGGTGTTATAGGTGGTCTTCTCGAATGTCACCGACAGGATCATGTCACCGCCGCCCATGAAGGGGTGCATCTTCTCCAGGAACTCCGCCTTGCCGTACAGAACCCCGATGCCGGTCGGCCCGCACATCTTGTGACCTGAAAACGCGTAGAAGTCGCAGTCGAGCGCCTGGACATCCAGCGCGAGATGCGGGGCGGCCTGGGCCCCGTCCAGCAGCACGGGTACGCCGCGGCTGCGCGCATAGTCGACCATCTGTTTCACCGGATTGATCGTGCCGAGCGCATTCGATACATGCGACAGTGCAAGGAATTTCGTTCTTTCGTTGAACAGCGCTTTGAATTCATCGATGAGCAGCTCGCCGGCATCGTTCATCGGGATCACCCGGATCTTTGCACCCTTCTCTTCGGCGAGCATCTGCCAGGGAACGATGTTCGCGTGGTGCTCCATCGCGGAAAGGATGATCTCGTCGCCTTTGCCGATGAAGGCGCGGCCGTAACCGTGTGCGACCAGATTGATCGCCTCGGTGGTGCCGCGCGTGAAGATGACTTCGCGTGACTCCTTCGCGTTGATGAATCGCTGTACCTTGACGCGCGCTTCTTCGTATTCGCGGGTTGCCAGTTCGCTCAGGTAATGCACCGCGCGGTGGATGTTGGAGTGCTCTTCCTTCTGATAACGCACGATGCGGTCGATGACCTGCTGCGGCATCTGGCTGCTGGCCGCGTTGTCCAGATAGACCAGCGGCTTGCCGGAAACCTTCAGGTCAAGTATCGGGAAATCGGATCGGATCTGTCCGATATTGGAGTGATCGATCCTCATTCGCCCACCTTCATGCGTTCATCGAGTATCGTCCGGTCCAGTGATTCGACCAGCGACGGCACCGGGATTTTCTCGATGATCTCTGCGGCAAAAGCATGGGTAAGGAGGCTTCGTGCGCGTACGTCGTCAAGCCCGCGGCTCTTGAGGAAGAACAGCGCATCGGCGTCGATTTGCCCGACAGTCGCGCCGTGTTTGCAGCTCACATCTTCGTTGTAAATCTCAAGTTGCGGCTGGGTATCGATGTGCGCCTTGCCAGATAGCAGCAGGTTGCGGCTGCTTTGCACGGAGTCTGTCCCGACCGCCCCGGTGTGCACGATGACCTTGCCGCTGAAAACCGCATGCGATGCGCCATCGGCGATGCATTTGTGCAGCTGGACGCTCTTGCCCTTTGGAACGGCATGATCGATGCGGGTATGCGTGTCGGCGATCTGGCGACCGGAGATCAGCGCCAGCCCGTTGAGGTGCATCTCGGCCCCCTCGCCCTGCTGCGTGATGTGCAGGGTATGGCGCGAAACCCGCGCGCCGAATGCGAGTGAAGTTGAGGTATAAATGCTGCCCTTCGCTGCCACGACCGAACCATGCCCGATGTGAAACGCATTTTTTTCCTCACGCTGCACGCGCACATGCTGCAACTGCGAATGCTCCTCCAGTACTGCTTCGGTCACCGCATTCGAAAGGTAAACCCCGTCGCCGATACCTGCATAATCTTCAATCAGGGTCGCACGGCTATTCTTTCCCATCACCACCAGGCATCGCGGATAGATTGCAGATGGTGTTTCGCGCCGGGTCGCGACATGCAGGATATGGATGGGTGCCGCGACTTCGCCCGATACATTGACGAATGCGCCGTCTTCAAAGAACCGCGTGTTCAATGCGGCAAAAGCATCCTGTTGGTATGGTACATGCCGCGAGAAATGCGCTTCGATCTGCTGATCGCCAGAGCGTTCGACGAGGGATGCCACTGTCACACCCGCGTCGGCTTGTGCCAGGTCTGAAAGCCCGGCGTCATAATAACCGTCGACGAATACCAGGCGGATCGAGCCGGGGATTGAAAATTTCCCGATATCGGCCAGCGCCAACCGTGCAAATGAGCCGACGGGCTGGAAGCCGTGCTGGAACATCGGTGACATGTCGGTGAACCGCCAGTCATCGTGACGCTCCGAAGGAAAATGCAAGGATCTGGCGCGCTCCAGCGCGTCAATACGGATGGCCGCAAGCCATCCTTCAGATTTGACGTCTTTTCCGAGCAGTAACTGCTCGAAGCATTGTTCTTTGGTCAGGTTCATATCTTTATCAGGCGTCAGGCTGCAGCCCTTACCCAGTCGTAGCCGCGCGCTTCCAGTTCAAGCGCAAGTTCCTTGCCACCCGTCTTGACGATGCGCCCAGAATCCATCACATGCACGTAATCCGGCACGATGTAGTTCAGCAGACGCTGGTAGTGCGTCACCATCACCACCGCATTGTCAGGTGTAAGCAGGCTGTTGACACCATTCGCCACGATCCTCAGTGCATCGATGTCGAGGCCGGAATCGGTCTCGTCGAGGATCGCCAGCTTCGGCTCGAGGATCGCCATTTGCAGGATCTCATTGCGCTTCTTCTCACCGCCCGAAAAACCTTCGTTCACGCTGCGATCGAGAAAGCTTGGGTCCATCTCGACGACCTTGATCTTCTCCTGCACCAGGTCCTCGAATTCGAGCGGATCGAGTTCCTCCAGGCCGCGTTCGTTCTGTAGCGTGTTATAGGCAAGGCGCAGCAAGGCGTTGTTCGAAACGCCGGGGATCTCTACCGGGTACTGGAACGCAAGGAACAGTCCCGCCCTCGCCCGCTCTTCGGCTGCGAGCGAAAAAAGATCCTTGCCATCCAGCGCCGCAGTCCCGCCTTTGACCGTATAGTCCGGATGGCCCGCCAGTACCTTGGAAAAGGTGCTCTTGCCCGAGCCGTTGACGCCCATGATGGCGTGCACTTCGCCCGCACGTACGGTGAGGTCGACCCCTTTCAGGATCTCCACGCCGGCGACTTCCGCCTTGAGGTTTTTGACTTCCAGCAATACCTTGCTATCGTTGTTGATCACCCTACACTCCCTTCAAGTTTCAGGCCGAGCAACTTGGTTGCCTCGACCGCAAATTCCATCGGCAGATGCACGAACACATCCTTGCAAAAGCCGTTGATGATCATCGAGACCGCTTCCTCGGAATCGATGCCGCGCTGCGCGAAAAAGAACATCTGGTCTTCGCCGATCTTGGAGGTCGATGCCTCGTGCTCGACCTGTGCCGTCGAGTTCTGCACGTCGATCGTCGGGAACGTGTTCGCCGCACAACTGCCGCCGATCAGCATCGAGTCACACTGCGAATAGTTCCTTGCGCCCGTCGCGCGGCCGCCGACCTTGACCAGGCCGCGATAGCTGTTGCTCGAACGTCCCGCGGAGATCCCTTTGGAGATGATCCGGCTGCGGGTGTTCTTGCCCAGATGGATCATCTTTGTGCCGGTATCGGCCTGTTGCAGATGGTTGGTCAGCGCAACCGAATAGAATTCTCCGATCGAGTTGTCGCCCAGCAGCACGCAGCTCGGGTACTTCCAGGTGATCGCGGAACCGGTCTCTACCTGGGTCCACGAGATCTTCGAATTGACGCCCTTGCACAGCCCGCGCTTGGTAACAAAATTGAATATCCCGCCCTTGCCGTTTTCGTCGCCGGCATACCAGTTCTGCACGGTCGAATATTTGATGTACGCATTGTCCAGCGCAACCAGTTCGACCACCGCCGCATGCAGCTGGTTGGTATCAAACTGTGGTGCGGTGCAGCCTTCCAGATAGGACACCGAGGCACCTTCCTCGGCGACGATCAGCGTGCGCTCGAACTGGCCCGACCCTTCGGTGTTGATCCGGAAATAGGTGGACAGGTCCATCGGACATTTGACGCCTTTGGGAATGAAACAGAACGAGCCGTCGGTGAACACCGCGGAGTTGAGTGCAGCATAAAAATTGTCGCCGCTCGGCACCACGCTCCCCAGGTATTTCTTTACCAGTTCCGGATGCTCGTGGACCGCTTCGGAAAACGAGCAGAAGATGATCCCGACTTCGGCAAGCTTCGCCTTGTAGGTGGTCGTTACCGATACGCTGTCAAAGATCACGTCGACCGCCACACCCGCCATGATCTTCTGTTCATGCAGGGGCACGCCAAGCTTTTCGAACGTGCGCTTCAGCTCGGGGTCGACCTCATCCATGCTGGCAAGCTTCTTCTTCGGCTTGGGTTGCGCGAAATAGATGATGTCCTGAAAGTCGATCTTGGGGTAGACCACGCTCGCCCAGGAAGGCTCTTCCATCGTCAGCCAGTGCCGGTACGCGGACAGGCGGAACTCGAGCAGCCATTCCGGTTCGTTCTTCTTCTTCGAGATCAGGCGTATCACATCCTCGTTCAGCCCTTTCGGAACGGCTTCGGTCTCGATGTCGGTCACAAAGCCATGCTTGTATGGCTGGTTGACCAGGTTCTGTATAGCTGAGGTCATGGACTATCCTGTATAAAACTGTCCGTATTCCGGGTCAGACGGCAAAGCTTTCGCCGCAACCGCATTCATTTTTGACATTGGGGTTATTGAACTTGAACACATGCGCAAATCCTTCCTTCACATAGTCGAGCTGCGTCCCGTCGAGATACTGCAAGTTCTGCTCATCGACCAGCACCTTCACACCAAAATTTTCGAAGACCTTGTCGGTCTCCAGAACGTTCTGCGCGATTTCGAATGAATAGGCAAAGCCGCTGCACCCCGATTTTTTAACACCGAGCCGCAGCCCGATCCCGTTACCGCTCTTTTCAACCTGCTGCTGAATGTGTTTTGCTGCCGATTCTGTCATCGTGATTGCCATATCTATCTCCAATTTTTCATATGGGCGCGCTTCGTGTGCGGATCGTGCCCACTTTGACGATCTGTGGCTGGGGCGCGATCATCTCGGCCAGGCTCACCTTTGCCAGTGCATCCTGGATGATGTGGTTTATCCCCTGCCAGTTACCGCGGGTCGAGCAGTATGATTCCCTCTCGCAACTCGTGGTGCCGCTGCACTCGGTGATCGAGATCGGGCCATCCATTGCATTGATGATTTCTGCGACCGATATCTCTGCAGGGTGGCGTGCCAGCGTATAACCGCCTTTCGCCCCGAGTACCGAAGCCACCAGGTTTTCACGGGCCAGCATTTTCAGGATCTTGCTTACCGTGGCCGCCGCCATACCCAAGCTTCCCGATACCTCGGTTGCGCTGTGGACAGCCTTGTCCCTGGCCATGTAGGCCATGACCTGGCACCCGTAATCCGCGAACTTGCTGAGTCGTAACATGTATGCCTCTCGGAACTGGGACTATTTTAGTCCTAGTTAGTTCGTAATGCAATATGATCAGTCAGGATTTTATGAGGCTGGATTGCTACCAGCTCAGGTGAAGCGGTGCGGTTTCAGTCTTTGCCGGTCGGCAAATAAAGTGGGGCCTATGGATTAGGCGCCGAGCAGATTGATGATCGCCTTGATTTCCTGGCGTAATGCAGGGATGTTTATCCCTGCTGGGGTCACTTCTTCATGGTTTTCAATCTGGTCAGATTCTTCCAACCGGTTGCGCGCCCCACTGATCGTGAATCCCTGCCCGTAAAGCAATTCCCTGATGCGCCGGATCAGTAACACCTCATGGTGCTGGTAATAGCGGCGATTGCCGCTGCGCTTGACCGGTTTAAGCTGGGTGAATTCCTGCTCCCAGTAGCGCAGCACGTGCGCCTTGACCCCGCACAATTCGCTGACCTCACCGATGGTGAAATAGCGTTTGGCGGGGATCGGGGGAAGTTCGGAATTAGGGCTGTGGCTTTCCATGATAGGACTTTTCCACCATGGTCTTCAATTTCTGGCTGGGGTGGAAGGTGACCACGCGACGCGCGCTGATCGGGATCTCTTCCCCAGTTTTAGGGTTACGCCCCGGGCGTTGCGGCTTGTCGCGCAATTGAAAATTGCCGAAGCCGGACAGCTTGACGCTCTCACCCCGCTCCAGTTGCAAACGAATCTCCTCGAAAAATGCTTCGACCATATCCTTTGCTTCACGCTTGTTGAGACCGACTTTTTCAAACAATAAATCAGATAGTTCAGCTTTAGTTAATGTTGTTGTCATTCTTCTCCCCTACTTACGCAATTGCGCACCGTACTTCTGCAAGACCTCCACCAGTTGTGCGATGCTTGTTTCAATTTCAGAATCCGTAAAAGTTTTTTGAGTATCTTGTAATAACACGCGGAATGCAAGGCTTTTTTTACCTTGCTCTACACCCTTGCCACGATACACATCGAAAAGCGAAATCTGTGCCACTCCGGAAACCGATGCTGCCAGCATGGCATCCAGCAAGGATTGAAAGGTAACTTCCTCATCGACGATCACCGCCAGATCGCGGCGCACCGGCAAAAATTTGGCGATCTCTGTCATTTTGGGGACTGTTATCTGCGTGATCGCGTCAAGTTCGAGTTCGAACCACACGGCGGCCTGCACAATGTCATATTGTTGCTGCCACTGTGGATGCAGCTCGCCGATCCAGCCCACAGCATGCTCCCCGCAAAATATCTGCGCAGAACGCCCGGGGTGCAAAGCGGGGTGTGTCGCGGATACGAAATGCACTTCCCGGGGCGCGAACAGGGCTTCGACGTCGGCTTTCACGTCATAAAAGGTTACCGGGCTGCCGGTTAAACCCCATTGTTCAGGAAACACTGTTCCGCAGGCCAGCCCGGACACTCTCTGACTCTGCACGTATTTGTCATTTCCCTTGGCGAAGCAAGCCCCTATCTCGAACAGGCGCACCCTGGCCTGGTTGCGGTTCAGGTTATAGCGCAATGCGCTCACCAGTCCACCGATCAGGCTGCTGCGCATCACGGCCAGGTTGCTGGCGATCGGATTTTGCAGTGCGACCGGTTCTGCATTGCCGCACAGATCCTGCTCGATCTGACTGTCGACAAAGGCGTAGCTGACGATCTCCTGGTAATCTCGCGAAACAAGCACCTGCTGGACGCGCGCCAACGGGCGCTGCGTCTCGCTGTAAGGAACCATGGTCTGTGCAGCCTGCGGGGCAAGTGCGGGGATGTTGTCGTAGCCGTGCAGGCGCGCCAGTTCCTCGATCAGGTCAGCCTCGATCGAAAGGTCGAAACGGAAGCTTGGCGGAATCACGCTGTAGTCATCGCCGCTTGCCGTGAATTCGAATTGCAGGCGATGCAGCAAGGTGGCGATCTGTGCATTGTCAAGGCTGATGCCCAGTATCCGCTCGGCGCGCGAACGGCGCAACACGATCGCTACACGCTTCGGTAGCTCGCCGCACACTTCACTGATCGGCCCGGCGCTGCCCCCGCAGATTTCCAGCAGCAGTTGCGTGGCACGTTCCAGTGCCTGGCGTGTTGCCGCAAAATCGACACCGCGCTCAAAGCGGAACGAGGAGTCTGTCGCGAGACCGAAGCGGCGCGCTTTCCCGGCGATCGCGTCGGGATGAAAGAAGGCGCTTTCCAGAAATATGTCCTGTGTCGAGGTTTCCACGCCACTGCCCTGCCCACCCATGATTCCCGCCAATGCCAGTGCATGCGCATCATCGGCGATGACCAGCATTTCCTCATCCAGCGCTACTTGCTGCTCGTTGAGCAAGGTCAGCGATTCACCTTTGCGCGCCCTGCGCACCGTGATACCGCCCGACAGTTGCGCCGCATCGAAGGCGTGCAGCGGCTGTCCCATCTCCAGCATCACGTAGTTGGTGATATCCACTGCCGCACTGATGCCGCGCAAGCCGCTGCGTTCCAGTCTCCGCAGCATCCATTCCGGCGTCGCTACGGCGGCATTCACACCTTGCACAAGGCGGCCACAATAAAGCGGGCAAGCCTGTAAGTCTTTCACATGGACCGGCAATTGTCCGGTGTGTGTGACAGGCTGAGCCTTGATTTCCAGGGGCTTAAGTACACTGCCGGTCAGCGCCGCGACTTCGCGCGCGATGCCGGCCAAGCTGGAGCAATCGCTGCGGTTAGGGGTGAGCTTCAGTGTGAATATCCGGTCGTCCAGTTGCAGGTATTCCCTCAGTGTCTTGCCCACCGGTGCATCTTTGGGCAACAGCCACAACCCTTCGCTATCAGCAGCCAAGCCCAGTTCTTTTTCGGAGCACAGCATGCCGAACGATTCGATGTTGCGCACCTTGGCTTGTTTGATTACAAAATCGCCGGGCAGCACCGCGCCGATGCGCGCGCACGGCACTTTTACGCCAGCAGCGACGTTTGCCGCACCGCAGACAATGTTGAGTGACTGTGTTTCGCCGACATCCACCTGGCATACGTTCAGCCGGTCTGCGTTGGGGTGCCTGGTGACTTCAAGGACTTCGGCAACCACCACTTTGCTGAACGCGGGTGCAACCGCTTCCAGCGCTTCTACTTCAAGGCCGGCCATCGTCAGCAGATGCGCCAGCCCGTCGCTGGAAAGCTCCGGATTGACCCAGGTTCTTAGCCAATTCTCTGAAAATTTCATGTTCTTTTTATCGCTAGTTGAATTGCTTGAGGAAGCGCAGATCGCTTTCGTAGAACAGGCGCAGGTCGTTCACGCCATAGCGCAGCATCGCCAGGCGTTCCACACCCAGTCCGAACGCAAAACCAAGGTATCTTTCGCTGTCGATGTTGACATACTTCATCACATTGGGATGCACCATGCCGCAGCCGCCGATCTCCAGCCAGCCGCCATTCCAGCTCATGTCCATTTCTGCGGATGGTTCGGTGAACGGGAAGAACGATGGGCGGAAACGCACTTGCAGGTCGTCGCGCTCAAAAAAACGCTGCAGAAAATCCTGCACCACACCCTTGAGATTGGCAAAACTGACTTCCTCATCAACCCACAGCCCTTCAACCTGATGGAACATCGGTGAATGCGTGGCATCCGAATCAAAGCGATAGACGCGCCCCGGTGCGATGATCTTCAGCGGTGGCGGGTTGGCTTCCATGTAGCGTATCTGTACCGGTGAAGTATGGGTGCGCAACACGTGCTGCGGATCGATATAGAAGGTATCGTGCATCGCGCGCGCCGGGTGGTTCTCGGGAATATTCAGGGCGGTGAAGTTGTAATAATCGTGTTCGATCTCCGGCCCTGACGCAGTAGCAAACCCCAGCGAATGAAACAGTTGCTCGATACGATCCAGCGCTCTCGTTACCGGATGTAATCCCCCTGTACCCATTCCGCGCCCGGGCAACGTCACATCCAGTGCTTCAGCGGCCAGTTTCTGTGCGAGCTTGTTTTTTTGTAACGCATCGCGACGCTGGTGCAGGGCGGCTTCGATCCCCTGTTTTACCTGGTTGATGCGCGCGCCTGCTGCCGGGCGTTCTTCGGCAGAAAGCTTGCTCAGCCCCTTCAGCAAGCCTGTGAGGCTGCCCTCCTTGCCCAGGAATTTTGCCTTGGCCTGCTCCAGCTCGGCTTCATCATTGATAGCGGCGAACTGCTGGACGGCCTGATCGAAAATTTTTTGGAGTTCTTCCATTATCCTTACACCAAAAACAAAAAGGAGGCTTTTCGCCTCCTTTGGTTTCACAGTTTAATTCTAAACCGGGAGGCCTGTTTTAAACGCCAAGGCTGGCTTTGGCTTGCGCCACAAATTGCGCAAATGCTGCCTTATCGAATACGGCAATATCCGATAGCACCTTGCGGTCAATCTGAATATCGGCCTTTTTCAACCCGTTCATGAACACACTGTAGCTCATCCCCTGTTCACGTGCAGCCGCATTGATGCGGGCGATCCACAAGGTACGGAACTGTCTTTTCTTTTGCCGGCGGTCGCGGTAGGCATATTGCCCGGCCTTCATCACCGCCTGCTTGGCGATACGGTAGACATTCTTGCGGCGGCCACGATATCCCTTGGCCAGTTTAAGGGTCTTCTTATGACTTGCGCGTGCGACTACGCCACGTTTTACTCTTGCCATGATCTGCTCCTTATGCGTAAGGCATCATGGCGCGAACCGATGCCGTGTTGGTTTCGTGGACTTCAGCCGTGCCGCGTAACTGACGTTTGTTCTTGGTGGTCTTCTTGGTCAGAATATGACGTTTGAACGCCTGTGAGCGTTTGACGCTCCCGCCTGC
>Ga0224495_10002723_pt1 | contig 11325 bp, 12 predicted proteins | sample SF_Jul11_sed_USG_FD_168128 | JGI IMG/M metagenome (GOLD analysis project Ga0224495, IMG submission 168128) | Sediment microbial communities from San Francisco Bay, California, United States - SF_Jul11_sed_USGS_4_1 | ecosystem: Environmental > Aquatic > Marine > Sediment | place: USA: California...
ACAAATCACAAGTATTGGTATTGCTGGCCGGCGCACTGCTGTTGAACAGTTCATATGCCGGCGCAGAAGAAAGCTTTATGGGCTGGCTGCTTGAATTTGGCCGCACAAAGGAAGTGAAACCGGTCACTGACAAGCAATATCAGGAAGAATGCGGGGAATGTCACTTTGCCTATCAACCGGGCCTGCTGCCAGCAAGATCCTGGGACAAGCTGCTCAATGCGGAAGCAATGCGCGATCACTTTGGCGACAATGCCGAAATGGACCAGGATACGCTGCGTGCCATTCACGATTACGCGATGGAAAACGCGGCAGACAAATCGTGGTACAAGCGTTCACGCAAGATTGCGGCAGCCACGGCTGAAGGCCCTGCGCCGCTACGAATCACCGGACTGCGCTATATAGAGCGCAAGCACCATGACATTCCCGAAAAGATGGTCAAGGGCAACAAGAGCGTGAAATCGCTGAGCTATTGCGACAAGTGCCACACTCGGGCCGACGAAGGCGTGTACGATAACGATACCGTATCCATCCCGAATTATCCCGACTGGGATGATTGAGTCCAGTCATTCACCTGCGGCACCTCGATAAACTCCAGCGCATTCTGGTCCGGATCGCGACAGAACAGTGCACGCCGGCCGGATTTGCTCAAGGTGTAAGCCACCCCCGCCCCGTCTAATCGTTCGGCCAATTTCGACAAATCGGATATCGCCAGCGCGACATGGCGATCGCGCCCGCCGTGCGCAGGACGCTGCAATCCGGCCTCAGGGTCCGGCAACACCATCAGATGCATCTGTTGGTTCGGCGCGATGTCGTACCACATGCCGTCATAACCCAGTTGCGGGCGATCCGGGTCCGGTTCCAGGCCGAGCACGCCTTCATAGAAAGAACGCGCCTTGGCCAGATCGGCAGTCAGGAAAGTTGCATGAAGGATTCCGGCAATCATCACACATTAACCGGATTTACTTTGCTCGCAGCCAGTTTGGCACGGCTGCGTGCCTCATCGGTGTCATTCCCGGTAGCCAGGGCCACGCCCATGCGGCGGCGCGTGAAGGACTCCGGCTTGCCGAACAGGCGCATATCGCTGTGCGGCACGCGCAATGCATCGTCCACTCCGCTGAAAGCGATGCCCTTTTCTTCCAGTTGTCCGTAGATCACTGCGCTCGCCCCCGGATCGCGCAAACTGACATCAACCGGCAGGCCGAGTATCGCTCTCGCGTGCAACTCGAATTCGTTGAAACGCTGGCTGCACATCGTCACCATGCCTGTATCGTGCGGCCGCGGGCTGACTTCGCTGAACCATACCTGATCGCCTTTGACGAACAGTTCTACGCCAAAGATGCCCAGACCGCCAAGGTCGTCGGTCACTTTTTTGGCGATCTCGCGCGAGCTTTGCAGCGCAAGCGATGTCATCTCCATCGGCTGCCAGCTTTCAACATAGTCTCCGTGTACCTGCACATGACCGATCGGCTCGCAGAAATACGTTTCAGTTTTGCCGTCTGCGCTGATCGCGCGCACTGTTAGCTGGGTAATTTCATAGTCGAAACGGATCACGCCTTCGACGATCACCCTGCCCTGGTTCACGCGGCTGCCGCTGGCTGCATAGTTCCACGCGGCTTCCACGTCACCGGGACCATCCACCTTGGACTGACCCTTGCCTGATGACGACATCACCGGCTTGATGATGCACGGATAGCCGATATGCTCGATCGCGGCACGCATTTCCGCGAGGCTGCCGGCAAACTGATACGGCGAAGTCGGCAGGCCCAGCGTCTCGGCTGCCAGCCTGCGGATCCCCTCGCGGTTCATCGTAAGGCGAGCCGCACGCGCTGTAGGGATGACGCGCGCAATGCCCGCACGTTCGACTTCTTCCAGCATGTCGGTGGCAATCGCCTCGATCTCCGGCACGATGATGTGCGGCTGCTCCTTTTCGATAAGGGCGCGCAATTCCACTCCATCCGCCATGTTGATGACGTGGGCGCGATGCGCGACCTGATGGCCGGGTGCATGCGCATAACGATCCACCGCGATGGTTTCAACTCCGAGACGCTGCAGCGCGATGATCACTTCTTTCCCGAGTTCCCCGCTGCCGAGCAGCATGACTTTGGTGGCCGATGGACTGAGGGGTGTACCGAGAGTGAGCGGTTTCATGGGACGTTCCGAGTATGGATTTGGATGGCGGAATTATATCGAAGGAGTAAGATGACTTCGTCAGTTTCGGATTCTATTTCAACTAACGGATAGGAGAAAATCATGACAAACATTGTGAAATTGCTTGGTGAAGAAACCGAACCTCTTTTGAAACACCGTTGCACAGGAATTCCTAAAGAATCATTGCACCTGCCGGGACCGGATTTTGTTGATCGTGTGGTGTCTGTGAAAGACCGCAAGCCCGGCGTATTGCGCAGTTTGCAGGCATTGTATGGCCAAGGTCGATTGGCCAACACCGGCTACCTGTCGCTGCTGCCGGTAGACCAGGGTGTGGAACATTCCGGCGGCGCATCCTTCGCCCCCAATCCGATCTATTTCGACCCCGACAACATCGTCAAACTCGCCATCGAGGGGGGCTGTAATGGCGTGGCATCGACGCTGGGCGTTCTGGGTTCTGTCGCACGCCGCTATGCGCACAAGATCCCGTTCATCGTGAAGATCAACCATAACGAGTTGCTTACCTACCCAAACGAATTCGACCAGACGCTATTCGCCAGCGTTGATCAGGCTTTCGACATGGGCGCGGTGGCGGTGGGAGCAACGGTGTTCTACGGCTCCGAGCATGCGCGCCGGCAGATACTCGAAGTTTCCGAGGCATTCGAGCATGCCCATGAACTCGGCATGGCTACGATACTGTGGGCCTACCTGCGCAACCCCGCGTTCAAGACCTCCGAAAAGGACTACCACATATCCTCCGACCTGACCGGGCAGGCCAACCATCTAGCAGTGACGATCAACGCCGACATCGTCAAGCAGAAGATGGCCGAGAACAACGGCGGCTACAATGCGATCAAGTTCGGCAAGACCCACCCCAAGGTGTACAGCGAACTGACCACCGACCATCCGATCGACTTGGTGCGCTACCAGGTGGCGAACTGCTACATGGGGCGGGTCGGCATGATCAATTCCGGCGGCGCATCCGGAAAGGACGATCTGCACCAGGCGGTGCGCACCGCGGTGATCAACAAGCGCGCCGGCGGCATGGGCCTGATCTCAGGACGCAAGGCATTCCAGAAACCCATGAAAGATGGCGTGACGTTATTGAATGCGATACAGGATGTGTACCTCTCCAATGAAGTGACAGTAGCATGACGGCCACATAATTCTGGCCTTCCGCCTTGCGCCGATTCTGTCAAAAACTTTTATATACGGTAAAAAATTGTAGCGCTTTTGAGCGGTTTTATTTTTCCCGATAGAGGCCGTTGATGCATAAGCAATGGCAGACAGGTGCGCCACATACGGACACTCCTGTCAGGCTTTCTCCAGCACCTCGAATTTGAGCCCGGTAACCTTGGGTATTCCGTAGCGCGGATCGGATGGGAACGGCCTGATCTCCCCTGTGCGCCGGTAGCCGAGCCGCTCATAATATGCGATCAGTTCGTGGCGCAGCGTGATCACCTGTATTTGCATGCGGGTTGTGCCCCATTCGGCACGCGCCGTCTGTTCAGCTGCATTCATGAATTGCTTGCCCAACCCCTGCCCCTGCAAAACCGGCCTGATAACCAGCATGCCCATATAGGCAGTTTCCGCATCCAATTTTTCCAGATGAACCGAACCGATGATATCGATGCCGTGCAGGCAAAGCAGGATGATCGAATCATCAGCAACCATCAGTTGCGAAATTTCCTCCGCATCGGTGCGCTGCCCGTCCAGCAGGTCGGCCTCTGTTGTCCATCCGGCGCGGCTCGACTCGCCGCGATAAGCCGAGTTGACCAGCGCAACAATGGCGTCAACATCAGCCGGTGCTGCGCGATGGAAGGTAAGATGCCTGTCCGATGTCACTGGCTCTCCATGTGTGCTGACCAGCCCCAACGATTTCCTATTTTACTGGCGGCTCATGCAACCGCCCCGACATCAGGCTGGCCGAAACGATCAGCAATGCGCCTATCCAGTCGCGCAGACTCATCGATTCTCCCGCCAGAAAATAGGATGCAATGGCAGCAAACACCAGTTCGAACAGAAACAGGATGATCACGCGATTGGCTGCCAATCGGGCCAGGCCATACTGAACCGCGAAACTGGTGGAACACAGCACAATACCCAGCAAGGCCAATATCAGCCAGGACTGGCCTCCGATAATCGACAGTTGCTTGGGTATTCCGCCCTGCCACAACAAAAATGGAGCAGTCATCAATACCGTACCCAACAGCACACCGTTGGACTTCGCCATCACGCTCAAATGCGCGGCACGTCTTGCCACCACATTGGAAAGCGCGAAACACATGCCCGCAGTCAAACCTATCCATTCTGAAATATTTTGCGGCAAAGACAACCCGAGTCGCGGCCGCCACAACATGATGAACGCGCCGCAACAAGACAAAGCGATGACCATGTATCCGTAGCGGTTAAGCCGCTCTCCCAGCAGCCAGTAGGAAAACAGGATCGTCCACAGCGGAGCGAGATAGAACAACAGAAGCACACGCATCACCTCGCCGTTGAGCACCGCCAAAACATAGCCAAAATTCGACCACCCGGCACTCAACACCAGTGCGGCTGCCCACCAGCCGGCTCGCGACAGTTCGTGCCACAAACGCGGCAACATGATCGTGCCGCTCAACAATGCGAGCATATAGGTAACAAATGTCGCGAGCGGGCCGGATACGCCCGCTTCGTCAAGTATACGGAAGGGATACCAGATCAGCCCCCACACAAGGGCGCCGCTCATGATGCCGGCTATGGTTATTGCATTTTGTTTTGATGGCACTGGCCCGACCCTTATATAATGCGCAACCATTTCGCTGACGTACAACCGCACGGATCTCTGCGCAACTTACCCGCGCAAGCCAGACTGGCACGAACCAGCGAAACAATGAAGGCTATAAGTATAGTTTACCGTTAAGCGGTTCCAGATTTTGGCCCGCATTTCGATAGTTCCGCCAGGCGCAGCAGTTGCGCAGAGGTCTATGATGAATCCGGATTTGCAAAGGTTGCAGCCCTACCCGTTTCAGAAACTCGCGGCGCTTTTTCGAGAGGTTCAGCCCAATGCCGCCTATCGCGCCATAAGCCTGTCTATCGGCGAACCCAAACACGCCACACCGCAATTCATCCGCGACGCATTGACCGCCAACCTTGACGGGCTGGCGAATTATCCCACAACGGCAGGAAGCGACGCTTTGCGCAGCACTATCTCCGTATGGCTGGCCACGCGCTATGGCATTCCTGCACCCGACTACGAGTCTCAGGTCCTGCCGGTGAACGGCAGCCGCGAGGCGCTGTTCGCTTTCGCCCAGGCAGTGATCGATCGCAGCAAGAATGCCCCGGTCGTGGTCTGCCCCAATCCGTTCTATCAGATATACGAGGGTGCGGCCTTGTTGGCCGGGGCCTCGCCCCACTTCCTCAACACACTGCCTGAGGACGACTACGCGCTTAACTTCGAGCAGCTTTCCATGGATTTATGGGAACGCACCCAGTTGGTCTACGTTTGCTCGCCGGGAAATCCGAATGGTCACGTGATGTCGCTGCCGGAATGGAAAGCGCTGTTCGAGATGTCCGACCGCTTTGGTTTTGTAATCGCCTCGGACGAGTGTTATTCGGAGATTTATTTTGACTCTCCGCCGCTGGGAGCGCTGCAGGCCGCGCGCCAGCTTGGACGCTTCGAATATCGCAATCTTGTGGTGTTCTCCAGCCTGTCCAAGCGCTCCAACGTCCCTGGCATGCGCTCCGGTTTTGTTGCGGGCGACGCCAGACTGATCGATAAATTCATGCTGTACCGAACCTATCACGGCTCCGCGATGAATCCCGCGATACAGGCTGCCAGCATCTCCGCATGGAAGGACGAAGCGCACGTCGAGGAGAACCGGCGTTTGTATGCCGAGAAGTTCGACAAGGTAGTCGATATACTCAAGCCGGCACTGCCGGTCGCATTACCTGAAGCAGGCTTCTATCTGTGGATACGCACACCGGCCCCCGATACCACCTTCGCGCAAGCGCTTTATCGCGACTATAATGTCGCGGTGTTGCCGGGCAGTTATCTTGCGCGCACTGCCCAGGGTGTGAACCCAGGGGAAAATTTTGTGCGCCTGGCGCTGGTGGCCAATATCGATGAAACAGTGGAGGCCGCCCAGCGAATTGCAAAATTCATTTCATCGCTTAATTAAATTCAACTGAAAGTCATCATGGACCAATTAGAAAAAATCATCGAGCAAGCCTTCGAACGCCGCGCAGAAATCACCCCCCGCAATGCAGACGCTCTATTAAAGGAAGCGGTCGATTCCGTGATCGTCCAGCTCGACAAGGGCGAGCTCCGTGTCGCGGAAAAGATCAACGGGGAATGGACGACCCACCAATGGCTGAAAAAAGCAGTACTGCTGTCGTTCCGACTGGAAGATAACGCCTTCATCAAGGGCGGTTTTACCAACTATTACGACAAGGTACCGTCCAAATTCGCCGATTACAACAGCCGCGACTTCCGCGAAGGCGGTTTTCGTGTCGTTCCTCCTGCTTCTGCGCGCAGAGGCGCGTTCATCGGCAAGAACGTCGTGCTGATGCCCTCCTACGTGAACATCGGCGCATATGTCGACGAAGGTACCATGGTCGACACCTGGGCTACAGTAGGTTCTTGTGCCCAGATCGGCAAGAATGTCCACTTGAGCGGCGGAGTGGGCATCGGCGGCGTGCTGGAACCGGTGCAGGCCAATCCGACCATCATCGGTGACAACTGTTTCGTCGGTGCGCGATCGGAAATAGTGGAAGGCGTTATCCTCGAGGACAACGTCGTGATCTCGATGGGCGTGTTCATCGGGCAAAGCACCAAGATTTACGACAGGGAAACCGGCCAAGTGAGCTACGGTCGCGTACCCGCAGGCTCCGTCGTAGTCAGCGGCAGCCTCCCTTCCAAGGATGGCAGCTACAACCTGAATTGCGCGGTCATCGTCAAGAAGGTCGATGCGAAGACACTGTCTAAAGTCGGTATCAACGAACTGCTGCGAGGGATCTGAGTTTGTACAAGAACAGAATGGATATCGCCGTGAAATTCAGTTCGCACCAACACCGGGAGGCAATATGATCATTTCTCCGTTGCTTAAATTGGCTACAGAAAAGCAGGCTTCCGATCTTTTTTTATCGGTTGGCGCACCGGTCAACATCAAGATCGAGGGAGTAGTCATGCCGGTCAATGCGCAGAAGCTGGACAGCGAGATGATCAAGCGCATCACCTATGAATTGATGGGCCCGAACAGGATCGCCGAATTCGAGTCCAACATGGAGATGAACTTTTCGATGCGTGTCGAAAACATCGGCAATTTCCGGGTCAACGTTTTCAGGCAGCGCGGCTCCATAAGTTGCGTGATCCGTTGTATCAAAACACAGGTGTTGGGAACAAATGAGCTGAACCTGCCCGAGATGCTTAACGACCTGATCATGGAAAAACGCGGGCTGGTGCTGGTGGTCGGAGCTACCGGTTCCGGAAAATCCACCACACTCGCCGCGATGATCCATTATCGCAACTCTGAGCGCAGCGGCCATATCCTGACCATAGAAGACCCGCTCGAATATCTGTTCCGCCACAACAAGTGCATCGTCAACCAGCGCGAGATCGGCACCGACACAATATCCTATGAAGATGCATTGACCAACGGCATGCGCGAGGCTCCGGATGTGCTGATGATAGGCGAGGTACGTGATCAGTCCACACTGAGATACGCACTGATCTTTGCCCAGACAGGACACCTGTGCCTGGCCACCCTGCATGCCAACAACAGCTACCACGCGCTTAACCGGATCGTGAATTTCTTTCCTTATGAAGCGCGCAGGAGTGTCCTGGCAGACCTTTCAATGTGTCTGCGCGCGGTGATTTCGCAGCGTCTGGTGCGAAATATCGAGGGCAAGCTGATACCTGCCGTTGAAATCCTGCTGAACACTTCCCTGATCGCCGACATGATCAAGAACGATGAGATCGACAAAGTCCGCGATGCGATCGAGAAGAGCGTGTCCCCGGGTTCGCAAACTTTTGAACAGGCCCTTTACAAGCTGTTCAAGGCCGGACAGATCACCAAGGATGAAGCGCTGCGCAACGCCGATTCCGCCAGCAACCTGGCATCCCTGCTGGATTTCTCCGAGCGCACCAGTACCTTCAAGACTCCGGCATTCGCATCCGATCAGCCTGGTCCGAGCACGGATACAAAGTCCGATTTCAGCGGCATCAAGCTCAACCTGGACAAGCCAAAATGAAGTTGTACGGAATCCCCAATTGCAACACAGTAAAGAAAGCCCGCGACTGGTTGTCTCAACAGCATATCGAGGTCGAGTTCCACGATTTCAAAAAACTCGGTCTGGATGCATTGACCGCCCAGCGCTGGCTGCAGCAAGCTGACTGGAGCCGGCTGATCAACCGCAGCGGTATGACCTGGCGAAAATTGCCGGAACAACGCAAACAACTCGTTCAGGATGCGCCATCCGCACTGGCACTGATGCTGGAAAACACCAGCGTTATCAAACGCCCCGTGCTGGAACAGGCGGGCAAGCTGTTGCATATCGGTTTTGACGAGTCTGCTTATTCAACCGTTTTTAAACGCAACTCCTGACACTTTATAACATTGCCTGATTCCAATATGTCTGACACATTACAGCTTGCCAAGGCCCTGATCGCCCGCAGATCGCTTACACCCGACGATGCGGGATGCCAGGACATCCTGATAGAACGGCTGAACAAACTCGGTTTCAAGGTCGAGCGGATGCGCTTCGGCAACGTGGACAACTTCTGGGCACGGCGCGGCACGACAGGACCCGTCGTCGCGTTTGCAGGTCACACCGACGTGGTGCCCACCGGACCCTTTGAGAACTGGTTCAGCCCGCCGTTCGAGCCGACGATACGCGACGGAATGCTGTATGGACGCGGCGCCGCCGACATGAAGACCTCGATTGCGGCATTCATCACCGCAACCGAAAATTTCGTCGCGCAACATCCGGGGCACAAAGGCTCGATCGCGTTGCTGATCACTTCCGACGAGGAAGGGGTGGCGGTGGACGGTACGGTACGCGTGGTAGAAGCATTGCAGGACCGCGGAGAGAAGATCGATTATTGCATCGTCGGCGAACCCACCTCGAACAAAAAGGTTGGCGACATGATCAAGAACGGACGGCGCGGCTCGCTGTCCGGTACGTTGATCGTGAAGGGCGTCCAGGGCCATATCGCCTATCCGCACCTGATCATAAATCCGATCCACATGGCTGCACCGGCGATCGCCGAACTCGCCGCAACTAATTGGGACGACGGCAACGAATATTTCCCGCCGACCTCGTGGCAGATCTCCAACATCAACGGCGGAACTGGCGCGACCAATGTCGTCCCCGGCACGGTAGAAATATTGTTCAATTTCCGTTTCTCCACTGCCAGCACAGAGCAGGGATTGAAAGACAAGGTCCACGCGATCCTCGATAAGCACAACGTCACTTACGACCTGGAATGGGAATTGTCCGGCAAGCCGTACATAACCGCCAAGGGTAGCCTCGTTTCTGCGATCAGCAGCGCGATCGAACAGTCCTACGGGATCACGCCGGAACTTTCAACCAGCGGTGGCACTTCAGACGGTCGCTTCATCGCCGACATCTGTCCACAGGTGATCGAGTTCGGCCCTCTGAACGCCACGATACACAAACTCAACGAATGCGTCGGCGTTGCCGATATCGAGCCGCTCAAGCTGACTTACCAGCGCACGCTGGAAATACTTTTGAGTAAATGACAGGATATTTTTCAGAGGCCGGAAACAGCCTGCATACCGTGCGCGATCATCTGCGCTTTGCGGTGAGTCGCTTCAACCATGCCAGACTGACATTCGGTCACGGCAGCAGCGACGCCTATGACGAAGCCGCTTACCTGATCCTTCATACCCTGCATCTGCCTCTGGACAGGCTGGAACCTTTTCTTGATGCACGCCTGACTGACAGCGAGTGCGTGGAAGTGCTGGGCATCCTGCAGCGGCGCGTCGAGCAACGCGTCCCGGCGGCTTATCTGACCCATCAGGCGCTGCTGGGCGAATTCAGTTTTTACGTGGATGAACGTGTCATCGTGCCGCGCTCGTTCATCGCAGAATTGCTGCTCACGCAACTCAGCCCTTGGATCGCCGAACCGGACCATGTCGACAATGTCCTGGATCTGTGCACCGGCAGCGGCTGCCTCGCCATCATTGCCGCACATGCCTTTCCAAATGCCAGCGTGGATGCGGTAGATCTGTCGCCGGACGCGCTGGCCGTCGCAGAGCGCAACGTTGCCGACTATAATCTGCAAGACCGCGTGCACCTGATCGAATGTGACCTTTTCGCCAAGCTCGGCAAGCGCAAATACGACATCATCATCAGCAACCCGCCTTATGTGGATGCAGCTTCGGTCGAAGCGCTGCCTCAGGAACATCTGCATGAACCCAAGCTGGCACTGGGAAGCGGCCATGACGGCCTGGACGCCACACGCATCATCCTCAGGGAGGCCGCGCGGCATCTCACCGAGAACGGCGTACTGATCGTGGAGATCGGTCACAATCGCGAAGTGCTGGAAGCGGCCTACCCCGACCTGCCCTTCACCTGGCTGGATGTGAGTGCGGGCGACCAATTCGTGTTCATGTTGCACCGCAACGACCTGCGTTGATACATGTCTGTAGACCATTACGAAAATTTCCCGGTAGCTTCCATCCTGATGCCGAAGCGGCTGCGCAGGCCGGTTGCTGCGATCTATCATTTTGCCCGCGCGGCGGATGACATTGCCGATGAGGGTGTTATGCCAGACGGGGAGCGTCTTCAAAGGCTCGATGAATTCCGCGCCGAGTTGGCACGTATCACCGACGATATAACGCCGCTCACCCCGCTGTTCATCAGACTCGGCACCGAAATACGCGAACACGCGCTGCCGATGCAGCCTTTTCATGATCTGCTCGACGCTTTCTCGCAGGACGTGATGAAGAAACGCTACAACGATTTTGCCGATTTGCTTGAATACTGCCGCCGCTCCGCCAATCCGGTTGGCAACCTTCTGTTGCATCTCTACCGGGAAGCCACACCGGTCAATGTCGCTTATTCTGATTCGATCTGCACCAGCCTGCAGCTCATTAACTTCTGGCAGGATGTCGCCAGGGATTACGCTATCGGACGCATCTATCTGCCGCAGGACGAGATGGCACAATATGGCGT
>Ga0224495_10002724_pt1 | contig 11325 bp, 10 predicted proteins | sample SF_Jul11_sed_USG_FD_168128 | JGI IMG/M metagenome (GOLD analysis project Ga0224495, IMG submission 168128) | Sediment microbial communities from San Francisco Bay, California, United States - SF_Jul11_sed_USGS_4_1 | ecosystem: Environmental > Aquatic > Marine > Sediment | place: USA: California...
AAGAGCCATCGGAAAAATTCTGGACATTTCCCAAATCAGAAAAAACTACAGCAACACCTGGCCTGCTCTGGGCAGTGTCGATGGGAATCTTATGGGCCTCTTCGTCAAAGCGAGCATCAAGAGTATGATCTGGTATAATCCAAAGGAGTTTGCCGCCAACAGGTGGGAGATCCCCAAGACCTGGGGCAAGCTTCTCTCTCTTTCTGATCAAATCGTCGAAGAAGGGAAAACCCCCTGGTCTATCGCTGTCGAAAGCGGAGGGGCAAGCGGGTGGCCGGCAAGCGACTGGGTTCAGGAGATGTTCCTCCACGAGTCTGGGCCGGATCTTTACGATCGGTGGGTGGAGCACCGGGTTCCATGGACTCATCAAGCCGTAAAATCGGCCTTCCAGAAGTTCGGAAAGATTGCCCTCACGGGCGGATATATAAAAGGAGGAGTTCAAGCCATTCTGGCCTGTCATTTCATTGATGGTTCTTATCTTCCTTTTCTGAACCCTCCTCGAGCCTATATGTACTTCCTGGGGGGCTTTACTCAGGGGTTCATCGCTAAGCAGTTCCCCGACCTGAGGCCGGGGAAAGACTACGACTTCTTCTCCTTTCCCACCATCCATCCCAAATATGCCGGAGCAGTGACAGGGGCAGCCGACATGGTGGTGATGTTTCAGGATACGGCTGCCTCCCGTTCCTTCCTGAAATATATGGCCATGGCTGAAGCGTGGGGGCCCTGGGCAAAACGCGGGGGGTATACGTCCCCTGCCCGCTCCATGGATCTGGAAATTTATCCTGACCCCCTGGCCGCCAAGATGGCGAGGCTTCTGACAACCTCACCCATCTTCCGATTCGATGCGGATGACCTGATGCCTGCCGAAGTTCAGAAGACCTTCTGGAAAGGAACCATGGACTATCTGCGCAATCCCGAAAAAGTGGACACCCTTCTTCAAGAGATAGAAGAAGTGGCCAAAGAAGCGTACAGGTAAGAATCAATTCAAATTGCAAAATGTGAAGTGCAAAATGATAAGAATCTTATCTGCTGTTAAGGTGTCGCGTAAGATTTCACCCGAACCCTATTGGTATGTCCTTCCTGCTCTCCTTTTGCTTTTCGTTTTTTTGCTCTATCCGACGATCTACACCTTTTATCTCAGTTTCTTTGATCCAGATTCATCCTCCTTCGTGGGTTTAAAAAATTATATTTACCTGCTCACTCACAAAGAAATCTCCCTCGTCTTCAGGAACAACCTTCTCTGGCTCACCCTCTTTACAGTCACCGCCGTAGGCATGGGATTGTTTCTGGCAGTTCTTTCCGACCGCCTTCGCTACGAACCTATCATCAAGGCAATCATTTTTATTCCCATGGCCATCTCCTTTACGGCTGCTGCCGTCATCTGGAGGTTCATGTATCTTTATCGGCCAGAAGGATTCCCCCAGACCGGCCTCGTCAATGCCTTCTGGGTCTCTTTGGGAGGAACTCCGGTGGCCTGGTTGGTCAACCTCGATGTCAATAACTTCGCACTCATTGCCGCAGCGGTCTGGATGTGGACCGGCTTCGGCATGATCGTCATCTCTGCCGGCCTGAAAGGGATACCGAGGGAAGTTCTGGAAGCGGCAAGGGTAGAGGGTGCAGGGGAATGGCAACTTTTCTGGCATATCATCCAACCGATGCTCCGCCCGATTCTGATCGTCGTGGCACTCAGCTTAACGATCAATGCCCTCAAGATCTTTGATCTCGTCTACGTCATGACCTTTGGCAATCATGACACAGACGTGATTGCTAATCGAATGTTTAAGGAGATGTTTATCTTCGCAAATTTAGGAAGGGCCAGCGCCATCGCTGTGATCTTGCTTCTCTTCGTCATTCCACTGATGGTCATGAACATTCGTCGGTTCAGGCAGGGGGAGAGCAAATGACCAGGTTGCGCAAGATATCCCGCACCCCACTTCACCTCACGGTTCTCTCGATCTGTCTTCTCTGGCTATTGCCTACACTCGGCCTTCTGGTGAGCTCTTTTCGCCCCGGACACGCCATCGCCACGTCGGGCTGGTGGATGGCCTTTAAGGCCCCTTTCCAATTCACACTGGAAAACTATCAAGAAGTCCTTCTGCAGGAAGGTTTGGGCCGAAGTTTTCTCAACAGTCTGGCGATCGCTATCCCCTCTACTGTTTTGACCCTCTCGGTAGCTGCTCTGGCAGCCTATGGTTTTGCCTGGATGAATTTTCCAGGACGCCAGGTTCTCTTCGGCATTGTGGTCAGCTTGCTCATCATCCCACTGCAGATGACGCTTATCCCCGTGTTGAAGCTTTTTACGGCTTTAAATCTGACGGGGACTTTTCCCGCTGTCTGGCTGGCTCACACCTCCTACGGACTACCCTTTGCCATCTTCATGCTTCACGGTTTCTTCACGAACCTGCCGCGGGATCTTTTCGAGTCTGCTTTTCTTGATGGGGCGTCCCGTTGGACAGCTTTCCTGCATATCCTTCTGCCCCTTTCGGTTCCATCCCTAGCCGCGTTGGCGATATTCCAGTTTCTGTGGGTCTGGAATGATCTGCTGGTAGCTCTCGTCTACCTGGGAGGGTCTCGGAAGGTAGCTCCCATGACCTTAACGATTAGCAACCTCGTCAGCTCTTTTGGGAGCGAATGGCACTTGCTCACCGCTGCGGGTTTCCTCTCCATGGTGTTGCCTTTGATCCTCTTCTTTGCCTTACAACAATATTTTGTGAAGGGTATTTTGGCCGGTGCTCTTAAAGGCTGAAAGGAGATGACTGGAAACTGGAAGCCATATTATTGGTCAGGCATTTCTTGAACATCGGGGGTGGGATAAATATTTTCATCCAAAATGGGAATGCAGAGGATCAGATATTCACTGTTGTGCAAATAAACCAAGAAAACCGTTTTAGAATTTTCACAAAACAAGAAATAAACCATTTGAAACAATTATGGAACAAGAGACGCGAATATTTGAGCAGGGAGAGGCATTGTCATTTTAAAGTCTTTCCCAGAGGTTTACGTTTGAAGGACATATTTCATGGAGGTGGGTTCTATGTTCAAAGAGATTTTACAGGACTGGGGGCGGTTAGTTACGGTTGCTGGCACAATCGGAGGAGCTTTAGTCTTAGGCCTCGGCATCCATTACTTGATTTTCACGGTCGGGGGAAGGCTGGCCCAAAAAACTCAAAGAATCCTAGAAAACTCCCTGATTAAACACTGCCGTGGGCCTTCGAAAGTCATTTTGCCAATCTTAGTGGTCTACCATTTCTTACCTCTCGCCGATGTTTCCCCGAAATACATCGGTATTTTCGAGCGGATTTTTATTCTGCTTCTCATCATCTCTGTGGCGTGGTTAATCGTCAAACTAACCTATGTCTTTGAAGATATCATTGTTAATCAATTTAAAATAGATATGGAAGATATGCTTAAATCCAAAAAAATTAGAACTCAGATTCAAGTCCTCAGGAAGGTGGTTATTGCTATCGTGGTGATCATAGCCCTTGCGGTCATCCTGATGAGCTTTGATAAAGTTCGTTATTTGGGCACCAGCATATTGACTTCAGCAGGGGTTATCGGAATTGTCGTTGGTGTAGCTGCTCAGCGCTCAATTGGTGCTTTGTTGGCTGGTCTTCAACTCGCCACCACCGAACCGATTCGTATAGATGATGTCGTCATTGTAGAAAATGAGTGGGGATGGGTAGAAGAAATCAATCTGACATACGTAGTGGTGCGAATCTGGGATTTACGGCGCTTGGTCTTACCGGTAACTTATTTTCTCGAAAAGCCTTTTCAGAATTGGACAAGGCAGTCGGCTAACCTTTTAGGAACTGTTTTCCTTTATGTGGATTATACCGTTCCAGTTCAGGCGGTAAGGGAAGAATTACATCACCTTCTGGAAAATTCCAAGCTTTGGGATGGGCACACCTGGGGCCTGCAGGTGACCAATACAACGGAGCATACGGTCGAGTTGAGGGCGCTCATGAGCGCTTCAGATTCTTCAAATGCATGGAATCTGCGCTGTGAGGTCAGGGAAAAGCTTATTGAGTTTATCCAGAAAAATTATCCGCATGGCCTGCCAAAGTTTCGCGCTGAAGTTTCGGAACTCGCGCGGAAATGATACCAAATCTAAATATATGATCTGGCCCTAATTTTCCTTTTGATTTTGATATGCCTAAAAACCATCCAACTCGCTAATAATATAACAAACGCGACAATTGCAATATGCTCAATTCTTGCTAAATCCTTCTTTAAAACCTGAATACTATTGCCACCCACATAACCTATACCACCCATTAAAGCGATGGTTAATAATGAAGTGGCTCCGTCAGCGATAAGAAACTTTATTACATCCATTTTCATCACTCCGGCCGCAAGGAATATCTGAGCCCTTAACCCTAAAAGATGCCTTCCAACTAATACTACCCAGATGCCCCACTTCTTAAATTTCTCTTCAATTTTTGAGAGTCTATCGGGTGATATGACTTTTCGGAACCTTTTATGTTCTACAACCATTCTACCGTATTTCTTACCGACCAAATAGAGGAAGAAATCGGTCATTAAGAGACTGGGATAGATGACTAAAAATGCTGGCAATGGTTTCATCACATCGTGCGCAATTAAGAATCCAGACAATATGAGAGTGGTATCCTCTGGGAAAGGTAATCCAATCCCTCCAAGGATAAGAAGAAGAAAAACCCCTAAGTAAGGAAAGTGGTCTACGAAAGTAGTTACCTCAAGCATGAGTGCTATTGCGGTGTAACAACGGGCCTCAGATCTTTAACCGGAGTGCCCTCTCGGTATTTTGTGAGCAAGCTCTTCCATCAACTCCATTTGGATCTCCTGGATTTCTAAAAGCCTCTGCCACTGGTTCATCAGAAGGTGATCCATTTTCTCATGGAGATGACGAATCTCCAGTTCTGCTTTCAGATTGATGCTATAGTCATGCTCGGATCGCAATCGATCTTTCGACTCCTGGCGGTTCTGACTCATCATAATGATGGGGGCTTGGATTGCCGCAAGGCAAGAAAGGATCAGGTTAAGAAGAATAAACGGGAATGGATCGAATGGCTTCCAAATGAGGGCGAAAGAGTTTAAGGCAATCCAAAAAATAAACACGCCTGAAAAGCTAAGAATGAATCTCCAGCTTCCGCCAAATTCAGCAATCTTGTCCGCCAGACGCTCCCCAAGTGTTAATTGCCGATCAAATTCGATATTGATGTTCTTGGACAAAAGCTCATGCTCTTTTAGGCTCTTCATGACTTGTTCTTCAAGTGTTGAAAGATCCCCCTTCTCCGTTTCAAGAACATCTTTGACATACTTTGCCCTGAACTGATTAAGGTCAGCAATACAAATAAAACCGCTGGGGGACCAATCCGGGTGTGTCTTCCGAATTGTCTCGACCATAGGTTGCCGGATCAATTCCCCAGGTATGGCCTCGCCTCTTTTCTTCTGTTCTTTGCAGATTTGGCATAAGACAGTCTCTTGTTGTTTCCTTCCCATGTTGTTGTCACCTCTCGGACAGTCATCTTTGCATAATGGCAAATTCAAATAATTGACAGTAACCCGGTTCTCCTCGGTTCTGGTTTAAACCCCCTTCTTTAAAAGGGCCGACTTGAAATCTAAATGCCTCCTTGACCTCTTCAACGAAGGGCGACTTCAACTGTTCTGGAGATATCCCCTAATGCAAAAACAACTATATCCCTCTGTTTTGTAAGTATTCCACTTTGATAATTCAGGAATCTATCTCTCTGAGTTCAAAATATTCACATCAGATCAACTTTCCTTTGTAATATACACTTTTTCACGAATTTTTAGAAGTAAAGGATGCCACGGCGATCTTCCTATATGCGAGTTGAGAATGAATATACCGTATGGCCTATAGGGGATATGCCGACATGACGAACCCATTAAATTCTAAAGATTTTGAAGCCAGGTTTGCCTGCTATGGCGGTTTTACAGACTTAGAGATGCTCCTTTTGTCAGGGGTCACTTTACAAGGGTTACAATTTATAGTATTTAATCGTTACAAACGGTGGCTTATTCCAAGTGCGAAAAAAATGGCAGTAGATCTTCCGAAAAATTCGTAAAATCCTTTGTCTTCTGTTAGATTTGTTATCGTATGAAAATCACTTTGCTGACGAATGAATATCCACCTCATATCTACGGAGGGGCGGGCGTTCATGTGGATTATCTTTCGCGGGAGCTTGCAAATCTGGAAGGCGGCAAGCACGAAATCCAGATTCTCTGTTTCGGCGATCAGAAGGAGCACGGTGGCACTAAGGTCGTGGAGGGTATCTGCCCTTCTTTCGATTTTCCATTTCAGGACACCCGGCATGAAAAATTACTGGATACCCTCTCTCGGAATATCGGGATGGTCGGGTCTGTGAAAGAAACAGATATTGTCCACTGCCATACCTGGTATACACATCTCGCAGGTTGTTTAATCAAGCAGACCCTGGATGTTCCTTTGGTTCTCACCACCCATTCCTTGGAACCCGATCGTCCCTGGAAGGAAGAGCAGCTCGGCCCTGCCTATGGAGCGAGCACTTGGCTGGAGAGAACGGCCTATCAAAATGCCGATGGCGTGATTGCCGTTTCCCAATCGATGGAAAAGAGAGCTCACGAACTCTATGAGGTACCCTCTGAAAAGATTCGCATTATCCCCAATGGAATCGATGTCAATCAATACCAGCCAAGGGCTAACCCTTCCCTTTTGACCTCGTATCGGATCAAACCTGACAAACCCTTCCTCATTTTTGTCGGACGGATCACCCGGCAAAAAGGGATTATTCACCTCGTCAATGCCATTCAATCCATTTCTGCAGGGATACAGATTGTGCTCTGTGCGGGGGCTCCGGATACCGAGGAGATCGGAAGAGAGATGGAAGAGAAGGTGAAGAAAGCCCAAACCCAAACGTCAAATGAAATCATCTGGCTGCGTCAATGGGTCCCCAAGTCTGACCTCATTACCCTTTACAGCCATGCCTCTCTCTTCGTCTGCCCATCGGTCTATGAGCCCTTTGGCATTGTCAACCTGGAAGCCATGGCCTGCGGGACACCGGTGGTCGCCTCGGCCGTCGGAGGAATTCCAGAAGTGGTCATCCACGGCGAAACCGGGTTATTGGTCCCTTTTGAACCCCGCGATACCCTTCATCAGGAACCGAAGAACCCCGAACAATTTTCTAAGGATTTGGCAGATACGATCAACCGTCTCCTTCTTTCTCCGGAAAAATTGAAGAAGATGGGCCTCAAATCTCGAGAAAGAATCGAAAAGTACTACAGCTGGAAAAGGATTGCGCGACAAACGTTGGAATTTTATAAGGAGTTAACACTTAAAATCTAAGTCTCAAACGCATCCTTCAGAATAAGGAGAAACCCGCGTTGACCCCTTTGCGGAGGGGATGCTATAATCCCGTCGAGGAGAAAGTACGTTGCGTTTGTTGAACCCACAACAAGAGGACCTGCTCAGGAATGAACGGAGGATTATGAATGACCTCCAACTGGCCTTGGTACAACTTGGAATCCAGCAGGAAGATCAGGAGGCACTCCGGCAATCGATCCAACAGCTTGACGAATTCTTTCTCATCGTGGTGGTGGGGGAGTTCAACTCCGGGAAAAGCGCAGTGATCAATGCCCTCCTTGGTGAAAGACTTCTAGAGGAAGGAGTGACCCCCACGACCAGCCAAATTCACATTCTACGCTATGGGGAGAAACAGCAACGGACGGCGGCCAGTGAGCGGCAGGTTCATCTTATCTATCCGGTAGAGTTTCTCTCTGAACTCAGCATCGTCGATACTCCAGGGACCAATGCTGTTATCCGGGAACACGAATCCATCACCTCGCGCTTTATCCCCCGTTCCGATCTGGTTCTGTTCATCACCTCGGCCGACCGCCCCTTTACAGAAAGCGAGCGGGTGTTTCTGGAACACATCCGGGAATGGGGAAAGAAAGTGGTCTTCGTGATCAACAAAATCGATATTCTACAGAGCGAGCAGGAGATACATCAGATCGAAACCTTTATCATGGAAAATGTTCACCTCCTTCTGGGAGATCGACCCACCCTCTTCTCGGTGAGTGCCCGCGATGCGCTCCGGGCAAAGCAGGGGGAATCTGATCGTTGGGAGAAAGGTCGTTTTGGCCCCCTTGAACAGTATATTCATGACACCCTGGATAAGGGCAATCGGTTTCGTCTCAAGTGTCTCAACCCCCTCGGGGTCGGGATCCATCTGACAGAAAAATACCTGGGGAGAATTTCCTCTCGTCTCCAGTTTCTTAAAACCGACTTCGACCTTCTGGACGGCGTGGAAGCGCAGCTCAATCTCTACAGAGAGGATATGCAACAACATTTTACCTCCCGGATGGCAGAAGTTGAAAACCTGCTTTATGAGATGGAAACGCGGGGCCAAGTGTTTTTTGATGAGACCTTCCGTTTGGGACGGGTCTTCGATCTCCTTGTCAAAGCACGTGTTCAACAAGAATTTGAACGCCAGGTGGTGGCTGATACCCCTCATCGCGTTGAATCTAAGGTAGGCGAAATCATTCACTGGCTGGTGGACTCGGACCTACGTCAGTGGCAGGCCGTTGCAAAACACTTGGCTGAAAGGAACCGGGAGCATAAGGGGCCCATTCTTGGAGACATGGGAATGGATCGTTTCTATCGAGACCGCCAAAGCTTGATCGATACCATTGTCCGTGATACACGGCGGGTGGTTGACACCTATAACAAGGCCCAAGAGGCAAAGGCTATTGCAGAAAGCGCCCAGATGGCCGTGGCAACCTCAGTGGCCCTTGAAGCAGGCGCTCTGGGCCTGGGTGCGCTCGTGGCCACGCTTGCCACGACAGCCGCTGCCGACGTCACGGGGGTCCTCATGGCCACCCTCATGGCTGCGTTAGGACTTTTCATCATTCCTGCCCGGCGTCGGCGGGGGAAAACGAAAATGCTGGAGAAGATTGCTGCTGTTCGCACGCAACTGACCCATTCGTTACGGACTCATTTTGAACAAGAAATCAACCGGAGTTTACAACACCTTCATGAAGCCATCACCCCCTATACGCGTTTTATCCGCTCCGAACAGGATAGAATCACCAAGTACCAAACCGAACTCCAGCATCTCAAGGCAGAGATGGTTCGATTGAAAGGAAGATTGGAAGAGACATAAGTTTGGAACTCTTGAAAGCCGGCTGATCCTCTCGTTGAACGCAGGTATCCCGTCCCGATGAGGAAGAGCTCATGCCCAATTCCATCGGATGGGTCGCTTCCGCTATTTCAATTTTTGTCGGGTTGGCGGGAAGTGTTCTTCTGACCTTTCTGGCCCACCATGGAAAATGTTTCTTTCAGAGAATGGATTACCCCATCCATCTCCAGATGGACTTCAATCCCTCCCCTGATTGGATGCTTGCTCTTTCGATGGCATGAAATCTCTCTCACCAGAAACGACACACGTTCATGAAGAAATAATTGACAAACGGTCTCTTTAATGATAAGAATTCTTTTAAAGATGGTCGAATTCCAACCAAACAGCCCAATGTTTTGGGGCTTCGATATCTCCCCTCCCACCGCTTTTCCCTCATAGAGCCACTTTTTTCTAGTTACCACTGAAATGAATCTGTTTGCAGTTTTAGGGTCCCAGAAGGTGAGCACCTAAAATTGAGAAATGTTCTCTACCAGGATAATAAGATGGTAAAAACGAAGAGATTCAGGGTTTACTGGTTTCCCCTTTTTCAAATCTTACTGATATTCCTCTCTCTGATCCTCTCACAAAGGCCGGCCGTTTCCCAGACGAAAGCGATCAACTGGGATCGTGTCGCCCAGTTGAAACCCGATTTGAAAGTGCTCGTGCTTGTGAAGGGGGACCGCCCAATTTCTCTCGATGATCTAGCCCTCCTGGCAGATTTTGGAATGATTCCTGCCGACCGTGATCCGGGGTTGGTCCTGGGACTCCGGCAGGCAGTCTTTTCCGCAAGGCTAAAGAATTGGACGACAAAAAGCATGCCCGCCGATCTTCACGGAAGATTGCTAGAGAGATTCATCATGACCGGAGTTTATCGGCTGGGTTTCAGGGTGGAGAAAGAAGGATACCAGGGCCCTCTCAGTCTTGAGATAACAATTCCGAGAGATGGCTTCGGGAAGCGATTAATCTATTCGGAAAATTTGGTCCGACCCCATGCCCCGACCACGATGCGGTTCGATCGCATGGGAAACCGTTGGTTCTCTGCCAATTATTCACAAATCCGTTACGGAGAGGCGATCAGACTCCATTTCGCTTTCAAATACTCGATCGATATGGCCCTCCTCTTAAACCATGACCTGATGCTTCTGAACCAGCCCGGGGGTCCACCCATACCCGAGGAGGTCCGTCCTTTTTTAAACTCTGGCTATAAGATTGACAAAAATCTACCCGAGGCTGTCCAATGGGCAAGCGAAGGAGTTTCCGGGCCGTCTCTCAATGTACGGTTAGAATACCAGCGATTGACAAAATTCATCAAGGACACAATCGTCTACGATCAACTCAAAAGAAACCAATACTTTGGGGGAAGGACCATCTATTCCAACCTGGATGACATGTATCAAGAAATCGCGATGACGCTGTCTCGGCGACTCGGCGCGTGCCCCGACACTTCTCTTCTGGAATGTGCCTTCTTAAGGGCACGGGGGATTCCATGCCGGATCGCGGGGCGCTTTGGCCACTTTTACACCGAAGTTTATGTCCCGGGCAAGGGTTGGATGTCCACATCTGTTACTCCGACCGGTATTCCATTAATCATTGGTCCTGGACCAGATCATATCCCCTATCAGACGTGGAAACCAACCATTCCGCTTAGAACAACCTTGATCGAAACCAAGGTTCGAATTGAGCCAGAGGAGGGTTTATGATGTTGACGAGACATCTAACGTATGCTCCTTTCAATGCGGATAAGGACGGCGACATCCATCATCTCTTTTACGATTACAAGTTCAAAGACTATCAACATAAGGTCATGGGCGTTTCAAAAGAGCGGATGGTTCGATATCTGAAAAAGACCCTCGGTGAACCGGGGGCTCAGAGTATTTGCATGAGAGAGGGGAACCAGTTGGTAGGATTGATCAGCCTCAAATCACTTCCCTGGATGAGTAACCACTTCGGGTTTCGAATGTACGCCGTGACGCATCTTTTGGCCAAAGGCGAGAATCCGCTTGTCCATGCACGTCTTTTGAGATACGTGATGGAAGAGTTGCCCAATGTGGACTTTCTTGATTGCAGGGTTGCCGTAGACGATGTGTGTTCCACCCATGCTCTTGAAATCTGTGGATTTCGTTATGTGGGGGCAGAAATCTACTTGGGCCAGTTTCTAACGGCTGGAGAT
>Ga0224495_10002725_pt1 | contig 11324 bp, 11 predicted proteins | sample SF_Jul11_sed_USG_FD_168128 | JGI IMG/M metagenome (GOLD analysis project Ga0224495, IMG submission 168128) | Sediment microbial communities from San Francisco Bay, California, United States - SF_Jul11_sed_USGS_4_1 | ecosystem: Environmental > Aquatic > Marine > Sediment | place: USA: California...
AAATCCTCCCTGGCCGGCCTGGGAAACATCCAGTACGCCACGCCCATTATAAGGATAATCACAAAGCCATAGAGAAGAAGATGGGTGTGGGCGGAGACCAGGGGCCCCATGGGCCGGGAGGGGCCCAAAGCCTGCTCCAGCAGAATCCAGAACCCCAGCGACAGCCCCAAGGCGAAAAAGAGCAACGCTGTTTTTACAAATCGCCTGATCAGGGTGTACATAGGCTGGCCCAGGGGATCCCGCGGCGCCAGGGGTCGCTGCCCCAGGCGCCTGCCAGGAAATTATTAATCAAAGAGTGATCTTGGCCGCGCAGCTGGAGGCGCCGTCGGCGATGGTCTTCTCCACCTGATAGGACGCGGCTTCGTTCAATCCGGAGATGAAGCCGCCCAGCCAGGCGTTGTGCAGCTGGCACATCTTCTTGTTCGGGCAGCCGGTATATTCCCAATTGGGGATATGGTTGCAGGCGGTATGGTTATACGCCAGAGTGTGTTCATCCACCAGGTGAACTTCCGCGCCAGGGTCGCAGGGCATCCCCTCCAGCTGGGTGTCGGCTACATGCTGGTATAGCTCTTCCAGGTTGGCTGGCTTGGCGCCTTTGTGCTGAACCAGTTTCTGCCCGGTCTGCTTGCCATGGCCGGTAGCCACTTTCAGGATTTCGGCGAATTTCTCATCCGTGGCCAGCTCCACCAGCCCCGCCTCGAAAATCTCCACCTTGGAGATGAGGCTGTATAGGAAATTATGGATGGAGTTGTTCCCCAATATCTGGCCAAGATCTGCCCCGGCCAGCTTCTCTCCGTATTCGTCCATCTTTTGGGAAGCGGCTTCCTTCGACCCATTCTCCTTAAGATAGGAGGCGATGGCAAAGGATCTCTCTTCCATGAACTGGATTTTATTGAACAGCCAATAGTGAATTGGACCTAAAAAAGCGCTCACTTCTATAATTCCTCGATGATGCGGTTGTTAAAGTATTAATTTAGCAAGACAAAAGCCTTCCAATGTATGACTTTTGACATGAGTGCATAATCCATTGAATCAAAAAAGAATAGAACCGATCTTAAATATAAGCCATTCTGACATCACCATTAGTGTGAGATGAATAATTACAAGCGGATTGGGCGTTTGTTAAACATCTGCCCGAAGCGCATTTAGACCTTTGGCCAGCAAAATAAACCTCACTTTATAGATAGGTTCATCTTGGCCTGTAGCCTAGGACCTGCGCTGATCTGAATCTAATTCCATGAGCGCTAGGGTTGGCTAGGTGGCGTGTTGGTGTGTCATGAAATATAATCTCGATTATCGAGAACCTGCGTCTGGCAACATTCGATACACCATGCGCAATGATCCATGGAAAACCGGAGATATGAATACAGAAAAATACCTGAGGGCGTCAGCGCTGATCCTGGCTGCTGCTTTTTGGATATTCCCGGCTTTTGCCCCGGCGGAGGATGGGAAGATGAAAGGAACAGCCACAGGAGTTCTTGCCAGCGGGAGTATTTTCGTTCGTCTGGAAGATGGCAGGCAAATCCGGTTGCGCCTCCATGGGCTCCACACGCCGGCGCCGCATGATCCATGCTCCCTGGAGGCCCGCCAGTTTATAAGGGACATGGTGATTGGCAAGGAAGTCTACTTCCTATGGCGTGGAGTGGATCGATATGGCCTGACGGAGGCGTTTTTATGGGTGGGCGAGGAGCCAAACCAGAAGTCGCTGGGACTGGAGTTGATCCTGCGGGGGCTTGCAATCTATTCCGAAGAACGGTTCCGCCCTTTTTCCAATGACACTATTGGCAAATACCAAAAGGCCGAGGCGCAAGCCAAGTTGGAGAAAAAATGTGTATGGAGGAACTCCAACCGGCCCTATGAGGAGTGAAAAATAAACCGGACGGGCATGGCGCCCGTCCGGCGTTGCGATATTGAATCGAGTCAGCCCCGCCTTTACAGATGCTCCGAGCAGAGCTTCATGATGTCCACCACCTCGATATCCTCGGCGTAGCCCGTGCGCGCCTCGTTCACCTTCTGGAAGCAGGCCGGGCAGGAGAGCACCAGCTTTTTGGCGCCCAGTTCCCTGGCCTCGTCTATGGCGATGCGGGCCATCTTGATGGCGTTGTCGCTGAAGACCTTTTTCACAGCGCCGCCGGCGCCGCAACAGCGGGTCATCTCCCGGTTGTCCTTGAAGTCCACCAGGTCCACCCCGGGCAGTTTGCGCAAAATCTCCCTGGGCTCCTCGGTGACGCCCACGCCCCTGGCCAGATAGCAGGGGTCGTCATATACGATCCTCTCGTTCAACGGTTTGTTGAACTTGATCCTGCCATCTTTCAATCCTTCCAGAATGAACTGGCTCATATGGCGGATCTTGAAGGGCAGCTTGCCACCCCACCACCGGGGCCAGTCCCGCGTCATGATGTTGCAGCAACAGGGGCAGGAGCTTATCAGCGTCTTCACCCCCCTGTCGGCGTAGTCCTGGATCACAGGCCGGATCAGGTCAGGAATGATCTTCATCTGCCCGGAGGCGTACAGCGGGAAACCGCAGCAAAGCTCCTTTTCCGGGGGCAGCATCATGAAATCGATCTTGTTGGCGGTGAGCATCCGCACATCGCCTATGGCCATGGGCTGAGATTCATAGGCCGTGGTACAGCCGGTATAATATGCGATCTCCCCCTCCTCTTTATAGGTGGGGCAATCCTCCGGCCACCAGGCGTATCTTTTCGCGGCAGGCTGGTTGTAGACGTTGCCCGTCTTCAGGGTCACCTCTTCCATCATGTTCTGCGGCTCCCAGGGGCCATAGCCCAGCTCCACCATCTTTGCGCGGAGGAACGGCCAGAGCCTTTGCGAAAAAATGCCCGCTTCGCACATCTCGCCGCACCTGCCGCAGGTGGTGCACTCCCACAACGAGCGGGAAAGATGTTTCAGCTCGTCATCATGGATCTTGGCCTGGCCCAGGAACTTGGCCTGGAACCCTTCGGTCCTGTTGATAAGGGAGCGGAAGAGGGCGATTTTGTCGGGTGGGGATATTGATGTGTCTCCCGTGACGTCCTGGATGGGGCACTGGGTTAAGCACGCTCCGCACCTGGTACAGGCCTCCAGCTCTATCATCTGGCGCTTGGACAGGGTGGAGGTGAAGTTGAAATTCTCGGTGGCCTTGGGATTATTTGACTTGATCGGCATCGCTAATTCCTCTAAACGGCAGATTGCTCTGCGATATTCATAATAATTTTCCTGGCCTGATGGCCGGGCTCAATGCAATTCCAAGTGGCCTGAAACGAAGCGTTCAAAAGCTCCTGCCGGGTTGGAGCGCCCAGAAGGAAGCCCATACGTCGATTATTTGCCATTCCCGGCCAATACTCAAGAAAATCTTTCGATGTACGCCCTTGACGGAACAAATAATAGCGTCACCAATAGATGCCGTGAATAACAAAAGGATTCGCCCATCCTGGAGCTCGATCCTTAAATTGAAAGCCGGCCCGGCCCGCCCAAGCCGGCTTTCAATGGCTTTCTTTAATTCTGAGAGGCCTGGTTCTCCGTGGGGAGGCCTTTGGTTTTCCAACTGGTGATACCACCATCCAGGTCATAGACCTTGGTAAAACCGTTTTCCTGGAGGATCCTGGCGCTCTTGGCGGAGCGTCCTCCGGAATGACAATACACCAGCACCGTCTTGTCCTTGAATTTCTCTATGGCCTTCATCCCAGCCTCCAGATTCTGGATCGGCAACAGCCGGGACCCCTTGATATGGCCCAGGGGGCCGGTGTATTCATCCACGGTGCGCACATCCAGCACCAGCTCAAATTTCCCTTCGTCGATCATCTTTTTAGCGTCGGTGGGACTGATGAGGAAGGTGGAGGTGGAGGTCTGCGCCTGGACCAGAATAACTGAAAGCGCGAACACGGCCGCTGCGGCCATGCCCAATATGTTCCTTGTTTTCATTGAATCTGCCTCGGCGTTGTTTGTTGTATCCACGATTTTATACCTATATTTAAATATGGATGTCAAAAAACTGATATAGTTCCCCCGGGGGGGGGTGGAATCATGAGAATTAATCTCTCCGATGAAGATAAACGGTTTCTATTGAAGCTGGCCAGAGACGTTATCGAATCGGTGGCCAGAAACCAGGCGCCGCCGGCAGAGCCCTCGCCGGACTCGGCTTCGCTTATCTCCAAGGCCGGGGTGTTTGTCTCCCTGCACAAACAAGGCGCTCTGCGCGGATGCATCGGTTTCATAGAGCCGGATATGAATTTGATAGAGGGGGTGGCCAGATCCGCCAGAAGCGCGGCGTTCAAGGATTCCAGGTTCTCCCCGGTCGGAGTGGAGGAGTTGAAAGATCTGGAAATTGAGATATCACTGCTCACCACCCCGCAACCGGTGGAGTCATACCGAAACATAGAGCTGGGCAGGCATGGAATCATCCTGGAGAAGCATGGCGCCAGGGCGCTGTTTCTGCCCCAGGTGCCCACAGAATATGGATGGGACCTGCCCACCACGCTTACCCATCTTTCGAAAAAAGCCGGCCTGGCGGCGGATGGATGGAAGGAGGGCGCCAGTTTCCAGGTCTTCGAGTCCATAGTCTTTTCCGAATAACGGTGAGGCCTATCCTGCTCCAGGCCCAGAAGATTGGCTACTCTTTCTCCAGGCTTTTTTGCGCCTCTTTCATATCAGAGTCATAATAGCTTTTGGACGAACATTCCGTGTTATATCTCTTGGCCATTTCCCTTTGGCCTTGGGCGGATTCGTTATATTTTTTCGCTGCGGCGCCATGTTTGTCTATTCTCTTGTTAAGGTCCGCCACGGCTTTGTTAAAATCGCGAACATCAGCAGCGTTTTTCCGGTCCAGCTTCTTTTTCTTCTCCTGAATCCGCTTGTTTTCCATCTCAATCTTCGCCTTTTCCTCATCAAGCTTTCCGCGGGCTTTGGCCAATTCATCGGCCTGCAGCTTGATTTTCTTCTCCATGACAAGACAGTTCTTCAGCTCTTCTGGCCTGAGTGTTTTTTCGTTATATATCTTATTTCCCAGCGCCTTGATGACTCCACCCATGCCTTTGGCGTCTGCCGGGGCGCCGTCAATAAGAAGAAACGCAAAAGCCAGCAGGCATGAAACCATTAGAAATTTATAATGTCTGTTCATTGGGCTCCCTCCAGACCTCTTATTACTAATACTCATGTCAATATTTTGAATTCGATTATTATCTCAGACCAACGCGAAGCCCAGGATATTTAGTCTTCAATGCTTTGCATTGGCTCCCGCGCCGATGTAAAATGGCGGATTCTATCGAAAATCTAATCAACGAGCGTATTTCATGAAGTATTCCAGGGTCTATCTGGCCGCCGCCGAGTGCGTCCTGCCTGATAACGTGGTCACATCGGCGCAGATCGAGCAGAGGCTCAAGCCGGTATACGACAGGCTGGGCCTGCCCGAGGGCCGGCTGGAGCTTATGAGCGGCATAAGGGAGCGCAGGTTTTGGGATGCGGGCATGAGGCCCAGCGCCGCGGCCATCCTGGCCGGAAAAAAGGCGATAGCCGCATCCGGCCTGCCAGTAGAGAAACTTGGCGCCCTTTTCCACTCCAGCGTCTGCCGGGATTTCCTGGAGCCGGCCACCGCCAACGTGGTTCATCACGGTCTTGGGCTCCCCTCAGGCGCCATGATCTTCGACGTTTCAAACGCCTGCCTGGGGGCGCTCAACGCTATGGTAATCATGGCCAATATGATCGAGCTGGGCCAGGTGGAGGCCGGGATCATAGTGGCCGGGGAGATGGGGGAGACGCTCGTCAACGGCACCATAGATGCCCTGCTGTCGGATAAATCGATCACGCGCAAAAGCATCAAATCCGCTTTCGCCTCGTTGACCATCGGCTCCGGCGCTGCGGCGGTGGTCCTGGCCAATGAACGCCTGGCCCCGCAGGGCCACAGGTTGCTGGGGGGCGTGGCCCGGTGCGACACTTCCGAGGTGGACTTGTGCAAAAGCGACGTGGACCAGGGCTTCAGCTCCGGCTCCACACCGCTGATGAACACGGATTCTGAGCGGCTGCTGCTGGCAGGGTGCAAGCTGGCGGGGGAGACCTGGGCGGACTTTATGAAGGAGATGGGCTGGACCCCGGATAGCGTTCAGAAAGCCGCCACCCACCAGGTGGGCCGGGCGCACAAAAAGCTATTATATGAAACAGTGAAGATGGACGAGGCCAAGGATTTCCCCACCCTCGAATTCATGGGCAACGTCGGCTCGGTCTCCCTGCCGGCCTCCCTGGCCATCGGCGCGCAAAGGGGCCACTTTACCCAGGGCGATAACGTGGCGCTGATGGGGATCGGCTCCGGGCTCAACTGCATGATGCTGGGGCTGCGATGGTAATACGGCGGCGTATCCTGGGCCTGACACCATGATGAACCTGGAGAGGATTAAAAACGAATACCCATTCACCCCACACCGGCTGGATGTGGGTGGTGGCCAGATCAGCTATCTGGACGAAGGGCCGAAAAACGCCCCTGCCATGCTCTTGCTCCATGGCAACCCCACCTGGTCCTTTTATTACCGCAAGCTGGTCTTGGCGCTGAAGGACAAGTATCGGGTCATTGCGCCGGACCATATCGGCTGCGGCCTTTCGGACAAGCCGCAGGATTACGATTACACTCTGGCCAACCATATTGGCAACCTGGAAAAACTGATGGAACATCTGAATCCCGGCCCGGTGAGCCTGGCCGTGCATGACTGGGGTGGGGCCATCGGTTTTGGCTGGGCGGTGAAACGGCCGGCGGATGTGCGGTCGCTCACCATTTTCAACACCGCCGCGTTCCGTTCGATGAAAATACCGTTTCGTATCCGGATCTGCCGAATCCCCCTGTTTGGGGATCTGGTGGTGCGGGGTTTAAACGGCTTTTTGGGGTCTGCGGTGATGACGGGCATGGGCACGGAAAAAATCCAGCGTTTCACTCCAGAGGTCACCCGAGGCTATATGGGGCCGTACGACTCGTGGGAAAACAGGATCGCCATCCATCGATTCGTTCAGGACATCCCCCTGTCGGACCGGGACAGGAGCTATCCAAAGCTGATGGAGATCGAGATGGGCCTGGAGGCGTTCAAGAATAAGACCCCCTGCCAGATAATATGGGGGATGAAGGATTTCTGTTTCACCGGCCATTTTCTGGAGCGGTGGCAAGCCTTTCTGCCCCAGGCCCAAATCCACAGGTTCGAGGACGCGGGGCATTTTGTGGTGGAGGACGCCTATGAGGATATCATCCCGCTGATGCGTTCGATGCTGGAGGGGCTTGATAGGTGAGCGACAAGGTGAACATCGCGTCGCTGCTGCCGCAGGTGGCCGCAAAGCTGAGGGACCAGACTGCGGTCATCATCCCCGCCGGCCGGGGCGCCGATGGTAAAGCGGTGTACAAAAGCTGGACCTTTGGCCAACTGGACAGCGAATGCGACAAATACGCCCATGGCCTGGCCGCCATGGGGATTGGCAGGGGAACCCGGACCCTGCTGATGGTCCGGCCGGGATTTGATTTTATCGCCCTCACCTTCGCCATTTTCAAGGTGGGCGCCGCGCCGGTGCTCATAGACCCGGGCATGGGGAAGAACAACCTGCTGGACTGCGTGAAAAACGCCGAGCCGGAGGCATTCGCCGCCATCCCCTTGGCTCATTTTGCGCGCAAGCTGTATCCCCGATATTTCCGGTCGGTAAAACACCTGGTGACCGTGGGCCGGCGCTGGTTGTGGGGTGGCCAGACCCTGGAGAGCCTGCAAGCCATGGGCGAAAACAAAGGCGCGTTCCCCATCGCCGATACTGAAGCTTCAGACATGGCGGCGATCCTCTTCACCACCGGCTCCACCGGCGTCCCCAAGGGGGTGGTGTACAGCCACGGAATCTTCATGAGCCAGACCCGGCTGATTCAGCAGCGGTATGGAATAACCGAGAAGGACCGGGACCTGCCAGCCTTCCCCCTGTTCGCGCTCTTCTCCATCTCCCTGGGCATGAGCGTGGTAATACCCCGCATGGACCCCACCGAGCCGGGCAAGGCCGACCCCGCAGCGATCGTGGAGGAGATCAACGACAATGGTGTCACCTTCACCTTCGGCTCGCCGGCCATATGGAAAAATGTCAGCCGCCATTGCGTCCAGAACAGGATCAAGCTCCCCACCCTCAAGCGGGTGCTGATGGCTGGGGCGCCTGTGCCCAACAATATCCATAACGCGCTGCTCAACCACATATTGCCGGAGGATGGGCGCACCCACACCCCGTTCGGGGCTACCGAATCCTTGCCTGTGTGCGACATCGAGGGGGCCGAGGTGTTGAAGGAAACCGCCCACCTTACCGCCCAGGGAATGGGCACATGCGTGGGCAAGCCCCTGCCTGGGATGAGCGTCAAGATCATAAGGATCACCGAAGAGCCTATAGCCGAATGGGACGACGCCCTGGAACTGCCGCAGGGGATGATGGGGGAGATCGTGGTGGCCGGCCCCGTGGTGACCGGCAGCTATTACAACCTGCCGGAACAAACCCGGCTAGCCAAGATATGCGACCACCGGACCGGCGCCATTATGCACCGCATGGGGGATGTGGGCTATCTGGACGAGCAGGGCCGGCTCTGGTTCTGCGGACGCAAGGCTCACCGGGTGGTGACGCCCCAGGCGGTGATGTTCACCATCCCCTGCGAGGCCATATTCAACCAGCACTCCGCCGTGGCCCGCAGCGCCCTGGTGGGCCTGGGCAAAAGGCCTGTCCAGCGGCCGGTTATAATCATAGAGCTGGACAAGGTCCGCCCCACCAAAAAACAGGAGCAGATCGCCGCGGAGCTTTTGCAACTGGCCGCCAGAAACCCTTTGACCAACCATATCACCGAGGTTCTGTTCCATCCCCAGTTCCCCACCGACATCCGCCACAACGCTAAAATATTCCGGGAAAAACTCAAGGTGTGGGCCGAGGCGCAGCTTCCTCACCTGATCCCCAGGGAGCATGAATGAAGGCCCTGGTCACCGGCGGGAGCGGATTCCTGGGCCGGTATATAGTGGAAAAGCTGACCCAGCAGGGGTGGCAAGTCACCTCCCTCTCCCGCAGACGGGACGCTGCTCTGGAGAAAATCGGCGTCAAAACCCATGTGGCCAGCGTGACAGACAGGGCCGGGCTGGCCCTGGCGGCGGCGGGAGTGGACGCCATCTTCCATGTGGCCGGGCATGTGGGCGTGGGCGGGCCCTGGAGCGACTATTACCAGACCAACGTAATCGGAACCCAGAACGTCATCGAGGCGTGCGTCAATAACGGCGTACCCAAACTCATCTACACCAGCTCCCCCAGCGCCGTCTTCGACGGCAAAAGCCATGGCCTGCAGGATGAATCCGCGCCCTACCCCGACAATTTTCTTGGCCATTATTCAAAATCAAAAGCCATGGCAGAACAGCAGGTCCTGAAAGCCAACGGCCATCGCGGCCTGTATGCATGCGCGCTGCGGCCCCATCTGATATGGGGCCCCAGGGACACAAACCTGATCCCGCGGCTGATCGACAGGGCCAAAAAAGGGAAAGTGATGATCGTGGGCGATGGACGCAACAGGGTGAGCAACGTGTATGTGGATAACGCGGCGGACGCGCATATCCTGGCGGCCCAAAAGCTCTTGCCCGGCTCACCAGTGGCCGGGTCCGCCTACTTCATCGCCCAACCGGAGCCCGTGATGCTATGGGAATGGGTGAACGATATTTTAGATGGGCTGGGCCTGCCCCGGGTCACCAGGAGGATTCCCCTGCCGGTGGCCTACTACGCCGGGGCCATGATGGAGTTGGTGTATGGCGCCATGGGGATCAAGGCCGAGCCGATGATGACGCGGTTTCTAGCGCTGCAATTTGCCATGGATCATTATTTCAGCATAGAAAAAGCGCGCCGGGAACTGGGTTGGGAACCTGCCATTTCCCACCAGGAGGGCATGGAACGGCTGATAGCCGATTTTAAATCGAAGGTCTAACCCCCATTCCATCCCTTGGCCGCCAGACCCGGCGCCGAAAGATTCCTCAGCCGGTCAGCGAACCACCCAAAGTATTATTATCAGAACGAAAAGCCCCTCGGCCACCGCCTCCAACACCAGGTGTTTTTTCTGCGCCGCCAGAAACTCCGGTGAAGGCTGCGCGCCAGGCGCCGGGGTCAGCTTCACCAGGGCCGGCTCCGCCACGTTATCGATGTATGGGCCCAGAATCCAGACAATCACCACCAGCGCCACTTTGATCCCCAGCAGCAGGGTGAAGGGGTATCCCGTGGCTATCCAGGCTATGCCGGTGAGGGTGAGCAGGATGAAACCGACTATCAGCATCCCTGTCATGGCTTTCACCAGCTTGAAGTAGGAATGCAACAGCGTGTGATCCCGATAACATTTGAGAAGCAACAATACCTTGGCGGCCCCCACTCCCACAGCCATGGCCAACCCCAGAAGATGCAGTAACAGAAGAACCGTTGAAAGCATACACCCCTCCCTAGAATCATAACTGTTTGTTATTTACAGACATACAGGCTTACCAGGCCTGCCGGAGCAAAATTATATAATAATCTTGCCAGCTTGGCGAAGAATATTTTTATTCCGCTGGCGACAGTATGACGGCCTGGAGGGGGTGGATGGGGTTTTCGGCTACTGCGATTCTATCCTGCGCGTGTCCTGAAGAGAATCGAACGCGCATGCGGGAAAAAGAGGCTTGGATGCCTACAACCCTCCGGCCACTTCCAACGTGGCCCCGGATATATAGGCAGCCTTCTCTCCGGCCAGAAAAAGCACCGCATGGGCCACCTCGGCCGGCGCGCCGAACCGGCGCATGGGCACCAGTTTCTCATACTCCTTACGCTGTTCCTCCGGCAGGTCGCCGATGAAATCTGTGGCGATGAAGCCCGGCGAGACGCAGTTGACGGTGATCTTGCGGGTGGCCACTTCCTTTGCCAGGGCCCGGGTGAACCCCACCTGCCCTGCCTTGCTGGCCGCATAGTTGGCCTGGCCCGCAAAGCCGATGCGGCCGATGGGGCTGGTGATGGAGATTATCCTGCCGTAACGCTTCTTCATCATGATCTTCACGGCGCCCTTGCTCATATAAAAGGAGCCGGAGAGGTTGATATCCACCACCCGCCGCCAGTCATCCTCCTTCATCATCCCCACCACGCCGTCGCGCCGGATTCCGGCCGAGTTCACCAGGATATCCAGGGATGGATGTTTCTCCTCATATGATTTATAAAAAGCTTCGCAGGCGGGAAAATCGGAGACGTCGAGCTTGAACGTGTCCAGAGCCTCCCCGGCGCCTGCTTCATCGCGCAGCTTTGCGGCGGCGTCATCGTCGCTGGAGTATATGGCAGTCACGTGGGCGCCCTCCCCCAGCAAG
>Ga0224495_10002726_pt1 | contig 11323 bp, 11 predicted proteins | sample SF_Jul11_sed_USG_FD_168128 | JGI IMG/M metagenome (GOLD analysis project Ga0224495, IMG submission 168128) | Sediment microbial communities from San Francisco Bay, California, United States - SF_Jul11_sed_USGS_4_1 | ecosystem: Environmental > Aquatic > Marine > Sediment | place: USA: California...
ATCACCAAACACAGGGGCCACATGCCTTGATAGGTGCTGACCTGGTCAAGCAGTGGGACAAACATCAAGATGTGGTTCAAGCCATTGCTGAACATCATGGCGAGGCAGAGACCAGCACTGTCATGGGGTTTGTCATTGCTGCTGCCGATGCCATAAGCGGTTCGCGGCCCGGCGCCAGACGTGAGTCCCTGGAACAGTATTTGAAGCGTATTACGGACCTAGAGGACATAGCTGCTGGTTTCCCCGGTGTGGAAAAGGCTTTCGCTATCCAAGCCGGGCGTGAAGTGCGCGTCATGGTAAAACCAGACAAGGTGGATGATCTGACCGCAGTCAGATTAGCTCGAGATATTGCCAAGAAAATAGAGGAGAGTCTAACCTATCCTGGCCAGATAAAGATAATGGTGATAAGGGAGACTACGGCGACAGACTACGCCAAATAGATTTGAAAATACTGGCAATAGGTGACATCATCGGCAAGCCCGGCAGGAACGCGGTGAAGGAGATCCTGCCAGGCTTATGTGGTAAACACAATATTGACCTCGTTATAGGCAATGGCGAGAATGCTGCCGGCGGGTTGGGGCTGACCCCCAGTATAGCAGAAGAACTCTTTGACTCTGGAATTGACGTCATAACCAGCGGCAACCATATTTGGGCTTATAACGAGATCATTCCTTGTCTGGACAGTGAGCTGGCCATTCTGCGGCCGTTGAATTACCCACCGATGAATCCTGGTCGAGGCTACTTGCTCAAAAACAATGCTCTGGTAGTTAACCTGGTGGGGCGCGTTTTTATGACCCATGTTGATTGTCCCTTTAGAGCCATGGACCAACTGCTGGTCGAGTTTGAACATAAATCAATCCCTATCATTGTTGACTTCCATGCTGAGGCGACCTCGGAGAAGGTGGCCATGGGCAGATACCTGGACGGACGAGTCAGTGCTGTGCTGGGCACCCATACTCACGTGGGCACCATTGATGCTCGCATATTGCCCCGAGGCACTGCCTGTGTCACCGATATAGGCATGGTCGGCCCCACAGATTCGGTCATCGGGGATGACCCAGATTCTGTAATCAAGCGCTTCCTTACGCAGATACCCAGTCGGCTCGCGGTTGGCAAAGGAACAGTTGGCTTCGATGCAATTCTGGTCGAAGTGGATCAGAAGACCGGAAAAGCAGCAGGTATCCAGCGTATTCAAGAAGTAGTGCACCAGTAGGAACAAGGAAGCACCCGGCAGCCGGTTTGGCTCAAACTTGATAGCTAAGACAGCCTTACTCTCTTGATCACTTCGGACATTATCTGGCCAGCTTTACCCCGGATGACCACCTCGGCGTAGTCGTCGAAGGGAGTTGGAGTTAGATTAACGATAGCTAACTTGGCCCCAGCCTCTCTGGCGTAAGTCGGAATGTAGGCGGCAGGGTAGATAACGAGGGTGGAACCGATGACGATGAAAAGGTCGCAGTTTTGCGCGCGGCGGATAGCTTCCCGCAACGTACCTTGTGGCAATGCCTCACCGAAAAACACTGCATCTGGCTTCAGAATACCCTGACAGTCGGGGCAATCGGGAGCTTCCACCCCTTCCTTTATCTTTCGCAATACTTCCGGCATCGTAAAGCGCCTATGGCAGCCCAGGCACACCACCCATCCCATATTACCGTGAAGCTCAAATACCTTGTCTTCAGGGACCCCGGCTTTCTGGTGCAGGTTGTCGATATTCTGAGTGATGACGCAGTCTAGTTTGCCCAGCTGGTAAAGGTCAGCGATGGCATAGTGAGCGAGATTTGGCTTAGCTTCAGTGAGTAGCCCGCCTTCGAGGGACATCTTCCAGATAGTCCTGCGAGCGGCCGGGCCGCTGAGGAACTTCTGAATGGTGAAGTCCTCAGGGTCATATCTGCTCCAGATTCCTCCCGGGCTGCGAAAATCGGGGATGCCCGACTCCGTGCTTATTCCAGCCCCGGTGAACACTACCACCCTCTGGCGCTGTATAATGAGCTGAGCCAGGTGTTCCACTTCTTCCATCATCTTACTTTCTCAGAACTGACTTTGTGGCCGTAACCCGACCTTTACTACCCTTTCGATACCGCCCAGGTCGGAGATCAACTCGATACTGGCCCACCAGAAATGGTCATTCACCAGCGAGGTCACGATTTCACCCTGTCCCTGGCCTATTTCCAAGAGGAGATACGCCGGTCTCTCACCGAGGTGGGCACCCCATTTCCCACCCATCTGGTCGAACATCTCCCGTATCTTGTCTAGGCCATCTCTACCGCCGGCCAGTGCTAGCGTTGGCTCGTATTCCCTTATCTCCGGGCTCAAATCTACAAATTCACAGTCTTTGACATAGGGTAGGTTGGCTACTATCACGTCCACGGCTTGAGGCAATGGTTCAAGCAGATTACCTTGCAGAAGTTCCACCCGGCCGCTAACGCCGTGGCGACAGCAATTTACTTCGGCTACCTGCAGAGCTGAAGGTGAAATATCGGTGGCATAGATTCTGGCCTGGGGCAAAGCTAAGGCCAGGCTGATGGCAACAGCTCCGCAACCTGTGCCGACGTCGGCTATGGCAGTCTGCACTCCCTGGTGGGAAATACGCTGGCCAAGGTCTACGGCCTCTTCCACGAGCAATTCTGTTTCCGGTCTGGGGATAAGAGCGCGAGAATCAATGTAAAAGTCGATTCCGTAGAACTCGCAGTGCCCTAGAATATAAGCGGTGGGTTCTCGGTCAAGGCGCCGCCGCACAAGATTGCGTAGACGCTCACTTTCCGCTGAAGTTAGGCTCCTTTCTGGCTCTGTGTAAAGCCCTGTTTTGGACATTCCTAAGACGTGCCCGAGCAAGACCTCAGCCTCAACAGAGGCATCAGCAATTCTCGCTCTGCGTAATGTTTGGGTGACTGATTGTAAAGCTTCGCCTAGAATCACGTAACGGCCGCTTCCAGTTGTTCCACCTGCTCTTTACTGATCAGGGCTTCAATGATTTCATCCAGGTCTCCGTCCAGAATCTGCTGAAGGTTGTGAAAACTCAGATCGACCCGGTGGTCGGTGACCCTGTTCTGGGGAAAATTGTAGGTGCGAATCTTCTCTGCCCGCTGACCGCTGCCTACCTGCATCCGCCGTTCCTTGCCTATACTTTCGGATTGCTTCCTTTGCTCATGGTCCAGCAGCCTGGCTCGAAGTACCGCCATGGCCTTCATCCTGTTCCTTATCTGAGACCTTTCATCCTGACAGGAAGCCATTATGCCGGTGGGTAAGTGTGTTAGCCGGACCGCCGTAGTTACTTTATTCACATTCTGCCCGCCTGCGCCCCGGCTGTGGAAGAACTCCATCTTGATGTCGTCAGGACCGATGTTGAGCTCGACTTCTTCCGCCTCAGGCAGGACCGCCACCGTGGTCGTCGAAGTGTGAATTCGTCCCGAAGCTTCGGTGACCGGCACCCTTTGCACTCGGTGAACACCTCGCTCGTGCTTGAAGCGGCTGAAAGCGCCCTTGCCTCTGATTTCAAATATCAGCTCCTTGAACCCCCCTCTTTCGCTTTGATTGCTGTCAATGACCTCCACCTGCCAGCCTTTTGCCTGCGCATATCGGCTATACATGCGGAATAGGTCTCCGGCGAAAAGGCTCGCCTCCTCACCGCCGGTGCCAGCCCTTATCTCCACAATGACGTCCATATCATCATTAGGGTCTTTGGGCATCAGGGCAAGCTTGAGTTTGCCAACAAGCTGCTCTTGCCGTTCTTTGAGCTTGCCCACTTCTTCCTTGACCAAGGCTGTCATCTCCGCCTCACCATGGGCATTGAGCAGCGCTTCGAGTTCACCCAGTTCTTTGCCCCTGGTTTTGTACTCCTGGTACATGCCGATAATGTCTTCAAGACCGGCCCTCTCCTTGCTCAACTCCTGAAGCCGCTTGGGGTCGGTAGCTATCTCCACTTGAGCCAGAAGCTGGCTCAGTTCGTCATAGCGTCTTTGAATTAATTCCAGTTTCTCAAACATAGCTAATGCCATTATAATACAGCGGCACAAGCTGCTCAAACTTGAGCTAGGTTGACTGGAATGAAACTGGCACCAGGTTGCTACGAATGCCTGCGCCGATTAATAGAGCAGGCTGCAGAGCTGGCCACGGACGATGTTCGGCTGAAGCAAAAGGCAATCGGGGAAGCGATGAAGATATTGGACCATGAGTTTTCTTATGACCAAATATCTCTGGTGATTGCCGCCAGGATTCACAAGCTAGTAAGAGAAGTGACTCACAATCCTGATCCTTATCGGACAATGAAGGAAAGGGAGATGAGGCTCGCCAGGGAATTGTACCTTCAGCTAGATTATCAAGATAGGGATGATCTTCAGGCTCGTCTTCAACTGGCCGCGGCAGCGAATGCTCTTGATTTCTTTAAGGATCTCGGCTCGACCGGAGATGACATCAGGAAACCTGTGAGCTTTGTTGTAGATGATTCGGAGCGTCTTGAAGAAAAGCTAAGGAGTGCCTCAAAAGTCTTATATCTGGCAGACAATGCCGGGGAACTCTACTTCGATTTGCCCCTCGTCAAGTGGATGAAGCAATCCGCCCAGGTTCTTTACGTAGTTAAGCCATCGCCAGTTCAGAACGATTTGACGCTGGAAGATGTCGGTAGGTCTGGCCTGGAGGCTGAGTTTGGAAGAGTCATGAGCACGGGCGTAGCTTCACCGGGAGTAGTCTTTGCTCTGGCTTCAGCTCAGTTCAAACGAGAATTTGAGTCAGCAGATCTTATATTTGCCAAGGGGATGGGACATTACGAGGCTTTATCTGAGCTGTTCCCTGAAGGGAGATTCTTCTATTGCCTCAAGGCCAAGTGCCAACCAGTGGCTGACTCGCTTGGGGTGCCTGTAAATAGTTATGTGGCTATGCTGCAGTGACCCGCTTCCTTAACTTGAGTTTCGCAAGCTGTTTTGTTATATTCTTGAATCACACGGGGCTGTAGCTCAATCGGGAGAGCGTCTGACTGGCAGTCAGAAGGTAGTGGGTTCGAATCCCATCAGCTCCACCAATCCCAAAGCCAAAAAGTTCACGACCCAGCTCCTAGATAAGTTCATCTCTTTCCGTCCTGAAGGCTTGAGCAAGAGAACAATTGAGTTCTACCGATATACACTCACCAAGTTAAATCAGGACTATCTGCTAGGGTGGTCCCAGCTTTGGGTGGCTGGGAGACTACTGCAATGGTTGAACAATACTCGAAATCACCTACCTCTGATGATGCCCTTCAACTTCATAGGCAGGCCAAGACCATGAAGTCTGAGGATAGTTTGTGGGATTATGGGGGCGGAGGTTCAACATGAACTTGGTCAATGCAACGGACTTCATAACCTTTATCCCACAAGAACTGGGCCAAGTAAGAGCCACCTCGCGGTCTTAGGACTAACTCGAAAAGTGGTACAATTATCTGAGGAGGGTAGGTCAATGATCATTGATGTTCATGTCCATCCACAATTCTTGGAACCACAACCAGGAAACATTCCATCTCAACTTGAGACCAGAAAACTCGATATTGTAGCCAATCCCCAACACTTTCCTATAGCGTTAGGCCTGACATCCCGGTACTACTACCAAAGGGACCATGTCATGTTACCGTTGCCAGAGTTTGTTAGCCAAATGGATGAAGCAAAAATCGACAAAATCACACTGGTAAACCCGGCAATAAAAGGTGTACCTGTAAGACCAATGAACGAAGGCGTGGCAAAATTGTTGGAAGCTTATCCAGACAGGTTCATCGGCTTCGCAGGCTTCGACCCAAACAACGGGGCACAAGCCGTACAGGAGATTGAATATGCCGTAGAAAACCTCGGATTCTCAGGTATCAAAAGCGTCCCGTCGACACTTGAATTGGATATCAATGATAAAGCATTCTACCCATGCTATAAGAAAGCTGAGGAACTCGGTATCCCAATTCTGGTTCACACAGGGTCGGTGATTATTAAAGGATGTAGAGTCAAATATGTTCATCCATTGATGATTGATGATGTTGCTTTTGATTTCCCAGACCTAAAGATAATATGCGCTCACTTAGGTGGATGGCAGTATATGGATGCCATAAACATGCTAGTCCATCATGCCAATGTGTTTGCTGACATCTCCTTTTGGCCGTTAAATCCATTTTATGTAGATATGGTTCCATGGAGTCTGTTAGAGAAGACGGTATCGAATAAAATACTGTTTGGGAGTGACTATCCAGCGGGGCAGACTCCGAAAGAAGCGGCTGCAGCCGTGCAAAAATTACCTATAAGTCAAGGCTTCAAAGAGAGAATTCTAGGCAAAAACGCAGCGAAGATATTAGGATTGCAGGGGTGATTAAAGTAACCAGCCTCTTCACTTCTACCTCGTCTCAATAGAATCATACCCTTGGTCAGTAGCAGAGGGAATACGTCTACTGGGGCAACATTTGGTTGGTAGGTAAGGCTTCAAAGCTAAATTGTTGACAAGGCAACGGGGGATACCCTGGGGAAATTGCTGCTACCTACGCCTAGCCAGGGATATGGTTGGCTCGTAGAAAAATCCAGCCAATTCTGAAATCCGCTGTTGTTATCACCAGCAATCTGGAGTACTGTTAAGTTGATTATCTTCCACAACAGGTGGAACACCGAGGTTTGGCTTTTGTTATTCCTTCTTTCAACTTCCCGCAGGAGTGACAATATCTCTCTTTGTACTCAGGGTTCCCGTGTCTCTTCCATACCTTGTAACAGTCCAGACAGTGCGGTGCATCTACATTATGGTCTATGCGTTTACCACACCGAATGCAGAAACCTGGCTCACTAGTGCTTCTGTAACCTCTCGTTTTTCTAGGTCTATCTTCAGTCTGCGAGTCGACCAGTGACTTTGCCTCTTTGCCTATCGCCTCAAAGATACCCTTGACTGTACTGTCCTTTCTGGCACTGGTAACTATGTACTCTGCTTCACGAAGTGCTTCTTTCAAAACTGATTCATCTTCAGCCAAGTGCAAGAGAACCCCCATCTCCCTGTTATATTGCTGTGAGTGTTCATGTAGGTTCAAAGATGTGATTACCATTGCATATTCATTGTAGAAACACTTTGCATGCAGGTTCTCATCAAATCGGAGTTCCAGATGCCTTAGCTGTTTGAGCTTGGACCTCTCTTCAGATGCCAACTCCTTTCCTCTGCAAACCACTACTGTCTTCATACCCTTCCCATCTTTATACTTCAGTCGGGCAAACAAATCGTCTGCCATTTTGATATAGGGAGTTATCAAGACAACTTCATTACTAGCCCCCTCTATTATTGATACAATTTCGGCATATGCTTTGTCCTTGTTCAGAAACTCTGCCATCGTTTGCTCCTTAAATCTGCTTCAGCTCTACTCACCATCAAAGGCATACATCGTAATCCTAATCATACCACAGGCGAGTTTGGCTAGCTTTTGGGAAAACGGAGTCTAAGTCAAAGTTGTGCTATCCGCACTACCATGCCACCTAAAAGCTCGCCTGAACCCTAACTCTTCCGCCTCTTTGACCGTCTCCACATAACGCTCATTCCTCTCTTCTTCAATGAGTGTTCTATCGTATTGTTGGTCAAAAGGAAGATGATAAATCTTTGTTCCGTCCCTTCGGGAGATATTGCACTTTATGGAAGGGTAACGCCCAAGAGGATGGTTCTCAGTCAACTTAATATCCAACGCCCCTGCAAATTGCCTTGCCCTGTCTGACAATGTTGTCGAAGTTATGAACCAAGGAATGACCTGCATTGCTGGATGGTCTATTCGATAGGCTATGACGGTGCCCAACAACTGAAAGATATGCTTTTCATGTATCCGTTTCTCTTGAGACCAACACTTGCACTGGACAACTTCCACTCTCTTATCTTTGACGCATACCAAATCTCGCCCTAAATCAGCAAGTCCCTCAACAATGCCTTGGTAGTAGACGCCATAGCCCTTTGACTCATAAAGGTAACCAATGTAACGCTCGTAATCCCGTCCGATCTCCCACTTCGTTTTTGGTTTCCGCCAATAACGGTCAAGTGCTCGTTGATTCCTCTCTGCAACTGGTAATTGGCTGTACTCAGATTGTGTCAGCCATCTCTTCACAGGGTCTTCCAACTCATGGGGCTCTTCTTTGCCTTTCTCTTTTCTCTCCATGATTTGCCTTATTAGGTCATCGATGTCTTCGCCCGTAAAATCGATGAGCCAGGGGAAGAGATTCTCATAGTATTCGAGCTTGTACTTGAGGACTCGGTAGAGTCTTTCTGCAACCCTACGCTGAGAAGCGACCTGCCTAACTTGCTCAGCAGCCTTTGGCGCAGGGTGTGACTTATGTTGAAGATGACTGGCTTTATTTAAGTCCTTAAGATATGCATAATCGGCATACGCCTTGGCTAGCCAAGGAAAACCTTCAGTTTTCTCTTTCACCAGAGTCTCGATTGCGTGAATATCAGATTGGACTTCTGTTTCCCAGTCCTTTTGCTTACGCTTCAGTTCCGACTCTTTCGATTCCAGTTCACCCTTATATTTGTCTAGATTGTCTAACCTTGGCTTCAACTCGACATACTTCTTGGCTTTGCCTCGGAGGTCAGATATCTTGTGAATAAGAGCGGAAATGAGCGTGATGCCAGCTAGTATTCCGATGATGATAAGAAGACCTTCCATAGTGCCCCCTTTTGGCGTCTTCCAGCCTCACCCTGCCCCTCAGAAGCTCTTCGACTTGTTTCTCCGTGCTCCCACAGCTTCATTCTCCGCAGTCAACGCACCTGCTCATCGTGTCTATTTCTCATAGACCAAGTGAGTCTATATAACAAGGCTGAAATGGTCAGAACTTCTTGAACTTGATGGAAGGCTTGAAGCCCTTTGCAGCATTACGAGCGTCTGCAGACACCTCACCCGTGTAGGCAAAGAGCCCTTGGACGTACGGCTTATCCCCGTCAAAGTCAACAGGAAGGCGGGCATAGAATGTTCTCAACTTTGACATGAAGCGCATGACATCGGCTGATGTGACACGGTTCCTGTCTTTGCACTCTGCAATGCAATACTCTTCGCGTTCCCAGTCTTCCTTCCGTTTGCCGAACACGTCAAATCTTGCTCTGCCCACCAGCTTCTCATATGAAATTCTGTATCCCCGGCTGGACAGAAATTCGCCTATCTTTTTCTCAAAGGTTTGCCCTGTGACAGCCGCCTTGTACCCACGCTTCTGTTTGTCAAGAGAAGCTTTCTTGCTTGATGTCTTCTTTTTGACCATGTTTCTCACCTCCTTCTAATCCCATTATATCCTTAACGAATCGCTGATCGAAGACATGAACAATGGGAGCAAAGGATAGCACTACACGGCGATTGACACCAACTACTGCGTCTGAAGCGATTTGTTCGACAATCCTACATTATGAGTTGACCGCTTTGCCGCTGGCGAGATAGTGCTGAAGCAATTCCTGAAAATGCGAAAGCATTGTCGTGAAATCAGACTGCTGAAGCTTCTGAACATGTTGGTTTCCTTCTTCGGTCAGTCCCGTGATGACCTGTTCCCAGCTGACAACTGTTCCGCCAGTTTCTGTGCCTTGAAGCTCGATTCGAGTGACCATGCTTCGCATGTTGTTGATATGAACGAACTCGATTGCTCGGTTCGAATCGTAACGACTAATGACCCAGACATCTTTCTGGTCACCTTCCCCGTGGGACTGAGTTGTGAAGACGCCTCCCTGCTCGGCTAGTCCACTATCAAGGTAGACGATATCACATTCCCACCCTGGTAAATACTCATACTCACGAACAGGGCACAGCATGGGAAATACATCTTCGGGAGGGAAGGAATACTGTTGCTTACCCTTGATGACCCTCCTCTCACCTTTAATTGTCTGTTTTGGCTTGCGTGATAATCCTGCCATTTGCATCTCCTTTATGAAACAATGCTATCTATCAAGGCATCAGCTTTGTCTCTTAATCCAGTATTGCACTACACCGTAGCGGGCTTGGAGGAAGGTCAAGGAACGATAGCTATGTCTCTCTACCTCTTTTCAAGATGTCATTCTCCAAAGTCAACCTACCTACCGTCTGCTCCAGCTTTTCTACCCTGTACTAAGAGCCACCACTTGCCTGATTCGTTCGTATTTGGCACGATGGGGTTCTGCCCTAACGAAGAATGATTCTGGGGGAGCACCCAATACTCTTGGCTACTCACAAGGCAAACGACCCGAATCGCTTTTCTGACTGTAGCCAGCTATTCCCTTGAAATGACCCCAATCGACTCTATTTCAACCAGGTATTCGGGTTTGCCCAGCTGTGCCCCCAAAACAGAACTGACCGGGGGATTGTCTATCAAGAATGGAGCATGCTTCTGATAATATGACAATTCGGTGCGCCGCATGGCAGGATAGTCCTTCAAATCCTTCAATATGATGAGGTTTTTGATCAGATTGTTCATTGAGCTGCCGACTTCTTCCAGAGCACGGCGAATTTTGCCTAGAGCAATCTCCATTTGTTCCTCGAATACCATGGTCTCCACTCGGGCTGTCTCATCGTTGGCTCCTTGGCAGCCGGACATGAAAATCAGGTTGCCAACCACAACTGACCGGGAGAATTTTCCGGCCTCAGCCGGGACATTCGGGTAGCTCAGTCTCTTACCCGCCCAGTATTCAGGATAGTGAACTACCTTCTGATCCATATAACTCCTCCTACTGAAAGGCTTGTTATATTATAACAACTGCCGCTAGCACTCATATCTGTATGCTCTTGACCCTTCCCTCAGTTGAGGTATCGACCTCCGAGGCTTGAAATAAATCCTAGGGAGAAGCTGTAAATCAAGTGTACAGAGGCGCTTGACCGATTGTCGAACGTAATTGATGCTTTGCCTATCAGGAAAGAACGGAGTTCGAGTATGGCTACAACTCTACTGAAGTTGACCGATAATCAGAAGCTACTGGGTTCCAATCCCCTCAACTCCACCAGCCTTTCCCAACTTTGATTGCCACGTGGTGAAACGGAGAGCGCTTTTGTACAAGAGCGCCAGTTGGTTCTATCACCCTTGCTGTGGCTCAATCAGACCGTAGTTGCCATCACCACGCCGGTATAGCAGATTGAGCCTCTCAGTGTCAGCGTCTAGAAACAGAAAGAAATCATGCCCCAGAAGCTCCATCTGGCCGATGGCTTCATCCACGGCCATGGGTTTGACCAAGAAGTGTTTAGTCTTGACCACTCTCCTAGGAGCCTCGATTTCCTCCTCCTCGATCGCCGCTCCCTTACGGGCAAAAGAAACGCCTCTGCTCTTTCTATCATATAGCTTGCCCTTGTATCGCTCGATTCGCTTGGATAGCACATCCACTACTTTGTCAATGGCCGCCCGCACATCCTTAGATTTTTCCTGAG
>Ga0224495_10002727_pt1 | contig 11319 bp, 9 predicted proteins | sample SF_Jul11_sed_USG_FD_168128 | JGI IMG/M metagenome (GOLD analysis project Ga0224495, IMG submission 168128) | Sediment microbial communities from San Francisco Bay, California, United States - SF_Jul11_sed_USGS_4_1 | ecosystem: Environmental > Aquatic > Marine > Sediment | place: USA: California...
CGACCGCCGCGTTGAGCGCGAGCAGATTGGTCTGAAAGGCGATGCTGTCGATCACGGCGGTGATTTCCGAGATCTTCTTCGACGAGCCGGTGATCCGGTCCATCGTCTCGACGACCTTTTCGACCACCTGCCCGCCCTTGCCGGCGACGCCGGAGGCTTGTGCCGCGAGCTGGCTTGCCTGTCGGGCGTTGTCGGCGTTTTGTCTCACCGTGCTGGTCAATTCCTCGAGCGACGAAGCGGTTTCCTCGAGACTGGAAGCCTGTTCTTCGGTGCGCGCGGAAAGTTCCTGGTTACCACTGGCGATTTCGGTGGAGGCGATCTTGACCGAGTCGGTGATCTGTCGAATCGTGCCCACCAGTCGCGCGAGTTGCTCGGTCGAATTGGAGAGTGCGCCGAGCATCTGCCCTACCTCGTCCTTGGAGTCCACCGCGGCGCGGCGCGTCAGATCGCCGCGTGCGAGCGACTCGGCAGACTGCATGGCCCTCAGCAAACGCGCCACGATCACGCGCGCCTGCCCGGCTGCGACCAGCAGGCTGACCACCACGGCCGAGACGGCGAGCGCGAGCATCGTGATCCAGGCGGTGTTGTATGAGGCGCGGGTCATCTCGAACGTACTTTCGGCGGATTTCTGTTCGGCCTCCACCAGCGTGGCGAGATTTTTCGTCATTTCGATATAGGCGAAGTCGGCGGTCTGCATCGCCGCGGTGCCGGTATTCGCGTCGACCGTACCGAGCTCGATGGCAAGTTCGGCCGCCTTCGAGTATTCCGTCAGCTTCTCGATCGCCGCCTGTAACTCCTTGCGTCCCTGGCCGCTCTCGCTCGCGAGTTGCGTCAGGGATTGTTGCGCCGCGACGAGGCGCGCCTTATAGCCCGCGGCTTCCTTTGCCAGGCGGTCCTCGCCGAGCGCCGAGCCGATGTTCAACAGGCGATAGATCCCTGCGTGGACGTCTCCCACCGAGCCGTCGACCTGTACGACCCTTTTGTATCGCCCGAATACGCCCTGATAGAAGTCGTCGGCCGCGTGCTGCTGGACCGTCAGCGCATAGTAGCTGGCGATGCCAAGCGCAACGAGGAACCCGATCGCCACCAGCGGCGCGATCATAAGCTTGCCGGTCAATTTCATGCTTGCTTCTCCGTAGTTCCAGGATGGAGATCGCGAGGCCGGACGCGAAGATCCGTCCGGCTGTCATCGGGCTGTCTCGGCCGTACTACTTATACACCCCGCCGCACACAACCGTGTCTTCGAGACGCTCGCAGTACATCTGCTTGGGCTGGATCTGTTTGGTGACGGGGTTGGTGAATTTGTAGTCCTGCCAGAAACTGTCCTTCGACTTGCCGAGTTCGACGCGTTCCTTGACGAATTCCTTGCCGTCGACGTCCCTCAGGCTGATCAGGTTCTTGTTGACCATCTTCTGATTCTGGCCGTGGGCGCGCACGACGCCGTCGAGACCATATACGACCAGGTAAAGATCGCGATCCCTGAAGCGGCTCTGCTTGCTGGTGATTTCCTCGTAGCCCTTGTCCTTGCCGTTGGTCTTGATGAACGTGATTCCCTTCTTCACCATCGACACGGCCTCTTCCTTGGTCGCCTTGTCACCCTTGGCGAGCGACGTACCGGCAATTCCCAGGCCGGCAACACAGGCAACCACCGACAACACAAGCTGTTTCTGAGTCGATTTCATAGTCCCAGTACCTCCACGTTAAGTGATTCACGTTGCAACAACATCCGGTACGCTTGCGGCGTCGCCTCGACTATATCGCCTTCGTTGCCACGCCGACACTGTGCCACGAGGAAGCGCGAACTCGAAGGGCATCTGTCCTATTCCCCTGTGGGAGAGGCACTTTGCGGTGCGTCGGCGTCCGTCCTACGAAGCAATACGAGGTAGCGGCATGCGGTTGGCTTGCGCGCGATCGGCGGTCAGGCGAATCGAGCACGCATTTCGCCGGCCGAGCGCAGTCGGTTGACGACCTCGATGCAACCCGCGATCCGTGCCACGACCTCCTCGGCTGTCGCGCGCTCGGTGTTGCTGTCTACGATGCCGTCAAGGGTGATGCGACCGCGGTCGACGACGACCGACAATTTCATTGCCCGCGTGGCGCGTGTCGACCGCAACGCGGCGCGCGCAGCCGCTTGCAGGGCGAGGTCCGCGAGGATCGCTCGCGAGCCGGCGCTTTCGGCGAAGTTGGGCGAATTGACCAGCTTGAGAATTTCGTCGATGCATTGCGCGGTGTTCAGCCGCTCGGTATTCAATACCACGTCATAGTGGGAAACCTCGCTCCAGTCGGCGTGGAAATTGCGGCGCACGATCGCCGCGGCGGCTTCGTCGCTGGCATCGATCTCGCTGAGCACGCGTGCCTGGTCGCGGGTTCCGAGGCGCTCCATCATGCGTTGCGCGCGCAGTTCGCGCGGCGCGCACACGCGCACGCAGACGGTGTGCGGCACGTCGCGCAGGATATGTACGGCGCCCCAGCCGCGAAATACCGCGCCGTTGTCACGGCTGGCGAGCTGGAAGATTTCGGCCACGGTGTATATCGACAGGCTGGTGGTGTCGGAGGTCAGCCGGTCGAAGAAGCTGGCCTGGCCGTCGAGCAGACGCATGACGTGGCTCTTGCGCACGCGCAGCTTGTCGGCGAGGACATCGATGATCTCGTGGTAGATGAGGGGAATATGCAGTGCTTCGGCCACGCCCTGCGCAATATCCTTGCCCAGTGATCCCATTTCGCGGGTCATTGCTACGATCGGCATGATCGGTCTACCTCCTGAGATGTGTCGTTCGATCTTTTTTTGGAAAGAGGACGCCCCGTACGCTAGCGGATCGCGTGCGAAATGGGAGGAGGCCGAGTGCCGGTCTCACAGAAATTCACGGATTCCTGCGGTGATCGCGGAATGCTTCCCATGCTCGTCCGTGCCTGCGAGGCGCGAGCGATCCGGTGGTCGGTTCTCTCGCGAGGCGTCGGGCGCTAGAATGCGAAATGCTTGAAATTCTCATTTTGCTGGTGCTTGCCGCAACCGCGCTCGTCGTCTGGCTCGCGTTGCGCGTGCAGCGCCTCGCGGGGGCGCTCGAAACGCTCTCGCGCGGCCTCGATCAGGGTCTGGAAGACAGGCACCGCGCGATGCTCGGCGACCTGCACGGCGGGCTCGCCGCCCAATCCGACCGCATCAACGCCAATCTCGCCGACTCGACCGACCGGCTGCGCAACGCGGTGGGCGACGAACTGCGCCAGACTCGCGAGACGCTGCACCGGCTGCAGCTCTCGCTCTCCGCCAACCTCGGCGAGACGACCGAGAAGCTGACCGCGAAGATCGATGCCCGCCTGGGCGAGATCGCCGGCAAGGTGAACGAGCGGCTGGACGAGGGCTTCAAGAAGACCAACGAAACCTTCGTCAACGTGATGCAGCGCCTTGCCACCATCGACGAGGCGCAGAAGAAGATCGAGACGCTCACCGGCAGCGTGGTGAGCCTGCAGGAACTTCTCGGCGACAAGCGCTCGCGCGGCGCTTTCGGCGAGGTCCAGCTCGAAGCGCTGGTGCGGAACGTCCTGCCGCCGGCGGCGTTCGAAATGCAGTTCACGCTGTCGAGCGGGGCGCGCGTCGACTGCGTGCTGCGACTTCCCGAGCCGACCGGACTGGTGTGCGTCGACTCGAAGTTCCCTCTGGAGAACTACAAGCTGATGCTCGACCCGAAGGCGAATGACGCCGATCGGGCGATCGCGCAGAGGGCGTTTCGCTCCGATGTGCGCAAGCATGTCGAAGCGATCGCCTCGAAGTACATCATCGACAACGAGACCTCCGACGGCGCGGTGATGTTCGTTCCCGCCGAGGCGGTCTTCGCGGAGATTCACGCCTACCATGGCGAGGTGGTCGAATACGCCAATTCGCGGCGTGTGTGGATCGTCTCGCCGACCACGTTGATGGCGGTACTCAACACCGCGCGCGCGGTGCTCAAGGACGTCGAGACGAGGAAGCAAATCCACGTGATCAAGGAGGCGCTCGCGCGGCTGGCGGTCGAGTTCGGCCGGTTCGACGACCGGCTGAAGAAACTCGCCGATCACATCCGCCAGGCGCACGAGGATGCGGAAAAGATCCAGATCACGGGCGGCAAGATCAGCCAGCAATTTCAGCGCATCGAGGCGGCCGACCTGGATGAGAAGCCCGCCGCCAACGTGGTGCGGCTCAGCGAGGAGCGCGACCGCGCCTGAATCTCCGGCAGCGGGCCGGAGGAGGGCGATCGAAACCCATGGCGCTACTCGAACTGCGCAATATCACGCGGCGCTTTGGCGAACTGCGCGCGGTCGACGACGTGAATATCGCGATCGAAGCGGGCGAGTTCTTCACCCTGCTCGGGCCTTCGGGCTGCGGCAAGACGACGCTGCTCAGGATGATCGCGGGTTTCGACCGGCCTGACGCCGGAAGCATCCTGCTCGATGGCCGCGATATCGGCGAGATGCCGCCCGAGAAGCGGCCGGTGCATACGGTATTTCAAAGCTACGCGCTGTTTCCGCATATGACGGTAGCACAGAACGTCGCGTTTCCCCTCCGGATGGCGGGCAAGCCGGCCGTCGAGATCGCGACGCGCGTCGCCGAAGCGCTCGAACAGGTGCACCTCGAGGAACTGGCGCAACGCTATCCGGACGAGGTTTCCGGCGGACAGAAGCAGCGCGTCGCGCTCGCCCGCGCGCTGGTCAACCGGCCGCGCATGCTGCTGCTCGACGAGCCGCTCGGCGCGCTCGACGCGAAACTGCGCGAGCGCATGCAGATCGAGCTGATCGCGCTGCAGCGCGAGGTCGGGATCACCTTCGTCTTCGTCACTCACTCGCAGCCCGAGGCACTGGCGCTGTCGCATCGCATCGCGGTGATGAACGACGGGCGCATCGAGCAGATCGACACGCCGTCGCGCCTGTACGGATTTCCGCGCAACCGCTTCGTCGCCGATTTCATCGGCAACTGCAATCTGCTCGGCGCGACGGTGGTCGAGACCACCGCGCATGAGCTGACCCTGGATCTGCGCAGCCTTGGCCGGGTGGTTGCGCCGGCCGCCGGCAACGCGCGTGTGGGGCAGCAGGGCGCATTCGCGCTGCGACCCGAACAGGTGCGCATCACGCCCGCCGCTGCGGCGCACGAGTTGAGAAACCACTTTGTCGGCAAGGTGCACGATCTGTTGTACGTCGGCGACGTAACGACCTACGTGGTCGAGCTGCCGGGCGGGTTGCGCCTCGAGGCGCTGCTTGCGAATTCGGCGCCGGGCCGTGCACGGGTTTTCGAGATCGGCGAGACGGTGCGGGTCGCCTGGCGGCACGACGCGGGAAGTTTCCTGCCCGAGTAGCGGAACGGATATGGCGCGCACAAACACCGAACGCGCGCGGCAATCGCTCGTCGCGGCGCCGCCGCTCGTGTTCCTGGTGGTCTTCTTTCTGGCGCCGGCGATCATCATGGCGCTGGCGTCGTTGCGTTATCCGGGGGAATTCGGCGCGCTCGCGCCGCTTGTGGCGACAAAACCCGGCGAAGAGGCGGGTCTCACCGCCGAGAACTACCGGCTTTTTTTCAGCGACAGCATCTATCTGGAGATCTTCGTCAAATCGTTCGGCATTGCCGCGCTGACCACGCTGCTCTGCCTCGCCGGGGCCTATCCGCTCGCGCTGCTCATGGCACGCAGCGCCAAGCGCCGGCGCGACCTGATGGTGTTGCTCTGCGTGCTGCCGTTCGCGTCGAATTTTCTCGTGCGGGTCTATGCGTGGATGATCATGCTCGGGCCGTTCGAATTATTGTTCACGCCCATCGCGGTGATTTGCGCGCTGGTCTACGTGCACCTTCCGTTCATGGTGCTGCCGCTCTACACCAATCTCGAGAGGCACGACCCGCTGCTGCTCGATGCCGCGCAGGATCTCGGCGCCAATGCCTGGCAGTGCTTCTGGCGTGTAACCTTCCGGTTGTCGTTGCCGGGGGTGTTTGCCGGCTCGGCGCTGGTGTTCATTCCGGTGCTCGGCGTGTTCGCGATCCCGGAAATCCTGGGCGGCATCGGCGATTGGCTGGTCGGCAACATGATCAAGGAAGCCTTCCTCGGCGTGCGCGACTGGCCGTTTGGATCGATGCTGTCGATCATGCTGACGCTTTGCGTACTGGCGATCGCGTGGGTAACCGCCCGGCTCGCACGTCTGGGAGGTGGCCGTGCGTAGGTTCGCGCTGGGGGTCGAGATCGTCGCCATGCTGGTGGTGTTCGCGAGTTTCTTCGCCGGGGAGGCGCGCCATGCCGTGATCGGCATCGGCGTCGCGCTGCTTGGCGCGGCGGCGCTGGGCGGGGTCAGCGGTGCAAAGTCGGGCGGGCAGCGCGGTGTTCCCGGTTTCTGGCTGTGGTACGCGAGCATTGCTGTCTACGCCTTCCTATATATTCCACTTGCGATAGTGGTCGTCTTTTCGTTCAATGACTCGAAACTCAACGCCGAATGGGTTGGCTTTACGCTTGCCTGGTATGAACGGCTGCTCGCCGACGAGGGCATGCTGATCGCCGCGGCGAATTCGCTGTTCATCGCATTCGTTGCCTCGGCGGTCGCCACCTCGCTCGGTACTCTGGCCGGTATCGCGATGCACGCGCGTCGCCTGCGACTGCTGCCGGTACTCGTCTTCGCTCCGGTAGCGATGCCCGAGATCCTGCTCGGAGTCTCTTTGCTGATCTTCTTTCTCAACGCCGTGCAGCCGGCGCTCGGGATGGTCGGGGTCGATTTTCAGCTCGGCCTGGCGTCAGTGATCATTGCGCACGTCAGCTTCTCGATCGGCTTCGTCGCGATCATCGTGCGTGCGCGACTCGCCGGCACCGACGAGGCGATCTTCGAGGCGGCGCGCGATCTCGGGGCGACGCCCTGGCAAGCCTTTCGGCTTGTCACCTTTCCATTGATCCTGCCTGGCATCGTCGCGGGCGCGTTGATGGCGTTTACGCTGTCGCTCGACGACTTTGTGATCACGTTCTTCACCGCCGGGGTGGGAACCAGGACGCTGCCGCTGGAAATCTACACGATGATCAAAGTCGCGGTGACGCCGGAGGTGAACGCCGTGTCGACGCTGCTGATGCTGATTACGCTCGCGACGATCGTCATCGCCAGCCGGATTGCCCCCGACGCGCTGCGTTCGCAGGCCTGATGCGCCGGATTCTCGTCCTGGTACTGGTCCTTTGCTCCGCTCACTTGCGTGCCGACGAGGTGTTGCGGATTTTCAACTGGAACAATTACATCACCGAGGAATCGGTGCGCGAATTCGAGGCGCGCTGCGGCTGCCGCGTCGCGCAGGACTATTTTTCCGACAATGAGGAAATGCTCGCCAAACTCGCGGCGGGCGCGACCGGTTATGACGTGATCGTCCCCACCTCGAACGCCGTGGAGACGCTGATTCGCTCGGATCAGCTGCAGAGGCTCGACAAATCGAAACTGCCTCGTCTGGCCAACACCAAGCCGGAGTTTCTTCGGCAGGATTTCGATCCCGACAATCGCTACTCGGTGCCTTACGCCTATTCCGTCACCCTGCTGGGGTACAACGTCGAGAAGCTGCGCGAACTGGGCGTCGCCACCGATACCTGGGCCGCCCTCTTTGACCCGCGTCAGCTGGTGAAACTCAAGGGCCGGGTGACGGTGCTCGACAGTCAGCGCGAGTTGTTCGGCGCGGCGCTCATTTATCTCGGCTACCCGGTCAACGAAACCGACGCGACGCGTCTCAGGCAGGCGCGCGACCTGATCCTGCGCGCGAAACCCTATTGGGCGGCGTTCAATGCCGGTAGCTATGCGAAGGAGCTGGCGGTGGGCAACATCTGGCTCGCGCAGGGCTACTCGATCGACATGCAACTGGCACGCCAGGACGCGGCGCGCGCGGGACGCAGATTTCGCATCGGGTTCTCCACGCCGAAGGAGGGTGCGGTCTTCGCGCTCGATAACCTGGTGATTCACAAGAGCGCCCGACAGGTCGGGCTGGCGCATCGGTTCATCGACTTCTGGCTCGAGGGCCGCGCGCCGGCGTCGATCACCAACGCGATTGGCGCAGGCAACGTGAACCGCGTGGCGATGCAATGGGTCGATCCTGCAGTTGCCGCCAACCGCGACCTGTTTCCGGACGAAAGGGCGCTGAAGCAACTGCAACAGGTCCGCGACTACGACCGGCATACGCGGCGCCTGCTCAACCGGCTCTGGGTGGAAGTGAAGGTGCGATAGATTCCCGCGCACGGTGCGCTGCGCGCGGTCGAGAAAAAGCGGTAGACTGCGACGCGGCGGCGCCGACCCGGCGCCGACTTGGGGAGGTAGGCCATGGCTCTGTGGGATTTCGTCAAGAAGCAGTTCGTCGATGTCATCCACTGGACGGAAGAGGGAGAGGGCACGCTCGCCTACCGCTTTCCGATGCAGGACATGGAAATCCAGTATGGCGCGCAACTCACCGTGCGCGAAACGCAGATGGCAGTGTTCGTCAACGAAGGCACGATCGCCGACGTGTTCGGACCCGGCCGCTACAAGCTCACCACGCAGACGATCCCGGTTCTTACCAACCTGCAGAACTGGGACAAGCTGTTCGAGTCGCCGTTCAAGTCGGATGTCTATTTCTTCAGCACGCGTCTGCAGGTCGACCAGAAATGGGGGACGCCGAATGCGATCACCATCCGCGACAAGGAGTTCGGCGCAGTGCGTCTGCGCGCGTTCGGTATCTACAGCTACCGCGTCGCCGACCCCAGGCTCTTCCACACCCAGGTAAGCGGCACCGTCGAGCGCTATGGCGTGGACGACCTGGCGGGTCAGCTGCGCAGCACGGTCGTCGGTTCGATGACCAATCTCTTTGCCGATTCGCAGGTGCCGTTTCTCGACATGGCGGCGAACCAGGATCAACTCGCGGCGCAGCTGCGCGCGAAACTGGGTGACGGCTTCAAGGCGCTCGGACTCGAGCTCGCCGGCTTCGTGATCGAGAATCTGTCGTTGCCGGAGGAATTGCAGAAGATCCTCGACCAGCGCATCAGCATGAACATGGTCGGCGACATGCAACGCTATACGCAGTTCCAGGTCGCTTCGAACATCGGTACCGCCGCGGCGAACGAGGGTGGACTGGCTGGCATTGGCGCGGGACTGGCAAGCGGCGTAGCGATGGGGCAGGTCATGACGCAGGCGATCGGCCAGGCGATCGCCCCGGCGCAAGGCGCTGGCCCCGCCGCGGCACCGGCGCAGGACGTCATGGCGATGATCGAGAAATTGCACGACCTCAAGACCAAGGGTGCATTGAGCGAAGAGGAGTTCAACGTCAAGAAGTCCGAATTGCTGGCCAAGCTGAAGTGAGTCGATGCGCTGGGGCCCCGCACAGGGCGGCGTGCCGGATGTGAGCGCGGCGCGGCAAGGATGAAGAAAGCCAACTGCCCGTCTTGCGGCGCAGCGGTGAACTTTCGCGGCGCGGCGTCGATCGTCGCGGTGTGCGAGTTCTGCCGCAGTACGCTCGTGCGCGACGGGGCGCGGATCGAGGACGTCGGCAAGATGGCCGAGCTCCTCGAGGACGGCTCGCCGCTCGCGCTCGGCAGCACGGGACGTTACCAGGGGGTGGACTTCCGTATTGTCGGCCGCATCCAGTACCGCTACGGTTCGGGTATCTGGAACGAGTGGTACTGCCTGTTCGACGACCAGCGCGCCGGCTGGCTCAGCGACGCGAGCGGCAATTACGTTCTGACGTTTCTCGCGCCGCCCGCCGAGGTGCCCGAATTCGCCGCGCTGAAGGCGGGAGGCTTGCTTGCGATCTTCGGCGCAAACTTCGAGGTCGCGAACGTCGAGACGGCGCAGGTCATCGCCGGCGCCGGCGAATTGCCGTTCAAGGTGGGCGCGGGCTGGGATGCGCCGGTAGCCGATTTGCGCGACCCCAAAGGCCGATTCGCCACCATCGATTACAGCGAAACCCCGCCGATGCTCTACCTCGGCGAGCAGTTGTCGTTCGAGTCGTTGCACTTCAGTGCGCTACGCGATCCGCGGAGCAGCGCCGCGCCGGCGAACGCGAAAGCACAGGCATTCAATTGTCCCGGCTGCGGTGCGCCACTCAGCAAGCGGCTCGACACGACCGAAGCGGTCGGCTGCGGCAGTTGCGGCGCGGTGATCGATGTCGCCAAACCGGGATTCGCGATCATCTCGCGTGCGCAGTCGGTCGCGGCGCAGCACAGACTGTCGGTCCCGCTCGGCAGCCGCGGGCGCATCGAGGGTCTCGAGTTCGAGGTGGTCGGCTATATGCGCCGAGGCATGCAAAGCGACGGACAGACCTACGAATGGGGCGAGTACCTGCTTCACAACACCGCACAGGGGTATCGCTGGATATCGGAGTACCAGGGCCACTTCAGCCTGATCAAGGATCTCGCGGAGCGCCCGGCCGGCGGATTGAAGCCGTTCGATCTGTCCGGCAGGACGTTCCGGCATTTTCAGAGGTACCAGGCGAAGGTCTCGTATGTCCTGGGTGAGTTCTACTGGCGCGTGGCGGTGGGCGAGAGCGCCGCGATCGACGATTACGTCGCGCCGCCAATATTGATCTCGAAGGAGACCACGCGTTCGGATGCCAGCTGGTCGATCGGGGAATACATCGAGCCCGAGGCGCTCTGGGCGGCATTCGGCCTGAAGACGCCACTGCCGCGGCGCGTCGGTATCGCGCCGAATCAGCCCTCGCCGTATACCGGAAAGACTGGCGGGTTCTGGCGTGCCTGCGCGGTATTCGTGCTGCTCGCGCTGGCGATCCATCTGGTGGTCCGCTTTGCCGCCGATACGCGAGTATTGCAGCGGCAGGCATTTGCCGTCGCCCCGGGTCGCAGCACCGAAGCGATCACCTCGCCGGCGTTTACGGTCGGGGGGGCACGCGCGCTGCCGCTGGCGATCGAGACGAGCGCCAGCGTCAGCAATAGCTGGGTCGCGCTGGACATGTCCCTGGTCGAGGAGAACACCGGTCATTCGTATTGGCTCGCGCGGGAGATAGGCTACTACCACGGGGTTGACGGGGGTGAATCGTGGTCCGAGGGCAGTCGCGAGGATCGGGCGCGCGTGGCGGAGGTGCCGCCCGGTCAGTACCACCTGGAACTCGAAACCGAATCGGATGCGCGCGCCGCGCCGGTAAGCGGCTGGGTGGAAATTCGCCGCGATCCGCCCGACTGGACCAATCTTCTTCTCGCCTTGATTGCGCTCGCGCTGATGCCGGTTTTTGCCCATTGGCGCGCGGCGTCGTTCGAGGCGCGACGCTGGGCCGAGAGCGACTACGCGCCTTCGTCCGGCGATGACGACGACAGCAGCGACGACGACTGATCATGTTCCGCACTTACCTCGCGCTCGGCGCGCTGATGCTGG
>Ga0224495_10002728_pt1 | contig 11315 bp, 10 predicted proteins | sample SF_Jul11_sed_USG_FD_168128 | JGI IMG/M metagenome (GOLD analysis project Ga0224495, IMG submission 168128) | Sediment microbial communities from San Francisco Bay, California, United States - SF_Jul11_sed_USGS_4_1 | ecosystem: Environmental > Aquatic > Marine > Sediment | place: USA: California...
TATCGAAAAAATATACAGTGTTGCCGATGATGAAACCCCGGGTCATAAAAACGCCCAGGTTTGAAATCTATCCAAAAAATGACATACCACCCCATAAACCCATACCGAAAACCAAACCCGCAGTACCCATAAAATTACCCAAAATTGCCATTATTATTGATGATATCGGCTATGACAAAAATATAGCCCAAAAATTCCTTGATCTTGACGCTGTCTTGACATTTTCCATACTCCCCCACAGTACTCATGAAAAAAGAATTGCCAGGATAGCTCATTCTAAAGGATTCGATGTGATGTTGCATCTGCCTATGGAGCCCAATGAATATCCATTGATAAATCCCGGTCCCGGAGTTCTTCTCACTTCCATGTCACCAGATCAACTCATCAACCAGCTCAATGAGGACCTGGACGCTGTTCCTTTTATCAAGGGTGTAAATAATCATATGGGGTCAAAAATGACGACAATTGCCCCTCAACTCCATCAAATTTTTTCGATTTTGAAGAAAAGAGGTCTCTATTTTATTGACAGTCGTACCACTGTCGACACACTTTGCGGACCGTCGGCACAATTACTACAAGTTCCCTTTGCACAAAAAGATGTGTTTATTGATCACATACCGGAGCCAGATTTTATCCGCGAACAAATACATCGGCTCATAAAAATTGCCGGCAGTCATGGTGAAGCCGTCGGTATTGCGCACCCGCATACTGCAACCTATGAAGTTCTTAGTGAAATGCTTCCCGAGTTAAAAGAAAAAACGATTCTGGTTCGTGCATCTGATATCGTGCATATTGCAGATTAGTTTTCGGACAGAGCCTGCGGGTAAAAAGACTTCATGGCGACATAATAAACAGGACTTTTTATGTCAAATACTATGGAAACACCGGCGCGGTTAAAGAATAAAATACTCGCCTATTTTTGCGTGTGTTATGTGGCACTTGCACTAATTGTCGACCACAATGGCAAGTTTTCATTATCAGAAAATCACTTTCGATTGATTTTTTGGTTTGCCATACCTGCGGTTCTTTTTCTGCTGACTGTTTTTTTAGCAAAAAATCGGAGTGAGATCTTACATTGGTTGGATGTGAGAGCCATTAGCCGTAAAGAATGGTATGTGGCGTCAGCCTTGATGTTATGTTTGGTTTTGGTGATTGCTATTATTCCGATAATTCCCTCTTTAGCCGATTACTATAAACCCGGCCGGATAAACTTCAGCCACCGGTTTTTTTGGCTATTGGCCTGGTTGCCCGGCTGGGAGCTGATGCACCGTTGCTTATTGGCTTATCATATACCGCGTTCATTGCCAAAATACTCCTGGCTGCTCATACCTTTATTTGAAGGTTTGTATCACTTCAATAAACCTTGGCCTGAAATGTTGGGCATGTTTGTCTGGAGTGGGGTATTAACTTTCTGGACGATTAACCGTAAAAATGCCTGCTTGGCGATCTTGGCGCATCTGGTGTTGGAATGTTTATTGATCGCTTATTTGGGTTTTGCTGCTTGAGCCCATATTAAAAAAAATGGTGATCTTCCTCAAGGGCAGAGTACTTGACAGTGCAACGCGTGAATTGTATTCTTGTGTTGTAATAAGCCAATCAAAGAAAATAACGGAATGGCTATGAAGAAAATTTTCAATCCTTTTTCAATGATTGTTATTTCTCTTTCTCTGGCATGTTTTACCGCAGTTGGTGCAGCAAATGCCGAGGACATCCGTAAACCGGTATATGCCGGCAGTTTTTATCCTGATACACCTGAAGAATTAACAGCCATCATCAAACAGTTCGTCAACCAGGTGAAACCGATTCATGTGGACCGACCTCCACATTCGTCCCTCAGGGCGCTCATCATACCCCATGCCGGTTATCTTTATTCCGGATGGACGGCGGCGCATATATCACTGGTATTAAAGGAAAATCAATTCAGAAGGGTCATCGTTATGGGGCCGGATCATCGCGTCGGCTTTCAGGGTGGGGCCATCAGTGATGTGTCTGCCTATGAAACGCCTCTTGGACGGATCCCAATGAATAAAGACACGGTCCGGCTGTGCCAGAATAAATATCTGTTTCGAGCAATTCCAGTTGCCGACCGGCTTGAGCACTCTGTGGAAGTGGTTCTTCCTTATCTCCAGTATTTTCTAAAAAAATTTGAAATTATCCCTGCTGTGCTCGGTCAGGGCATGGATTTGGCTGAAAAAGTGACGGCAGCTTTTGATCCTTTGCTGGATCAAACCACCCTTTTTGTGGCCAGCTCCGACCTGTCCCATTATTTACCTTATCAAGAGGCTGTTGCCAGAGACCGAGAAACCATAGAGATGATATTAAATCTTAAAGCCGACGAACTGATAAAACGTGAGAATGCAGCATGCGGCAAGACACCGATTCTGGTTGTTATAAACATGGCCCGACAGCACAACTGGCATCCGGTTCTTCTCCATTATTCGAACAGCGGGGATACTGCCGGTGATCGATGGAAAGTTGTCGGCTATACAGTCATCGCATTTTATGGAGGTTTGTCTATGAAAAACCGTATGGATTCCCTTCAATCATTGAATGAGGAACAGGGGCAAATACTGGTAAAACTGGCCCGACAGACCATTGAGGAAAGGCTTGACAAACGTTCGATCAAAGTTGATCCGGATTCTATGCTGGACTCAGCCTTTAAGGAAAAAAGGGGCACCTTTGTGACACTGACCATTAACAAACAGTTGCGGGGTTGTATCGGTAACCTGGATTCTACGGACCCAATTATGGACGGGATCGAACGAAATGCCATTAATGCCGCCTTCCGTGATCCCCGTTTTCCCCCTTTGAAAGCAGATGAACTTGATCGGGTGGATATCGAAATTAGCATCCTTACCGAACCCCAACCACTGGAATACCGGGACAGTAAAGATTTGCTTTCCAAGTTACGTGTCAATGTGGATGGGGTTATTCTTCGAAAAGGATCGGCCAGCGCCACTTTTTTACCACAGGTATGGGAGCAGCTTCCGCAGCCTGAACAGTTTCTTTCCCATCTTTGCACGAAGGCCGGTCTTCCTGCGGATACATGGAGGAAGGGAAATCTTGAAATTTTGACCTATCAGGTTCAATGCTTTGAAGAGGAGAAATGAACGTGCAATAACACGGGTGATCATCGCTACGGGTATTTCATCCGTGGTGACCCAACTGTTGATCATTCGTGAATTTTTAGCCCAATTCCAGGGGAATGAGTTTATCATCGCCCTGATTCTCTTCAACTGGCTGGTTCTGGGTGGGATCGGCACGATTCTGGCCCGCTGGGTCACCCGGGACTTGTGGACGGCCACCGCAAACCGTCTGGGATGGCTTTCGCTGATTCTTTCAGGAATGCCTGCTGTGCAAATTCTGGCCATTCGGTTTCTTCGAGATGTCTTCTTCATTCACGGAAGTTCCGTAGGATTTTATCCGACGTTAAGTTATTCTTTTTTGATCATTGCCCCCTATTGCTTAATGATCGGTTTTGTTCTTCCCTTCAGTCTTTTCGTCATTCGGACAGAGAAGCCGGATTATCCCGGCGCACGTATCTACATTATTGATAACTTGGGAGATGTGTCCGGAGGCGCCCTGTTTTCTTTTGCCCTTGTTTTTCTGGTGACGCCGTTAAAGGCGGTATTTTTAGCAAATCTACCGTTACTACTGACAGCCTGTCTGCTGCTATCTCGCAACGGTTTCAGGTCGCGAATTGCTGTTTGTCTGGGGACTGGAATGACGTTTATCATTTTGATTACCGGTATATTTCTGGAGCCGGCATCGCTGTTCCCGCCTTCAGGCGAACTAGTGTATTACAAGGAATCCCGGTATGGCCGGATTGAAGTCCAGAAGGATCAGGAGCAGTTTACCCTGTTTGTAGGGGGCGTCCCGCTGTTCGGCACCCAGAATTTGAGCATGGCCGAAGAAACCATCCATTATCCTTTGGCCCAATTACCCCGGGTTCAGAATATTCTTTTGATTTCCGCTGAAGGCGGTATGATGACCGAGCTTGAAAAATATCGTCCGGCTTCCATTGATTATGTCGAACTGGATCCAAAGGTGGCTGAAGTTGAATTCAGGTTCAAAATGATAAAAAAAATCCCCGGCCTGAAGGTTATATATCAAGACGGGCGAGCCTATCTGGCCGATTCGAACAAGATCTATGATGCGATCATCGTCAACCTGAGTGAACCGGATACATACCAAATCAATAGATTCTTTACTGACAGATTTTTCGATCTTGCAAGGCGTCATTTGGCCCGGCATGGGGTGTTGAGTTTTGCCATGAAAGGCTTTGAAAATTATTTGGCCGAACCCCAGCGTCAAAAGCTTTCTTCACTTTATAATACGGTGAACGACTATTTTAAACATGTGCTGTTGCTGCCGGGGCAAAAAATATTTTTCCTTTGCAGCTCCCAGCCGCTCAATACCGATATCCCGGCGCTTCTGGCTCGAAAAAATATTCCCACGCGTTATATCAAAGGTTATTATTACGGCGATCTGACCCGGGAACGAATCGAGCGCTTAAATGCCCTTATAGATCCCTTGACGCCTAAAAATCGCGATGATTATCCCCAGCTCATGCGCCTGATGTTTCAGCAATGGTTTGCCAAGTTTTCCACTTCTCCAATCGGTTTCATTGCTATTTGGGCCGTGATGTGCATGGTTTACCTCATTCGTATCAGTGCTGAAGAGTTTGTTCTCTTTTCCACCGGTTTTACCGTCATGGGAAGTGAGCTGTTGGTAATATTTGCCTTTCAAATTTTTTTCGGTTATATTTATTTTCAAATCGGTCTCATCGTCACCGTTTTTCTGGCCGGCCTTTTACCCGGCGCCTGGTTCGGCCATAGACTGCGCTACAGGAGCAAGCAAACTCTATCGTTTGCCGATGGACTGCTGATTCTCCTAATGGGTTTGCTGATTGTGGTTTTGAAGCAGGGAAGCTATCATTTGCCGGCGAGTTTTTTCCTTTTTTACGGTTTTGTGGTTTCGCTGATCTGCGGCTTTCAGTTTCCGGTGGCGCTTTTTTTGCGAGGCGGAGACGCTCCGGCGGTGACCCAGGCCTTTTCCGCTGATTTAATCGGAGCGGCTTTTGGTACATTGATTACCAGTGTTGTCTTGATCCCCTATTTTGGAATCATCTGGGCGGCAGCCGGCCTGATCGGGCTTAAGATGTTGAGTTTAATAATTATCTTCGGGCGCTATGAAAAAAATTAGCCGACGTCGTTTTCTTTATTGTGGTGCCGGACTCCTTTGCAGCGCCATGTCAGCCAGTACTTTCTGGCCTTTTTCAGAAAAAACAGCGATGGCATCGGGTCCGGCAGATATCCGTGGCCATGTGTTCAAAGGGGATTCGCCCGGAACACTCTGGAAATGGTCCCACGAAGGATTTCTCTATACAAAGATGGACAATAAACTGGTCATGTGCGGTATTTGTCCTAACAGGTGTCTTCTATCACCGGGCGACCGCAGTGTTTGTCGTTCCAAGGTTAATATGGACGGCATCCTTTACAGTTTGACCTATGGTAATCCATGTAGTGTGAATGTGGATCCCGTTGAAAAAAAACCGCTCTTTCATTTCAAACCTCGCTCGAAAGCCTTTTCCATTGCCACCACGGGCTGCAACCTTCGCTGTTTGAACTGCCAGAACTGGGAAATTTCTCAGGCCAAGCCTCACGAAGTGCGCCATTACGAACTTTTTCCGGCAGATGTCGTCAAAACCGCACAGCGAAGTGGATGTCTGTCCATTGCGTATACTTATTCCGAGGCGGTTACATTTTTTGAATACATGATCGACACCGCTCGCCTGGCCAGAGATAACGGGATATCCAATTTGTGGATTTCGAACGGTTATATCAACCGAAAACCGTTGCTGGAGCTATGTAAGGTTCTGGATGGGGCCAACGTCAACCTCAAATCCTACAGCGACGCCATCTATCGGAAACTGAACGGCGGACGTCTTCAGCCGGTGCTGGATACGTTTAAAACACTGCATGAACAGGGCGTCCATTTTGAGATGACGAATCTGGTGGTTCCCGGGTATGTCGATGATGACGAGATGGTCAAAGAGATGTGTCAGTGGATTCTGACAAACCTGGGGCCGGATTATCCGCTTCACTTTTTACGGTTTTTTCCCAAATATAAACTCGACCGTCTGCCAGCCACCCCACTTTCAACCCTGATTCGGTTCCGCAAACTGGCAATGGCCGAGGGAATCCATTATGTCTATGTGGGCAACGCCGCTTATCCGGAGGGGAATAACACCTATTGCCACAACTGCAAAGAGCTCTTGATTGAACGAACCGGTTATTTTGTGCCCACCTATAACCTGAACGGTAATAAATGCAAATATTGCAAGACAGTGATCCCCGGATGCTGGGTATGATGGGTTACCAGAGAATTAAAAACTTCTTGTTATCCCTCAATTCACCTCTTAACTTCTCCATATGCCGGAGTGCTGCAACTTCTCTTTCCAAATCCGCCGGTTTTATTTGAAGTCTATCGGCTATGGCCGCCGGCTCAGTACCGCCGGTTTCTTTTAATATGAGCAATATTTGTTGCTGGATCTCATTGAGTTCCAGGGCGCCGCCTTTGGATTTTGCAAAGGACTGGGCACTGTGAACCGCCCACGGATCACATGTTTTGGCCGGTGACAGCGCATCCATATAACAGTCTTCGCACAAATTCCGGCCGAAGTGTTCTCGTGCCTCTTTCGGTTCTATTGTTTGGGTACATCGGTCGCATTTCATGTTATTACCTCCGTATTTTATTATTTCCTAAACCGAATGTTTTAAATTTAAAGAAAAGACGGTTGTGTGTCAATTCAGAACCCCATCTCATTGGTAAGCATGCAAAACTTTACAACTATAAAATGTTGTGCAATAATTCCAACCCATTCGATCCCGTGAGAAACAGTGATATAATTTTTTTGGGTAATTTTTTATTCGACCTTCGATATTCAACTGTATTAACTTAGACCATTCGATTTATAATGACTGTACATATCTTCTTTCTTATTATTGGAACAACCTTCAAATGAATGGTTTTTACGGCAGATATTTAAAAATCGATCTAACCGATGAAAAGTTTGATCTCGTGCCTTTAAATGACGAGGTCCTTTTAACATATCTTGGTGGGAAAGGTTTGGCCTCTTACCTCCTTTATTCGATAAATCCTCCGGGCGTCGATCCGCTGTCGCCGGACAATTGCCTGATTCTTACCACCGGACCCATTACCAACAGCAGGATATGGGGCTCAAGCCGGTATGGTGTATTTACAAAGTCACCCCAAACCGGTTTTTATTCGGAATCATATGCCGGCGGGAAAGTACCGGAAGCCATCGATTCTTCAGGGTTTGACGCCATTGTTGTTACGGGCAAAAGCAAACGTCCGACCGTGGTTCTCGTACAGCCTGATGGTGCCGAATTCTTTGATGCTTCAGATATTTGGGGGATGGATACCTATGAAACCGAAGATACCGTGAATCGAAAATACGGTGATACCGGTCCTGGGTCAGAAAAATCGGGTGCTGTTGTCATCGGTCCCGCCGGAGAAAACCGTGTTCGATTTGCGGTGATCGAAAACGATTACTGGCGATCGGCAGGAAGAACTGGCGTTGGAGCTGTTATGGGATCGAAACACCTCAAGGCCATCGTATTTAAGGGCGATAAAAGGCGCGCTCTTTTCGATGCCAAAGGTGTGAAGCGTTTTTCAAAGGAAGTCGCTGAAGAATCAAAGAATAATCCGGTGGTTCAGGCATACAGAAACATGGGGACGTCCTTGATGGTAAGAAAAATCAATCAAGCAAAAGCGTTTCCAACTAAATATTGGTCTAAAGGGTTTTTCGATCAATGGGAAAAGATCAGTGCCAAGGCCTTGCACAGACAATGTCATGTTCAGCCACGGGCCTGTGCAAAGTGCTTTATTGCATGCGGCAGAATGGCCACGGTGTTAAACGGCCGCCATGCCGGTCTGGTGATCGAAGGACCGGAATACGAGACCATATTTGCCTTTGGCGGGCTTTGCATGATCGACAGTATCGAGGAGATCGCGTATTTAAACGACATCTGTGACCGTTTCGGTATGGATACCATATCTGCGGGGAACCTGTGCGGGCTAACCATTGAAGCTGTCAGAAAGAGAAAGATTGATGTTAAGGTCGATTACGGCGATGTGGATGCCATTGCAGGTTTGCTTAAAAAAATTGCAGACAGGCAGGGTATCGGAGACATTCTGGCCCGGGGAATTAAACATGCGGCAAACGTCTGGGGTATGGAAGATATGGCGGTGCATGTCAAGGGCCTTGAACCGCCGGGTTATGATCCCAGGGTTCTTAAAGGCAGTGGGCTGGCATTTGCCGTCTCAGACCGAGGCGCATGTCATTTAAGGGCGACGTTTCACAACCCCGAATTGAAAGGAATGATCAATCCGGAAGCTACAAAAGGGAAAGCTGGGCTTTTGATTGATTTTGAAGATCGACTGACGCTGATGGACGCTTTTATTTTATGCCGGTTTTTCAGAGACATCTATCCATGGGACCGGTTGAGCCGGATAATTGAGATGACCACCGGTTTAAAAGCAGATAAAGCGGCGTTGCAAAAGATTGCTTCCGAGATATCCACACTGACGCGCTGTTTTAACATTCGGGAAGGGCTCAAATCTGAAGACGATAACCTTCCCACACGCTTTTACAGAGAAATCCTCAAAACAGGGCACGTTGTTAAAGAAACAGATTTGGCGGCAATGCTAAAAGATTATTACACCCTTCGTGGTTGGAATGAAAACGGAGTCCCCAAAGTAAAACCGGCTATTTCATAAACTCGGAAATCCCGAAGGGTTTCAAATGGTGACAATTATTTGCATAAATACATTCACCTATTGGATGAGACCTATTAGCGATTTTAGCAATGTATATTTATCCATAATTATTAATTTTTTATATTCCTGTCACTATTTGAAACGCTCAGTTTAGGTAAAAATTAGGAGGAAACATGGATCTCAATCATAGATTTCTAATGGAGAAAGCCGGGGTTACCATCAAAAACTGAAGGTCAATTATTTCCGATTTACATTCGAAATCGTAAATGCTACTGGTATAATTTCAATTCAGACACGAGGTCTTGACCGGAAAACCGAATAGATGGGGAAGAGACAAACACAATATGTTGTAGCTTAGAGCACACTTCCATATCTTTATTAAGGTTATTCTCCTTCTTAGATTTCTTGATCGAATAGCAACCCTTCGATATTACATAAAATATCATATGCTGATAAGTTATTACAAGATATCAAAATTCAAAAAACATTTGACTCAATATGCGAGCATGAATCCATAATTGTTATTTATTAATTCCATTTGGGCATGTTATACAGTCGTCTATTAAATTATCATGCATTAAATAGAAAAAAGACGTCTATTCAATAAACAATGATATGCTTAAGTGATAAAAAAGCTAAAGGTGGGAAATGTTCGAGGCACACGAAGGAACTCTCCAACTTAAACACAAATATCAAGAAACATATAAATGGCTTGAGAAACTTGGACCTTCAGAGCTAATGACCAAGAGAGGAACCGATTTTATTGCGAAAGCTGAAATAACTCAAAAAGGACCTCACACCGGTGAAAAAGTAATACGGTTCATGCAGGATAATAAAGAGTATGCCAGAGCATATGAGTGTTGTTGGGGCCGTTACTATAATTGTAACCGAACCCGTATTGGTATGTATTGTGTCGCGCTTGATGCTGCTATTGTGTGATCTCAAATTATCATTTGGTGTTCTAAACAAACGCTAATCTGACATTATCAAGATAGGAAACCGACCCCATGAAAGATCTATTAATTAAAATTGTAAAAGCACTTGTCGACAACCCGGAACAGGTTCAGGTTAATGAAATTGAGAGTACCCAAACCGTTGTATTGGAACTAAGGGTGGCTAAAAGTGATATGGGCAAAATCATCGGTAAACAGGGCAAAACAGCCCATGCCATCAGGACTGTATTAAATGCAGCTTCCGGGGGGGCTGGGAAAAGATACGTGCTTGAGATTATTGATTGATGTGGTGAAACAAGAAGTATTTGGCTTGATAATGACTATTTAAAAGATATCTGTATTAACATAAAATTTTGAATACTGGTAAGCTGTATGCAAAATTTTGATTTCAGTTAGAAATCTCTAATTTTTGGAAATGCATGCTTGAGGCACGCTATACGTTAATCAAACCCACCTCTCCTCTTCTTTAAAAATTCTACAATGCGCCTGTCTATGTAAAATAACTCCTAATTACATGTGATTTGCTTTACAATTATATAATTTTTTATATGAATCAGCGCGACTATTCTTACACAACAATTGATGTAACTATTTAACATATAAGCAATTGTTGCCTAAACATATGTATTTGCATGATTTTTGCAAGGTATAGTAAATTATATAATGAAATCAAAAACCAGGAGGCAAATTCATGGCATCAAATTTCCAAATTTCTTCTTTTAAAACCAAGGACAACCTCCACCTGAAATTGTATGGTGATTTTGATGTAAATTCTGCACAAGAATTGACCAACACTTTGCTAATGCATGGTGCCGGTTATTGGGATATATTTATAGACACTAATAACCTAGAGACAATTCATCCATTTGGTAGAGATACGCTTCAAATGAATCTCCGTAATTTCAAAAAGCAATTAAACAACCTTTTTTTTATTGGTGCAAATAAACATAAAATTGCACCAAATTAGGAGCAGTTGCGTCGATTAATGTCGGCTGGTTTGGAATCCTTATGTAATAACGCAATTAAATGCCGCCCAACTCTCATAAAAACGAGTTCTTTTCAATCAATAGACAGACTGAGGGACCGGGGTGGAGAAGCGACCTCTGATGTAGAACTCACCTACAAATTGGATCTCTAACCCGTAAAAAAGACAAGATGCTATGAAAAGAGTGGGAAAAATATTTTGGGGAGTGTTGTGTATGATTTTGGTGTTTGCGTTTTCCCATGCCTCCGAAATACACTGGGTAACATCTAATAAGGTTACAGTTGAGTGGGATGCACCGACAACTTATGTGAATGGCGTCCCGATAAAACCAGGATACGAATTACGGTATTTCGTATACCTTGATGAAGATGTGGATAAAAATCATAAAAATAAGGTGCTCATGAGCAAAGAGCCAATTGCTTCAACAAACTATCAAATAGTATTTAATAAACAGGGTCGATATTTTGTTGGCGTTAAAGCCGCACTTTACAAAGTTGAAGGTGGAAAAATAAGTGGTGTTCCAGAATCAGAAAGTGAGATTTCATGGTCGTATCGCAAAACTTGCACCAACA
>Ga0224495_10002729_pt1 | contig 11308 bp, 10 predicted proteins | sample SF_Jul11_sed_USG_FD_168128 | JGI IMG/M metagenome (GOLD analysis project Ga0224495, IMG submission 168128) | Sediment microbial communities from San Francisco Bay, California, United States - SF_Jul11_sed_USGS_4_1 | ecosystem: Environmental > Aquatic > Marine > Sediment | place: USA: California...
ACCACAACATCCTCCAATAATATTAACACCAAAATCTTTGGCAAAATCAACTAATTGTAACGCCATTTTATCTGGTTCTAACTTGTAAACAGCTTTTCCATCTTCATTAATGGGCATACCTGCGTTTGGGACACAGGAAATCTTTAAATTACTATTCTCACATAAGTATCTAGCAGGATCTTTCATTTGTTCAGGACCTGTGCTACAGTTCATTCCAACAACATCAACACCCATAGCTTCAACAGCTGCTAATGCTGAGGCAATATCTGTACCTAGCAACATCCTACCAGTAGTATCTAGAGTAACTTGAGCAATTATTGCAATTTGTTTTCCTTTTTCTTTAAGTGATTTATGTATGCCCATTATTGCAGCTTTAACTTCCAAAATGTCTTGGCTCGTTTCTATCAGTAGAGCATCTACTCCACCATCAATTAAGACATTAGCTTGTTCTTTAAAAGCTATAACAAGCTCATCAAAGCCTACTTTCCCCATTTCAGGATCATCAGATGAAGGCAAAAAACCTGTTGGACCAATAGATCCAGCAACAAATCTTGGTTTTTCATTTGTACTATATTCATCAGCAGCTTCTCTCGCAATTTTAGCCGCCTTAAAGTTAATCTCATAAAGCATGTCACTCAAACCATGCTCACTAAGTTTAAAAGAAGTTCCTCCAAATGTGTTTGTTTCAATGACATCACAGCCTGCTTCAAGATACGATTTATGGATTTCCTTTATAACATCTGGTTTTGTGATAACAAGATATTCAGGACAACCTTCTTTACCTTTATAGTCCTCTGGTTTAAGATTATAATTTTGTATTTGAGTTCCCATTGCCCCATCAAATATAAGTATCCTCTTTTCTAATTCTTCTAAAAAACGATTGGACATAACTTCACCTAAATTTATTTGCATTATAGTTTAATGAAATAGATTTAATCTGTCAACTTCTTATTATACAAATAATAACTAAAATTGAAATAATATTTCTTTAAAGTGCTTTTTAGAAAAGATAAAATTCTTAAAATACTTTAAATATATAGCAAATAATTTATCACATAAATTATCATGTTTTTTACGTTAAAAGCAGTTATCTTAAAAAATAAGTCATCTACGATGAGCATAATAGGCAGTATTGGCCTTTGCCTTGGGAAATTCAACCATAAACTACATTAATATTTATGAAAATCTTTTTACGATTTGATTTAAAGTTTAAGCACTATGCAGTATCATTTTTAAGTTGCTCAATTACTTTTTGAGTGATGATTTTGCTAAGTTCTTCATTCGAAATATCGCTTGAACCAATAGACGAAGAATTATTTAAACTACAGCTACCACTAGCAAGCTGATTACTATCACAACGTAATATATTGTTGCTTAGACCATAGGTCGATTCTCTAAGTTCCATTAATTTATCAACCTCAGCTTTATTTAGGGTTTTCACATTACCAAGTAATCTTGCATAGATAAGGATTTCAGCAGCATGTTCCAACTTTTCTAGCTTCATGTAGGCGGAATAGATATCCTTGCCAACTGTTAAACTACCGTGGCGGTCTAACATAAGGACATCCGTATGCTTAATGGGTTCATTTATTGATTGGACCACTTCATCAGTGGATGGTGTTGCATAAGGTGTTGTCTGGATTGCACCAATAGTAACAACAACTTCGGGAATTACGCACTGAGTAAGGCTAACACCTGCAATGGTAAACGCAATACTTTTAGGAGGGTGAGCATGAAGAACTGCATTAACGTCAGGTCTAATCTTATAAACAGCAAGGTGCATTTTAACTTCAGTTGAAGGTTTCCCAGATCCCCCAACCTTTTCACCTTTGCTATTAACAATTACAAGCTCATTTTCTTTAAGAAAACCCTTTGAAACACCACTTGGTGTAGTGATAATCCTATCTCCTAGTCTAATGGAAAGATTACCATCAGTAGCAGCTACTAATCCTTTATTATAAAGCCACTTACCAACCTCAACAATCTGTCTTCTTGCTTCTCTTTCGTTTATCATAGAGTCCTCAAAATATTTACTAGAATAAACAGACTTTAAATATAGTTTAGAATTTCTTAATTGCCAAGTGATATCTATTGAACGTATTATTAAATTAACTTAAATTGTTTATTTTACAATAATTTTCGGTTAAAATTACTATAATTAATTAGAAAATATTAGTATATTTCTTTTATTCAAATTGTTTTTGAGAGTGTCATGACTAATTATACCAAGTATAGATTTCTTGATCACACAGGTGATGCTGCAGTTGAAGTTTTTGGGACTACTTTAGAAGAACTTTTTGAAAATAGTGCAGAAGCTTTTACTTCTCTATTAACAGATTTGAGTAAAGTTAAAAATAAAACAACTAAAAATATCACTGTTGAAGGGAATGATAACGATCAATTGTTGCTTAATCTTTTATCAGAACTGATATTTCATTATGATGTTAATAGATTCCTATGTTTCAAGGCTAATATTACAAATATAACTTCAAATAAACTTACTGCCACTCTTGAAGGTGAGATACTTGATGAATCTAAACATGAGATCTACACAGAAATTAAAGCTGTTACCTATCACGAACTAAATATACATAAAGAAGGAAAAATGTATAAAACTAAAATTGTCTTTGATTTATAAAATATTAGTTTCATAACGTTTTGCTGCGTTTTTTTATAAAATAATTCACTTATAACTAATTTTTTCGTAAATTTAAATTAGATAATAAAAAAGGGTATTTTAATGAGCCAAGTAACTCCCATACCAATAGATAAATACAGATATAAAATACCAAAAAGCGGTAAAGCCAGGGTAGATGGACTTATTTTTGCAGATGCCAACTTAATGTCCACTATACAAAATGATGACAGCCTTAAGCAGGTTATAAATGTTGCTCATCTACCAGGAATAGTAAAATATTCCATTGCAATGCCAGATATACACTTGGGATACGGCTTTCCAATTGGTGGTATTGCCGCATTTGACATGGAAAATGGAGTTGTATCACCTGGTGGTGTAGGGTATGACATCAATTGTGGCGTTAGACTTCTAAAATCCAATCTTCACAAAGATGACATTCACCCTAATATGAAGGATCTTGTAGATTTACTTTTTATGAATATCCCTACAGGAGTGGGTTCTCATAGAAAGGATTTGAAATTATCCGAACAGGAAATGCGAAAGATGGTTTTAAATGGTGCTAATTGGGCTGTTAAAAACGGTTTTGGTAATAAAGAAGATATAGACCATATAGAAGAACATGGGAAAATACCTTTTGCTGATGATAGTCTAATTAGTGAGAGAGCATTTTTAAGAGGTAGAGACCAGCTTGGTACGTTGGGATCAGGAAACCACTTTGTTGAAGTTGGTTATGTATCCGAAATATACGATGAAAAAGCGGCTCAAACATTAGGTTTAAATCTTAATTATATTACTGTTTTAATTCATACAGGATCTCGTGGATTCGGTTATCAAATTTGTGAGGATTTCCTCAGAGTAATGGATAATGCCGCAAAAAAATACCATATAGAACTCCCAGATAGACAATTATGTTGTGCACCAATCAACTCAAAAGAAGGAAAGGACTATCTTGGTGCAATGGGATCTGCTTCCAACTTTGCATTTAATAATAGACAAATAATAACACATTGGGTAAGAGAAACTTTTGAGACTTTCTTTAATCTTTCTCCCAAAGACCATGGGCTAAAACTAATTTATGATGTAGCCCATAATATCGCAAAAATTGAAGAACACATGGTTGACGGCAAATTAAAAAAACTGTGTGTCCATAGAAAGGGTGCTACCAGAGCATTTCCACCAAATCATAAGGATATTCCTCTGGAATACAAAGATATTGGACAACCTATATTGGTGCCAGGTGATATGGGAAGGTGTTCTTACGTTTTAGTTGGCACTGAAAAGGGTTTTAGTGAAACTTTTGGGAGTTGCTGTCATGGTGCAGGGCGTTTACTAAGCCGAAATCAAGCGAAAAAAGCCTCGAAAGGACGTAAGATAGATGATGAACTCGCTAAAAATAGTATTTTTGTAAGAAGCAAAGCAAGATCCACTCTTTTTGAAGAAATGCCCGACGCCTACAAAAATGTTTCGGATGTTGTCAATGTAATTGATAATGCAGGAATTGGCAGAAAAATAGCTAAACTTCGCCCTCTCGGAGTAATTAAGGGATAAAAAAAGTACTATATGATCAAGTTAAATTTACTTGTTTTTCCCAAAGATTTTACTATTATTAATACAGATAACTTATAGTGTAAAGATAAATTATTTTTATTTTTTATAAAATTTTACTTGACATATTGTGCATGGTTATATATTATAATCTCTAAAGTAAGCAAAGTACTAAATTAAGCAAATTTAAAATGGAGGCTAAGTGGCTCACAGTAAATCAGCACTAAAAAGAATCAGACAAAATCATAAAAGACGGCTTAGAAACAGAAGTATAAAATCTAAAGTTAATACTCTACTTAAAAAAACAGAATATGCTATAAAAAATAATCAAAATGAAGATGCCGAAAAAACTTTAAAATCTTTTTATTCAATTATTGATAAAGCAGTTAAAAAAAAGATTTTTCATAAAAATAATGCATCCCATAAAAAATCAAAATTAACTAAAAAACTAAATTTAATAACTCAAAATAAGGAGTAAAACATTGACTAAAGCAGATATTATTGAAGTAATTAGTGAAAGTGTTAGTATAACAAAGAAAGACATTGGTATAGTAATCGATAAGTTCTTTGACAAAGTTAAAAAAGGAATTGCTAGTAATGAGCATATTGAATTAAGAGGTTTTGGAACTTTTGGTACTAAAGAACGAAAAGCGAGAATTGCACGAAATCCAAAAACCAATGAAAAAATTCAAGTACCTGAACATCGTGTCCCTTATTTTAAAGCAGGTAAAGAGCTTAAGGCTTTAGTAACAAAAAAATAAAGCTATCTTAACTTAGTCTATTAGCAGAAATACTTTGCTTTTAACCATATTTTTGGAAGTTTTAAAATCAGATAGAATTTTCATAGAATCTTCAGGACTAATGATTATGTCGCTGTTATTTTCACCTCTTATCTTATCAGCAAAAATATAAAGAGGGTTATTTCCAACAATTTCAATGTTATAGAAGATAAGTGAATCTCTAACATATCTAACATATTGAATTGTTGATCTATCAGACTTCTCAACCATATCTTTAGAACAAATTAATTGATCTTTACTGTTGTAAATTGCAGGAAAAAGTGATGGAGAAAATTTTACATCTTTTATTGTTTGTAATGATCTTCTGTAAAGTTCATTTATAACTTCCTGATACAGTAAGTCATTTGAGAGAACTAATAACTCATCTTGTTCTTTTATACTCATTACACCTTTAAATATTATTAGTTTTTTTTCATCGTTGTAACTAATTTTGTTAGATAAAGTACTAAATTTTTTACCACTTTCTAGTTGTTCAAAATAATTTCTTACTTTAGGAGGGATATTTAATAGTTTTTCTGTAAATACTTTATGAAACTTGAATTTCTTTCTGAGATCAATAATTATTGCTGAATAGCTCGAAGGTTCTTTTGTATTTTCTATATCTTCAACTGTTGGAATTTTTATAAAATTATCGTCTAGTTTATACATTAGGTCTGTAAGAGATCCCTTGCCATAGATATGATATTTTACAACAGCCTCAATTTTACCAGAACCTAGATAGACTGGAGGAAGTACAATTATATTCTTCCCCATTTCTTCTATGAAAAAGTCTTTAAACCTATCATCTTTTACAAAATAGTCTTTCACATAATTATAGGAATCTACTTTTGTTTTTAAGATAATATTGAGCAGGTTTTTCTTAGCTTCTTGAATTAATTCCTCTTCAATTTCAAGTTTTCCAGCAGGACTTTGAAGTATAGAATTGAGTTTTTTAGCATTTTTTTCAATTAAATCAGTTTTACTGTTGGCTTTTGCAATAAAATAGCCTTCAGTCCAATTAATTGCACCTTTTGGGAAATAATCAATTTTAGATTTATTATTGAAACGGAAATAGGGGTTTTTTACCGATGTAAATCCTAAGCTGGCAATAAAAAAAACTGTTATAATTATAAAAGCTTTTAAACGCATAAATTACACTCCTTCTTTTACTCTCTGGATAAACTGAGCTAATTTGATGGGATCTTTAATCCCTGGCGACTTCTCTACACCAGACGAAACATCCACACCATACGGGATTACTTTATTAATAGCAGATTTTATATTATCAGGGTTTAATCCACCTGCTAATATAATATTTCCAAACTTTTTAGCCAAAATTGCAAGTTCCCAATTAAAAGTTCGTCCACTTCCTCCTCCAGCTTTAGAATAAGTATCCAAAATAAAATGTTTTATCTTAGAATATTCCTTAAGCTGATTGAGACTTGCTTCTGATTCTATTGAAATTGCTTTGATAAGAGTCAGAGGCATAAATTGCAAACAAAAGTCTTCATTTTCGTTTCCATGAAACTGTATAGTATCAATTGGTAGCTGATTTACAATTTCATAAACTTCTTTTTCCATAAAATTACGTACAACAGCAACTCTATTAACGAAAGGAGGGATGTTTTCTAGTATGGATTTTGCTGTTTTTACGTCAATCTGTCTTGGACTCTCACAAAAAATAAAACCCAATGCATCTGCTCCCATTGACACAGCCATTTGAGCATCTTTTTCGTTGGTAATTCCACAGATTTTAATTCTAACATAATTCATAAAAAAAAGTATCGACAAATTAACAAAATATTACTATTTAATTTGATAAGTTTTTTAATAGTGTTATTTTATAAAGAAATTTAGCGTGGAGAATTTTTCATGAAGAAAAAGTTAATAAAAGGTTTACTAATTGTTATAATTGGTTTTATAGTACTTTTTGCTATTAGACTTCTATATGGATACATAATTTACCCTTCAACATTATCAACCGATAATCAAACTATTAGTATATCTTCATTTAATAATAATAACGATTTTAACTGGACTTCTAGAAATATTGCAAGTTCAAAAAAGTCTTATAAATTACGTGAGAAAGTATTTACAGTTGATCAAAAGTATGAAAAAATTGCAACATTAGGCTCCAAAACCAAACAATTTGAAAATGACGAAAAAAAGGTTAAGCACTCAATAAAAAAGCACAATGCTATAATTCAATTTGAGCAAAAACAAGGATTGAAGGGAAATAGAAGATTACATCTTGCTATTGGTGTTCCTCCAAACAAGTTTGATGCAATGGTTGAGGATATTAAGCTAATAGGTAAAATTGTTGCATTTAGAACTGATAAGCATGATAAAACCAATGAGTATAAAAACCTAAATGCTAAAAAGGAATCTCTAGGGAAAACTAGAGCAGCTCTAATTGCTTTAAAGGGTAAAGGGGGTAAAATTGAGGAATTTATTAGTTTAGAAAACAGAATCCTAAATATTGAAGAACAAATTCAGAGTCTGGGAGTAAAACTTGGGGAATATGATGCTGAAAATGAATTTTGTACTGTTAAATTTACCCTTATAGAATCAGGTAAACTTCTTAGTAAATCAGTATTTAAAGATTTTCTTATTCATGCTTACACAGCATTTAAATGGACAGTAAAGTATTATTTTTATCTTATTGTTATATTAGTCTTGGCTAGCCTCTTCATTTGGCTTACACTAATTATAATAGAAAAAACGAAGCATTTTTCTAAGTTTTTTGATAATGAAGGGAAATAACCTTTTGTCACAAAAGGAGTTATATATTTTATATTAAGTACTTCAAAAACAAATAATTAGTATTTAACTTTAAATTGTTCTCCTAAAGATATTTTCTGGTAGACCGAAATAAAATTAACAATAGAATTTATTAATTTTTAACATGAAAATGGAGATTTTATGCGGTGGATTGCAATTTTAATATTTTTTATTTTTGCTTCAAATTTATCTGCTCAAAGCGTAAAAAACAAATATAAAAAAGAAACTATAAAAGATATAATTAAAAAGAAAAATATAACTCCTTTTGTGGAAGCAGGTTCTAAAACTAGTAAAGAAAACGGAAAAACCGATTTTCAAAAATACGAAGAAGATATAGAGTTTGGCATATCAAAAAAACGGATTTTTGTTGTTGAAGAGATCATTAAGAAAAAAGATAAGCAATTTTATCCCCTTCTGGAAAGAATATTAAAAAATGAAATACAGGAAACTGTTATTCTAAGAGCAATTTTAGCAGTAAAAACTTTACAATTAAAAGAATATTCTGATCTAATTGTTCAAAAAATAGATACAAATAACAATGATTTGAAAATTGTGATAATAGAAACCATTGGTGAATTTGAAGATGTAAAATATGAAGCTAACATTTTAGAAATTATGAAAGTTAAAGAGAATGAATGGCTGAAAAGATCTTGTATAACAGCATTGGGAAAAATGAAATCCCAAAAAGCTTTGGGAGAGTTTTATAAGATTTTTAATAATCCTGATAGTAATAGTGAGACTAAAGTAGCAGTTCTTAGTGCAATAGGTTATATTAAAGATGAGAGTTCAATTCCTTTTTTGGAAGAGGTAATTGAAAAAAAAAGTAATTCAGCAATCTTAAGAGCATATTCAGCAAAAGCATTAGCAACCATAGGAGGTAAAAAAGCTTTCTCAATAATGGAAAAATATATTAATGATCCTGAAATCATGGTGGTTACAGCAATTATTGAAGGATTAGGCAATTTAAAAACACCAGAAGCTTATACTTATGTTTATCAATGCCTAAAACATGATACCACTACCATTAGATATGCTGCTCTTAAAGCAATTCAAAAGTTTGATAATCCAAAATCCTTTATGATACTGAAATATATGATTTATAATGATGATGACTATAAAGTGAAACTTAAGGCTGTAGAAGTATTAAGCAAAATTGGTGGCCATGAGGCTGAAAAACTATGGGAAAAAGAATTAATAAACAATTTTACAGGACTTAAAATGCAAATTATCAATAATATGCATTATCTTAGTAAAGAAAACTCCATTAAAATTTTAGTAAAAAGCTTTGTAAAAAACAATGATATTAAAATTAGAAAAAAAATAATTGAGAAAATGTTTGAAATTGATACAAACGAAGCTCTAAAACTGGTTGACAAAAGAATTATGAACCAAAGTGATGCAAAATATCTCCCTCTAATGCTGGATTCTATAATGCTAATTTTTAAAAATCTTGGTGAGAAAAGTATCCCGGTGTATGAAAAATACTTATCCCATCAGAACGCACACGTAAGACGTTATACATACTTTTACCTCCTTGGAATCAACAGTTCTGATAGCTATGAAAAGGTGTTCCAGTTTTTAAAAGATGAACAAAATAAAGACATAATTATCTATATTATTAAGCTGTTTAAAGAAAGAAAATTAAAAACCAGCATTCCCGTTTTGGAACACATAAGAAAATCATTTAACCCAGAAATCCGTAAAGAAGCAAATGAAATAATTACTTATTTAAAAGCAATTTAAAGGAATTTAAATGAGTGATCAACTCAATCTATGGGAAAAAAATAATTCTCCTTTAATATCAAATGTTACTTTTGATGAAATTATTAAAAGCTCTTCCATAAACGAATTTAAGAGTAAATTACGTAATTTTCATTGTACTAGATGCCCACTATCAAGTGAGATTCAACAGAACCCCACTACCAGCAGAGGAAATCCTAATTCTAAAATCATGCTTGTTGGTGAAGCACCAGGTCATAACGAGATGATACAGGGCATTCCATTTGTGGGAAGAGCGGGTCAGCTTATGGATAAAATATTTGAATCCATAAATCTATCTACTGAAAAGGATGTTTATATTACTAACATTTGCCGTTGCCGTCCAGTGGATAATCGTACTCCTCTTGCTTCAGAAGCTAAAACCTGCATCTTGTATTTAAATAGAGAGATTAAACTTATAGAACCTCAGTTCATTCTTACGTTGGGTGCAACAAGTGCAAAATATCTTCTTGGTAATATTGTATCCAGTAAGCCAATGCAAGATATAGTAGGTAAATTCTTTACTTCTGATGAATATCCCAATGTAAAATTTTTTATACTATACCATCCAGCAGCACTTTTGTATAATCCAAACCTAAAAATACCAATGCAGGAGCACATGAAATTATTAAATGAACATCTGCACTAATAATTATAATTAGAAATTCTAAAAATTAAAATTATATATTTTTTGCATTTTTATTATAAATCGTTATATTTAAAAAAATAGGTGTTTCAATGAGTAGTCAAGAACTATCATCTTTAAACAATTTTAAATTGCAAGACTATCTTCCTGTTATACTAGAAAATTTAATAGATAGTATTGCTCTACCACCTCCTTACGATATTATTTGTCAAATTAGTTATGAATTTAATACAGTTTATGATGAAATTGCAATGTCCTTAACAGATCCATACAGTGTTTCCAATATCTTAAACCAAATTAAACTTGGCAAAACTGATTCCACCCTAAAAAAATTCTTTGAAACCATAAGAGCAAATAATCATTTCTATAAAATAGATTTTGATCAGTTTAAGCGACTATTTCTACAAAGTTTTGTTAATATTGGTAAAATGGATATAAATGCTTTAAAAAATAAAATAGAAGTTTTTCGTTCATTAATTGATTATTCATTCGGTGATCTAGTAAAAATTATAAAATCAAAGGAATTTGAAGTTAATGACGAAAAAATGAAAATTCTTTATCCTCAAGTGCTTGAAGCATATGAACGTACCCTGAGATGGGTAGTGGAAAAGTTTCCTGATAAGTCTCTAATAGATAGAATTAGTCTTTTTGTACAAATTAATTTCCCTGCTAATGAAGAGAGTCTAATTGATTTTTATGAAAAAAACAAATCCCTTTTGGAGCCTGTATTTGCAGTACAAAAAATTGAAAATATTTCTATTTTAACTCGCCTGCTAAGTGAAGGAGCAAATATTGATGTTGGTATGCTAGTAAAAGAAGCCTTAGTATTTTGGAGAAACGAAATTAGCGATATAATTAGAATGGCTAAAGAAGAAAAAAGAATTCTAAAAGAAGAAGCTAAAAAAAAGAAAATTAGAATTACTGAAGAAGAAATCGATCTTCTATACAACGAAATTACACCTCGTTTTCTCGAAAATAAGAATCTTAAAGCAATTTTAATGGAAATTAAAGATAAATATCAAAATAAAAGACTATTAGCTCAAATTATGAGTGATTTAAGTACTACTGAAAACGATTACATAGAAATACTTAATAAAAAAAATTATGATAACTTATTAAAACATTTTGATGAAAATCAATATGAAGATAAACCAATACTTT
>Ga0224495_10002730_pt1 | contig 11305 bp, 9 predicted proteins | sample SF_Jul11_sed_USG_FD_168128 | JGI IMG/M metagenome (GOLD analysis project Ga0224495, IMG submission 168128) | Sediment microbial communities from San Francisco Bay, California, United States - SF_Jul11_sed_USGS_4_1 | ecosystem: Environmental > Aquatic > Marine > Sediment | place: USA: California...
GCGGCGTGACATGGCGTGACGTGCCAGGCTTGCGCCGGTCCAAATCACCCTGAATATCTTCAGCCGACAACGCCAAACCAGGTGGGCATCCATCGACGACACACCCGATTGCGGGTCCATGGCTCTCGCCGAACGAGGTGACGGTAAAGATTCTGCCGAATGTATTACCGGCCATATGGAAGAACGCTCCCTACTCGATCAGATCCAGCTTGATGCGCAATTCCTTGAGTTGATCGGCACCCACAGCCGAGGGCGCGTCGGTCAACGGACATTGCGCACGCTGTGTTTTGGGAAACGCGATGACGTCGCGGATGGAATCCGCGCCGCCCAGCAACATAATGAGCCGGTCGAGACCAAAGGCGATGCCTCCGTGTGGCGGCGCGCCATACTCCAATGCGTCCAGCAGAAAGCCGAACTTCGCCTGCGCCTGCTCTTTGTTGATGCCGAGCAAATCCAGAATCTTGAGCTGGATGTCGCTGCGGTGATTCCGGATGCTGCCGCCGCCGATCTCGCTTCCGTTCAAGACCATATCGTAAGCCTTGGCGCGCACCTTCAGCGGCTCTGAATCCAACAGCGCCAAGTCTTCATCCATCGGCGCGGCAAAGGGGTTATGCATGAAAATATAGCGTTTCTCTTCAGGCGAATAGTCCAAGAGCGGGAACTCGGTCACCCAGAGCGGCTTCCAGGCATTCTTATCGATCAGGTTCAACTCTTCGCCCAGCTGGAGCCGAATACGGCCCAGCACATCGTGCACGACCGCCGGCTTGTCAGCGCCGAAGAGTACGAGATCACCGGGCTTCGCCTCCGGCAAAGCCGAGGCAAAGGCTTTGGCATCGAGGAACTTCGCAATGACGGACTCCAACTGCCCTTCCGGCGTCATCTTCAGCCAGGCCAGCCCCTTGGCGCCGAAGCTCTTGGCCGTTTCACCCAAGGCATCGATGCGGCTCCGCGGCGTCGCAGCTCCACCCTTCACGATCAGCGCCTTGACCAATCCGCCTTTTGTCGCGGCATCCTTGAATACCTTAAACTCGCTGGCAGCACCAAAGGCGGTCACATCGTAGAGTGGCATATCGAAGCGCAAATCCGGCTTATCCGATCCATAGCGCCCCATTGCTTCGGCATAGGTCATCCGGGGAAACGGCGTCGGTAACTGCACGCCGCCGGCCTCACGGAATACGGTGACGATCATCTGTTCCATCAGGCTCATCACGTCCAGCCGGTCGACGAACGACATCTCCAGATCGATCTGAGTGAACTCCGGCTGGCGATCGTTGCGGAGATCTTCGTCGCGGAAACAACGGGCGATCTGATAGTAGCGATCCATGCCGCTGACCATGAGCACCTGTTTGAAGAGCTGCGGCGACTGGGGCAGCGCAAAGAACGTCCCAGGATTCACGCGGCTCGGCACCAAATAGTCGCGCGCCCCCTCTGGCGTGCTCTTGGTGAGGATCGGCGTTTCGATTTCAAGAAACTCTTCTTTATGGAGAAACCCGCGCACCGCCTGTGCGATGTCGTGGCGGGTCTTCACCAGCTTCTGCATGCGGGGACGCCGCAGATCCAGATACCGGTACTTCAGGCGGATCGCCTCCGTGATATCCGCATCATCCTCAATCACGAACGGCGGCGTCTTCGATTCGTTCAAGATCTCGACCGCATCGACAAACACTTCTATCTCACCCGTTGAGAGATTCGGGTTCTTCGACTCATCCGGACGCGCCATGACCTGCCCGGTGACCGATACCACACACTCGCTGCGGAGCGCGTGGGCGGCCTGGTGAACCGGAAGATTTCGTTCTGCGTTGAAGACAACCTGTGTAATGCCAGTCCGGTCACGAAGATCAATAAAGATCACCACACCATGATCACGACGTCGCTGAACCCAGCCGTTCAGCACAACGGTCTGCCCTACATGTTGCTTCTTCAACTCGCCGCAGCGATGTGTGCGGATGTTCATACCATTCTCGCTTTCTTGCCAACATACTTCTTGGTCTTGAGCGGTCTCGCCCAGCCCTCGCGCCTAACCAGCCGCTTGGGACCAACCTTCGGCTCTTCTCCTTTTTCGACCGAGGTCACGCGTTCCTCAACCAGTTCGCGCAAGGCGTTGGCCTCTCGATCGGTGAGGAACCGAAACTCGCCGGGCTCCAGTTTGCCAAGCGCCAGTGGCCCCATCCTGACCCGCATCAGCTTGATTACCAGATGCCCCACGGATTCCAACATGCGTTTCACTTGGTGCTTGCGGCCTTCCCGAATCGTGATCTCGAGCCAAGAGTTCGCCTCGGCTCTCTTGATCTTCTTGACCATCGCCGGACTCGTCATGCCATCCTCTAGTTTGACTCCACGCTGGAGTTGGACGATCTCGGCATCTGTCAGCACACCTTTGACCTTAATGAGATAGGTCTTGGGCACATGATAGCGCGGATGCAGGAGGGCCTGCGCCAACTCACCATTGTTGGTGAGCAGCATCAGCCCTTCACTATCAAAGTCCAAGCGGCCAACCGGAAACACCCTCACGGACACGCCATGAAGAAAGTCCTTCACGGTGTCTCTCCCACCGGGGTCGTCCAACGTCGACATGACGTTCTTGGGTTTGTTCAGCATCAAATACACAAACGGCTGTGCCGAGGTCAGGTGCTTCCCGTCCACTTTCACGTGATCACGTTCAGGGTCGACCTTTGTCCCGAGTTCCGTGACCACCTTGCCGTTCACCGATACTCGGCCAGACGCAATCAGCATCTCAGCCTTTCGGCGGGACGAGAGCCCCGTGCTCGCGATGAGTTTTTGGAGACGAATGTCCATTAATTTTCCCGTCAAGTATATCGTGTCATTCACATGACCACACCGGTCGGCGCGTCATGCTTCACGAACGACACCGTACATTATTCCCATTCGATCGTCGATGGCGGTTTCGAGCTGATGTCGTACACCACTCGATTCACGCCCTTCACTTCATTGATAATCCGGCTCGACATCCGGCCCAGCACATCGTTCGGGATCTTGGCCCAGTCGGCGGTCATCCCGTCGACGCTGGTCACCGCACGGATCGCCACGACATTGTCATAGGTCCGATGATCACCCATGACGCCGACGGTGCGGATCGGCAAGAGTACGGCGAAGAATTGCCAGATATCCCGGTAGAGTCCCGCGCCGCGAATCTCCTGATCGACGATCGTTTCGGCTCCACGGAGGATCGCCAATCGCTCCTTCGTCACGGAGCCAAGCACCCGAATCGCAAGACCAGGACCGGGGAACGGCTGCCGCCAGACAATCTCATCCGGCAAGCCCAGTTCGGTCCCCAGCACCCGCACTTCGTCCTTGAACAATTCCCGAAGCGGCTCAATCAATTTCAACTTCATCCTGGCCGGCAGGCCACCGACATTATGATGCGTCTTGATCGTGGCTGACGGCCCCTTGAAGCTCACGCTCTCAATGACATCAGGATAGAGTGTCCCCTGCACCAAGTACTTGACGCCCTTCAGCTTCTTAGACTCGACATCGAAATTCTTGATGAACAAGCGTCCGATGATTTTGCGCTTCCGTTCGGGATCGGTGACGCCCTTCAAACCATCCAGGAACTGTGTCGTCCGATCGAGCACCCGAAGATTGAGATGCATCTGCGACGCAAGGGTCTTCTTCACCTGGTCGCGTTCGCCCGCCCGAAGCACCCCGTTATCGACAAAGATGCAGGTCAGCTGGTCTCCGATAGCGCGGTGCGTAAGAGCCGCCGCGACCGACGAATCGACTCCGCCGCTCAGCGCGCAGATCACGCGATCTTTTCCGACCTGCTCGCGGATTTGATTCACTCCCTGATCCACGTAGGACTGCATGGTCCAGGTCGGCGTACAGCCGCAAATCTCATAGACGAAGTTGCGGAGTATCTTCGCTCCTTCCGGCGTATGCGCGACTTCCGGATGGAACTGCAGGCAATAGATCCGCCGCTGCGCATTCTCCGACTTCATGGCCGCAACCGGCGAGTTGTTGGTATGGGCAATGGACCGGAACCCCTTCGGCATGCGCTCGATCCGGTCTCCATGGGACATCCAGACTACCGCGGAACCACCGGCGCCGATGCCCTTGAAGAGATCGCTGCGGTCATCGATCAGCACATCCGCCCGGCCATATTCTCGATGCGGCGCCTTGACGACCTTCCCGCCTAACAAATGCGTCACCAACTGCATGCCATAGCAGATGCCAAGGATGGGAATGTTCTGATCAAAGAGCTCCTTGGAGACAAGCGGCGCGTTCTTTTCGTAGACGCTGGAGGGCCCCCCGGACAAGACAATACCTTGCGGCCGATACGCAAGAATCGTCGCCAATGGGACCGTACAGGGGAGAATTTGTGAGTAGACCTGGGCTTCGCGAATGCGGCGGGCGATCAGTTGTGTGTACTGCGACCCAAAGTCGAGGACCAGAATTCTATTGTGCCAAAATTCCATCGTGATGTTGTGAAGGGTACAGGTGAGGGGTAAGGGGTAACTGCCCATTCAACCCGTTAGAAACAGGAACCCCTCATTCCTCCTCCTAACTCTGGACCGGTAGCTATTCCCAATCCATCCGATAGTTCGGCGCCTCTTTGGTAATGATCACGTCATGCACATGACTCTCGCGGAGGCCGGCCACGGATTGTCTGATGAACGTGGCATTCCGTTGCAAATCGACAATCGTCTTACAGCCACAGTACCCCATTCCCGATCGCACACCGCCGACTAGCTGATACACCACGGCAGCCATCGAACCTTTATAGGGCACACGGCCTTCGATCCCTTCGGGCACCAGTTTCTGGGCCGGGCGTCCTCCTTGTCCATACCGATCCCCGCCCCCTCGCTCCATCGCTCCGATAGAGCCCATGCCGCGATAGACCTTGTAGGTTCTGGCTTGATAGAGCACCGTCTCACCGGGAGACTCTTCTGTTCCGGCAAAGAGACCACCAAGCATCACAGACGACGCCCCGGCAGCTAAGGCCTTTGTAATATCGCCTGAGAACTTGATGCCGCCATCGGCAATAATCGGCACCCCACTGCCAGTTAACACTTTTGCGCAATCCGCGATCGCGGTGAGCTGCGGCATTCCGGCGCCCGACACGATCCGCGTCGTACAAATCGATCCCGGTCCGACCCCAACCTTGACCGCATCGACTCCGGCTTTGAGGAGGTCTTTGGCCGCCTCTGCGGTCCCGATGTTTCCCACGACCAATTCGAGAGCCGGATACAGTTTCTTGATCATCTTCGCCGTATCGAGCACGGCTTGCGAATGGCCGTGCGCCGTGTCGATCACCACAAGGTCCACGCCGGATCTCTTAAGCAGCGTCACCCGCTCTTCGGTCTCCGGTCCGACACCCACCGCCGCCCCGACCCGTAAGCGCCCATGGCCATCCTTGCAGGCGTTGGGATACTTGACCCGCTTTTCGATATCTTTAATGGTAATGAGCCCTTTGAGCTCAAATTGTTTATTCACCACCGGTAATTTTTCAATCCGGTGCTCATGCAGAATCTCTTTGGCCTTCTCCAGGCTGGTGCCCTCCGGCGCCGTGATCAACCGGTCTCGCTTCATCACCTGCGCCACCTTCAGGTCCATCCTCGTTTCAAACCGCAGGTCACGGTTGGTGAGAATCCCGACCAGCTTGCGCCCTTTGGTGACGGGGATACCCGAGATCCGATACTTCGCCATGAGTTGGTACGCGTCTCGAATCGTTTGGTCGGGAGAAATCGTGACGGGGTCGAGGATCATTCCGCTTTCTGACTTCTTCACCTTATCGACTTCCGTCGCCTGATCTTCCGGAGACAACACGCGATGAATGATCCCGATACCCCCTTCGCGCGCCATCGCAATCGCCAGCCGAGATTCTGTCACGGTATCCATGGCCGCGCTGACGAGCGGGATATTGATCCGGATATTGCGCGACACAAAAGTGCTGGTATCGACTTCATTGGGGACAATCTTCGACTTGGCCGGCACGAGGACCACGTCGTCGTACGTCAGTCCGAGTCTCGGTTCTTTATCAAGCATCGCTCCCTCTTCACACGTTCTGCGTTCGTTGCATGTTCTCCACCTCGGCCAGCTCCTCCGCCTCGCCCTGCAACCGTTCGCTGCCCTCATCCGCCGGCATGAACTGCTGCACCCGTGTGTTGCCGCTATCCACGACAAAGACGCTCCCCTTCGCATCGACGGCGATCCCGTAGGGAAAATTGAATTGCCCGTCGCCGTTGCCGAACCCGCCCCACTGGGTGATGAAATTACCCTCGCGATCGAACTTTTCAATCCGATGATTCCCCGTATCCGTCACGTAGAGATGTCCAGCTCCGTCAACGGTGATCCCCCAGGGTGAGCGCAATTGTCCGGCCTCTTGCGCCAGAGCACTGCTGGCATGCCCGGCAGCTGAACTGCCTCCCCACTTCGTTAACAGCTGGGGTAAGACGTTGGTACTGGTGTCAAATTTCTGGATGCGGTGATTGCCCATATCGACGACATAGACTGTCCCGTCTTCTTGATCGACGGCCACTCCGCGCGGGAAATAGAACTGCCCGTCACCGTTGCCAAAGCTGCCCCAGGCCATGATGAACTCGCCGGACATGTCGAATTTCTGCACGCGGAAATTGGCGCTATCGACGACGTAGATGTAGCCGCGCACACGGTCGACTGCAATCCCCCAGGGAGCATTGAACTGTCCTTCGCCGTTTCCACGCGAACCGAACTTCATCATGTATCCGCCGAGCTTCCCGTCGAACTTTTGAACCCGGTGATTATTGGTATCCACCACCCAGACATCACCCTTGCCGTCGCAGGCAATACCGGTGGGATTGTGAAAATTCGCATTGGCCGAGCCAAAACTCCCCCACAGAATGATGAAGTTTCCAGCGTTGTCGAACTTCTGCACACGATTGTTGCCGTTATCGACGACAAACAGCGATCCTTGTTGATCGGCACACAGCCCGTACATTGGCGCGATAAACTCTCCGCCGTGCAGCAACGACGCACCCCGCCCTGGCTTTCCCCACTTCGACACGCACAGATAACCAGACGTATTGACCAAAATAGTCGTGCTGGCCGGCGTGGAGACATTGTTGCCGATATCTTTGAACCACACATAAATGGTTTTGTGCCCATCTCCAGGCGAGAGAATGAACGGAATCGTGGCGCCGAACTTGATCGCCGATGTCACATCCACCCACCCGGGCGTGCCAGCCACAGGCGTCAACGGACTTTCAGAAATAAAATAGGCCCCGACTCCTGTATCCAAATCGGTTGCCGAAATCGTCACCACGACTTCGGGCGAGTTGGTCATGAAGGCCCCGTGATTGATCACGGCGTAAGGATTCTGCGGCGCCGTGATATCGATGAGCACAGGTATCGCTGTGACTTCTTCCGAGGGTCCGCTTTCCGTTCCATCTTCGAACGACGCGGTCACCGCATAAAAATAGGGCGTATCGTTGGTGAGACCTTCATGCGTGTACGGGGTCGTCACGCCTTCGATCTTCGTCGCCCCCTCTATCGTGACATGAGGCGAGGTACTGAAATAGAGATTGTAGGCCTGCGCGCCAGGCACCTCCATCCAACTCAGAAAGACTTCCGTATCGCCGGCCTTGACGGCAAGGCTGCGGGGTGGCTGCACCGCCCCGGCCTCCACTGGGTGTGCAGGCTGGTCCTTCCCACGATTCATCTCTTCTTCGGTCGGCACATATTTCAGGACACGGTGATTGCCGCTGTCGACGACGAACACGCAGCCTTCCTTATCGACCGCGATACCATAGGGGAAATTGACCTGTCCCTCTGTTTTCCCTCGGTTCCCAAATGAGCACAGAAACGTCCCGTTGCCGTCGAACTTCTGCATTCGATGGTTGCCGCTGTCGACGACATAGACGTTGCCGAGCGCGTCACACGCGATGCCCCATGGTGACTTAAACTGTCCGGGTCCATGGCCTTCCCGGCCCCATTTCGTCAAGAAGCTTCCTCGGGCATCGAATTTTTGGATGCGATTATTACTTTCATCGGCCACATAAATATTGCCGATAAAATCGACCGCCACGCCGCGCGGAAAGAAGAAGGCGCCGTCGAAGCTGCCGTCACGGCCCCACTTCAACAGCGGCTGACCGTCGGCTTGAAATTTTTGAATGCGCGCGTTGCTCGTGTCGGAGACATACACATGGCCGTCTTGATCCGTTGTAATGCCCCAGGGCACATCGAAGCGGCCCATATCGGCCCCCCGCCAGGCGAACCCGAACTTGCCCCATGCTTTCTGCGCGTTACCCTCGAGATCGAACTTCTGCACCCGGTTGTTGCCGCTATCAGCCACATACACAACATCGCCCGGTCCGACCGCCAAACCACGGGGATAGTAAAACTGGCCTTCCTGTGAACTAGGTTCACCGCCCCACCGAGCCAGGAACGTTCCAGTCTTATCGAATTTTTGGATCGAATGGTTATCCGTATCTGCCACGTAGATGTTGCCGTTCTTGTCGAGCGCAATCCCCGTGGGCGAGTTCAACTCCCCGTCGCCCACTCCTTCACTGCCGATGACCATGGCCAGGAGATAGGGCGATGGAATCGCCATCACTTCTAGCGATTCAGGGCTTTCGCCCTTCGATGTGACGACGGTGACGACATAGTGGTAACAGGTGCCGTTGGCTAGGTCATCATGAACGTATGGACTCGAGGCACCCTCCAGACATGTCGCCTTGTCCTTCTTCACACCGATCACGCCCTTAAAATCTTCAGGGCCAGCGATAGGACGAGTCAGTTCCGAGAATTTGATCTGTACGCCCTTGGACGTCTGAAAGTAGAGGTTGTAGTACATGGCATCCGGAACCGGATCCCATGTGACGATAATGCGCCCATTGCCGGGTTTGGCATGAACGTGTTGCGGAGGTAACGGCAGCTCTTCTTCCTCCGCCACTGAATCTCCGGCACCCCACTCTCCCTGAAGCCCATCAATACGGATGGGGGACCGATCGAATTGAAACATATCGTCAAAAAGCCAAGCTTTCATCACGGTGTTGCCTCAGATTGCTCGTGGGAACGACTCGGAAACAGCGGAACTTTCAATCATTTAGACTTGGATTGATCACTCTAGCAAAGCGACGGAAATAGAGTCAAGGCAACCGCCACAATGCCTTGGAGAATGATGTCTTGAAAAAGAGCCCTATGGTATCCATCGTTGGATCGATTACAATGCAACGGTTCCCCGAGGCGAAGCCCGTGCTCGGAGAGCTCTCTTCTCTCGGCAATTTTGCATAGCAGTTAGAGATTTCTGAATAGAAAGGAGCGCAACAGAAGCCACGATGCGAAACTTCATCCTTGGCGTCACGGTCGGTGCCGTCCTTACCACGATGGTGGTCCAGGCAGCAGGGAAAGATGGAATTGGAGGGAGTGGACGGCCTCCGCTCTTGAATGATGAGCGGGAGCGGCAGTTTCAGCTTCAACTCAACCACATCCGCCAACAAACTGAGCTAGAACAGGCACGCATGCAAGGGAAAAAGAAACCCTGCTAGTGAGCCACAAGCCCTCAGAACTGGCCGATCATCAGTTTTGTCGCGCTTATAGACCGAATAGTCAATAACCACGTATCAATGGCAGATTAGGACGAATTCAAAGGTGGATGATTATGAGAATGTTTCAAGTCAGACAAACTATCACCTATGACCTGACGACGGCCGCAGGAACAGAGCAGGAAGCCATTTTGAAAGCCAAAGGTATTCCCCTGGCTCAATGGACCGCCGAGGCCGGTGAGATCGCGGCCGAGATGCTGGATGAGACCGATGAAATCGACGAGTACTGAGCGACGCCCATGGTCCGTTCCACCTTTCCGTGGCATTGAGCACAGAGAGCCGACACGCATCATCACGATCAGGAAGAAGAAACCATGCGCCTGATTCAAAGCATCCAAACATCCGCGCTGTGTTTGCTCCTCATCACTGCCATGGCGCCCGCAGCCACTGCCGGGGACAAGGGACACGCCAGCGGTCAGACTGCTCCAATGGATAAGAAAACTGAGGACAGGGCACGGTATGTCATCAAGATCGCCGGATGTAACGATTGCCACACCACCGGCTATGCGGAAGCTGCAGGGAAGATTCCCGAAAAAGACTGGCTCAAGGGAGATGCGATGGGATGGCGCGGTCCTTGGGGCACAACCTACGCAAGCAACATAAGGCTCTATATGCAGAACCTCTCAGAAGCCCAGTGGATCCAGGTTTCACGGTCGGTTGAGTTTCGACCACCCATGCCATGGTTCGTCCTGCGCGAGATGACCGAGCAGGACCTGCGGGCCATCTATCGATTTATCAGAACGCTCGGCCCGGCCGGAGAACCGGCGCCCGCCTATGTTCCGCCGGGTCAAGAGCCGCCACACCCATATATCTTGTTCCCGTCTAACTAGGCGTGCGCACAATACTCGCAGTGCGGGCATTGTTTAGAAACCGACAGCCAGTCCTCTGCTAGCCAGACACTTTTGCCATGGCACGAAACGTTTCGTTTCGATCCAGAAGCTCTTCGTAGGTCCCCTGATCTGCCACGCCTCCGGATTCGAGCAGATAAATTCTATCGGCATGTTGAACGGTCCCCAGGCGATGGGCGATCATGATGATCGTTTTCTCATGGAATATCGTTCGGATCGCGTCTGTCACCGCATCTTCGGTGATGCCATCCAAGGCACTCGTCGCCTCATCAAGAATCAGCACGTCCGGGTCGCTGTACAATGCCCGAGCGATTCCGATGCGTTGTCTCTGCCCACCACTCAGCTTCACCCCACGCTCACCCACCATGGTGTCATACCCGTCAGGCAACTCCTCACGAACAAACTCGTCCAGATTGGCGATTCTCGATGCATACCGCACTCGATCCATTTCGATTTGTTCGGGGAGCACACCGAATGCAATATTCGCCGCGAGGCTGTCGTCGAATAATCGGATAAATAGATGTGCTGCGGCACATACCCCAGCTGTTTCTGCCAGGCGGTCACCTTCGCAGCCACTAACGGGATGCCGTCCACAAACAGAGACCCCTGTTGAGGTTTCATCAGCCCCAGAATGATATCAACAATCGTGGTCTTCCCAGCCCCAGTGCTCCCCACTAACGCGATCGTCGAATTACGCGGGATCGTAAGATTGAAATGATCGAGAACCGGAACACGCGCCGTGGAGTAGGCGAAGCGAATGTTCCTGAGCTCAATCTCGCGCTCAAAGGAAACGCGGTCCTTGTTCACCGACACCCTCAGCTTGGCATCTCTGACGTGTGTGCTCTCAGAGGGGGCTCCGGAAATTCGGACAGTGTGATAAGTGGGAGCCTGGCTTCACGAACGCCACCGAGTGGTGGT
>Ga0224495_10002731_pt1 | contig 11303 bp, 10 predicted proteins | sample SF_Jul11_sed_USG_FD_168128 | JGI IMG/M metagenome (GOLD analysis project Ga0224495, IMG submission 168128) | Sediment microbial communities from San Francisco Bay, California, United States - SF_Jul11_sed_USGS_4_1 | ecosystem: Environmental > Aquatic > Marine > Sediment | place: USA: California...
CCTTCAGCGCGAGGGCGGGCTTCATTAACATTAAGGCTTCGGCCTTTCAAATCCTTCCCATTCAAGCCTTCGATTGCAGACTGTGCTTCAGATTTAGCAGGCATCTCCACAAATCCAAACCCTTTTGATCTGCCAGTGTAATTGTCCTTTATAATTTTGACGGTATCGACCCCTCCAAAAACCCCAAAAGCCTCTTTTAAATCCTCTTCGGTCACCTCGTACGATAAATTCCCAACGTAAATATTCATCCTGATCTCCTTCTAATAAAGATAATTTTAAAGGTTAATTTTCTTGACATTTAAGACTTTTATCAATTTTTTATTACTGCAAATTACGTTTGTAAATGGTAAGCATTCTGGCTTTCGATTTTTCCAAGATAATGTAGAAGTTAACAAATCAGCTTACAATATTTCTCTTAAAGATTCTTACACTATTAATGCAGGAAGCATAATTTCTTCCAGTTGCTTTCTTTGCTTTTCAAAGCTCTCTCTGTCTTTTACTCTATCAAATTTGATCATTTCTCCAAAACGAAGAAACACCTTACTAAAGGGTTTTGGCAGAAGAAATTTATCCCAGCTGTTGAAATACCACCCTTTTTCTGCAGAAACAGAAAGAGGAACGATTACGGCATTGGCAGCATGTGCCAAACGGATTACTCCAGCCTTAACAATACCTGAAGGCCCTTTAGGTCCATCTATAATATGGGCTGCAAGTTTTTTCTCCTTTAAATTAGTAATCATTTTCTTTAAAGCCTCCATCCCACCTTTTGAAGAAGAACCCCGAACTGGATTCCAGCCATTACGCAAAGCCATCTTGGCTACTATTTCACCGTCTCTACTCTGACTAATCATGATACTTGGATTGAAGGTCTTATATTTTTTAAAAGGACGAATAGCAGAAAAAAATTGCTGATGCCAAGTGCAAAGCAAAACGACACCTCCATTTCTTCTATAATCCATCCAGTCTTTATCATTTTCAATCTTTAAACGAAATGTCCACGAATAACATAGAATTAATCTATAAAAAAAAGAAATGAACGCTTCTGACGAAAGAAAACGATATAGCTTTATTCGCAAAATGGTGAACTCCTAATTGCTATAGGTAAGTATTAAAATAGAAAAGTATTGTTCGTTTCCAAATTAATAGGATTTGAGAGGCTGTAAGTTGATGGCTTGTTTGCCTTTAGAGGTTTCTTTTAATTCAAAAGATACAGGGTCACCCTTTTGTAAACCGAAATGCCCAAACTCCTTGATGCCCGATTTATGAACAAAAACAACCCCATATTCTTCAGTGTGTATGAAACCATAGCCTTTTTTTTCACTGTACGATTTGACATAACCTTCCATCTAATTTTCTTCCTTTCCTTTGATCTTGTGCAAATGCTCAGGAGGTCACTTTGAAGGAAGGCCCAAAAAAGACAGGTTCTTTGGACAAGCTCCAAAATAAATATCAGAAATATACACAAGTAGTGAGTGGTAGCGTCAGTTATGACCTAAATTAATCCATTCCTAATAATAAGTCAATAGTTTGACCGGAAAATAATCCAGTTTTTGGTTATGAATGATAGTTGTGATGGATCTGGATCCGTAATCAAAGACTGACGGGATTGAAACGTCGGGAAAAATAAGGTCTCGGCTTGCTGTTGCGCTTATATATTTTTTGCACAAGTTTCGCACCCTTAATTTTAAGCAATGCGAATACAGCGGAGCAGGCCGGATAGTTTTTTTTAAAGTAAAATCATATAAATGCGATGGTTAAACAGGAAAAAGCAGTAGGGCACCGGATAAGGCACAAATAAGATTTAACATTCATATATCCATATGATTTATTGATATAAAGATTAATTTGAATTTTGGTGCTGTCCTGAAAAAGGGCGGGGATGAAAGCGTCCGGCAAATGATCATTACAGCCTGCTGATCAACGCTCATCATTCCCCGCCTATACCTCAATCGGTCGTAAACAAAAAGGTGTAAATATATTAATTGAGTTTATATTACCGGAATGCCTGTTCAAAGGCACCCTACCCCTTTGCTAAGATGTTATCGAGCCGCTCCAGGTCATTTATTACCCGCCACGTGCCACCACCCTTTTCTGCCTTTTCCCGCCACTGCTCGACGCGGGCCAAATAACTCTTCGGATCCTGATTGTCGGCACGCAGTTTGGTCACGTTAAGTGCAATGATATGGAACCCGGACAGTTCAAACGGAACATCCCTTACATACCCCTGGGCCAGTTCTTCCTGAAGATCTGAAAATACCAGAATGTATTTATTGGCAGATCCGGATTCATTCAGATACTCAATGGCCTGAAGCAAGCCACCGGAGATATCGGTATATCTGCTTTGTCGAACACCTGTTACAAACGAACTGACTTTGTTTTTAAAAGCGCGCTTCTGGTTATTGGCCACTGACGGTCGGGCGTCAAATGTGACCTTGGCGACAATGTCTTTTTCACTGAAACTGCCGGTATCGATGCATCCCACAGCCATAGTGTCCCCGGGCTGTAACGTACCCAGAAGGTAGTTGATGATCAAACGGGCTTTATTCAACTCCACAGCATAGGTTCCCGATGTATCCAGCAGCATGTAGACCCCTTTTGCACGGTTCGATTGTTGTGAACAGCCGGTCAAAAGGATTAAAAATCCGATGAGCCAAAATCGAAAAGATTTCATTTTGCCATCTCCTTGTTCTCGGCCAGTGGATCCACAACGGGCATGGTCCCCGAGCCGATCGTCTTCTCTTTATCTGCGGCGTTGTCTTTGGTTTGAGTCCGAAACAGGCTCTGGGTCACAACCCCCTCCAGCCAAAGCGCCGGAAAAATAACCAGATCGTATAGGTTTATCATAAACCTCCCGGTGTAGTACCCAAGCTGGCCGATCAGTCGCAATGCAAAGGCCAAAGAACGAAGCATCCATGCAGCGATTATGCCCAAAATGGTTCGGGCAGATGCCACAAAGGATTCCAAAGGTATGGCCACAAAGGTGAGGATAAACGGCAAAATAAAACCCATCACCATCTGTCCAACAGTTGGGATCACACTGCCGGCTACGGAACTGGGCGCAACACCTGCCAGGCTCTGACGCAATGCCTCCATATCACCTGCAATCCGGTCGCGCATAAAGGCCAGCGCCGATTCTACACCGGCTAAAATGGCCAGCAGGCTCAAGGCGATCCAGAACAGCATCATACGCATGCGATCGTCCATGCTGCCAATGATTGGAAACAGTCGCGTGATACGCAGAGACTCCATCAAAAAATACCGGTACAGATTTCGAGGCAGATAATTACCAAACCGGCTATATTTGACGTCTTGTACGGGCCGATATAGCTGGCACCGCCCACCATTTCGGACATCGGCAGAGCGATTAGATTAAAATTAATTATGGCGCCGCCGAGAGCGATCATAAGAACAGCGCCGGAAATAAAAAACTGAGTCAGCGAAGAGGAAGAAAGCGTTCGCATGGCCGTGTCGGTCTGTTCGCGGATCTGTTCATAGTTGTCCATGTAACGATCGATCCGTTTTGCCCGAAAGTTCAAATCAGACAAGGATTTATTCAAACTGCCGAGGGTCTTTTTTATGCCGCGCACTAGGGGCAGCATTCGATTGAGGATCGCATGACGTTTGGAAGCATCCACACGGTGCTGTTCGAGCGCTTTTATGTGCTGTTCGGATAAAGTCTGATGAATGTCATCCAGCATATTGCCGACAATAGGGTCATTGCTGGGTCGAATGCTCGCAATCGCTTTAATGACCTTAACCCAGTCAGGCAGCGTCTGAGGAATTTCAACGCTATTTTGGTAGTCTTCGTCCAGTTTGACGAGGCCCTCGTTCAACTGGCGATGAACCTGAGGATACCCCTCCAGGTCTCGTTGTACCGCAGTGCTGATACGTTCAAACTCCCTTTCCACACAACGTTCGGCATGTTGCCGCCCGACACTGAGCAATACATCCCGGTTTCGATCGTTCAGGCGCTTTTCAGCCAGTTTGACTGAAGTAGCAAAAAGCCGCATGCTATTTCGAATAATCAGGCTAAAAGATGCCAGGCAGCGATGACTCGGTTTACGCGCCAAATACATGGCTGCAAGGATTAAAATGATCCATATGAAGGTGGAAAGAAAGGGGCTGGCGGTAATCGTTGGTAAGAATCCGGCGGTTGTCATGAAACACCTCCCTTTGTTTGAGTTATACACCACGGGAGGTCAGCTCATTTGCCGATGAACTTCTGAAAATAGAAAACGCCTAAGTACCTAATTGTATGAAGGCGTTTGCTGGTACCTTTCGGTAGCCCGGCTATCATGGCCTTTGGAGCTTTTGACCCGTGGCTTTGCGTCACTGCCTTTCGACAGCTTTGCCCTTTCGTTGGTATAATTATTATTGCGATGTATGATAGAACACTTCGAAGACGAAGTCAAGAATTATAGCAATCGTCATCAGGGCAAACGCATTAGAATCCCAATAAAGAGAGAAAGTTACACGACGACGTATATTTATGACAACCATATATATACGAAAATTTTGGTGGTCGATTTGACTTTCGAGGCCTAAAATGATTTGCTAATAAAATCATATAATTTTATCTTGCGTGAAAATTAATGAAAATATTTATAACTATTAGCTAAAAGGCTGTTTTGTAAGAAAGACGAAAAAGTATATGAAAAAAACGATTTTTCTGATTTTGGCAATAGTACTGACTTTGACATTTGAGGCTTTTGGTGCTTCGACCAATCCCTTGGATCTTCCTTCTTTGCTGACATCTGTTAAAAATATGGATTCCCTCTCCTTTTGCGGAGAACAGGTTCCCATTAAAAACCAGGAGATTCTGGAACGGCTGGAAAAGGAGCTTTTGCTGTCCCTTGGAGATCGTCCCCAGGTGATTCTCTGGTTGAAGCGCTCCCGCCGATATCTGCCGTATATTGAAAAAATGTTGAAGGAAAACAACATGCCGGAGGATCTCAAGTATATGGCCATTGCCGAAAGCGCCCTTCTCCCCCATGCCGGCTCTAAAAAGGGGGCCATTGGATTCTGGCAGATTCTACCCGATACAGGCCGCAGGTACGGGCTGATTATTGATGATACCATGGATGAAAGACGAAATATATTTGCCTCTACCCGGGCTGCAATAGCCCATTTAAAAGCCCTTTATGAATTGATGGAGTCCTGGACCCTTTCAGCCGCTGCCTACAACATGGGTGAAGAGGGATTGGAGGCTGAAATCATGGTTCAACACACCAGAGATTATTACCGCCTCTATTTGCCCCTTGAAACCCAGCGATTCATTTTCCGCATTCTTTCGGCCAAACTAATTCTTTCGGAACCTGATCGATTCGGCTTTTATCTCACGGATGCAGATTATTATCCGCCTCTTGAATTCGACCGAATCAGCATCGACTGTTTTCAAGAAATTCCGCTGAGCCTTGTTGCAAAGGCGTCTAAAACGGACTTTAAAGTCATCAAGGACCTTAACCCCGAAATTCGGGGGCACTATCTCACCGAAGGCACCCATTCGATTCTGATTCCCAAAGGGGCAACTAACGGATTTACCTCGCGATATAAGAAACTGGTTAAGGAATATGAGGGAAAGCGGACGGATCGGATCTACATCATTAAAGAGGGGGATAATCTGTCATCCATTGCCGATAAATTCGATGTGCCCCTGACGGTTCTTATTATCTGGAACCGTATAGACTTGAACAAGCCTATCCATCCGGGAGACCGGCTGATTATTTATCCGAAAAATAAGCTGAACTAAAGTTCAGACTTTGTTAAGTGACTAAATCGTTGATTGGTTAAGCAGTTGTTATATTGACAAAACACGAAATTTGACGGGTTCGCAAAAAGTCGAATCCGTCAAATATTAAATAGTGTCCATCCATAAATGAGGATTTTTATTCAAGATCAAGGCATGCGAAAAAAATAACCACAGGCATATAATTGATATTCCGAGGATTATTTTTTGAGCATAACGCAGAGATTGAGCAAAAAGACCATTTATGGATGGACACTAACTACCATTTTACAGGTATACGCACTGTTTTTTTGGCCCTGTTTTGAAAAAGCAGATACCCGTTTTTTTGACCATACAGAAAAAGATCTCTCGTTATCTCCACATCTTTTTTGCAGTAATCGATGATTTCCCGTATCCGTCCCTGTTTCCACCATTGAAGGGCCTGAAGGCCGTCCGCCGTCTTTTTCTGACCCAGGGTCACTTTGGCAAGATGATCCAGAGAGAGTCTGTAACCGAGTCGATTGTGGACGTCTTCGAGGATATCTAAGGTGGGAAGTTTTTCAAAATTAAAATCCGAATATCCGGCAAGCACCCTGAAATCAAATCGTTTGACATTGAACCCCACCACCAGATCGCATTTTTTAAAGTGTTCGATGAGCTGATCCACCTGATCATCTAAAAACTCGAAATATTGATCTTTTTTTGAATCATACAATACTGCACAGCTCATTTTCATCAAATCCGCCCGATGCCAGCCGCCCACTTCCTGGGCAGATCGCTGTGTCTCGATGTCGAAGATACAAAATCGAGTATCAGATGCGTTGACCGGAGCCCGGGCTATTGAAGGGGTTTTACACGCTTCTTTGAATGCCCTGCGCCTTGCGAGCATTCTTTTTCGCAGCCGCCCCTTGTGACCGGCAGATCTTTTGCCCCGATCCATTACCGTTTTTTTCTTCTGAAACAATGCAACCTTTTCAGGGGGACGAAATTCTTTTTCTTTAGACCATGTATCTGCCGGATATGTTTCCGGCGTTGCAGCCTCTTGCGCTGATATGAGTTTGTCCAACAGAAAAATCGCTGAAGCCTTGTCAATGGGCCGGTTTCCGGAACCGCATTTTGGGGAATGCACACACGACGGACAACCGGTTTCACACGGGCACGCGCGGATCACTTTAAATGTATTTTCAAGAAGTTCCGTTGCTTTTTTAAAGGCCTGTCTGCTCAGGCCGGCGCCCCCAGGAACCCCGTCGTAAATAAATACCGAAGCACTTCCCACCTGGGGATGAAGCACGGTGGAAATGCCCCCGAGGTCATTTCGGTCCGCCATCACCAAAAGGGGAAAAATACCGATGGCCGCATGTTCAATGGCGTGAATCCCTCCCATAAAATGTAAATACTGTGCTTCAGCTTGTCTTTGAATCTGAACAGGAATTTTAAACCACAGGCCTTCGGTCTCAAATATCAGCGGCGGAAGCGTCAGCGGCGTGATGCTCAACTTTTTTTTGGCATGTATCCGCCATTTTTCATATCCCGTAACTTGATCTGTAACTTTAAGTCGTCCGAAATAACAAATTGTATTCAATAGGTCTTTAGTATCATATATTTCGAGTATTTCCGTATTTTTCTCAGACCGCACCCGGGTATAGTAATCGACCTTGGCCCTGGACACCTTTACGGTCTTTGTGTCCAGATCCAGGGTGTTGACCAGGAACGTGTCGCCCCTATGAAGATAAATGGCTCCGGGATGGGTTTCTTTAAAGGCCCTGAATTCATCGATCTCACCTTTGCTTTTCCCGGTGTTTTTGCTGACAATTTGAAATCGGTTCCCCGTCCCCCTGAGATCCACATGCCGGTGGGGCGCCAGTCGGCTGGAATAAAGTTCAGTCCCATCTCCACTTTTTAAAAGCGCACCGCTTTCCTCGAGGTCAAGTACGGCCTTTTCAACATGTTCGTCCAGCAGGAACGGTTCATTGGATTTTAGCGGCAGTTCGGCTGCTGCACAGATGATGTGCCTGGACATAATCTCGGTATTGTGCGGGTTGATCACCGCGGCTTCGGGTTCCCGATTCAAAAAATCCTCCGGATGCCGCATAAAATATTGATCCAGGGCATCTTCTCCGGCTATAAGCACCAAGGTGGAATCCTGTCCGCTGCGCCCTACCCGGCCGCCCCGTTGCCATGTTGCCACCACCGTTCCGGGATATCCCACCAGCAGGCAAAGATCCAGATCGCCGATATCGATTCCGAGTTCAAGGGCACTAGTGGATATCACCGCCAACAGGTCACCCTTGGCAAGTTTGGCTTCGATCTCCCTTCGCTCTTCAGGAAGAAACCCTGCCCGATATGCACTGATCCGTTGTGCATAAGGTCCGGATTGACTCCCGGCCCATATGGCGATTAACTCGGTGAGTTTTCTCGACTGGGCATAAACAATGGTGCGCAAGCCCCGGTGGAGTGCAGCTTTGAGCAAAAGTATGGCGGTTTGTGCCGGACCCTGAACCGGGTTGATAAAGACAACATGTTTTTTGCCCAAAGGGGCACCGCTTTTTGTGATGGTTTCGACCTTCAGGCCTGTGAGCTGCTCAGCAAGCTGGGCAGGATTGGACACGGTGGCCGAACAAAAAACAAATGTCGGATCAGCGCCGTAAAACGAGCATATCCTTTGAAACCGTCTGAAAACCTGGGCCATGTGCGAGCCCATGATTCCCCGATAAGTATGCACTTCATCCACCACCACCATGTCCAGATTGCAAAAAAAATCAGCCCATTTTTGATGATGGGGCAACAGTGAAAGGTGGATCATTTCAGGGTTGGTCAAAAGAATATTGGGCGGGGCCTCCCTTATCCGTTTTCGATACCAGGCAGACGTATCTCCGTCGTAAATGGCAATTTTAGGTTTTACGTCTTTGTTGTGTTTCATTAGGGCTTCAAATGTACGAAGCTGATCCTGGGCAAGGGCCTTTAAGGGAAAAATATACAGTGCCTTGGAATCCGGATTTTTTAATATATTTTCCACTACAGTGAGATTGTAAATAAGCGTCTTGCCGCTGGCTGTGGGGGTCGCAACCACCAGATGACGTCTGGACCGGATGAAATCGATGGCATCCGCCTGATGCCGGTAAAGATCTCGTATGCCTGCGGATTGAATCATACGATCTATTATTTTAGGCCATGGTTTCTCTGGTTTTGATACCCGAGCAGGGTGATCCGGCAATACGGTGTGATAAACCACCTGGTTTCCCATGCGTTTGGATGAAAGGAGGGATTGGATATATTCTTTTATATCATTTTTTTCTTGCATTAACTCGATAAATTGCACTTATCTATGTTTATTGACTTGAAAAAACGAAAATCTGATTGTATTATAGAGATACTTTATAATCATAAATAAGGCAGCTTATTTTTTGATCCGAGAATCCGATAAGGATTTATAGGGAACGTGCTTAAGTGCCTGTAGAACCATTTTATGCCGTCACTACCAGACATAGTGGTTTAAACCGATCGACAAATAAGATATAGTGTCATATTGCATGACAAATTTCTCTTTGCAAGAGAAATAAATCACCTTTACATGTATCAGAAAATTGCTTAATTTGCTCTTTTTAAAACGTTTTAACTGTTTGTCCGGCAAGTTTTTATAAAATCCATAGATATCATGGTACACCAAATTATTGTATTGATTGTGTTGCTGTTTCTGTCCGGTTTTTTCTCCTCTGCGGAAACCGCCCTTTTCTCCATTAGCAAAACAAAAGCACGACATCTGGCCAAGAAAAAAGATAGGACCTATACGCTGATCAAACAGATGAAGGACAATCCCCACAAGCTCCTTTCTACTGTTCTCATTGGAAACAATATCGTCAATGTCGGTGCTGCCGCTCTGGCTACGTCTATTACCCTTCAATTTTTTCCAAATTATGCGGTAGGTGTCGCCACCGGCGTCATGACTTTTCTGATTCTGGTTTTTGGTGAGGTATTGCCTAAGTCCGTAGCCACACGAAATAATATCATGATCGCAAAAGCCACCATATATCCGATATACTGGATGTCTATCGTGTTTTATCCGCTTGTTATGCTGCTGAATTTTATTCCAAAAATAACCGGCATGATCAAAAAAACACCTTCCGTAACCGCAGAGGAATTGATGACGTTTCTTGAGGTGGTCGAAGAAGAAGGCGAAATTAAAGAGGAAGAAAAGGAACTGATACATAATATTTTTGAGTTCGATGATACCAGCACTTCGGAAATCATGACACCCAGAGCGGACATGTTCGTCATCGAAGCCGATAAAGAGTTGAACCTGGAAGCCATTGTCGCGTCGGGTTTTACCAGAATTCCGGTGATCGAGGACGATATCGATCATGTCATCGGTATCGTAAACATAAAAGATCTTTTTTTGCATGAAATCACCTCTGGTGAAAAGATCGATGTCCGTAAAATTATGACAACTCCGTATTTTGTTCCGGAACACAAAAAACTCGACAAGCTGCTTCATCAATTCAAAAAAAGAAAGCATCATATGGCCATTGTTGTGGATGAACATGGCGGGGTATCCGGACTGATCACCCTTGAGGACGCCCTGGAAGAAATTGTGGGAGAAATCAGGGATGAAACCGATAAAGAAGAACCCCATATTGTGAAACACAAAGACAATAAGGAATGGATCGTTCTTGGAAAGTCCGATATCGACGAAGTCAATGAAATTGTAGGGATGAATATTCCGGATTCAAAAGATTATGACACGTTTTCCGGATATGTCCTAAACACCATTGGAAGAATTCCCACTGAAAAGGAAAAAATCACCATTGGAAAATATATTGTCATTGTGGAAGAGATGGACGGAAACAGAATAAACAAATACAGTATCAAACAACAAACATGAAACTGGATCAGATACTCAACACCCGGAGGTCCGTAAGATCTTTTGATTCAATACCCGTAAACGAAAAAGACATCCTCTCCATCATCGAGGCAGCGCGTCTTTCCCCGTCTGCCTGCAACAGCCAGACTTGGCGTTTTATCTTCGTAACCCAACGTGAAATTATTCGAAAAATTTGTCATGAAGCCATGCGTCCCATTATCCCGAACAAATGGCTCGAACAGGCGCCGCTGGTGATTGTGGGATGCTCCCAGCTGGATGTTATTGCAAATCGTGTCGGCGGCCGTGTCACCGGCATCGAATATTACCAGATTGATCTTGGCATCGCCATGGAACATATGGTGTTAAAAGCCACGGAACTGGGCCTTGGGACCTGTTGGATCGGCTGGTTTGATGAAACTAACGTCAAAGACATCCTTGGAATACCCAAAAAAATAAAGGTCTCCGCCTTACTGGCGGTGGGGTATCCAAAAGAAACGTCCGGAAAAAAAAGAAAAAGAAAACCTGCGGAAAAAATAGCTTTTTCTGAAAAATGGGGTCAGCCTTTTAGGATTGATGATTTATAAGCCTCTGGCTTATTGTTGATTGATGACTGCCGATTGAAGGGCAGAGCCTATGTTTAGACCATCGAATCTTTACGGTTTTAAAAAAAGCATTATCCATTGAGCGATTTAACACATAAAAACACCTCGCCCTCTGAAT
>Ga0224495_10002732_pt1 | contig 11303 bp, 9 predicted proteins | sample SF_Jul11_sed_USG_FD_168128 | JGI IMG/M metagenome (GOLD analysis project Ga0224495, IMG submission 168128) | Sediment microbial communities from San Francisco Bay, California, United States - SF_Jul11_sed_USGS_4_1 | ecosystem: Environmental > Aquatic > Marine > Sediment | place: USA: California...
TCGCCGAAAAGAAAGAAGGAAATATTGAGAATGCTCTGGGCAAGGCTGCTAAGACATTGGAAGCCACCTATCTTCTCCCCTATCTCTATCACGCCACCCTGGAGCCGATGAACTGCACGGCCCATGTCCGTCAAGATCGATGTGATCTCTGGGTGCCAACGCAATTTCAGTCAGGTGTGCTCGCGTCGGCTCAAAAGTTCACCGGCCTGAAACCGGAGCAGATCCACATCCACACCACATACCTTGGCGGAGGTTTTGGAAGGAGGGCGGAGGTTGATTTCGTTGATGAAGCTCTCCAGATATCAAAAGCTGCGGGTAAGCCCATCAAACTCATCTGGACCAGGGAGGAGGATGTCAAGAACGATTTCTACCGCCCTGGGAATTGCTGCAGAATCGAGGCTGGGTTGAATCAGCAGGGACGTATCGGGGCATGGTCGCATAAAGTCGTCGTCCCATCTATCTTTGCTCGCTTTTCCCCCGAGATGGTCAAAGATGGGATCGATCCTGCAGCCGTTGAGGGCATTTCGGATATGGAGTATGAGATTCCAAATCTCAGTGTCGAATATGTAAAGATCGATACGCCTATCCCCGTCGGTTTCTGGCGTTCCGTAGGACATTCCCATAATGCCTTCACCGTGGAGAGTTTCATGGATGAACTGGCCTATCTGGCGAAAAGAGACCCTCTGGAATTCCGTATGAGCCATCTTAGAAAACATCCCCGTGCCCAGTTGGTCCTGAGAGTGGCAGCCGAAAGGGCGGGCTGGGGAAAACCTTTAAGGAGAGGGCATGGACGGGGCATCGCCCAGCATTACTCCTTCGGAAGCCACGTGGCCCATGTTGCCGAGGTCTCTGTGGATAAAACGGAAGGAAAGATAAAGGTCCATAGAGTGGTCTGTGCGATCGATTGTGGTCCCGTGGTTAATCTCGATACGGTGAAGGCCCAGATTGAAGGAGCCACCCTTTTTGGTCTGAGCGCAGCCTTGATGGAGAAGATCCAATTTTCAAATGGGGGTGTGGAAAACGAGAGCTTCTATAATTATGAATTGATCCGGATGAGTGATGTCCCTGAGATTGAGGTGAACGTCATGAGAAGCAGGGAAAAACTGGGTGGCGTCGGAGAGCCCGGTGTCCCTTCCATCGCTCCGGCCGTAGCCAATGCCGTCTTTAATGCTTCCCGTATAAGAGTCCGGAGCCTTCCCATGACTCCTGAAACAATTCTAAAAGCGATGAAGAAAGGGTAGTGAAAGTTAGGAGTTAGGAGTTAAGAATTAAAAATCAAGAAAAGGCTAAAGAGTTGTGGGTAAAGAGTTTCAATAAGAATGCTTTATAAGATTCTTGCGGATATCGTTGTCTTCCTCCATTTTCTCTGGATTTTGTTCCTTTTTCTGGGCGCGCTCTGGGGAATCAAGAATAAGGTGGTGAAGATATTCCATCTCTCTGGCCTTGCATTCGCCTTTATCATCCAGATTTTTGACTGGTATTGCCCCCTCACTCATCTCGAGATCTGGCTGAGATCGAAACATTCCTCTTCCCTTACATACGCGGGGTCCTTCATCATCCATTATGTGGAGAAGATTGTCTATATCGACATTTCACGCCTCATAGTTTTTGTTTTTACAATTCTTCTCTGCGGATTTAATGCGTGGCTCTATCTTAGAAAGAAGCGGTAAGGCCCCCCTCATTCTCCCTTCTCCCCGCTGGCCTGCCTGCGCGAAGCCGCTTCGGCGAAGGCAGGGGAGAGGGATGGGGTGAGGGGTCAATTTAATTATTGCTCTGACTAAAGAAGATAGTGTAAGATTAGTTTCCTGAGGTCGGACTATGGCAGAGGAAAAAAATAGACGAAGTGCTGCTGATCGCAGAAAAAAGCCTACCCCTCGTTGGAGCTGGTTCACCTTTTTCGGCCGAAGAAGAAGTTTCAGGAGAAAATCGGATCAGGAAAAGGGCGGATATCTAGACCGTTACAGTTATATCCTCTTTTTTATACTGATTTTGATTCTGGGGCTGAATATCTTCGATTCTTTATTCACGATGATGATGATCGATTTAGGAGATCAGGAGTCAAGCCCTCTCGTGAGTTCTTATGTTGAGCTCCACGGGGATATGTTCTGGATCTGGAGATTCGTCATCGTCTCGATTGCTTTGATTCTATTGTATCTCCATCATGGTTTTATACTGGTCCGGCGAATGATCATTGCCATTGGCTTAATTTATATTGTCATTGTCGTTTATCAGATGTATCTCATTTTTTATCGGTAACCCAATTCCGTTCATAACCACCCACCTTCTTGAAAGGTTCCAATAAGGAGAAAAAAGATGCTGGATCTCTTCAAACGATTGGCGGAAATTCCCGGAGGGAGCGGATTTGAAGAAGAGGTCATTAAAGCGGTAGCTACGGAATTAAGAAAAAGAATCTCGGATGTCTCCGTGGACCCCATAGGCAATGTCATCGGAAAGATCGGGACAGGGAAGCGATCGGTGATGATCTGCGTTCATACGGATGAGGTGTCTTTGATCGTCAAGTATATTGATGGGAGGGGATATGTCTATTTTGATCTCAATGGAATGATCGATGAAAGGGTCCTTCTTAGCACCAAGGTCGACATCTGCTCAGAAAAAGGGATCCACACAGGGGTCGTTGGGGTGAAGAACCGCCATCTCATGACAGCGGAAGACCTGAAGCGGCCGATAAGCATTTCAGAGCTCTGGATCGACGTCGGCGCCGAGAGTGCCGAGGAAGCCAGGGGACGAGGAATTGAAATAGGGGACCCCATTGTTTTCCACCCAAACCTTCAGTCCATCGGAGCGGATACCATCATTAGTAAGGCCATCGATAACCGTGCTGGTTGTGCGATCCTCATTAATCTGGGCGAGAGGATGAAGGAGGAGAAAATAGATTACCAATTAGTCTTGGTCGCGGCCGTTCAGGAAGAGGTGGGGTCACGGGGAGCAAAGGTGGCTGCTCAGTCGATCGGGCCGGATATGGCGATTGTGGTCGATACGGTTCCGGCAGCCGATCCTATCACCCCACCTCAGCAGGCGACGGCAGAATGCGGAAGAGGGCCTGTCATTCGCACCATGGACGTAAATGCCCAGGGATGGGGAACGATCTATTCTAAGAAGATCCGTCAGAAGTTAGTGGCAACAGCGGTGAAGCACGGGATCCCGCACCAGAAGGATATCTCCAGGACATGGACAGATGCTTCAACTATCCACACTTCAGGGAAGGGAATCCCATGCGGCGGGCTTTATATTCCCCGCCGTTACAGCCACTCGCCCTTCGAACTGGTGAAATGGTCTGATGCAGAAAAGACGGCGGAGCTCCTCTATCTCTTCTGTAAGGAACTCCGGTCCGCAGATATTGAAGCGTTGATTCGGAAGGTTTAAAGCATAACGCAAAGCGCAGAGCGCTAAGCGCATACGACAAAACAAAGGGTTACTCGGGTTATTGAGTTCGTTGAGTTTGTTGGGTTGACACAATAAATCCAAATCTCCAATCTCCAATGACCAAAAACATTTAGAATTTGGGATCTGAAATCTGGAATTTATGATTACCTCATTTCTTGGCATCCTGCATCGCAAAGCCATCGTCGAGACCTCGGACCTCTCCCCTGAGCGAGGAATGCCACCTACTGATGATCACCTTCTTGTCCGTATAAAAATCAATCGCTTCATTGGCCCTGCCTCGAATATCGCCGAACATCGAGATCTTTTTCCCCCCCACGGGAAAATAGGCAATGGGAGCGGGAGTGCCAATATTGATTCCAACCTGACCCACATGGACAAGACGGGCAAATTCCCTGGCCCATCCCCCGTTTTCTGTATAAAGATTCGCGGTGTGACCATAAGGACTTCGATTGATAACTTCAACGCCTTCCGCGAGGTCACTAACCTTCTTGAGGCAACGAACCGGACCGAATACCTCCTTTTGGAAAATATGCATCTCCGGTTCAGCCTCTAAAACCGTTGGACTGATAAAGTAACCCTTAGGATATTTATCAACCTTTGGATTCCTTCCATCAAGGATCAGTTTCGCTCCATCTTTGGTCGCCTTCTCCACATCTTTCAGCATTTGAATTAGTGCATCTCTCGAGACCACTGGCCCCAGGGTCACACCTTTATCCATGCCGTAGCCCAGCACCAACCTCTTGGAGAGTTCAATAAATCTCTCTTTGACCTTGTCATAGATCTTCTCCACGGCCAATATGTTCGACACGGCGAAGCATTGTTCACCCACATGGCCAAAACACGAGTCAACCACATTCTGCATGACCTCATCTACCACTGCATCCTCGGCAATCAGAACGTGGTTTTTGGCTCCTCCCTGACACTGGGCTCTCTTGTCATGATGGATGGCTGTCTTGTAAACATGCTCCGCTACCTCTGAAGAGCCCACGAAGGTGACTCCCACCGATCCCGGATGAGTCACCAAAGCCTCTCCGACACCGCTGCCGGAACCATGAAGCAGGTTAATCACCCCTTTTGGAAAACCACACTCATCTGCGATCTCAAATATTCTGGTAATTGTCATCGGGCAGAGACGGGCTGCTTTGACGATCGCTGTATCGCCTGCAGCAACAGCCCATACAAAGTAGAGCGCGATCATGGCGGGAAAGTTGAAAGGAGGGAGAAATACAAAGGGCCCGAGGGGTTCCCGGATATACAGGGTATCCACACCTGTCCCCACGTCCTCTGCATGGCTCCCTTTTAAAAGCTCCGGACCGGCACAAGCATGCTCCACATATTCCATGGCCCTGGTCATCTCTCCTATGGCATCGGCCAGGGTCTTTCCATTCTCGTTCACAATCAATTCGGCAATTTCATTATTATGCTTCTGAAGTTTATCATGAAGATCGAAGAGAATTTTTGCGCGTCGCGGTGGTGGCGTTATTCTCCAGTTCCAGAACGCATCCTGAGCTGCCTTGACTGTCCGGTCAATCTCTTCATTCGTGACTTCAGGGCAGAGGGCAATCACTTCATCTTTCGCCGGGTTTCTCACTTCCAACCATCGATTCGTCTTCGACTCGACCCACTGCCCATTGATGTAGTTCTTGAGTCTTTTTACTTCCATTGTCGATCCTTTCCACCCCTCACCCTGCCCTCTCCCCTCAGGGGAGAGGGCAGGGTGAGGAGAATAGATTACATTAAGAGCTACCTTCCCATCATGGAGGGGAGGAAGAGAGCAATCTGGGGGTACAACGTGATCAAAAAAGTAACAAAAAAAATGGCTGCAAGAAAAGGTAAAGCCCCTTTAAAAACTTCTTCAAGGGGGGTATCTTTGGCGATGCTCGCCACTGTATATACACAGAGACCCACCGGAGGCGTTATCAAACCTGCACCCATCATGAGCACACATACGACTCCGAACCATATTGGATCAAAGCCAAGGTTCAACGCAACCGGAAAGATGACTGGCAGGGTTAGAATCATCATCGAGATGGCATCTAAAAAACATCCGAGCAAAAGATAGACCAGGATAATGATAATTAAAATGACATATTTCGAAACTGCAAGTCCTATGATCCATGTAGAAACCTTCATGGGGATCATGGAGAGGGCTAAGAAATAACTGAACACATTTGCCCCTGCGACTAAGAAGAGAACCATCACGGAGACACGAGCACTTTCAAAAAGAGAATCAAGCAGTATTCTCGGGGTCAATTTCCTTTTCCAAATGGCCATTAAGAAAATCAAAGTTGCCCCAACCCCTGCTGCTTCAGTGGGGGTAAATAAACCGGTATAAATCCCACCGATGACAAGTATGAAAATGACTACGGTTTCCCAAATTCCTTTTAGTGCAGACAACTTCTCTTTCCAGGATGCTCCTTCAGGACTGCTGAGAGCCGAATTCGGGTTGAATTTCACCCAGACATATAAAATGACCATGAAGGCTCCTCCGAGCATGAGACCTGGGATTATACCTGAAATAAGAAGTTTCCCGATGGACTGTTCTGTCAGCATGCCGAAGATGACAAACCCGAGGCTCGGTGGAATTAGGAAATCAATGGTTGCTCCGGCTGCAACCGTTCCGGCAGCTAGCCTGGGTGAGTAGTTGAATCGTCTCATTTCCGGATAAGCCACTTTCCCAAAGGCGGCTGAAGAGGCAACCGACGAACCTGAAATAGCGGAAAATCCGGCAATGGATGCAATCGTCGCCATCCCTAGGCCTCCTGGTAGTCTTCGTAGCCACTTGTCAAAAGTATCATAAAGATCACTGCTAATCCCTGAGATCTCCGCATAGCTGCCCATGACGATAAAGAGAGGGATAATGGTGTAGGGATAATGGGAAGCCGATTCATAGACTGTCCTTGCGACCATCGGAAGTGCAGCATTGATTGAGGCCAGATAGGTGGTCCCAAGAAACCCCACAAGCATTAAGGAGAATGCGATGGGTACACCAATGAGCAGAAAAAGAAAGAGCAAACAGGAACCAAGGATACCCGCCGTGACAGGATCCATCAGGATGATCTCCCCGCAAGTTTTTTGACAGACTCCCCTAAATCGATCAGAAGTTCGAGACATACCAAAGAAGCAGCCACCGCAACAAGGAGCCTGAATGGATACTGGGGGATTCTCAGCATATCTGAGACAGTCCGTTCTTCGATGCCCACCACCAAACCCTGCCACGCGAGGATAGAAAAAATAAATAAACTGATGAGGGTAGTAATGATATTGAGAATTAATGGAGCAGGATGGGGCAACCGAGAGGTAATGATAGAAACTCCCACATGGGCTTTAACCTGCTGAGTATAGGCGAGTCCCAGCAGGATGAAAACCGCTAACATGTACTGAGATAATTCGACAGTGCCAGGGATGGGATGGTTGAATAGATCTCTGGTCAGGACATCGGCTGCTGTGATGAGCATCAGAGGGATGAGAAAACAAGCACTCACTCCAGCAATAACACGATTAAGAATTTGTATCTCTTGCTTCAATTTTTCTAACCATCCTAACTCAGTGGCCCTTTTTCTATCTCCATTCAGGTGGGAAGGCCACCACTTTGACGCCCCTCTTCTCGCATTCCTCATTGTACATTCTAACGGCCTGTTTGGCTTTCAAACCTTTTGCTTCCAAACCGGCGACCCACTCTCTGGTTACATTCCTGAATCTCTCATACCACCGCTCCGCCTCGACCGAAGGAAGGGTATAGAGCTCCACTTTCTTGTCTGTGATCTCCTTCATCATTACCTTATAAACCTCCCTGGTCAACCCACCGGTGATCTGATAGGGATTCTGGCATACCTCGTCGAAAATTGGTTTCGTGTCATCGGGAATCCTCTTCCAACTCTCGGCATTCATGATGACCCCTTCAGAGACACAACCGAACGTCGTCACCACACCGTATTTCGCAACCTCATTGAGCTTGAAAGCAAGGAATTGGGGAGGACAGGTTACTATCCCGTCGACTGTCCCTGTCTCCATAGCCAAATAGACATCACCTAAGGGCATGAAGACCGGTTCTGCCCCGATCGCCTTAATATAATGGGTTTGATGACCTCCTGGAGATCTTACCTTGAGACCCTTCGCATCTTCGAGAGTTCGTACGGGTTTCTTTGTCCATAGAAAGGATTGAATGCAACCGTTAAGTTCCACCATTTTCACACCCGGGAACTCCGGACTGAGAATCCGTCTGTACATCGCATTTCCTATATCTGTCGCAACATCTTTACCATCAACCCAGGTAGCGAGAGAAAGAACATCGGTGAGGGGAAACCGACCAGGTGTCCAAGTGGCCGTGAAATAGCCCAAATCTGAAAGACCCTGTGCTACGATATCATAATGCTCTGGTCCTTTTCCCAATGCACTTCCTGCAAACAGGGTATAACTGATCCGGCCTTTACTTCTCTTCTTGAGTTCCTCCATCATGGGAATCCAAACGGTCTGAACATCTCTACCAGCAGGAACATGCCACGTGCTAAATCTTAAATTAGTTTGTGCATGAGCCCAATGAACATGACCCAATCCCATGCCGAATGCCACCCCGCCGACGAGTGAATTTTTCAGAAACTCTCTCCTCGTAAATCCATTACACATTCTCAATACCTCCTATCCCATCTATATGATTATCTCAGGAATCTTTGAAGCTCCCTGGCCATCCCGTTAGGACGGGACAGGCACGCCGGGGCTTCCCGGCAATGTAATATTACTTTATATTGTGCCCCTTGACCCCAGGCACACCGTGGGGCTTGCAGGGCACGTTCCGGTCAACTCTCTCTGCAGTGTTTCAGGAGTAAGAGTTAATCAGAAACTTATCAGAATTCTATTTTTTCCACAACATATAATCCATTTTGATATTCGAGAGGGCCCGGAAGATGTTCCCTTTCACCTTGCGATTTTTCTTGCTCAGGGCCTCGATGATCTCCTTCACCTCTTTCCTCTTTGTCTTTCCAGAACTGGGGCAACCACTGGGACCAAAGGGAAGTCCTATTTCCCGAGCAAACCTGGCAATCACTTTCTCCTCCAGAAGGGATAAAGGTCGAATGAGGGTAATCCTTCCTTTGAAAAGAGATTGGAGAGGGAGCATGGTGCTGATCTCACCACTGTAAAAGATATTGATTAGAAGGGTCTCCATGATGTCGTCCTTATGGTGTCCCAGGGCGACCTTATTGCATTTAAAGCGATTGGCCAGTTGAAAAAGTTTTTTCCTTCTCTCCCAGGCACAGAGAAAACAGGGGTTCTCCCGGTTTTCAGAACTGTTGGCTCTCTTTCCGATGTCTGTAGATTCAATATGGTAGGTCAGGCCTTCCTTTTCAAAATAGTCCCTCAACAGGTCGGCTCTTCCAGAATCAAACCCCAAATCGATATGAACGGTGAACAATTCATAATGGACCGGAACTCGCTTTTGACGCTCTTTCAGGAGGTGAAGCATCGTGAGGCTGTCTTTGCCGCCGGAAACTCCCACCAGAATGCGGTCTCCATCCTGAATCAACCCATAACGGTGGATCGCTTTCCCAACCAAACTTCGAATCTCTTTTTCCCAGTAAGCCATGGTTATGTTCGAGGATCGCTTCGCTTGAGGATCGTTTCACTTAAGGACCGCTACGCTCGAGGCTTTTAATCCACGAGATCTTTAGCCTCTTGCTTCAAGTCCGAAGGACGATCCTCGAGGCCGCATGGCCGCTCCTTAAACGAAGTGCTCCTATTGCTCTATGCCTTTAATCGGACATAGATCACATCTCGGTGTCTTTTTGCACAGGGTTTTCCCTAAATGGACCAGAAGGGCATGGTATTCATTGAACAGCTTCTCATCATGAGGAAGATGCTCCATAAAGACCCTCTGAACCTCCTCGTAAGAGGCTTTCTCTGAAAGAATCCGGTGCCGCGAAAGGATTCTTCTCGTGTAAGCATCGACCACAAAGATGGGTTTCTGAAGTCCGTAAAGAAGGATGCTGTCTGCAGTTTCAGGCCCGATTCCTCTGACATGAAGGAGTTTTTGTCTCAGCGTCTCCACCCCTTCTTTCATCATCTCCTTTAAATCCCCATTATAATTCTCAACGAGGAAATTCACAAAGGCCTTCAAGCGATCGGCTTTGATTCGAAAATAGCCGGAGGATCTGATCAAAGAAGCGAGTTGACTTCTCTTTAATTGATGGATGCCTCTGACCTGTAAGACTTTTCTAGTTTTCAGGTTTTGAATGGCCTTCTCCACATTCCTCCAGGAGGTGTTCTGGGTGAGGATCGCCCCGACCATCACCTCGAAAGGCGTCTCTCCCGGCCACCAGTGTCGCGGACCATAGGTTTTGTGCAGCCTTTTATAAATCTCCATAAGCAGCTTTTTCATCATTCCCCCTACGTCTCATCCAAAGTCTTGCCTAAAGGGTTCAAGGATTCAAGGGTTTATGGGGTCTAGGTTTCAACTTCAAATCACTTATTAAAACCAACGCAATAAATAAATTGTCATTACGAGGAGCAAAGCGGTTGCGAGGCATAGCCGAAGCAAACCCGGAGATTCCTCGCTTTGCTCGGAACAGGCTCCGCAATCTTAAGAAAAATGAGATTGCCACGCCCTTAGGGCTCGCAATGACAAGTTAAAAGAATCAATACGTTTGAATTAGTTCCCATCATAGTTATTTCCCTTGACCCCTCGGACCCTAGGCCCCTGCAAGCCTTTCTATTTCAGCCTCTTCTGAAATCTCAAGGAGCTGAAGAGGATTGCGAACCCACCTAAAATGGCCAGAGCCACGATCTCCGGCCAGAGAATCTCCAGCCCGATTCCCTTCAAAAAGACGCCACGAATGACGATAATAAAGTATCGGAGGGGATTGACATAGGTAGTGTATTGCAGCCACTGAGGCATATTCTCCAGAGGAAAGGCAAACCCAGAAAGGATGAAGGCGGGCATCATGAAAAAGAAAGTAGAGATCTGAGCCTGTTGTTGGGTTGAAGAGATGGTGGAAATAAAGAGGCCGATCCCCACGGAGCTCAGTAAGAAGAGAATATTTCCTAATAAAAGGATGAGCGGATTTCCTCGAAACGGGATTTCAAACCAAAACACCCCAATGAGAGCAATCATGATGACATCAAAAAGACCGATCAAAGCGAAGGGAAGTGTTTTGCCCAACATCAATTCCCACGAACGGATAGGAGTGACCATGATCTGTTCGAGGGTCCCGATCTCCCTCTCCCTTACAATAGCCTGAGCGGTCAAGATAATAGGAATGAGGAAAGCAATAGAGGCAATGACTCCTGGAACATAAAAGAAACGGCTCTCAAGATTGGCATTGAACCAGATCCGACTCTGCAGGTCCACTCCAGCTTCTTCAAAATCGACGATTCCTGCTTGATTCAGCCTTTTCAACACGACAGCAGTCGAATAATCAGAAAGAATTTGACCCATATAGCCTAAGGCGATCATGGCGGTGTTCGACTCCGTCCCATCTACAAGGATCTGGAGAGTCCCCGTATCTCCCTTTTTCACTTTTTTTGAAAAACCACTCGGGATCTCGAGGTTCAAGATGACATCCCCTTTTCTGATGAGCCTCTCAATCTCTTCCGGGGTTTGAGGGAAGGCGACGACCTTGAAGTATTTAGAACTTCTGAACCGGTCCACGACATCCCTCGACTCGACGGTCTGATCGAGATCTCGAACGGCTGTACGGATATTCTTCACGTCCAGATTAGCTGCATATCCAAAGACGATCAACTGAAAGATCGGAGGAAAGATGAGAACAACCCTCATCCTCTTATCCCGAAGGACGTGGATCAGTTCTTTGACGAAAAGGTGGCGAACCCGTTTAAACATCTGACACCCTACCATAATCCCCCCTTTCCCCCCTTTAGAAAAGGGGGGAAATTGGAGGGGGATT
>Ga0224495_10002733_pt1 | contig 11302 bp, 8 predicted proteins | sample SF_Jul11_sed_USG_FD_168128 | JGI IMG/M metagenome (GOLD analysis project Ga0224495, IMG submission 168128) | Sediment microbial communities from San Francisco Bay, California, United States - SF_Jul11_sed_USGS_4_1 | ecosystem: Environmental > Aquatic > Marine > Sediment | place: USA: California...
TACGGCCCACCCGCATAAGTGGTCTGCACAACATCCCAAGCAGCCGGGAAAGTTAATGCACTAGTATGCGTCCACCCCTGCCAACCATCCTCAAAATCCCAGAAGGCAGGACCGCCACCACCACCAAGGTCGATCAGACCCTCGGTGTTAGCCGTGGCTGAGCTTGTCGCAACGTTGTAACCACCCGTGCACAGAAAAGTGCCATTATCCAGTGCAGGTGCAGCAACGGCGCATTGTGAATTGCTGATCGGTGTGGGTTTATTCGGCATCTGAACCCAGTCGGTACTGACCGGGTCATAGTACCAGCAGTCATACGCGGGAAACGCTGCACCGTGATCATCGCCGCCAGTAAAGTAGAAGTAACCGTTGACGCATGCACCCTGCACGCGCGAACGACCGGCCTGGGCTGATGTACCAAGGGGAATATCGTCGATTTGCGTCCAGGTGATGCTCGTGGGATTTGCTGGGTTGATTATGCCCATATAAGATGCAGATTGATATAGGGTACTGCTGTAACCACCAGTATAGTATATCGTGTCGCCTGAAATGCCGCAGGCAAAGGAGCGATTCGTTGTTGGCATGTTCGTGCCGGTCGTCCATGTGTTGGTGGCGGGGTCATAGATATCGACACGATCATAATAGGTCGTTGCCTGTCCACCCAATACGTAAATAAGGCTGTCGCGCCAGGCAACAGCACTGAGGAAATAACGTCCCACTGGCAGCGGAGCGCGGTCAGTGACCGTTACTGCTACGGGATCGAATTCCTGGTTCCAGGTTGAATATGTGGTGGAACCATCAGAACCACCAATGACATATATCTTGCCATTGACGGTCGCCGCGGCGTGTCTGTAGATCGTGTGATTCAATGTCGTGCCGACCGTTGACCATGTTTCTGTACCACAGTCGAATGCATAGATCGTATTGACGCCGACAGTTGTATACCCGCCCAGGTTGTACGCAACTCCATTGCAGTACGCAGCGGCGTTGTAGTACAATGCCGTAGGCATTGCCGCATAGGTTTCCCATGTCTGACGGCCCACCGGTGCGGTCTTCTGTGTCTGGTATCGGACCGCAGGTGTGGCACTAACGTCCGCCGGGTTGTCAGTATGGCTTATTTGTTGGATCATCATATCGGGAGTGTGGGAATCTTCTTTTGCAGCGAAAAGCATGGGAACCATCAACAGGCATACTAATATTACTCTGATTTTACTCATTATTCCTCCTAAATTGTATTAGGGATATTGCTGTAGTTGAGCCGGGTTTCTATCCCCAAAAAATCCAGCTCTTCAGGTTATCGCTCTTTCCACCACCTCCTTTCTATACGAGATTGACGTCTATTCAACAAGTGAATAATTATAATGGGAAAAGAAGCTTTGTCAAGTGCCCGGGAAAGCCTTTTTTAAGAGGTTGGAGGTGTGTTGGGGTCGAACAAATGTCTTGAAATCAACGATTTGCAGATTATAATTTAATGCAATGAGGTTGAAATGGTTCTTAGCCTGGATCTTCATTTATCCTCTCTTCAAAGCCCTGACCGGGGTGCAGATCGAGGGCCGTGTGCCAAAAAAGGGTCCGGTGATCCTGGCCCCCAATCATGTTTCCTTCCTTGACCCGCCCCTGGTCGGCGTAACTGCTTTCCGCGAGATACACTTTCTTGCCAAGCCGGGATTGTTCACCGGCTCGAAATTTTTCGCCTGGTTGATCGATAACTATAACGCAATATCACTTGAAGGCACGGGCGGCGTTAGAAGGGCGATCAGATTGCTGCGTCGAGGCAACGCGGTGGTGATCTTTCCTGAAGGCACGAGGTCGCGCAAGAGAGAAATGCTGCCGTTTCATCAGGGCGTCGGTTATCTCGCCGTAAATTTCGGAGTGCCGGTAATTCCCGTGTACATTACTAACTCTAACAAGCGTGTTGTGTCACTCGTGTTCAGGTTGAACGAACTCAAGATAAAATTCGGAAAACTGATCCACCCGCACGGCTACAAAAGAACGCGCGAGGACTTTGCGCGTTTCGCCGACCGCATCAGGGAAGAAGTGCTGAAGTTGAAATGAAAATATACCGTGCAAGGCATGGTGGATTTTGCTTCGGTGTGAAACGGGCGATCAAGATGGCACTCGAGGCGGCGAACAAAGCAGAAAACGTATATTCCCTGGGGCCTCTCATACATAACAGCTTGGCCGTGGAAGACCTGAAGAAGCGTGGAATTCGCCCGGTAGATAAGATCGATGGTACAGATAAAAATAGCGTTATAATCATTCGTTCACACGGGGTCGCGCCGGATGTTCTAAAAAAAATAAATTCAAAGCATTACGGTATCATTGATGCTACATGTCCGCGCGTGCGCCGTGCCCAGCGATATGTCCAGAAACTCATCGACGAAGGTTACTACGTCGTGATCGTCGGGGAGAAGGATCATCCTGAGGTAAAAGGCCTTTTAGGTTATGCGGGGAGACATGCTACTATATACAAAGAACGGCACAAAATAAACAAGAAGAAAATCGGTGTAGTACCCCAGACTACTCTTACCCAGGAGAAATTAAATGATGCCGTTGCCGATTTGATGTCGGACGTGATCGAAATGAAGATCTACAACACAATCTGCCGCGAGACCGCAGTGCGTATCAATGAAGCTACCAAACTCGCGACAAGATCAGATGTTATGATCGTAGTTGGTGGAAAGAATAGCGCAAATACGACAAGGCTGTATCATGTCTGTAAAAAACTGCGGCGTTCCCATCACATAGAATCGGCCAGCGAAGTGAAGCGTTCGTGGTTCAAAGGCGCAAAGAGTGTCGGCATCACGGCCGGGGCATCCACGCCCAAGCAGCAGGTCGATGAAGTCGTGAGAAAAATTAGACGGATTTATCCGAAAAAATAACACAAAGACGTTAGGTTCGTTAGTACCGTTACTTCCGTTAATTTCGTTATTTGCGTTGTTTACGTTAATACCGTTATTTTCGTGACTGTCGTCATGTTCGTTACTTCTGTTAGTATCGCATACTTTCGGAGATTGCCGCGCCCTGCTACGCAGGACTCGCAATGACGGGTTGACGAGGAGATTGCTTCGTCCGCCTGCGGCGTCCTCGCAATGACGGATTACGTGGAGCGGCAGGGCTGGATTCCCCGGCCCCACTGATCAAGTCAGAGGTAAGCAAGCCGGAGAATGACAGTGCGGCGCGGTTGCAGATACGTAACCGTATTCTTTTCCAACGAAACGGGCACCGTAACCGCAAAACGTTAGACGTGAAATATGACTGTTTCGGTCATTTGTGCTTGGAATGTTGGTATTGTTTAGAATTTAGGGTTTAGTGCTTAGTGATCAGTAGTCTCTGCGTTCGAGCGACCTAATGCCGATCCGCAGCGGCATGATTATCGTGAAGATACTGAATAGTACAAAAAGCGCAAACCCGGCATAGACAAGCAAATAATTCACCGGCATGCTCATGAAGGTATGCGACAGGTAGTTATAGGCAGGTGCTGCCAGGATCACTATCGATACACCGACGTAGGCGATGCTGATCAAAGCCGCCATGATACCTCCACTGCCAGCCGCGATGCGTGATGGATTGTCTTCGTGAAAATGTGGGAATCTGCTGCCCAACCCGAGATTTATCGAGACGAGCGAGGCGGCAACCAAAAGGCCGATAACGGGCATTAGCAAATAAAGCCCCTGGCTGACCTTGATGAAAAGATTTGCCGAAAGAAGCAGAACTTCCATGATGATGACTGCTGTAATGAGATTGAAGAAATACTTAACGAGAAGGACTTTTCTGAAAGAGAGAGGTGATGAGCCGATAAACCATATTCCTGCGCGCTCGAGGCTCACCGTGGGAAAGATGAACCGAACGCCCAGCGTGGCAAGGACAAAGCTTATGTAGGCGAAGTTGGCGAAGGCAACGATAGTTCGCCAGAGAGGGAATACAAAATAGATTGGGGTCCTGCGTAACGAAAGTATATAAACGATGAGCAGGATGAGAAAGACCGAAAGTTGGACCCATTGGGTTGGCTCACGCACGAAGATTAGCAGATCTTTGAACAGGATTGACTTTGCCGCATGCGTCTGTGGACGGTAGAGAAATGATTTGCGCCTGACCCTCTTGCATGCATGCTCGCCGGTCGACAGCCATGAACGCACATAGCATACTTTTGCGATGATGAAAGATATCAGGACCGTGCTCAGACCCACGAAGAACAGCAGCAGAAAATTGAACGTTGTAACGGACGTATCGCCATTGAATCCTCGCAGGATGTTGCTCAGCCAGGTTGAGGGTATGTAAACCCCGCCAACCGTGGTCAGCTGGGCGGCAAAAAGCAGCAGGCTCTGTTCATTTTCCGTTTCGAATATCTTGAGCAACCCGGGATTATTGATCTTGATATAAAGATATGTCAGTCCGAGGACAAGGGCTAACGAGATCATTATCACCTCACGTGGACCCAGTCTTGGAAGGACACGTATCAATATGGCGACGAGTGCCGACGCGATCGCAGCCGGTATGACCATACAAATAATGACGCTGATGATCGATAGTGGATAATACATGGGCGGTGCGCCGGTCTTAACGCCGTAAGCGATGATAAGTGGACACGCGATTGTGAGCGTTGCCCATGATGCATACATGCAGTTCTCGAGAAGTTTAGCAAGATATATTGAGGTGGGCGGTACTGGTAAAGAGAAGAGAAAATCGAGTTCCCGGCTGTTGTAGAAAGTCGAAAACGATGTGATGACATTGCTGAACAAGAGCATTATGAAGAAGACGAAAAGAGCCATTTCGATCAGCCGGTCAAGGAGGCCCGGTCCGATGACTTCGACATTCATGAGATAGCCAAAGACCCTGATGAAAATGTAGTAAGCGCCCAGAACAAAACAGGCGATGACAAAAACGAACGAGGCGGTCCTGATCGCGCTCAAAGACCTGACAGACGCAAAGAACATCCTGGCGCGTGCCTGTAATATCAAAAGGAAATCACGCATCATGTTTCTTTGATACTACACATGTTGTGTTTATGGCAAAATTGACTATTATTGTTCGAGCAAATTCCGGAGGAATGCGTCGAGAACATAACTACTTCCCGCGCAAGTGCGGGATTCGCGCTTTTGCAGTCAAATCACAGATTTGAGCAATGGCGGAATCGACTCCACTCGAAGAATAATGTGTTTTGAGCTTGCTCGAGGGATATACTACAGACAGTACGTAGGGCAAGGCTTCGGCCTTGCTGCCCGCGGTCTTCCCGCTCATAGCTGATGCAGTGGAACGACATCCCGGAACGATATCACTGTGATCCGGGGTTTTTATCACTGTAATCGATGCCCCGTGAATCGGCATTGTCCTCTGACAACTTCAAATATATATCCTCGATGTCTTTTTTCCCGGAGATCCTGGATAATTCTTCTATATCACCGATGAATTTCAGTTCGCCGCGGTTTATGATGCCGATCTTGGTGGCAATTTCCCGGGCAAAGGAAAGCGTGTGCGTAGAAATGAAGAGAGTTTTCCCTTCTTCCTTGAGTTTGACGAAAATCTCACGTACTGTTTTGCTTGTTTTCGGGTCCAATCCGACAAGGGGTTCGTCAATCAGGACCAGGTCAGGATTGTGTAACAGCAGCTGACACATGATCACACGTTGCTTCATCCCGTGGGAGTAGCTTTCTGATAGTTCGTCGATCCAGGGACCGATGTCGAGAATTTCGATCAGTTGGGCAAGGCGTGTTTCGTAGTGGGGGGTCCTCACATTGTAAATTCCGGCGACGAAATTGATGAATTCGCGACCCGTGAGTTTGTTATATATGAACGGTTCATCCGGCACGTAGCCCAGGAATGATTTGGCTTTGATCGGGTCTTCGTTGAGATTGATCCCTTCGATCGTTATCTCTCCTTCAGTTGGACGGAGCAAGCCTGCGGTCAATTTCAGGGTCGTTGTTTTTCCGGCGCCATTTGGTCCCAGTAGTACGAATATTTCACCCTGTTTTAATTGAAGGTTTAATCCTTGAAGGGCCCAGACGTTGTTGAATTTCTTCCTGAGGTTCTTGACGACCAGTCGTTTCATTCTGTGCTACGGACTATTCTGTGTACTCGAGAGTTTTTATCTTCAACTTGCCCACGACTTTCAGGACACCTGCCTGCTCTGCAATTTCGCCCTCTTTCAGTTTCAGGTGTCCGACGTCAGCGGGAAATTGATTGAAAGTCGGGTCGACCGGCACCCATTTTCCAAGCCAAACAGCACACCATGCATGGTAATAGTAGGCATAGCCGTTTAGGTTCACCAGCCCCACGTAGATCTTCGTCGGGACGCCGGCTGCCCGCGCCAGCGCCGTGAATAGGATCGCATGCTCGTTGCAGTCACCTTTTTTCATCTGCAGCACATCGAGGGCTGAAGGCAGTGAAGCAGTGGGATTTTTTTCGAGAAGGTTATATACGCCGCTCGTGAGTTTCGCCACTGCTTTGGCGGCGTTGGTTTCATCACCGATCATCTCCCTTGTCTTGTTGACGATTTTCGGGTCGGTGCACTGTATGTACGCAGACGGTTGGAGGAAAGTTTTGTTATGTTCGATCGGCAGTGTGAGGTCGGGTAGATCTGCTATCTGGGGTAGGGTCGAGGCAATCACGATCGGTTTTTCGCTGAGGAGGTCTTGGTAGTCATCCTGGAGGTCGAGGTCTTCTGTCGTGATGTCCTGCATTTCTACTTTGAGGTACGTGAGATTCTTGGGATCGGGTGTGGGAGGATCGAGTTTTACCGAGAAGAAAGTTATGAGGTCGAATGCCTTGTCCGGTGATATCTCAGCCAGTGCCTGTTCTTTGGTCAGGGGTATGATTTCCAGCCCCATGGCCGGTGACGATTCCTTTATCAATTGATAATCCGCATCGAGCCAGAGTATCGAACTGATCCCCATGAAATTGAGCTCCACCCTGGTCCCGGTTTTCGTTTCGCCGAGCACATCAACCTGCTCCTGACCGAGCATCTTTATGCGCGCGGTGGATGACGATTGGGTCGTCGGGTCAAAATAGGGTATCGCGATCTCTTCGCCGGCTTTCAGGTTCTTGCTCTTTATTACTTCTTCTATGGCGTCTGGGAAATATGGTTTTTCCTTCAAAGCAATGGTCTGTGTGTACTCTTTGTTCTGAACGTATGAAGTTAATTGCAGACTCTGCCCTTCGATCCTGCCTTCGACGCGCTGGTGCCCGCCATTACGCAATTCCAGCGAGTAATCTTTCAGGGTGTAGTCTTTATCAGTGTGAGCAAACACGTGGGTCGTCAGCGATCGGGTCTGGTTCATCATGACGATGGTCATGCGCGTGATGTTCTCAACCGTGAGTCCGGCATCCTCGCGCGATATCTTGGTGAAAGAGTAGCCGATCCGTTCACCCTGGATGAAAATGCCTGCCCACTCTTCGCGGCTTTCACCGGCCGAATGTTCCGAGGCAGGTACGAACTCTGCATTGACGGGTTTTCTGATTTGCAGTATCAAAACGACCGTGACGACCAAGATCGCCGCCACGACCAGATAGCCTAATATCTTTTTCATCATTACTCCTTTGGCTATTATACCCAGACGAGCACGTGAGTCAAGAAGACGCCATGGGGTCAGGTCTTGACTATTGACAAAATGGTGTGTCTGACGTCTATGCAGTTGACATACTACATTCAGAATTAATCTTTCTGTTCAAGAAGAGATCGATGGTCGTCAGTAAAGTAGATGGGGTAGAGATTGCCTTCGCTTTTGCGAAAAAGTGAGGGGGCAATCCGCTCTCATACTTACTCTTCGAGTAAGTTAGCCGCAGCGTTAGCGAAGGCATACGCATCGAGAAGAATGATCATTGATTACCGTGTACAGCAATCGATTTCATGTTACGTTTTCAGCAAAAAACCACATAAAAAATTGTCTTCGCTTTTGCGAAAATGTGAGTGTGTTCGGCGATTGACAGTGAATTGTGTAGCATCTATACTGATTGTCATGCTGGCAAAAGTGTTATCATGTGCTACATTCGGGATCGAAGGATATCTTGTAGATGTCGAGGTCGACATATCAACCGGTCTTCCTGCATTCACTACAGTCGGACTTCCTGACAACGCGGTCAAGGAATCAAAAGACCGGGTTTTTGCAGCGATAAAGAACGCGGGGTTCCGTTTCCCGGGTAAGAAAATCACGGTCAATCTGGCACCGGCCGATATTAAAAAGGAAGGTTCCAGTTTTGACCTCCCGATCGCGGTCGGTATTCTGGGTGCATGCCAGAGTGTGCGCAGCGAGAGTTTGAAGCGCTACACGATTCTGGGTGAACTTTCGCTGGACGGGTCATTGCGTCCGATAAAGGGCGCGATCTCTCTGTCCCTTGCCACAAAACAGAACCATCTCGACGGCCTCATTTTGCCCAGGGTGAATGCCCGTGAAGCGGCGATCGTCGATGGTATGAGCGTATACGGGTTTGATAACCTCATCGAAGTGGTGGCTTTCCTTAACGGCGAGATGGAAGCGCAGCCTACTGTCGTGGATCGCGAAGAGATCTTTGATGCCGCGAGCCAGTATGCGGTCGATTTTGCCGAGGTCAAGGGACAGTATCATGCCAAGCGCGCCCTGGAGATCGCCGCGGCCGGCGGCCATAATATTTTGATGATCGGGCCCCCCGGCACTGGTAAGACCATGCTCGCGCGCCGCATGGTCACGATACTCCCCCGTATGACTTTGGAAGAAGCGCTGGAGACGACCAAGATCCATTCGGTTGCCGGCATTCTGCAGTCGGGTGATTCATTGCTCGGTACCCGGCCTTTCCGCTCACCCCATCACACGATCTCTGATGCGGGAATAATCGGCGGCGGTCATGTGCCCAGACCGGGAGAGGTATCGCTTGCGCACAACGGCGTGTTATTCCTCGATGAAATGCCCGAGTTTCACAAAAACGTATTGGAAGTTTTGCGCCAGCCCATTGAAGACGGCCAGGTGACGATCGGCCGAGCGAAAATAACGCTTACCTACCCGGCGCGTTTCATGCTCGCCGCAGCAATGAATCCATGTCCGTGCGGGTATTTCACCGATCCTTATCATGAATGCCGGTGCACGCCGGCCGCGATCCAGCGCTATCACGCAAAGATCTCCGGGCCGCTCTTGGATAGGATCGACATCCACATCGAAGTGCCGGCTCTGAAATACGATGAACTAAAATCGACTGCACCCGGTGAATCGTCGCTGGATATTCGCACACGCGTGAACATGGCGCGCGAAAACCAGCTTGAGCGTTATGAGGGCACGAGAAATATCTACTGCAACGCGCATCTGGGGTCTAGGGACATTCGAAAGCACTGCGCGATCGATAATGAAGCGCAATCGTTGCTCAAAACCGCGATCGAACGCTTTGGTCTTTCCGCCCGCGCCTATGACAAAGTGCTGAAGGTCGCCCGCACCATTGCCGACCTCGATGGTGAAGTAAACATCAAAATTCACCACATCGCCGAGGCCATCCAGTACCGGAGTCTGGATAAAAACGTCTGGCAAAGGCTGTAAGCCTTTTCGATTAAAGTGATAAAAGAAAGATTACAATGATGTTTTTATTTGGCAGAAACTCTAGAGTTTCTTTGATGACAATGATAAACAAATAGATTGCAGTGATAATATTATCTGGCAGAAGTCTTTGAGTTTCTTCTGTTCAATCTTATCCTTCGAGTAAGCGCAGCGCATTGAGAAGTCGGCTCGTGGCTAGTCAAAGTGCTAGCCACTAATTCTCACGTAAGTCCGTTTCTTTCATCCTGCATAGCATGGGTCATTCCCCGGCTTGACCGGGGAATCCAGTGCAGTCGCGACACGAAGCCCGCTCGCCATCACTGCCATCGACCCGCTCCGTGGTTCTGTTAACAATCAAAAAAAAACATCTTCGTAAAAATCCCGCCATCCGGGTTATAATCTATTAGATATTCTGTACAGCAAGGTCTGGGGGTGGGACTGAGTAAAGCTTTCATAACTAGATGCCCAACGTGCGGTATCGATTGGGAATTGGATGAAGAAAACATCCCGTTTGCCTTTCAATGCACGGGGTGTGATCACTTCTACGGCATCAACTGGCATCCCGAAAAAACAGGGATGATGCGAATCATAGATATCAACACATTCAAACAATATGAAGGCTATTGTCCTCGGCGGAAAGTTTCGGAAGGATCACGCTGAGACGCAGCTGATATGACGTGGGTAACATTTAAGATTGAATGATAGATTCAAAAAAATGCAGGGATTGCGAAAAGGAGGATATCCATGAATAAAGGATTAGGAAATGAAACATCTTTGGTCTATTCTTATCTGGAACTCAGAAGAATCATTGGGCTCTTGGGGATATTGTTCCCTTTCATCTTGTCGATAGGTGCCCTGATTTTCTTCAACACCGGTCCTCAGAGTTCTGTAAGCGCTTACTACCATACAGGTATGCGCGATGTGTTCGTCGGAATTCTGTTTGCGATCAGCTTCTTCCTGCTTACATATAGGGGTTACGAACGTTCTGATAACCTTGCCGGTAATCTGTGTTGCATATTCGCGATCGGGGTAGCATTATTTCCCTGCACACCAGTTGTCGGAGCCACAAACACTGATCACATAATCGGGTACATTCACCTGGCATTTGCTGCCCTGTTCTTCTTGACGCTGATCTATTTCTCACTTTTCTTGTTTACGAAGACGAATCCGGACAAACCGCCCTCAAGGAGAAAAATACAGAGGAACAGGGTCTACAAAGCTTGCGGTTATGCGATGGCCATTTGCATACTGTTGATCGCTGTCTATATTATTCTACCCGATTCAATAGCCTCGGTTTTTGAACCGCTCAATCCTGTATACTGGCTGGAGGCCTTTGCTGTATTGTTCTTCGGCATTTCGTGGTTCACCAAGGGCGAGGCGATATTGAAGGATGAGCGGTAGCTGAGCGGCGAACAGAGTCGGGTCGAGGCGTTCCGTGGGCTGATTCCTAAAAGGCGTTTTTATCCTTCGAGTAAGCGCAGCGCATCGAGAAGCGAGGTTCGTCTAACACGGTGACTGCGCCGGCCATATCAATTGTAAAGATTCGACCCCGCCCTCCTTTGCATGACCTCGTTTATTCTCCTCTCCCTTGAGGGGAGAGGATGAAGGTGAGGGTGAGGCATTTTTGGTGAGTCACACCGTCTGTCAGTAGTATCTTTATCCTTCGAGTAAGCGCAGCGCATCGAGAAGCAGGGTTTGACTATAACGGCACTTAAACTGCTGTGTGACTTGTGAAGATTTGATGTTATGAAAAAATTGCAACTCTGTGATCATGGTATATACTATGATTTAATGGAGGTGCAATTATGTTA
>Ga0224495_10002734_pt1 | contig 11300 bp, 5 predicted proteins | sample SF_Jul11_sed_USG_FD_168128 | JGI IMG/M metagenome (GOLD analysis project Ga0224495, IMG submission 168128) | Sediment microbial communities from San Francisco Bay, California, United States - SF_Jul11_sed_USGS_4_1 | ecosystem: Environmental > Aquatic > Marine > Sediment | place: USA: California...
GCCATGTAAAATCAACAACTACGTGCGGTCTGAAAATCATCGTTAATTCGTCACGATCGAATACATTTTGCTCTTTACCTGATCCACACGGCTCTTGAGATCAATCGTCGTCCCGGGGCGAACGTTCCACATGAGCACCGCAATAGTCATGGTCACCTTTGAGCCGTTGCGATACGGTTGCACGTCTAGCAGCACCATTCCTCCACTGTGGGCGTCGATTTCCACGTAGCGGCCGCTGGCGGGGTCGTCTTTGTACCGGGCATGCACCAATTCTCCATATTCTCGCGAATGGTCCACGATTATGTCCTTCACCGCAGCCGGTGTGACAGTAAATCCCAACGCTCTTCTGAAATTGGCAAGGATGGCGTCTTTCTGGTAGGGAGAATCAATGACATACCTGACCTTGACCGAAGGTGTCGCCAGAAACTCATTCAGTTCGCTCGGCGGGAACACCGGTGTCTCATACGGTATGCCAAGCGGGCTGTTTCGCTTTGTGCTCCAGCGCATGACCGGCGTGAGTTCGATGATCGTGCTGTCCTTTGCCTCTAGCCGGTTGACCTTGAGATTGTATGCATCGCAATTACCATGAAAGCCAGTCGCAAATTCGCTGCCAATGCAGGACTTTACTTTGAGGATATTCTCGGCCGGATCGGGTGAGACGCTCTTGATCCGAAAAATGCTCTTGTTGCTGGCGGCGAGAGGGTTGATCCCAGCAACACCGAGCTCTTTTTTGTAGATCGCCTTATCCTCGGCATAGACAAAATCAAGACCCTTCAACATTGGCGCACGATCGTTGATCGTTGCATCCTTTGGGAGGACATATCTGAATCGCTGCCCATTGTTGAACGGCGTCTGCGTAACTGTAGGGTTAGCTGCGCAGCTTGATAACAAAGCGATGACAGACAATGCAGCAACTACGTTTGTTATATGTAACTTTTTCATCATTGAACTCCCTATTGGCAGTATTGAGTTAGGGCCGTGACATTGCTTCATGTGTCGCACCATGGCGCTCTGAAGCTAGAGTTACAGGCATGGCTCGGAGCCAGAAAGGCCTGTTGAATCTTCGTGACCACCTGGCTTACGAGCAGTTCCGCGCTGCAATTCCATGGCACTTCAAAATCACATCTGGGCGTCGTCAGATGCGGGTCCACGGACCTCCTCATCAGAGATCCACCTCTGTTAAAGACGACCCCACAAATACTAAGGAAGTCTTAGTATTCAGGCAAGTCGAATACTAAGATTCTCTTAGCTCACTCTGGTGCGGAGATTCGGTGTGGGCGAGAGAATTAACCGGAAATCGCCGGTTGGCGGACGGTTGCGCGAGGCAAGGCTTAGGGCGGGGATCTCTCAGAAGGGGCTCGGTATTCTCGCCGGGATAGACGAGTTTTCAGCAAGTTCCCGGATCAATCAGTACGAACGCAACAAGCATGTGCCGGATTTCTCAATCTCCAAACGGCTTGCCCGTTCCTTGAAGGTTCCAGTCACGTACCTATACGCCGATGAGGATGAAATTGCTGAAATGATTCTTCTCTACGTCAAGGCTGAAAAACCTGCCAGAAAACAGGCTGCTCGAATCTTGATGAGGAAAATCCGGTAATGCACAGACTACGGTCTCAAGGGGTGGTGTGCATTACGCAGTAGTCAACAGACGGACCCCATCTGACCGTTGCGGTAGAGATCAGCAGGGCGCAAGCTCCTCCGTATCTACCACGTTGGGCCGTCAGCCAGCTTGCAGAAAGCCCAAATAAACAATCTTGGACGGAATGGGGTACTGGCCGCTTTCGACCCAAAGCGGTCATTTGACACCAGCGCATGGTACGACATGGCACCGTTGCGCTATTGTGTATCCACGTGTCGTGAGGCTCATACTTCTGAGTTCGCACAATTAACGGTCAAGAAAAGGGCGCCGTAGGGCTAACCCCGCAGCCTTACATGGCAGCTATCCTTGACAGACGCACTACACGGTGCGATTTCATGTCAATCATTTGGGCTTTCGTATGGTCAAGAAGCAAGGCAAACGATCCGTCGCGCCGGTGCCGCAGGAAAATCCCGAGTGGCTTCTGAGCGATCCCGAAGGTGCTGCGCCACTTCCACCGGTGCAATCAAAGGCAAGCACGCTGCCCTTCGAAGGTATGGATTGGAGGGACTTCGAGCGCCTGTGCCGCCGCCTCGCCGAGTGTGGCGGCAAAGTGGAGCAAGCGCTGGCGTACGGCACGGCTGGCCAAGCCCAATTCGGCATCGACGTCCTTGTGCGTTTGACTGACGGCACCTTCGAAGTCTGGCAAACCAAACGTCATAAAAAATTCAATCCCTCGGATGTCAGAGCAGCAATCGACTTATTCCTGAAACACAAATGGGCGGCTCAAGCCAAGAAATTCGTGTTGGCTGTTGCCTGTGAACTCGATGCCACCGCCGTCGTGGACGCGATCGAAACCGGCCGTGATCGGCTCCGCGAAAAATCCATCCGCTTTGAGCCGCTGGGTGGCTCGCAGTTGACTGAACGATTGCGAACGGAGCCAATTATTGTCGACGACTTTTTTGATCGGCCATGGGTGCATGCCGTCTGCCCCACCGAGGCGCTCGAGCGTCTCGCAAATCGCATGTCGCAATTCACACGCAAATCGCTTCGGAAGGCACTGCGCGACTGTTACAGTTCATGGGCAGCGACGGTCGATCCGGGGTTGCCAATAGCGGGACTTGACCGACTTGGGCGCGCTTTGCCGACGGTGCCTATTGCAAAAAAATACGTGAAGCCGGATGTCTTGCTTCGAGCGCCCGGCTTAGAACGGGTTGAAAAGACTCCCGAAATCGGCGCAGCGCGTGACTCAGCGGCCGAGCTGTTGCGTTCGAATCCGGTGACCGATGAAATGTCGGCGCAAAGGCGCGGTGAGCGCCCGAGTGCCCCGGTCATTCGCGAGCAGCGAATGACGGTCGATCGCTTCCTTGCAAACAACGACCGGGCGATCATCGCTGGTGACGCTGGTATCGGAAAGAGCACGCTTCTACGTATGTTAGCGTTGGACATTCTCTCGGACGCACCGCAATTCGATTGCGTCCGCGATCGGTACGCTGACTACATTCCGGTCTGGGTATCGTTCCCATTGTGGGCACGTATGGCGTCGGAGCGTGCGACTCCGCCGCCCCTTGAGGATGTCGTTGCCGAGTTCTTTCGGGCGCAAAGCGAGCCGGACCTTGCCGTGGAGATGCGTAAGGCGCTGGCTGGGCCACGAATTATCTTACTGGTCGATGGTTTGGACGAAGCGACTGATCCAACGGCGGCTCAAACTGTTGCTGCGCTGTTGTCGGCATTCGTCGAAACTCGTGGTCTCCCAGCACTCGTGACATCGCGCCCTCACGGGCTCCGCGCGGCAGGTGCGTTCGCGGGAACGTGGGTGCGGGCGGAACTCGCGTTACTTTCAGATATGCAACGCCACTCACTCGCCAAGGTGTGGTTCCGCGTTCTCGAGGAGTTGGAGAGCGAAAGAACCGCGGACGACGCTCGGCTTGAGAGCCAAGCGGTACATCGCGCCACAGCCTTCACAGCGGCCTTGCAGCGCAATCCGGGAATCGCCCGGCTGTCGCAAACGCCTCTCTTTTTGTTGGCACTGATGGGGCTACATCGCCACGGCCGTCAGTTACCGCGAAGTCGGTTCGCCGCCATAGAGAAGATCGTAGAGCAACTCGTCGAACATCAGCCACAGCGCCGTGCCACCGACGCGCTGCTGACGGTCTCGCCTCCGTCCAAAGCGCGTCTGCGCGATCGGCTGATGGCGGACTTCGCCTTTGGCCTGCAGTCCGCCGAGTTGACTGGTGCGGTGACCGATGCGGCGACGGAAGATGCCGCAGTGGCACGGGCCTCCGAGGTGATCATCGAGCGGCAGGGCACCGGCAACCGCGAGGACGCGGAGGCTCTCGCACGGTCCGTGTTCGAGTTCGCCGAAGAGCGGGACGGGCTGCTGATCAAGAAAGCTACGGGCAATATTGGCTTTCTTCATCTGTCGATTCAGGAGTTCTTGGCGGGGCGTCACCTCGCTCAACGTCCACTCGCGGAGAAAGTCGCGTTCATTCAGGCTCACGCAGGAGAGACACGGTGGCGGGAACCGATCCTTTATCTTCTCTATCTTGTTCCGAGTGAAGCGGAAGTCGGCGAGCTGATCCGCGCGATCGAGCAAGCGCCGGCCGCGGAGGTGCATGCGGCGAATGTTCGCGCTGCGCTGTTGACGGATGCTGTTTTTGCTGACTTGGCCCACGACATCAAGGTGGCCCGTGAGATTGCCGCGAAGCTTTTTTCGGAGGCCGAGCTAACCGCGTGGGGCGCGCGCCAGCGTCATCTTCTGTCCAGTGTGGCAGATGGCTTGTCGTCGGAAGCAGTGGCAGGGCTGTGCCGAGCGAAGATTGCCGAGTGGATTCCCAATCGTCACGGCTACAGTCGTGCGGCCGCCATACGTGCCATGGTGCGTTGGCCCGTCGCCGTGCAGCGTGATTGCTTTGGTATCTTGATGCGTTCACTGGTCGCCGACGAGGCGTCGACGCGCATCGCTGCCGCAGAAATGTTGCCGGCATTCTCGAATGAAGAGCACGATGCAAAAGAGGAGTTGAAGCAGTTCCTCGAGACTGCCCCAACCCCTGAAACAGTAGCTACGGCACTCTATGCGCTGGGACACAGTTGGGCTAAGGATGCGGACGTGGGGGCACTCGCCGCGGCGGCACGGAGCACGTCCGAACCGGCAATTGCTCTGGAAGCTATACGCATACGTGCCAAGCGGGGGGAGACTGACGACGTAGACTTCGAGCGTTTCTTCGCGATAACCTATAGCCAGCATTCGTTCTCGGACGAAATGAAGAATCGCGATCTGATCGAGCATTTCGCCGAAGAAAGGCGAGAGTCCTTCATTGCTCGGTTGCACGAAGCTATCGACAAGAAGTATGACCGCAATCCGCATGACTTGAGGCCACTTATTGGATCGCTGGTGATCTGCGATCCCGACGATGCGCGTATTGCCGCAGGAATGCTCGATCTACTGAGAGAAGACTGGAACATCCAATATATTTTCGCGCGGGGAAGTTTTCCGGCTGACAAAGTGCGTTGGACACCCGAGCACATAAGCGAGATTGAACACTTCGCAAGCAAACCGGCTTCCCGCTTTCACGACTACGAGCTTTATTGGATATCCAGGGTCGTTCGCTCCGACGTGATTAAGTCCCAGCTCATTCGCAACCTGGCGGACGCCGATTCCTTTCGCTTCTGGTCGGCTGACGCACTGGTGGAAGTTTGGGGCGGAGACGATCAGGAAGTACGCGCGGCTCTCCTGCCATTTCTCAATGCCGAGCCAGAAGAAGTCGCTTCGGTGGCCGATGCTCTCTCCGTCGTCGTCGTGGATAAGGTAGCCTGCCGCTTGGCGCTCCTGCGGGCGCTTCGCGGTCGGCCGAAACGGGTCGATCTCCTTTTTAGCGCTCTCCGGCGTCTGGGTGTCTCCAGCGATGATCAGGAAGCGTTCGACGCTGCGCGGGATGCTTGGAATGGGCTCAAAGCACCTCTCTACCAAGACCAGTGGCGCACCAACATGATCCTTACGTTCCCACGACGTCTAGAGGTCAGGGAGCTGGCAGTGGAAGAGATGATGCGCCGGGACGGCGCGGTCGGCGCCATCGCGGAAAGCTATGCGGACGATACGGAGATTACTTCGCGCCTGCTTCGCGTGCTTGGGCCGCAGCCCGAGGGCGCGCGCGACCATCTAGTTTCTGCGTTGCATCTGGTGGCACAGGCCAATGACGATGCCTTGGCCGCGCTTGAGGCAACGCGTGAGGATACCGAGGGATCGATCTCTTTCGAAGCGACAATCGGTTGGGTCGAAGCGCTCCTGGCGCGCGGCGCCTTCGAAACTCAACACGTCGAGGCGCTTGTTGGGGAGCTGGACGCAGTGGGGCCTCACTTTGATGCCCGCCGCGTTACCGCCGTGGCAGGTCTGGCGATTGCTGGGCACCTAGACCGTTTCGCAATAGCGACCGAGCATCAGGGCAAGCCGCTGACAGTGTCAACAATGAGAGCGTCTTTTCGTGAGGACGACCGTTATTTTCGCCGCTTTCTTTCTCGGTGGGATGATCTGATCCTCGCCTTGGGTAGCGAGATCCAGGTCTTCGAGCGGCTGGATATCACACCCGAGAGTGCGCTACCTCTTATTGATCCGAGCCATCCCAACGCGCAGCGGGTCCTCGATTTGTTAATGCAAATGGCGACTTCGAACATGCACTTGTCGAAGCATGTTCCGATGACTGCCATGGCACGGTTTGCGCCTAACGGCGAGCAGATGCGCAATCTGATTGTTCCGGCACTAACCACATCCAACAATAGACAGTACTGGGAAGGGTTGATAGCCGGCGAGATTTTCGCAGAGCATTTCGGTGAGGATGCCGAGCTGCGCCACCAAGTTGAGGAACATTTTGTGCGTGACCCGCAAGGTGCCGGGGCAGCTGCGTTGGCGGAGCTGCTAATGCGCCGACCCGATCCCGCACTAGAAAGCTTGTTGTGGGAGAAGACGAGAGGCACCAAACACGATATTGCTACGCATTTCAAGTTGGTCGCGGCCATGTCCGCGCCGAAGATCGTTGTTGAAGAGCTTGAAGAAATCTTGACCGCTGATCTGAGCGAAATACACGATCGGCATTTTCCGCGTTGGGTGCCGGCGATTGTCCGCCGAATCGAAAAGGATTCGGCCGTCCAAGACTTGCTGCATGCCGCAATAACGCCCACGGCCCCTGCTTCGGTGAAAGCTTCATTTACCTCGTTACTTAGTCGGGCGTCCGGTGTTGACGAGAGGTTACGCGCTATTGCCGTCAGGGAATTGGATCGTATGAAATCGAGAGGCATGCCGGAAGTAGGGTTCGACCTGTCGTCGCAAACCTATCGTTTGGTGCGACAGGTGCTGATTGAAGTGATCGGATGAAAGTCGCCTCCGCGAGTGACCGCCTCTGGCCGGATGTGGACTAGTCCAGAATCTACCCAAAGCGGACGCTCACACATCACAAAAAATTGTGGCACATCCTCTGTTGCTTCCAGAAAAATAGGAAAGACAAAAGCTAGGACTTTTCCAAAAAATGATCAGCTCTATCCTCGCTGGAGTTATGCCGGGCGCCTCGAAAGACAACAGATGCAATAGATAATATTGGTCAGCCGGAAAGAACAGCAGACATGCCGAGTATATACACGACGTCCGATTTTCTGCGCGCATTTAGCAACGTCCATGAAACGTTTGATATCCGCGTTGCCGCCATTCGAGATAACGAGCAGTGGCTGTTAGTCGCTCTATCTGCACATTTACGGATTGTGTCATCAGAGACGGCGAAGCAGGATTTTCAAGATACGATTAAGCGGTTCGGCAAGGTTGATTCTTCAGCCTTTCGCATTGTTCAACAGTGTCTTCCTGTCGACGAAGCTAAGCAGTTTTTTGACAAGATAAGTATTGGCGAGTTGGTATTGGAGGACCTTCGTTTCCGGCTCTCCGAGCCACACGATGTTCTGTCGTTCGCTGGGAATGTACACGTTGACTATCAAAATGTGGAACGCTGGCCTCGCATTGAGCTGCAACGACAGATCACCAAAGATCCCAATGTGAGACAGTTACTTCATAACAACGCCGAAATATTGCGGGATACAGAATTGGCGGGTTACGAATTCCCACACATCGCCGTGAAGACCCTCTTGGACATCGACTTCAGTACGTCCAACGAGCCGGGCATGATCTGGATCGCGTGCGATATTCCAGTGCGTCTGTTGCCACCCGAAGTGGCTCGTGATGGGGATGAACTTGATCTCAAATTGCGTGCGGAGTCTCATCCTGCCATCGATAATGTTGCTTGCACGATTCGACGGAAAGGTGGTAATGGTTCCAGTATCTTGCAGCAGTCGGTTGTCGAGCTTGCCCGATCCAATGAAGAGAAGAATCCGGTGCCTTGGTCGGGTGATATTAAGCTGCCGATCGAGCGCAAAGATGATGTAACATTGGAGGCGTTATCTCGCGACGTAGGACGGCTGTATTCAATTCGGACATGGCCTTTTGCGTTGTTACCACCTGAACAGGCCAACCCACTGCTAGCCGCGCTGGAACTCTTCTGTCCTTTAGATCAAATTCGCCTGCTTCTTGAGCAGCCGCAAAACGCGAAGACGGAGATAAAAAACATATCGAATGCGGGGAGGCTGTTTGAGGTTTCAGTTCAATGGCTACTGTCGACACTTAACTATCGCGCTGTTTGGTTGCACGGATACGAAAGAATCAAGGACGCCAATGTAGAACTCGGGGCAATTGATTGTTTGGCATATAGCGAGGAGGAGAACATCCTCTTGTTGGTCAATTGTTCCCTTGCCGCGCCGGACCCTAGCGAGCTCCATCGCCACGAGAATTTGGCGACACGAATATCAAAACAATTATTTCCTGACTCAAGAGTCAAGGTCTGTTCCTCACTATTTACTACGTCCCACAGGCCCGAAACAGAGCAAAAGAAAGCTTACGGGTCCGCTGTTAGAGTCTTTTTCAAAGAAGACATAGATCAGTTGCTACAGGCGGCTCGTGCCGGAGACAGATTCGAGTACTTGAGATTCCTCAACCCGTTCAGCTACTGATTCCGCGCTCGTCGTAGCTGTAGATAGGATAAAAGGCGAAGGAAGGATTAGACTTTCGTTAGGGGCGTACCCATTTGCTTAAGAGGTGGGTTTGAGCCCTCTGTCTTAGATAGTGTTCGAGTGAACAAAATGCGGCCACCCGCTGCCCCGCTGAAACCGAGCCGAAGGAAGTCGCCTAAGCGCTCCAAAACGCAGGCCGGATCCCTGCGTCGGGCCGGCGGTAGTGCGACGGCCAGCGGAATGAACTTTCAGGCTGCGGTCACAGCAATCGCCACAATCTACCTCGCGAGAGGGCGCCCGCTCGGATGGCTGGAGGGGCACGTTGATGACGTGCCGATATCCCTTCTAGCGGAGACTGGGGGCTCTGGTGATGATGTCCAGCTTCGTTACCGCGACGGTTTGGTCGCGGAAATTCAGATCAAGCGTGGCCTTCAGGCAGGAGAGCGGCTATGGAGCACTTTACTCAAACTCTCCGGCGCGATTCATTCCGGGGCCATCAGCTATGGCGTTCTGATCGTTTCTCCGGACAGCAGCCGCACGATCACTCAAGCCCTGGCGCGGGATATCAAGCGGCTAGCGGATGGGCGGACCGACAGACTGAGCAAGGTGGCGGAGACGTTCCAATCGAAACTGGTTGCGGTCGGCCTTCCCGTCCAGATGGTGTGTGAACGTCTGCGCATCGTCACGATCCACGCTCTCAACATGGACGAGGCCTCGATCCTGACGGCGCGTGCAGAACTAGAGCACTTGTGCAGAGATAAGATGCAGATCAGCCAAGCCTGGGACAGGCTATACCGAGACGCTGGCGAGTTGATCGAGCTCCAAGGGCGGAGAAGCGCATCCTCGGTGATCCGAATCCTGCGCAGCGCCGGCGTCGAGATCGCAGCGGACACACAGGACACCCCCGGAACTGTTCTAGCGACTCTCACTGACTGGGTGTTTTCCGCTAACGCATCCTTCTCGATCTTTGGTGTCACCCAGCCTCTATCGATCGACAAATCGTGGATCCCGATCAAGGCTGTGATCCGCGCGACCACAGGCCCTGAGGATGGTGGTTTGGCGGAGGCGCTTGAGCGTTATCACGCCTGGGATAAGCGCCAGCCGTCCCGGGACCGCAGAATTGTCGATTCTGAAACGCTCGGGCGGTTCATCCGACACGCTGTCGTGGTGGCTGGCCCTGGAATGGGCAAGAGCACGCTTCTGACCAAGCTAGCGCGGTGCTACGCCGAGGACGGATATCCCGTGCTTCGGGTGAACCTTTCAACCCTTGCCGCTCGGATGAAGATTCAAGGCAGCAGCTTCTCGGAGGGTCTCTATGTCCTGGGTCTTGATGGCTCCGGCCTTACAGCCGTTGCGGCTGAGAGCGCTGGTTTCGATGATTGGGTGCTTCTTTGCGACGGGCTCGATGAATGCGGTGCCGATCAGGAGATGGTTGCGCAAGGTCTTCTGAGATTCGTCACAGGTCACCCAAATTGCAGGGTGATCATTACGACGCGCCCGATTGGGTATAGTTCGGCAGTGCTCGGTGCATGGCGTCACTATGAGCTGGCACCGCTAGATCTCAGTGCGGTCAAAAATCATCTCGCCGGTTTGGTGCGGAGTATCGTTCCGGATGACCATCCCGCTCATCGCGGCGCGTTAAGTCTGGCAACCGCCCAGCTGGACAAGAGTCGCGCAAGCGATCTGGTAGTACGCAGCCCGCTTCTTCTCGGCATGGCGGCGTCGCTCATCGTGCGCGGAAGCGCTCTTGGACGTACCAAAGCGCAACTCTACGACAAGATCTTCGAATTGATCGACGAGGTACCCAAAGCACGGGCCGCTCCTGCACCGGTGTCGAGCTCAGTGCTGTGGCGCTACCTCAACATTCTGGGGTGGGACCTCATCGTGCATCCGCTGAGCCAGCTCACGGTCATAATCGATCGATGTGCCGATCAACTAGCGTTGGACATGGGGTACACGACGCTGCAAGCGCGCGAAACCGCCGAAGGTTGCCTAAAGTACTGGCAGGACGTTGGAATGCTGGAGCGAGTACAACACGCCGGAGAGGAAACAATTACCTTCATCCACAAGACCTTCGGTGAATTCGCGGCCGCGCGATATCTGCGGTCGATGTCGTCCGATGAGCAGCGAGTTGCAGTTGCTGAGAAGTTTGATCAGGACGAGTGGTCCGAAGTTTTAAGCTTCGCGGCTTCTCTGGGCCTAGCGACGCTTATCAGCGCTGAGATGCTAGAACGCCAAAAGCCTGCAACATTAAGACTGCGAATGACTGAGCGAGTCCTTGCTCTGGTGAGCGAGGCTGACGTGCCGCCCGAACTCACAATCCGTAAGCAAGCCATCGCCCGCGCCTTCGAGTACGTGCGCTCTGAACGGCGAATGTGGGCCTATACGGTCGGAAAGGAACTTGTCGCTGTCGGCGAGCGATTCCCAGCTGAGATCGGCGGCCTCGCCGCTTCTCTTCTTGACAACGACCAGCCGTGGACCCGTCTCACCGCGTGGACGTGTGTCGTGACAGCAGGGCCGAACTACTACGATCTCGAACGCATGAAAGAGACGTTCAAGTCTCTCCCGCACCTAGCCAAGCCAGAAATGCGTGGGTCGCTCGTCGGTGCCTTGAAGGTGGAGGGTGCCGATCGTGAGCTTATTCAGCAATTCGCTCTCGGCGCCGCACGCGAGATCCTAGAGC
>Ga0224495_10002736_pt1 | contig 11299 bp, 11 predicted proteins | sample SF_Jul11_sed_USG_FD_168128 | JGI IMG/M metagenome (GOLD analysis project Ga0224495, IMG submission 168128) | Sediment microbial communities from San Francisco Bay, California, United States - SF_Jul11_sed_USGS_4_1 | ecosystem: Environmental > Aquatic > Marine > Sediment | place: USA: California...
ACTTCTCAGTGCTGATATTAAAGCTGCCTAAAATCTAATAGCTGCAGACCGGACAGTTTATGTGCTCCATAACCGGACAAATCTATTTGTTGACAACAGGAAATACGCCCCGTGCCTAAGGACCGGCCCTCAATGCTTTGGTCCAGCTGTGTTTACCAGTCTGTGTTTCTTATGGTATCCTTCTCTATATCAAAAAACTGCTTGTAGGTATATTATTCATCTATGGCTCTTACTGGAGATTTAGAACATCTACATATAGTTGATATAATTCAGCTGATAAATACCACTCGAAAATCCGGGACTTTTTCTGTCAAGGGACGCAGGGGCGAAAGCTGTTTCATTTTTAGCAACGGTTACCTGGTCGGAGCAAGCCACCTCAACAACAGGATTCGCATCGGCAATGTACTGCTAAAAATGAACGCCATAGACTTTGAAGATCTCGAACAGGCACTGGAAGTGCAGAAAAGTGCCGGCCGGAACCGCAAACCCTTGCTTATCACACTCATCGAACTTGGCAAACTGACGCGTGAGGATGCGGAAAGGGGACTGAGGAAGCTGATCGAGATGACACTCGTTGAATTGATAGGCTGGACAGAGGGGTCCTTCACCCTTGATACGGACGTTATCACTGTGTCTCCTGAATGCAGTTATCCACTCAGCAGGATGGAACAGGAAGTGAGCATTGATGCGCAGATGATATTGATGGATGCCCTTCGTGTTTTTGACGAGCGTGAACGCGACCGCCAGGCAGGGAAAACCGTACTGTCAGACGAAGAAGTATACGCGGATGTGATTTCTCAGGAAGAGTTTGAGGAAACGGTCAGGGAAACTCCTGTCCTTACCGCCGACGATTTGGGCCTGAATGAACTCGACCAACTCGAAAGAAAAATGCCCCTGGATTTTCCTTCTGTCGAAATTTTTGACCCTGCGGCAATTCACCGCCAGAAGATAAAAGACATTTTGACCGGTTTTTCGTCCGGGGAGCAGGATGCCTTCGTCTCTTTTCTCGAAAAATCCGCAAAAAGCAGAGGCTCCTGTGATGCTTCGCAACGGAAGGGGGCACAGGCAATGGGCCTCATCCTGTTCAGCGAAGATGAACTCCTCAAGCATTCGGTCATGACCATCTGCAAGGATGAGGGCGTTCTTGTGTTTTCTCCCGAAGGGGAGGAGGAGCTGGGCCGCATCATCGCCCAGTGCCTCGCCATAAAGGTCTTGCCCGTACTGGTTTTTGATTGTCCCGAAGCTCCCGCAGCGCTGCTTTCCCGGGAAAAAATTGTCAGTCTGAGGCGGCAGGTGCGGGAGCGATATCCGCAGGTACCCCTCATTCAGGTGACCTCTTTGCCTGATGACCACTTCACGCTGCAGTCTTTTCGTGACGGCATGAGGGCGGTATTTCCCAAACCTTCGAAAGAGGCCCGGAAGGAAACGTTCATTTCTGACATGATACAATTTCTGGAAATTTTCGCATCTTATATTACAGACATTTTTGATGAGCAGAAAGAACTGTTCGCGTCTGATAACATGCTGAGCAGACTCAAGGAGCGGGTCTCGGCTCTTCGTGACCTTGGCGAGCCTGCTGACGTGTCACTTGCGCTTCTTCAGTCTGTCTCAGAACTGTGTGACCGGTCTATCACCTTTATTGTGCGCCCTGAAGAACTCACCGGGGAGAAGGCCATAGGCGTGTACGACGAAAAAAACGCGGGGCCGACGTCCGTGACAAGGCTGAAGGTCTCTCTGTCAAAACCTTCGGTTTTCCGCGACGTGATAGAAAAAGGACAGTTTTTCTATGGAGAGAGCGACGATGAAGTCGCAAACAAGCTCTTTGAGGCGATCGGCGCGCCCCTGAGCCCGGCGATAATCCTTCTGCCCGTGAAGAGTTATGGGAAGACTTTGCTGTTGATCTATGGAGATTTCGGTGGAAAAGAGGCGCCACCCCTGCAGTGTGACGCACTGGAAATTCTGGCGCATGAGGCCGGACTGGTGCTGGAAAATCTGCTGTATCGCAAGCAGCCCGCTAAGGCGCAAAAAAAGTGAAGGCATGAAAGCATATATCCGCATATATAACGTGAAAGAGGATAAATAAAATGGACATGGCCACTTTTACACAAATTCTCGAAATCGCCTTTGAAAAGAGGGTCTCCGATATCCACTTCGAGGTGGATAATCCTCCTATGTTCAGGGCCCGCGGACACCTGATCCGCTCAAAACTGAACAACCTGACCGCGAAAGATACCGAATTTATCGCGTCTGCAGTCATGGAGCAGCATGGCCGGAAGCTTCCGGAACAGTTAAAGGAATTTGACACTTCCTACACTCTGGCAAACGTTGGTCGCTTCAGAGTCAGCGTCTTCCGTCAGCGGGGCAACATAGGGCTCGTGATGAGGGTCATCCCTCATCATATCGGAACGTTCGAGGAACTGAACCTTCCTCCTGTGCTGGGAAGCATTTCAAAGGCGCCGCACGGGCTGATCCTTGTCTGCGGGCCCACCGGCAACGGCAAGTCCACGACCCTCGCCTCAATGATCCGTTTCATCAACGACAATTTCAACTACAGTGTCATTACGATCGAAGATCCGATCGAGTATATTTTCCCTTCCAATAAGAGCTGTATCATCCAGAGGGAGGTGGGCATCGATACGGAAACCTTTGCCGGTGCCCTGAAAGCGGCCATGCGCATGGACCCTGATGTCATCATGGTGGGAGAGATGCGCGATCTCGACACCATTGATGCGTGCATCAAGGCTGCCGAGACCGGGCATCTGGTTTTCTCGACCCTCCATACTCATAGTGCGGCCTCCACGATCAACCGCATTGTCGGATACTTTCCTCCCCAGGCCCAGGAGAACGTCCGCCACAGACTGGCGGAGATCCTCGTGGCTACCGTTGTCCTGCGGCTCGTAAGGGAAAAGAGCGGTGAATCTATCCTGCCGGCCATGGAGATCATGTACGCGACCTCCACCATTAAGGCCTGCATCCGGGATGGCCACCTCGATGAACTGGAGCAGCATATCGAAAAAGGGCGCGATGAATATCACATGCAGACGCTCGACCAGCACCTGATTCAACTCTGCAGGAAGGAAATCATAACGCTGGACGAGGCGAAGAGGGCTTCCCGTTCAACAGACCTCGAGCGGAAGCTGTTGTATTCTTAGCCGGAAGTAACGAGCAATGAGCAACTCGTAACGCGCTTTTTTTGCTCATGACTCAGCACTCATTGCTCATTGCTCCCTCTGCGCTTATACGTTTTCTCCGTTTTTATTGCTGTTTTTGACAGTCTTCTTCTGCATGATCAGTGAAAGAAGAATTCCCACTTCATACAAAATTATTATGGGTACCGCCATTAACGCCTGGTTAAAGGCATCCGGCGTCGGCGTAAGCACCGCCCCGACAACAAAAGCAGCGAGCACCGCGTATTTTCTGTTTTTCGACAATTTTCTCGGGGTGATGATCCCGAACCTTGTGAGAAAAATCATTAACAGAGGCAGTTCGAAAATAGCGCCGAATGCGAGAATGAACTTAAGGCAGAAATCGACATAGCTTCCCACAGATATCATGGGAACCATATTCTTCGTTTGATAACCGAGCAAAAAAGTCATCGCGAACGGAAGGATTATCAGAAAACAGAATGCGGCACCTGCCGTAAACAGCGCGGTTGCAGAAAAAACAAAGGGCAGAACATATTTCTTTTCTCTTGACAGAAGCCCCGGTGAAACAAACCTCCACAGCTGATGAAAGATGATGGGCAAAGAGAGAACAAAGGATGCGATAAAAGATACCTTGAGGTGCATCCAGAACGCCTCCCCCGGAGCAAGAAAAACAAGGGATATCGGGGCCTTTTCTTTTGCGTGGATGTAAGGCTTTGTAAAATCCAGTTTGAGTTCTGATTTAAGAGGAATGGTCAGAAGACTGAAAATGTTTTCCGAATAATTGAAGGTGAAGGCAAACACCAGAAAAACGGCGACAAAGGATACCATAAGCATTTTGCGTAATTCCGTAAGATGTTCCGGTAAAGACATTTTTGACTCTTTCACCTAAGCCTTCCCTTCCTTTGCTTCCGGCACGATGTCCTTTTCGTCTGCCTTTCCTTCCTCAGCATCAGATTTCATGCTGTTTTCAGGCACCGAAAGCTGCTCTTTATATTCCGCTTCCATACTGGTTTTTGCTATCTGAACGCCTTTCTTTATCTCATTGACCCACTTGCCGAGTTTCCGGCTGAATTCCGGGAGTTTTTCCGGGCCGATGACCAAAAGGGCAACGACAAAAATTATTATTAATTCCTGTAATCCGATATCAAACATAAAAAGACCCCCAACAGTGAACAATAGTATTTGCTTTACGCTGGAAAGTGCAATTGGCCCGTCAGGGGACAATCAAATGCGCGGCAAAACTTTAACGGCAGCCTCCCCGCAAAACAAATGACGGCTAAGGAAGCTTTGCATTATTTGCAGACGGACCGCTTGCTGCAACGGCCAAATTCCGCATCATCAAAGACGTTTACGTTGCATGCGACGGCAAGCACTGACCGATAAGTGCATTTTCCGGTTTAGCTTCAGCGAAAAAAATTACTTTATAATATGCATGTGATACTGTAAAAGTTGCTGAAAATTTATGTGCGGCCTATGTGCGCTCACCTTTTTCTTCTGCTGTGTGATCTTTGTCTTCAGCGCTTCTTTTTTTGGGACTAACGTCAATCTCATCAGGTTCGGTGGTAGCTTTCTTGAAATTCTTTACGGCCTTTCCCATTCCGCTAGCAAGCTCAGGCAACCTCTTGGCTCCAAACAAAATCATGACTATCACTAAAACAATTATCAGTTCCTGCAATCCAAGACCAAACATGCTGTTTCTCCTTATTCATTAAATTGAATGTTTTCAGTATTTTTGTAATGCTGTCAATTGTAAACTCTTACATTTCCGGAACATCCTTTATTGTGACTGCTGATCTTCCGGCCCACTGCTTTCTTCAACTGAACACCGGGATCCGGTATCATTGAGCATAACAGATGCAGCCCATTTTTGTGTGAAAAAAGGCGGGGGTTGACCCCCCGCCTTTCTTCTTTTAAAATGAAATCGGTTCAGCAGGCCCGAGAGCCCGGTCCCCTTTATTTCTCCAGCGTGCCGTAGGTCGTATTCGGTGAAGGAGTCATTTGCCCGTGGCAGTCAGTACAGTTGTTCTGAGAGGTGATGCCATTTGCCAAAACATTATATAATGGCTTGTGCTTCGGCGTATATTTACCGTCTGCCCATGCATTCAGCATATGCACTGCCTCCATCGCAATGTTTGCAGAAAGACGCGCGCACCGTTCCGCCCTTTCATTGCTGAGGAAAGCGACGTTTTCCGCCTTCATCCACTTGCCAACGGAGATGTGGCAGACAGGAGTTCCTGACATGGTCATGTGTTTCATGGCAGTTTTTGATCCTGAAGGTGTAAAGTTTGGCAGCTCGTTATAGGAATAGTAAAAGGCAAGGTCATTCACCATCGCCTCGGCGGTATCGGTGTTCTTTGTCACGAGGCCGATAACGACACCCGCACCGGGCATTGTACCGCAGAGGGTACCCCATCCGGCCAGTCCGCCATGTCCCCACCTGTAGGCGTCAATGGGAAAATCCTTCCAGGCTCCGCCGGCATGTTTCTTTAATGACTCTACAAGACCTGCAATGACCGAGGAGGTGCACCACTTGGTAAAGTAGTTCTCATAGGTGGTCTGGCCCACTTCCTTGGGGTCGAGTTTTACATACTTATACTCTGATGTAAATTCGTAGGCTTCAGCGGTCTTTGCTGCATTGACCGCGCCAAGAGACAGGATTGCGGCGCCCGCTGCCACCTTTCCGCCATTGATGATCAGATCTCTCCTGGAAAGTTTTTTCTCTTCTTTCTCCATTTCGTTAAATTCCATCTGATGCTACCTCCTGTTTTCATTTTGTGTTTTTTTGTGTTAGTAAAACAAACTTCCGTCAGTGCTTAATAAATAAACAGTTCACCTCCTTTCCTGGTCGAATATCTATGTGATGTCTGTGAAAAAGTATTTAAAAAAAGTGACTCCACTTCGGGTAAATTTTCTGGTTGAAAAGTGCCTGGATTTCCGAAGTGGAGTCGAGCTTTACGGGGAGAAAAGTCTTTAAAAAAGACTTCTCTCATACAGGCTGTTCACCTGTATTTCAGAAAAACGCTGACTCGAAGACCTCGGAACTGCAGGTTAGGATCTGGGAGGGTGCTTCAACTGAAAGGCAATTAAGGACGGCTTGTTTTGAGGATGAATGATTTGGATATATCCTGAGAACGCCGAAGAAAACAGATTGTAGATAGCTTCTTTGATTGCCGGCGCCTTGGCTTTGACGGGTGTTGAGCTTCCGGATGTTTTGCATACGTCGAGAGTGATAATGTGAGCATGGTCATCAGGCCGGCGCTTATGGCGACAGGGTGAAATAGAAAAAGAGGCCAGTATCGATACGCTCAAGGCCATCAAAATCAGCATAGCGGTTACTTTCATTTCACTAAATTGGCATAAGCAATCCGGGCATGTCAACTTCAAATTGTAATTATAAGAAATGCTGTGACCATGGAAAAATGCAGTTGCGCGCCGCTACTGAGGAATTCAGGGATGCCTGTGGAGCCGCCGGGGGGCAGTTTTAGCCGTGGAATGAAAGCCTTCTTGAAGCATGCCTTATGAACAGACTCTGTTCAGGAGGGAAGATTTAAATAAACTCAGAAAGTTTTTTTTCCCGCCATTATGCACCGTGGTGACAGTATCTTCGGCACTGTTTTTTTTCAGATACGCGTCATACTCCAGTATTGCCTCGGAAAATGGAATGCCTAGGTATTTCGCATATTCTTTGATATATCCCCTCGTGTAGACATCGCCGGGAATCTCCGAAAAGTCACCCTCTTCAATCGCTCTTATATAGCGCGTAGTAATGCAGGTTGCTCTTGAAATATCGCCTATTTCAAGGCCGGATGAGATTCTGATTTCTTTCAGTCTCTTTTCCACAGGGTATAAACTTAACAAAAATATCCAAGAAAATAAACTTGAAGTTTCAATATGAGGTTGCCTGTAATTTCAGTTTGACGGCAATCGCGGAATCGCGGCACGTTTTAAAAAAGAAATTGCAGGTGCGAATTGCGGTATTTCCGGAGTTGCACGCTTCCTGCTCCGGTTCGGCTGCGCGCTTTTCTGCACTGCCTGCGTGGGCGGTTCCCCATGAATTCACATCTATCCTCCGCGATGATTTACAATAGGTATATGCGAATCGGTTCACGAATTGTTCGCCCCGACGAAGTGGGACTCTGGCCTGCTGAGATTCTGCAGATATCTGTTTACCGCGGCATGAAGGACAGCCTCGTTTTCATGCGGCAGTGTGCCGTGCGGTGCCGGGAGGCCCGTCTTCCGTACGTGATTCATCCCATCAACTTCTCCCTCTTCGATGAAGAGGCTTTTCGTGACCTCCGGGAAATGGCTGAATGGTCGGACCTTGGCATGATTCTCCACGACGAAAGAACGGCAGAGGGAAGGGTGAAAGGGGGAGCTGAACGTCTATTCAGGGAAGCGCTGGCGGAACTCGCCTCGAAAAACGCGGTCTCTTTCGAGAATGCGACCGATACGGGAGACGTCCTCTGGTTCTGGGCGGAATACGCCGATTCCATCACAATCGATCTCGGCCACGTCGAGGCCTGGGGGCTTGATTCCGTCGCATTTGTGCAGGGCCTTGATGAAGCGGCGGTCAGGAAAGTCGAGTATGTCCACATGCACCGGAACAACGGCTGGCGCTCAGGGCTCACGGACCACTGGCCGCTGACGCGGGACTGCCGGGAGGTCATGGCTCTCAGGGAACTCCTCCGGAGAAAGCGCAACGTTGGGGTGCTGCTCGAAATAAACGAGACCGACCGCATACCCGAAAGTCTTGAAATCCTGAGGGAGCTGAGAGACGGGTGCTGATTTTTTTACGCGGCCGGGAAACCAGGGATGCCTGCTAAAAAAAGCCATTGACCTTTACCTTCCTTTTTCACTTTCAGTGTTTCACCGTAAGCTTGCCTTGCCTTCGATCAGGACCGTTTCAGGGAGATTTTTTAAGGTGATATCCCTGAACCCGGTCTCTTTCAGCCACCGCTTCATTTCACGGGCGGTGTAGCAGCGCCCTTTTTCCGTTCCCGCAAGCATATTCACCGAGAAGAGAGCGCTGTGGGGCGGCGCGGTCCGTGTTTCGTCGATAGGAAACTCCTGTATGGCTACCTTTCCGGCAGGATTCAGCGCCTGTCTGCATTTGCTGAGGAGGGAGACGTTTTCTTCTTCGGAAAAGGCATGAAATATCTGGCTGATCAGGATGAGGTCATATCCGGAACCGATGCTGTCGAAGTGGAAGTCACCCGCTACGAACCTGAGCCCCTTTACCCCCTCCCGGCGCGCGACTTTTCTGGCGATCGCTATCGTCTCGGGCAGATCGAAGATTGTTGCCTGAACGCCTTTCTTGGCCATCGCCATCGCGTTTGTGCCGGGTCCGCCGCCGAGATCGAGCATCGTCCCGACGCCTTCAAGCCCGATCGCCACAAGGAGGCTCTCTGTGCGGAGCACTGTCAGATTATGCATGCCCATGATGAACGCCTCGTGGTGATGTCCGGCATGCCGGCGGCCGCGGAGGGCGGGGATTCCGGTCCTCACTATCTCATCGAGGGCTGAAAAGTTCTCCCACATCGAGGAAGCGTGGCGTATGATATCTCCCTGGTACAGCCGCGCGCCTTTTACCAGATAGCGGTTGCTCACCGGGGCATTCCGGTATTTTGCGTCCCTGCCTTTTTTCACAAGGCCCAGGCCAGCGAGCGCGTCGAGCAGTATCTCCGTGGCACGAAGATCTCCCTTCAGCATCCCTGCGAGCGCCTCCGCGGAGGCCGCCTTTTTCAGACGGTCGAAGACCCCGAGGTTGTTCGCCGTCAGCACCACCCTCGCTCCGGTAAATCCGAGATACAGCCTTCTCAGTCCTGCCAGTTCGTTGGTCACCATAATCGTCCCCCTGTGGTTTAAGTGGCTTTTATTATATACGATGCGGTGCGGGGTGTAAAAAAAGGGCGGAATACGATCTGTCTCCGGGTCAAATCCGCATGGACACATGACTGTCAGAAAACATGCAGCAGTAATTCCGGACCGCGGACAATTTTTCCCCGCCGATCATTGCGTGCTGCCTTTTCTGCGTATCCGGTATATCACGCCGGCCTTGTCGTCAGAAACAAAGATCGTTCCGTCCGTCCGGACCATAATGTCCGCGGGTCTTCCGAGCGCGCCGTCCTTTGCGAGCCAGCCGCTGACGAAATCCTCTGCGCCCAGATACCGTCCCTCATCGTCCAGTCTGTAATGTACAATTTTGTATCCTGTCGGGATGCTCCGGTTCCACGAGCCGTGATAGGCGACGAGGAGGTCTCCGCTGAATTCGGCAGGCCATCCTTCTTCGGGAAAGAACGAAAGACCGAGAGGCGCGGAGTGGGCCGGGATATCAATATGCGATGGAAACGTCTCAGGCTTGCCGCAGTTCCGGGTGCTGACCGGATCAAAATTCCGGTCATGGACATTCTTTCCGTAACAGAACGGCCAGCCGTAATCCCTGCCTTCCTGTATGATGTTGATCTCATCGGGAGGAAGATCGTCTCCGAGCAGGTCGCGGCCCATCTCTGTGGCCCAGATTTTCTTTGTCTTCGGGTGAATGGTCATAAAGACGGCGTTCCTGAGGCCGGAGGCAAAGGTTGTGAGTTCGCCTCCCGAGGCGGGGACAACCAGGATCTTAGCCCTCCGCCAGTCGTCCTCGATGCAGACATTACAGGAAGATCCGACAGAGATAAGGAGCCTGTCGTCATCCTGTTTGGGCAAAAACAGAAGCGTCCGTGTTACATGCCCGCCGCCACCCGGCAGATCGGCGATCTTTTTCTGTTTCACCGCCTTTACCTTTTTCCGGTCATAGGAATATACGTTTACTTTATCTTCTTCGGCGATGTACAGTCTGCAGTCGGGCGCGCAGCGGAATGCCATGCCGTGGGGCCGCTTCAGCCCATCGATCACCGTGACTGAACGGTCGGCCACCCCGTCATCGTTTTCATCGGGCAGGGCCACTACTTTGCCAAGGGAGGGTATGCTCACCAGCAGGGTGCCGGCCGGATCAAGCACCATTACCCGGGGGGTCCCAAGTCCCTTTGCGAAGAGGGAGAGCGTGAATCCCGGCGCCAGTTTCAGCGGCATGTCTCCGGCGCTTTCATCGGCCCGGGCGTTCTCGATAAGCGGCACAATGTCACGGGAGGGAGACGTAAGCGCGGGGCGTATTCCGCGCAGGTTCTGCCAGGAAAAGACCAGGAGCCAGATCAGGACTGCGGTGCTGCACATGAGCATGAGAGTGAGAATGCCCTTTTTCATATATAAATTCTATCACAGCGGAACTCAGCGGGATATTGCGCGAGGATCATCTGCGTGTCCGCACTTCCCGGCTTTTTTTATCCGCCTGCTTTTGCTCATAAAACTTTTGTGTTTCTCCAAAGAATTTCAGGCACGCCGCTTTATAAATACTTTTGAAAACTTAAAGCATCGTCGGTATAATATCCGGAAAAATGATGGATGTTTATATTTCGGACAGAGGAAAAATTTTGATGATGCAAAAAAGAGACGATTCACAGATTAAAAGAGATTTCAGGTTGCGCCAGAGCCGTCAGCTTCTCTCTATCGCCGTAACACTGCTGGTTATTGTTATTCTGGCCGTGGTTCATAAACGCCATGACCTCTTCGGCGAATTCTCAAAGAGCACCATTTTTGGCTTGCAGCTTGTTGTCATCGCAGCGTTTGCCGGCTTTACCGCTGTCAACTGGAGATGCCCTTCATGCAATAAATACCTTGGCCCGGATATCAGCAGGCGCGTCTGCAAAAAGTGCGGGACCAGACTGCAGTAAATTCTTCTGCCCGCTGATCAGCTCACTTCATGAGCATGTCTTCCCGATCAAGACAGAGCACTTGGAATGCCTGATAATATTCCGGGATACGCTCCCCAGCATCCCCTTGATTCCTTTCAGCCCCCTGCATCCCATAACGATGATATCTGTCTTTAATCCTTCAGCCATGGAGAGAATCTCTATCGAGGGATCTCCTACCCTTGTGAGTCCGTTGACATACGTGAATCTTTCCTGCAAATGCTTCACTGCGGCTTCAAGGATTTTCTCCGATGCCTTGTATTCGACCGATCTCACGCTGGCGACAGCTTCCTTGACCTTTTCTTCTATTTCGAGGTAAAGCCTCTCCGGGATATCAGATATAGCTGACCAGGCTACATTCAAAACGGT
>Ga0224495_10002737_pt1 | contig 11298 bp, 9 predicted proteins | sample SF_Jul11_sed_USG_FD_168128 | JGI IMG/M metagenome (GOLD analysis project Ga0224495, IMG submission 168128) | Sediment microbial communities from San Francisco Bay, California, United States - SF_Jul11_sed_USGS_4_1 | ecosystem: Environmental > Aquatic > Marine > Sediment | place: USA: California...
CGCCGGTGGAATTTATAAAAGCTCTTGATGAAAAGCTATAAGTACATGTATTTGTAAATACGGTAACGCATTTATATTTTAGTTTATTCATTCTATGTATGCAAAAGTGTAAAGTGCCTAAAGTGAACTAAAGTGCCTAAAGTTAAGGTATTCTATCAATTTTAATTATAATTGATCGCGCTGAAAGCGCGTTCCTCAAATTTAGCTCACTTTAGGCACTTCAAACTTTTGGACTTCAGTTAATACGGGGCAGTATCCAGATAAAAATACGATATCGTATTAATGAATCAGAGCACTAAGATTTAATTCTTGACGGGAAGTAAAACAGTAAACACACTCCCTTTTCCGGGTTCGCTCTCTACATTGATGAATCCGCCCATGGAATCCAGAAGCCCTTTCACGATGGGCAGCCCAAGGCCGGTTCCGGTGATATATCTGGTTTTATCGTCTTTTACCCTGTAAAACCTATCAAAGATTTTATTCAGATATTTGTCGGCGATACCAAATCCATTGTCTTTAACACTTACGCGCACGTTGATTCCGGCCATATCAATCGTTACGATAATTTCTCCACCCTCTTGTGTATAATTGATGGCATTGGTAACAAGATTTCCAAAAATACTTTCAAGTGCAATGGGATCTGCGATAAGTTCAGGGAGTTCATCCTGTGGCAGTACAAGGGTGAGAGACTGTTTCTTTTTTTGAGCCGAAGTTCTTAGAAATTCGATGATGTTCTTCAGAATCTCTTCAAGTCGAAGGGATTGAGGTTCATGACAAATAATTCCTTCCTCGATACGTGAAAGGTCAAGCAGATCTCCAATCAGCGAAATCAATCCTTTTGTTTTTTCCCTGGCACGGTCGAGAATATGCTGATCTTGCGCAAATTCTTCACCCACCATGTCTTTGATGACAAGGGCGAGTTGTTCATGGATGGTGGACAATGGGGATCGCAATTCGTGTGAAACCTTTGCAACGAATTCTGATTTTAGGTGGTCCAAAAGCTTCATGGCGCTAATGTCCACAATATTGAGCACTGCTCCAAGGCATTCCTTTTTTTCCCCCAAAACCGGCTGTCCTCTGGCCATAAAATATTTCTCACCAGGAAGAGAAAACTCGTAATTCGGAATGTCGTCATAATCCACATGTTTTCCCTGAGATATTTCCAGGACCAGGCGACAAAGGTCTTCATCCGGTAGATAGTCCTCTATCCGGTTGCCGGTTTTCACGTTGTTATCAAGACCAAGAAGCTGTCTGAAGGCGGGATTCATCAACATCACCCGGCCTTTAGGGTCAGTTACCACAACACCGCTGGGAAACGATTCAATGATGGTTCGGATACGGCTTTTTTCCGTATCCAGATCAGACAGCGTCCTGTTTCTCTCCTGCTCAAGCCTTTTTGCCTCTTGTATAAAATTAATTTTCTCCCAGGCTCGATTGACGACAATTCTAAGCTGATCCGGCTCAAAGGGCTTGGGGATGAAGTCATAGGCCCCTTGTTTCATGGCTTCGATGGCTGTTTCTACAGTCGCATATCCCGTGATTACGATAACTTGTATGGTTTTACTCAGCATCCGAATGCGCTTTAAAACCTCCAGCCCGTCCATGCCCGGCATCTTCAGATCCAGAAGAACGATGTCGATCCTCTCTTTGTCCAATACATCCAATGCCTCGTCTCCGCGTGTGGCTTTCATGACCTTAAAACCGGTGCGGGTGAGGATCCGTTCAGATGCATCACGAATATCCTGCTCATCATCAACAACCAGTATCGCTGCGTCTGATTTAATCTCCACGTGCATCTCCTTTATTTTCTTGAGTGCCGATGGGAAGTATTATCGAAAAGGTTGTTCCTTTTTCTCGCCTGCTTTCAGCACGGATATGACCCCCATGATTTTGAACGATTCGGTAAGCCAGACTAAGGCCCAGACCGGTCCCTTTGCCTTCTTCTTTAGTGGTAAAAAACGGTTCGAAAATATGGGGAAGATTTTCTTCGGATATCCCTGGTCCTGTATCGGATATTTCAATGCAGACCTGTTCTTCGCTCTTTAATAGGAGACTTTTTACTGTCAAAATCCCCTTTCCCTCCATGGCCTGGGCTGCATTGAGAATGATGTTCATAAACAAATGATACAGTTGCTGGATATCAACAAGCACCAAAGGAAGTGATGCATTCAGGTCCTTTACGATATTGATGTTGTGGAACAGGGTCTGGCTTTCGAGCAAAAAAAGAGTTCGGGTGAGTGCCTTGTTGATGTCATGGGGACGCATCAGGTGGCGTGTCTGCCGGGTAAACTCGAGGAGTTCCTTTACCGTGTCGCGGCATCTCTTTGCATCTCTCAATATACGGTGTAAATCTTCTTTTGCCCCTTCCTCGAGATCATATTCTTCCAGGATGAGTTTGGCAAACAGAGTGATCCCCCCGAGGGGGTTGTTTAGCTGATGCGCAACTCCTGCGGCCAGTTTCCCTAGTGATGACATTTTTTCCGCCTGAAGAAGCTGAAGTTGGGTTTTTTCAAGCTCTTCTTTCATCCGGAGCTCTTCTCGTAGATCATGAAAAAAGCCGATAGTTGCGATCTCTTTCTCGTTCTCATAAATAATGGAAGCATTCAGCATGATGGGAATAATTTCACCATATTTACTGATAATGTCTACCTTATAGGATTTGAGTTTTCCTTTGCCGTCGTAGTCATCACTTCTGAGGTTTCTCATCACCTCATACGCATTATTATCAGGATATATATCCCGAACATTCAGATGATTTAGCGCTTCATCCACCGTATAGCCAAAAACCTTTTCGGCAGCTTCATTGAAGATGAGAATTTTGCCTTTTGTATCCGAAGAAATAATGCCGTCCACAGCACTTGAAATGAGATTTCGTAAAAAGGCATTGGAACGCTGAAGTTTTTCTTCGAGTCCACCCCTGGTGGGAAGGTCAAAATCCATGCTGACATAAGCTTCGATTTCGTTGCCGGAATAGATGGGGTATGCAAAAAAACACGGCATTTCATTGAGGTCTAACGTGCTTTCTGGTTTGGGCATTAATGTGGGCTTGCGCTTTTCAATAGACTCTTTTACGGCACAATTTTCACAAGGGGAAGAGCGATCATAAAACACGTGATGACAGTGTTTTCCGATAGTTTCAGAATCAGCGAGTCCATTCATCCGGCAATTGGCAGCAAGGATTTTAAATTCAGGTGAAACCACAATGAACCTTCTTTTGAAAGCGCCGATCGCCTTGAGCAAATAATTTTTTTCAGTCTCTATGCCCATAATACGCCCGATATAGATGCACAAATCTTAAGAGGATTCGTTTCTTTAGAGATTCAGATGTTTTAAAGGTTGTTCATATTAATCAATCAAATCGACAGGTTGAGTTTCTTTCAATATACACGCAATCAATCATAACATCTTTCAGAAGTCAACCGCTGTTTTTTCGAATTTTCTCACTGCCAGCTGTTAAAGGCTATTAACGAAAACTTGACAAGATTTTAGATTATTTTACACTGAGGTTGCGGCGATTCAAAATAGCCAAAACCTGATAACCATGTCACCATGTAGTAGTTTTGTCAATAAAAAGATGTTTAAAAATAAATGCCAAAGCCTTGAGATCAACTGGTAATCTTTGTCCAAAATTTGACTCGTTATGCAAGGTTTGGATCAAATAATCACGGTTGACGACCCGGCTTTTGGTAAGTATCATATCGCCTGCCTTATTGAGGTTAGTGATTACAAACGCTGATGTCATGACTTCTTATACATCGAGGTGACAGGATTATGGCTAAACGGGTGAGTATTTCAGACTTTCTCGGCCTTCGCAAAAGTACCGTCGGGATGCTGTTCATGGTTATCCTTGTGGGTATGGGCGAGCGGATGGCCGAAAGGTTTTTACCGATTTATCTCATTGCTCTGGGAGGCGGTGCCATATCCATCGGTCTTCTAAACGGCCTCGACAACCTATTGTCCGCTCTCTATGCTTTTCCCGGAGGCTATCTTTCCGACCGCATGGGCACCAAAAAAGCCCTGCTTGTCTTTAACATCATTGCCATGTTCGGATTTCTCATCGTCATCCTGATTCCTTATTGGCAGGCGGTATTACTGGGAGCATTTTTTTTCCTTTCATGGTCGGCCATCTCTTTACCGGCAACCATGAGCCTTATTGCCCGAGTGTTGCCCATGAACAAACGAACCATGGGGGTTTCTATGCACTCTCTAATGAGGAGAATCCCCATGGGGCTCGGACCGATTTTGGGCGGCGTGTGTATCGGTCTATGGGGTGAGCGTAACGGTGTTCGGCTTGCCTTTGTGTGTGCCTTTGTGCTGGCGATTGTGGCAACGATACTCCAACAAGCTCTCATCGAAGAAGACCCACCCAAAAGTGCTGTTGAATCATCTTCGAAAGCACCTGAAAAAAATCCCCTAAAGCTATTACATGAAATGAATCCGTCGCTCAAACGATTACTGGTTTCAGATATTCTGGTTCGGTTTTGCGAACAGATTCCCTATGCGTTTGTCGTGGTTTGGTGCATGAAAACCATTACCGAACCGGTTAGCGCTTTATCATTCGGCGTATTAACAGGCATTGAGATGACTACCGCTATGCTGGTGTATATCCCTGTGGCGTATCTGGCGGATAAAACGACAAAAAAGCCATTTGTCGTCATAACGTTTGGGTTTTTTTCGATTTTTCCGGTGGTGCTTCTGTTCTGCCAATCGTTTAAATGGCTGGTATTGGCTTTTATCTTGCGCGGTCTTAAGGAGTTCGGTGAACCGACCCGAAAAGCACTGATCATGGATCTTGCTCCTGAAGACCGGAAAGCCGCAATGTTCGGTCTGTATTATCTTCTTCGGGATATCGTTGTCTCTATCGCGGCTTTTGGTGGTGCTTTTCTCTGGCAGATCGGTCCGTCCACGAACTTTATGGTTGCATTTTTGTTTGGTGTCGCAGGAACTGCTTTATTTGCCCTCTATGGTACTGATTTTCCAGTCAATGAGCAATAGCACGTTTGATAAAGTCATTCTGTTGAAAGACTTTAACCTCAATTGAGCGATTAAATGGATGTGGTCGGCAAGGATTTTTTAAGCGTGAAAAATAGAAATTTAGCGATAGGCTTTCATCTACTCTATTCCAAATGCCAGAACCGGCATTCCGGGAAATGCAACGGAAGAGTCGCAATGTCCTAAAACAATGCCGTCGTGTAAAGCAGTCAGCGTTTTTTGTAATTTCCCAAACGTATTGTAGATTTTACCTAAAGTCTGATCTTTTTTAACAATATCTCCCGGTTTAACCAAAAATCTGATTATACCGCTGGTTGTACTTTGGGGCTTGGCGAAATAATTGAGGATTTTACCTTTATAAATGTCGGGGATCTGATATTGGAACAGCTCGTTAACCGGTTTAATCATTTCAAGATATAACAAAATCTTTTCGATGGATCTTACACCATATTCGACATTTTTTTCGTTAATAATATTAGGCTCTCCGAGTTCCAGTGTCAGCGCCGGTATATTATGTTTATGCAGGTTGACACAAAGAGATTTGTGAAGTTCTTCCGTGTCACGCACCACCAATAATCCGGTTGTCGAAGCAAAAAGCTCGCTGGTCCGGTTGACATCGGAAAGCTTGGGATCGCGATCCGGATCAATCAACGCATAGGGCATCGATTTGATCCAATCATTGTGGAGATCCAAAACAATCCTGGGATTCGTTTTAAGAATCGTCGTAAATATGATATCCGCTATTCTCTCCCCTAGAGAGCCGTCTTTATTTCCCGGAAAGGAACGGTTGAGATCTTCTTTACTTAACGTAATATGCCGGGAGGCTGTTTCAAAACCGATGGGATTCATCAGAGGAAAAGCAAAAATAGCGCCCTTAATAAGCTTTCTTCCCAGACGGATTTTTTTGAAGATCTCTTGGATAATTACAACACCGCCGACTTCGTCGCCATGACTACAAGCCGTCAGCCACACAACTGGTCCCGGATTTCCGCTGTCCGCAGACATAATCGGTAACCGCCTTTTCGAAAGATCGGATCCTGTAGGTATTTTGAAAAATGAGTATCTGATTTTTGGGTGCAATGGGGTGGTTTTATTATCGGTCATTGTTATTCATTAATCTTGACGAAGTGAAAGAAGTTCGATTCCAATTGTTTTAGACCAAAAGGCGAGTATTATTTGAATCGCCTGAAGCAAGCCTTGGATTTATCAAAAAACGTTTCAGGGCCAACGAAAAGTGATTTGGACAACAGTCTTTCAGGAAATTTTTAGCTCCGGTTAAAAGCGGTTTTCAATTGTACTGTGCGGGTTTCTTCTGTGCAAACAGGAACGTCTGAAACATGAGGACTTTGCAGTCGCTGTTCAGCTGCATCAAGGATAGCCCGTATCATTTCCGCATAGGACATTTCTGCAAATTTTGCCATTTTTGCCAGATGACCGTCCCAACACCAACCAGGGTTTGGATTTACTTCCAGAAGCTTGGGATGTCCTTTTGCGTCGAGTCTCCAATCAAACCGGCTGTAATCCCTGCATTCCAGTCTTTCAAACAACTTCATACAGCATTCCACAATGAACTTCTCGGTTTTCTCCGGCAATTTCGCTGGAATAGTTTTGATTTTGTAATACGGAGAATCCGGAATCCACTTTGCTTCATATCCGCAAACCCTTGGCAGTTCTTCGGGAACAGCCGAATAATCCTCTTCTGCTATCGGCAAAACATTATAAGATGTCAATGGGTTCCCGATAACACCGACACTCAGATCTTTTCCGGTCAAGAATTCTTCAACAAGAATCGGTTTATCATAACCCAGTTTTTCTCGAATCATAGAGATTGCGTTGAGGAGTTGCTCAAAGTTGTTTGCAACACTTTGCTGTGTAATGCCGAAACTGGAATCTCCATAGTTGGGCTTAACAATGACCGGAAAGGAAAATGGCAAGTTAAAGGTGGTGTCATCCGGTTCGATGAAAAACGCTTCTGGAACCGGGATTCCCATTTCACTGGCGATTCCCCGAACCAGGGACTTGTCGTAGCAGAATGCAAGACATTGGGTAGAAGATCCGGTGTAAGGTATATCAAGTACTTCAAGGAGTGCCGGAAGATGAAGTTCCTTTCGAGGATCATTGTTAAAGCCTTCATCGCAGAGGTTAAAGACAAAATGAATTTTTCCGGCCTTTCTGTTTAAATCCTGAATCATCGTATCGTGGTTAGACAGATAGCTGAAATCATATTCGGGTAATGCCTGTAGCGCTGATTTCAATTGGTCAATGGTGTAAAAATCGTCCTCGTCGAAAACTCCGCAAGGTTTCAACGTATCGGGCTTGTTTGGATCACCGAAAATGACGACAATCTGCTTTTTGGGATCTTTTTTTAATTTTTTAGGGACGCGGCTCCATTCTTTTTTTACCTTTCCGGTGATGATGATTCGTTTCTCCATCATTCCCAGATCCTGATTCCTTACCGAATTTGTAGAGATTTCACCGTGAACGATTGCATCGGAAAAACCAGCTTTTTCAAAGAGTTTTGCCAGATCATCTCTTGTGTAAAGCCTTTCGGCGTAAAATTGGTCTGCAATGATTCCTTTAGTCACATCCGTTACGATTTCTCTTGAAATGAGACGTTGTTCGTCTACGGAAAGGGTGCGTTCTCTGCAAACAAATAGTTTCTTGTCAATCCATTCCCATGACCGGCTTTGAAAATTCTTTTTAAGATATTCACCGTCCGTCACGTCGAGAAGGAGTCTTCCCCAGGGTTTTAGCACCTTGAATATTTCCTTTAATATCCTCAGGTCGTCCTGGACAGTTTCAAAATATCCGAAGCTGTTCCCGAGCATCATGACAACCTCAAAAGAGTCCGGAGAAAAGGGAAGTTTTCTGGCATCTCCCTCCCTGAATCTAACATTGATATTCTCTTTTCTTGCCGTTGCTTTTGCCTTTTGAACCAAAAAGCGCGACCTGTCCAGTCCTTCGGCCTTAAATCCTCTTCGAGAAAGTTCCAAGACGTGTCGCCCCTGACCACAACATAGATCAAGAATATTGTCCTCATTTTTCAATTCGACAATCTTAGAAAACAGATCGACTTCTTTACGTGTCATATGAATATCTTCAACAACATCCGAATCGGTCTTAAGATAAAGAGAATTAAAGATGCAGTTCCACCAATCCGACGGAACGTAGGTTTCAAGATCCTCTACGGGGCCTAAAGTCGTGACGCGCTTGTCTGTTTTCTTTTTCGTTTTTAAAGATTTTTTGGCTGTCTTTTTCAACGGTGACATGTCTCCTTTAATGATGGGTCTATTGGTTTAATGATGGGTCTATTGGTTTAATAATGGGTCTATGGGTTCATATTTTACCAGTTCCTTTAAATAAGAGCAACAGCCATGCCAAAAAAAACCAATGATCTGATTTTAATAGGTCCATTTTTCATAGCCTGATTCCGGGACTATCGGTTATGATTTAAAATATGAGATTTATCAGTAAAAACCGGAAAGACATATTAAATTAACCTGAATCTTTTTTATGAGAAACACATAGGTTTTTGCATCGCAAAACCGAACGCTAAGTTCTCCTTTAAAAAAATCGGAACTATGGCTTCATAAAATTCCCTTATTTTTAACAAAGGATGTCGCTATTTATTTTTAATAACGGGTTTTGAAATTGCCTCCGACAACTGCGACTCAAGAATTTCTTTTCAACGCTGGGAATCCTGAGCTTTAAAACGTCTTTTGTAAAGAATCGAATTCCGTTATTTTCAGCCCGTATTTTTGCTGGCATACATATTGCTAAATCGGTTTTCCATAGAACGTTTGATGGACTCGTGAAAAGTCATCGAGCTTTTCTTTTCCCAACGAAATTTAAAAACTAGAGGAGGTATAAAATGGATAAAAAATTCAGATGTATTGCAGCAGGAATAATATGTGTTTTTTCGTTTATATTGATTTGTTCAAATCCGGTATCCGCCGGTGAAATCACTATAACCGGAATGATCAACGATACATATCAGATTGTTGCGGATAACGGCACCGTGTATGAGGTTGCAGATACGGATATGGGCAACGATTTGTTGAATAATGTCGGCAAGACCGTAGAAGTAATGGGTGAAGTCGTCGAAGAGGAAGGCGTCAAGGTCATTAATGTAAAGTCTTATAAAATACTGGAAAAAACAGAATCATAATCTTTTAAAAAGCGAGCGTCGACTTCGCATTCCGATGCAGGTCGTGCGCTCGCTTTTATTATTTCATGGCAGGGTCAGGCGCTATTTTTGAAGTCTGTCTGGAATAAAGACGCCGGGTTAGACGATATCTTCCATAAATCTTGGTAAGACAAATGAGGACTTGTGTATTTCCGGGGTGTAATATCGGGTCGTGATTCCTTTTTTTGTATATATGTCTTTTATGGGATGGTGTTTCTTTGAGCAAAACGAAAATCCGATGGTACCGGAAGGATATGTCGGCACCATCGTGAAATAGTAATAAAGGATTGGGAAGATGTTGCGATTGAATGCAAACAATTTTCTGATGATTTCTCTGTCAAAAAACATGCCTTCCGATTGAGTTACGCTAATACCGTTTTCCTTTAATGCATCGAACATGTTTCTGTAAAACTGTTCCTGAAAAAGGACTTCCGCCGGGCCGATGGGGTCGGATGAATCCACAATAATCAGATCATATTCATTTTTTCTTTCCTGAACAAAGACAGCCCCGTCTTCAAAAAATATCTTTACTTTAGGGTCATCAAATCCCGACGCAAGGGTTGGAAAATGTTTTTTACAGACCGAGATGACCTCTTCATCAATTTCACACACATGGACTTCCTGGATATCGGAATGTTTCAATATTTCCCTGACAGTTCCTCCGTCTCCGCCGCCGATGACCAATACTTTTTTTACCTTCGGATGAACGTGCAATGAAGGATGTGCGATCATCTCATGGTAAGCGAACTCATCATATTCAGTTAACATGATGATATCATCCAGCAAAAGCATCTTGCCGAGTTTAGCTGTTTCATATACATCAATTTTCTGAAACTCAGAGCGATAGGATTCCAGCTGTTTTACAACCTTTACATTTATGGCCGCTCCATTTGGCGCCCACTTGTCACGAATCCATTTCATTTTCTCAATACAATATGAATGTTATAATCTTGGGCTTTAAAGAATGTTTTTGTAAATTCAGCAACTTTCCACGGATGATAAAACTTACAGCTAAATACGTCAATATATACATTGTTTGTCTCATTCGCAAAATGTCCTGAGATGAGTGATGTTTCAATGAGTTGTGTCATTGAAAATCCGGAAACTCTCGGATCCTGGCCAAAATGGACCACAACCGTTTCGCCATACCGCTTCATTTCGATCTTTTCACATAATACTTTCACATATTCCTTGATTTTATCGGCGTTACGTATCATGTCAGGGTCACATTTGTAAAGGTCGATACTCGAAAGCAATCCCCATGACTGTTCCTGTTCAAATCGTGATTTAAGTTCAGTGTATTCTTTTTTATGCATTATTTTGATCCATCTCTTCAGGTTTGTATTTGATTTTTTCAATGGGCAAATTCAGGATCCCACGTTTGGTTTCAATAACGGATATTGATTTTGCCTCAAAGGCTTTTTTCATAAAGGTCAAAGCTTTCTGGCTATCGATGGTATCTCCGCAAGTAAAAATATCCACCGCACAATAGCCGTATTCCGGCCATGTGTGGATGGAAAAATGAGATTCTGCGATGACGATGACGCCGCTCACTCCGTGCGGATTAAACTTATGAAAGACCGGTGTTATGATTTCTGCACCAGATATGTTAACTGATTCCATAAGGATGTCTTCAACCTTATGGAGGTCATTAATAATTTCTACTTTACAGTCATAAAGTTCAATAATTAGATGGTTACCAAGAGATTTCATCAGTACGCCCTCAGAAATAAAAATTGAATTTTGTGATTTCAAGATAGCAAGACGTGTGCCAAATTATAACATATAAATATTAAAGGATTATTTAACTTTTTATATAAAAAATCGGAACAAAAAATTCCGAAAATAACCAAATGATTCCTATTCCGGTATGATTTTCAATAATACCGCAGAAACGGGGGAACAAACCCCGTGAGCACGTATTAATTTTTAAAGCGAGCATCGACTTCGCATTTTGATTCGGGTCGAGCGCACTTTTATTATTTCACGGCATGGTCAGGCTCTATTTTTAAAGTCTTCTTTTCGAAGGCCGTATTTAAGCATGAGTTTATGGAGCTGACGGGTGCTGATGCCGGCCTCGTGGGCAGATTGGTTTATTTTCCCCTTATTTCTTAACATGA
>Ga0224495_10002738_pt1 | contig 11297 bp, 9 predicted proteins | sample SF_Jul11_sed_USG_FD_168128 | JGI IMG/M metagenome (GOLD analysis project Ga0224495, IMG submission 168128) | Sediment microbial communities from San Francisco Bay, California, United States - SF_Jul11_sed_USGS_4_1 | ecosystem: Environmental > Aquatic > Marine > Sediment | place: USA: California...
CGATTAGAGTTCTTCAACAACTTACGCGCCTTCATGCGTATACAAGTATATGAGGATTGGTCCCAGTATATTTTCTATGTATATGATCCTCCAAAAGCCCGCGAGTATTACCAACACACCTGACAAAATGCCCTGCCTGAGTTACGCCCTGATAATTGAACTCTTGCCATTTAACCCGATAAAACCAAAAATACCGACGATTATTGAATTCAAAGGCGCCGGCTAACTTATTTATCAGGGAAATTAGTAAAAAAGTGGACTCCTGGTCCCACGAAATTGAATTTTATCCAACTGTAAAAATATTCACCGAGAACCGTTGCCTGTGAGAGATTATTTGAAATTTAAAACTTGTATTATTTAATTATAGGTTAATGAATTTTTTAAAATGATATTTTAAATCAATAAATAACGCTTAATGTATGTAAAACATCATTTTACATACAAAAATATATATTTACATATATAAAATAATAATTTCATATTTGAAATCGATACGTTTATAATTAAATTCATTATTTTAAATGTAAAATCATTGATTTATATACATAAAATGATAACTTATTGTATAAAATTGGTATTTTTAAAATTTAAATGACAACTTTTCATTTAAAAATAGCAATTGACGTACAACCAGCCGATTTAGCAAATACGGCACTCTAATGGACTTTTATCATTCACTGGCGGCAATATGTTTGGTTTCCTTTCTAGGCGGTCTATTACCATTGCTTTATCATAAGATACATGATTTAATACCTTATTTTATATCATTTGCTTCGGGAATTTTAATCAGCGCTGCGCTCTTTCGTCTATTACCGGAATCCATTGAAATTATCGGAAAATATACCGGATTTCCCATGCTTGTCGGTTTTATTGTATTTTATTTTCCTCAAAAATATGTCATAACTGATGCCTGTGATATTGATGCTGCCGATCTTTCAAGGCTGGGTATGTTAACATTTCTCGGAATTGGCTTTCACTCTTTTACCGATGGCATCGGAGTCGGAGCTGCAGAATCTGGTAAAATATTATCACATATTTCTTTTGCTGTAATCGCTCACAAAATCCCCGACGCTCTTGCGCTTTCAATTATTTTAATCAGCCTTGGAATTAAAAAATCACAAGTAATATTTTATCTGGCTATATTTTCTTTTACAACACCCTTTGGAGCTCTCTTGACCAACTCGCTCCTTACAAAAAACAGTATGGACTGGGTTGGCTATGCAACCGGATTTTCTGCCGGTAATTTTCTCGCCATCGCTTTTGGCGATATCTTAAAAAAAATCAATGAGAAGAAAGCATCAATAAAAATTATAAGAACTGTTTTGTTAATTGCCGGTTGCCTGGTATCTTTAATCGATTTCGGCCACGGCTAATGTTTATAATTCTGAAGATTTAATCTTATGCATAAAATCAAACCTTAAAAATGAAACCGTGGCAACTACAGTAAAAACAATCATTACTGTAGTATCAAGAATCCACAACATCGGACCAAAAAAGAAATACAAAGAGCGAAGTCCTGTAATAAAATGACGGGCCTGACGTCTTAACTGATCCAGTTGAAAATCTTTGGCTTCTGGCAGTCTCATTGCAGAAGATGCCGTAAAATTCATGTTGTATAAAATCCTTAATGTCATGGTAAAGTTGTAGGCTGAAATCAGCAGCATGAAGATACCAATGATAAACTTTATCGCTACCGGATGATGCTGCAAATAGTCAATGTATGTTGTCGAATCAAGTTGGTCTATCGATTCAATCGTTTGTATTAGATTAAGATTTGCCGATAAAACAGAAATCATACCTCCCATTAAAATCATGGTGAGCGAAACGAGAAAAGTATTGGTCATCGTTAAATTTCGAATCGTTTGTATGGCAAACGTAGATTGATTTTCTTTAATAATGATTTCAAGCCAGTATTGTCTATACTTGTTGATCTTATTTTCACGCGTTTCTTTTTTTAAATTATGCGATATAAAAAAATACGTGTATTGGTAACCAAAAAATAAAGTTAAAAATAATCCCAACCCGAAATAATCATAATTAGTCATCTTGGATAAAAAAACAAAAACGCACATCATTTGTAAATAAGAATTTCATTATATTGTAATAATTCAAGCGAGTGTGGATGCTTCCATTCAAAAGGGGGTAGCCAGGGAGGCGTTTTAAAAGTTCGGATTTAACGTATGTTTAACATGATTTTTAAAACGACTCCTCGGCGAGGGGGTTTTCGGAAAATACATTTCCGGATAAAATCAATAACCCCCTTTAAATTATGAAAACGAATTGACACCGTTTGGTGATTATATAATGATAATCCATGAACTGCTGTAACAATGTTTCGTGTACAAATGGCATAGGCGATTTTTTTTCAAAAGAAGCTAAAAAGTTTTTAAAGCGCTATAAAAAGAAGGGGCTTGAAAGATCTCAAAAACATTTAATAGAAGGTCTTTTAAATGCAGGCATCGATAAAAAATCCATACTTGAAATCGGATGCGGCGTAGGTTATCTTCACAGCCGACTTTTACTGCAAGGGGCAAAGAGCGCAACGGGAATCGACATTTCCGAAGAAATGCTTCGCTATGCAAAAGAGTTCATGAAAGAAATTGGCTTAGAAAAAGAAACCAGCTACCATACGGGAGATTTTGTTGAAATTTCAGAAAGTATTAAAAAAGCTGAAATCACAATATTAGATAAAGTCATTTGTTGTTACCCTGAGGTTGAAAGTCTTGTAGAAAAATCAATTCAAAAAACAGATAAAGTTTATGCCTTTACTTTGCCGAGAAACGTCAGCTGGGTAAAATATCCTGTTTTAATAGCAATTCAAATTTTAAAAATAATTCGCTTTAATTTTCACCCTTACTTTCATGAACATGAAGTAGTAAACAGTCGATTGATCGCCAGCGGATTTAAAAATATTTATCAAAATCATACCTTTTTGTGGGAAACCTACGTTTTCACAAAATAAAAAAGGTGCGTAGGCCCACTCGTAAAAAATTCCTTCTTTACAATTTATTCGTAGAATTTACTTGATGATCGTTATGAAAAATGTCAGAAAAGTAATATTGTACATTGCTCAAAGTTTTGACGGCTTTATTGCCCGTAATGATGGTAATATAGATTGGTTGTCGATGGTTGAAAGCCAAGGTGAAGATTATGGTTATTATAATTTTCTTGATTCGGTAGATACTGTAATCATGGGTAGAAAAACCTATGATAAAATACTGTCATTCGGAATCGAGTTTCCGCATAAAAATAAAAAATGTTATGTTATCTCAAACAAAAAAAAAGACCATGACGAAAATGTAGAATTTATAAACGGAAATTTAAAAGTTTTTATTGAAACCTTAAAATCACAAACAGGCAAAAATATTTATTTAGACGGCGGCGGTATGTTGGTTCAAGAGATGCTTCGTTTAAATTTAATAGATGAAATGATCATCTCGATCATTCCCATTTTACTTGGCGAAGGAATTTCATTGTTTGGTAAACTAAATGCTGATATCAACCTGAAACTTTTAAGTTGTAAAAAATTTAACTCCGGACTGGCTCAACTGCATTATACATTAAACAAAGTATCTTAAATCATTCTCACACAGTCTAAAGCTTGCAATTTGTGTGTTCTTTGTTTTTTATTAAATAAAACGGTTACAAAATGTATCATTCAAAGGCAGGTAAATACAACGGATTGTATATTCCGGATTCTTCAAAGGTTTTCATTTCTCTCATGATTCGGGCTGACGATTCTAAAAGCCCCATGGCAAGAGCCGCACCGGAACCTTCGCCAAGACCCATGTTTAAATCGAGTATGGGCTCAAGACCGAGTTCTTTTAATACGTATCGATGACCAGGTTCTTTGGAAACATGCCCGGCAAACAATATCGATGTAACATCAGGGTTAATTCTATACGCGGCAAGTGCGGCTGCGCCGGTAATAAAACCATCCAAAACTACGGGAATTTTTAGTTCGTATGCCTCAAGTATTGCGCCTGTTATACCTGCAATTTCAAATCCTCCAAAACATCTTAAAATTTCATAAGGATCTTTCAAGTTTTTAGCATGAAATACAAGCGATTGTTTTATCAGATCAGCTTTTTTATTTTTTGTATTTTCGCCAATTCCTGTTCCTGATCCGCAAACAACATAAGGTTCCATTTGTAAATATGCTGCCGTAAGGGCAGCTGCTGAAGTTGAATTGCCGATTCCCATTTCACCAACGCCAAGAATATCGGCCTTGCAATAGTTTCTAATAATGTTGCGGCCATTTACTAAAGCCTCTTGTAACTGTTCTATCGTCATTGCTGCATCATTTAAAAAATTTTTAGTCCCCCGCGCTACTTTAGCATTGATCAAGCCCTCGGCATTTTTAAAGTCGTGATTTACCCCCATATCTACAAATGTTAGTCCAATTCCATTTTGACGTGAAAAAACATTGATGGCGCCGCCGCCGGCTATAAATTGATACATCATTTTGGCGGTAAGTTCAGGTTGATAAGCGCTGATTCCCTCGTCTGTAATACCGTGGTCGCCGGCCATCAACACGATTTGCTTTTTTTTAAACTCAGGATATATTTTATTTTGAATGTTACAGAGTCGTAAAAGATAATCTTCAAGCCGCCCCAAACTACCAGGAGGTTTTGTAAGATCGTTATTTCTATCAGTTACTTTCTCTCGAATATCATTGCCGTGAAATTCTTCTTGAACATGATGAACATCGATTGCAGACACATTCAGGTTTGTATTTGACAAATCAAAAGATGTTGATTTTCCCCACTTGTTATAAAATATCACGTCATTTAGCGGCAACCTTTTTTGCCAGCCAATGGACTCCAGCAAAGGATCATCGGGAAACTCTACCGGATAACCCAGTGTTAACAAAGCGACAGGAACCACCTCTTCAGGAAGTTCAAACAAGGTTTTTACAAGCTCCGGATTGTACAAACTCATCCAGCCAACGCCAAGACCTTCGGCGCGTGCGCTCAACCATAAATTTTCAATGGCCAAACATGTGCTATATACATCCGTTTCTGGAATGGTTGCCCTCCCGAGAACATGATTTCCTCCTCTTAAGGTATCACAGGTGACCAGCATTAAAACAGGAGAATCCAGCAATCCCTGTAGTTTTAAAGAAAGATATTTTTGTTTTTGATCGCCATCGTAATGCCCCGATGCCATAAAGTTTACCTGTAAAAAATCTTCATATAACGCGCGGCGTTTGTCGGCGTCGTTGATCATGATAAAATTCCATGGTTGCATAAAACCTACAGAAGGCGCATGATGAGCGGCATCAAGAACCCTTCTTAATTTATCAGTATCAACCGCATCCGGCCGATAAGTTCGAATATCGCGTCTTTGGTAAATAGCGCGATAAACACCATTTTTTTCTTCTTCGCTAAAAGTATTGATATCGGGATTTAATGTTTTTTTTATTTTATCATTTATTTTTAAAGGTTGCGTCATGTTGATTACGGTTTAGCAAGCATTTGGACTCATTTAGGTTTGTCCACTTCTTTTTAGTTTCATAAACCTTAAATAGTGGGTGTATTTTATCAATGCCTTGTCCTCGTATCAATATCTATACTGCTGCGTTCAAACCGGCTTGTTTTTGGTATCATAGCCGCTCTCTTGATGAGAACCCATTTAAGGTTGATTTATAAAAGTACTTGACCGAACAATTTTCGATTTAACGTAATCCATCAGCTTTTTCATTTATAAATTTAAATCTATTTACGTTTATTTAACGAGCTACTAATAAAAATAAAAGAATAAACACATGTATTATGAATATGATAACAACAACCTTTTCTGGAAAAACAGCAATTTAAATAATTTATGCAGAGAAATTGAAAATAACTTAAAAAGTTTATACAATTATTCTGGACCGTATTTTTTATATCATGAGAAAATCATTCAAGACAGGCTTGAAAGATTTGAAAAAAACTTTTCGGAATCGCGTTTTTATTATTCTGTAAAATCATTATCAAACATCAACATTTTAAAATTAATTAAAAAGTTTAAAACATTTGGTCTTGATGTGGTTTCTGGCGGCGAAATCCAGAGGGGGCTTGAGGCCGGTTTTAAAGGTTCAGAAATGGTTTATGCCGGTGTCGGTAAAAAAGAAGATGAAATTAAGTTAGGTTTAAATTGCAATTTAAAAAGTTTTCATGTCGAATCCATTTCGGAAATTCGACAAATTGAGCAAGTTGCCGCCCGTGAAGGCGTAAAGGGACCTATTACCTTAAGACTTAATCCTGATATTGCTGTCGATACCCATAAATACATCATGACTGGCGTAGAAGATTCTAAATTTGGAATAAATGCCCTGGAGTTAAATGAAGCTGTTTCCATACTACGCGATTCCAAACATTTAAGACTGATGGGTTTGCAGATTCACCTGGGTTCTCAAATTCTCGATACAAATGTTTATATGAAAGGCCTGGATTTTCTTGATAAAATTGCTCAGGAAATTGAATCTTCATTGGGCATTAAGATTGAATATGTCTCACTTGGAGGCGGTTTTGGCATTGATTATAATTCTGTTTTTACAACGGATTCTGCTAAAGAGTTTTCTCTTTCTGAATTATCAAAGCAAATATTACAAAGGAAAAATACGGGGCGTCGTATTGATTTTGAACCGGGAAGATTTATATCTGCTCATTCCGGTTTGTTGTTGGCTCATGTATTGTATATAAAACCGCGCAAAGATTACTCCATTGCCATAACAGATGCTGGAATGAATGAGCTTATTCGGCCAGCGTTATATGGCGCAAAGCATAGAATACTAACGTTAAAAAATCCTTCTGGGTCAATGAACAATTATGACATCGTTGGCCCTATTTGTGAGTCTAGCGATTTTTTTGCAAAGAAAATAGCAATGAGTACTTTAAAAGAAGGCGATAGTATTGTAATTGCACATGCCGGTGCTTATGGATCGGTGATGTCGTCAAATTACAACTCAAGACCATATGTGCCTGAGTTTTTACTGGATGGTGAAAATTTTAGTTTAATTCGAAAACCGCAAAATATTCAAGATATTTATTCCCTTGAAATTATTTAAAAATTTAATTCTACCAGGCAAGTTTGTATGAGTTCTTACTTTTTTGATAAAGCAAGGTATTCCATTACTTTTTTAGCGACACTTTCAGGTATACCGATTCCTTTGTCTTGAAGTCTGTCTATGTATTTTTTAAATGACGAACCATGAGAAGAAGAACGAGTAAACTCAATTAGCGCTTCGGTTAACATACTTTCAATTGATTTAAATAAGTGCGGTTTTGCGATTATTTTTTTTTCAAGAGGGTGTAAAAAACGTTTATTAATTCCTCTACATAAAGTTCGATAAAAAACAAATCTCGCAATGATATCTGTTTCCATATTTTCATCATCAATGGCTTTTTTAAGAGATGAAAGGTTTATATGATCTACAATTTGAATTTTATATTTTTCTTTACTGATGTTATAAACAAGTGTGTGTAAAATTAGTGTTTCGTATAATTTTAATTTTGGACAGTTTTCATGATTCATTTCGGTTTCTACGGATACGCTGGGGCAATCTAGGTATAAAACCAAATCTACATCCGAGGTGCTGTCAGCCATTCCAAAATTTACAGATCCCAGAAAATCAAAAGCAATGGTATCTCCAGATGAACGAACCATTCTCCCTACGGTAGCGATTTCGCGAATACGGTTTTTCGTCGCTCGAGTCTGATGTTTTTTAAAATAATCTTTTAAACCTAGAAATTTTTTAAAAACATCGTTATCAGGAAATGGATTTCTCATTTAACAAATCCCCCAAGTTTATCATATTCTTCTTTATTTAAGACATTTGAATGAATCGTTAAATCGGGTTCAATGTTAAATTCTGCTACATCTAAAATATTCTTATCTATAGCTCGATGTAATTTTACTGATTTTACCTTAACTTTTTCATTATTATCAATATTAATTCTGCAAAAATATCCTCCGGTCTCATGGCCACTTAGACTATCTACTTTTCCAAAGTTTGATGGATTTATACAAATGGTTTGATCGATTTTCATTATACCATAATCTGAATGTACATGACCGGATAAAACAAGGGCAGGTTGATGGTTATCGATGTAATTTCGAATTCCATGAGAACCAACCCTGCCAAATGAAGATAACTTATCGAGTGTTCCATATGCAGGATTATGCAACAAGACAATATCGGCATTGCTGGATTCCAGAAACGTCTGAGGTTCACTGTAAATTTTCCCATCAATTATATATTCATAGAAAATTACCGAAACCATCTCGGGAATACCCGATGTAGCAATGGGAGCTCCGCCGTAGCCGCAAAATTTAATTCCATCAATTGTTCTACATTTTTTATGCAGGTCAAAAAGGTATAAGGCTGTAAACTGTAGGTCAAGATCGTAATTCCCGGGCAACACAATGAGTTCAGCGGTGGAATATTTATCAACAAGTTTTTTTAAAAGCTGATATTTTGCCTTCATGTTTTCAGACGCTTTTTGAAATAAATTTAAATAGTCGTTAGCTTTCTTTTTAAATTCTATTGGATAATTTTCAGGCATTCTATTGATTGAAATCGCGAGTTCCGAAGGAGTTCCCTGGATATCGTTTTGAATCAGATAACTAAAAAATTCTTCTTGTATATAAACAAATTCATATAACAACTTATCCGTGAAAAAAGCCTTATAAATTAAATCGCCGGATATAATAAATAAATCGGGTCTGCTGTTTAACAAAACCTGACGAAGTCTTTTCAAGTCGTCGTGAATATCTGTAATGTAAATAATTTCCATTTGATATTTTTTCAATATTTAAACCATTTTATTAATAGAGAATGTTTTGCATTGTTAAAAACATGTTTTGAAGTAAAGTTTATATTATGAAAATTTTTAAACTCTTGTTTTCGTTCATGTACAGGCGAATTTATAGATTTAGGAATAATTTTGGCATTTAACTTTAGAGGTTCAGGTATAAAACATATTACAAATATAATGGCAGATAATATTCCCTGACGAATACGTATTTTATCCATGTTAATTCCTGACTGTAACATTCTTATGTTGGGGTGTCGAATTCCCATAAAAAAAAGCATGAATACCCAGAATACCCATCCTTGAGATACTTCCAGAGCCAGAAAGATTAATATAGCAAAAAACAAATAGGCAATGTATTTTTGACGTTTTCCTAAAAAAACATAGGCAATATGACCTCCGTCTAATTGGCCGATGGGGAATAAATTAATTGCTGTTACAAACAAACCAACCCAGCCTGCGAAAGCTATCGGATGCAGTATCATAGAGTATCCATCTGGAACAGGATTGATGATGCTTGAGATAAAGTTAAACAAGATGGAGCTTCCAAAGATAAAATGATTGTTCCCGACGAGTAATCCAGTTTCGGAAATTGCAACAGGGACATTCTCGGATAATAATAATCCGATTATAATAGCAGGTACACTGGTAAAAAAACTCATCGCCGGACCCCAATATGAAATATCGAAAAGAGCTCTTTTATCCGGCGGCAACCCTTTCATACGAATAAATGCTCCAAGCGTACCAAAGGGAGATAAAAATGGCAACGGTATGAATAATGGCAGGGTTGTTTCTACGCCGTATTGTCTGGCATGAATGTAATGTCCAAGTTCATGCGATAGAAGAATTATACTTAAAACACTGCTATACAGCAAGGATTCTATTAACCGGTCTGCTATATTATCTGCGAGAGAATACGTATAGTAAGTCCACGTCATGGAAATAAAGGTTGCTGCAAAAAGAAATAAATGTCGTTGCCATATTTTATTTGGAATATCCTGAAAAATTATACGCCATGACAGAATGATTTTTTGTAAATAACCAGTTTTACTCATTTTGGAGTTAGTCCTGATTTTAATTGATTTTTTTTATTTAATGCACTTTTTTTGGGTATAATTTTTTTGGTCTTTGCTTTAACCGCTGATTTAGATGAAATCTCTTCGACTTTTATTTCCAGCTGCCTGGTTTTATTTTTACTTGGATAACTTGGCCGCAAATGAAAGGTGCTCATCATTGTTTCTAAAAAACTTTCTTTAATATTTTTAATGTCCAGCATGGTTAAGTTACATTCGTCAAGCTGTCCTTCCTCTGTTTTATTTTTAATTATCGTTTCAATTAGCCGAATGTAGTTTTCGCGGTTTGGTTTTTCAATTGAACGGGATGCAGCTTCCAGAGAGTCGGCAATCATAACGACAGCTGTTTCTTTTGACTGGGGCTTTGGCCCGGGGTATTGAAATAACTTTTTATCAGGGATTTTTTCTTTAGATGTTTTAAGTTTTTTTAGTGTTTCGTGATAAAAGTATTGCATTAAAGTGGTTCCGTGATGCTCAGGAATAAAGGAAACTATTTTTTCTGGTAATCGACTCTCTCTCGCCATTTCAATTCCGTCATTGACATGACTAATTATAATACGGGCGTATTCTGCCGGCTCATAACCGGTATCAGTTTTCTTAAAATTATCATGATTTTTATTTTCCGCGTATATTCCCGCATTTAAAGTTTTACCGATATCATGATATAAGCACCCCACTCGAGTTAACAAGGTGTCTCCGTTTATCATCGCTACGGCTTTTTCTGCCATCGATGCCATCAAAAGAGAATGAGAATAACTTGAAGGGGCTTCTGTAGATAACAGTTTAAGCAGTGGGTTGTTGATGTCAGAAAGTTCCATTAACCTAAATCGTGTAGGAATATTGAAGAGTCCTTCATAAATTGGCAAGACGCCTATAGCCATTACGATACTTAAAAATGCGTTCATGAAGGCAAATAAAATAGATAAATTCATGTTCCCTTCAACTCGGCTTGTGCCCAGGTCTATGCCAAGTACGGTGATGGCCAGAATAACTCCGGATATTAATGCTGCATTAAAAAAATCGGATCGTTTTGTCATTCGGAGTGTGGCAAATATTCCAATTAATACGGAAACAGTCGAAATAATAAGTGAAGCTGTTTCAAATTCAGAATTAAAAAAAATAAACAGGGTTAGATATATACCTGCTGCAAAAGTAATTCCAGCTCCAAGTAAAACACAGGAAATAACAGACATAAAAATCATAGGAACAAATAATGCAAAATGGATATTACTGTTTTGAACAAGGGCTATACGAGAAATTATAAAAGATGAAAATATCATTTCATAAATTAAAGATAACAATATAATATAAGAGGCCATGTTTCTCATGGAGACTTCAGAGAACTGGTAAATATAAAATGCTATGGTTAAAGCCAGAATAGCTTGAATTAGAAAAGTTCCTATGATATTTTGCAGGCTTGTAGTGT
>Ga0224495_10002739_pt1 | contig 11293 bp, 10 predicted proteins | sample SF_Jul11_sed_USG_FD_168128 | JGI IMG/M metagenome (GOLD analysis project Ga0224495, IMG submission 168128) | Sediment microbial communities from San Francisco Bay, California, United States - SF_Jul11_sed_USGS_4_1 | ecosystem: Environmental > Aquatic > Marine > Sediment | place: USA: California...
GTAGTGGTACTCTCACCTATGAGATTGCTGCGGGTATGACACATGCAGGTATAGGTATCTCGACTGCAATCGGTTTGGGCGGAGACCCTTGTGTTGGACTCACAACTATTGAAGCAGTAAAGATGTTCAAAGGGGACAAGAAAACGAAAGCTCTGGTTCTTGTAGGTGAAATCGGTGGCGATGCTGAGGAGAAAGCGGCGGCCTATATCAAAGATAATTACGACCTGCCAGTAGTTGGATTCATAGCTGGAAGAACTGCGCCTCCCGGTAAGAGAATGGGTCATGCAGGTGCGATAATCAGTGGAAGCACTGGCACAGCAGCAGCCAAGATCAAGGCAATGAATGATGCCGGTATTGCGGTCGCTGAAAAGCCTAGTGATGTTTCACGCCTCTTGAAAGAGGCCATGTAGATCGAGGATTGCAGAGGGACTCACATAGTAGTCCCTATCTGCAAACTAGTATCACAAACTAGTTTCATATTATAAACGGGCCGGAGCACAAGCTTTTAAAACAGAACACCGGTGGAAAGCCCGAGCGGGCTCATCAGAGAATTCTCTAACCGCCAAAAACACGAAGAGGTCAAAGAAAGATGCCAGTAGCTGACATCGAAAAACGCAGGCTTGCACAGTACTACTTGCTGTATAAATCAGTATGCCGATATTGCGGAGCAACTAATCCCCTTAAGGCAAAGAAGTGCAGAAAATGCAAGACAAAGGACCTCAGACCAAAGAGGCGTTCAAAGAAGTAATCATCTGATGAATGAGCCGACTTACGGGCCGGTGGTCTAGTCGGCTATGACGTCGCCTTCACATATAATATGCTGTTGCATTCTGCGGGAAGCGGCGAAGGTGCTTCAGTTTAATTACAATATATTTCTCTCTAAGTTATCTGAGCTCTCTCCAGCTCCTTCAGTCTGTTAATTACTCTCGCCCGCATAGTCTTAACTGTCATTGAATCTGTAATTTCCAATGCATTGATTAACGTCTGCTTGGCTGCTTCATGCTCTCCAATTGCGACTTGGTATTCTGCTTTTAGCAGTGCATACTTAATCTTGATGCCTAGGTAGTTCTTTTGATACACATGTTTTCGCAGACGAGTCATCCATGGACCCGATGTTTCAGCATCTCGGTCATCTTGTGAAGCATTCACAAGCTCCGATATTTCCACTTTTGTAAGGGCTATTAGACATTCATTCACAGTGATTTGAAAATGAGAATCGCCCATCTCCAAGCACTGCTGAATGAGTTCCCTAGCTGATGTAATATTCCCAAGTGCCAAATCTAAGAGCCCCTGAACATAGAGGTAGCTCATCATATCCTGTTCATTTCCTGAATCCATCGCTTGTCTTTGTGCAATGTTCAAATATCCGGCCGCTCGGTCCAATTCGTTTTTCAACAGAAGTGCTAATGCCATGCTTGAATTGAGCTGCGCGTGATCAAATTCGAATGATTTAGAGTATATTTGCAGCCATTCAATAGATTCTTTTGGCTGTTCAAGGGCATTATGAATTCTGGCTGCTACGAGACTGGTTAACATTCTAGGGGTTTCAGAATAACTTGAAATAACTTCGAATTCTTCTCTAACCAGCTCCAACGCCATGTCATACTCGCCAAGAGCTTCATACGCAATGGCCATGATTATCGCAACTGCAGTGACTGCATTTCTCCTACTATCTCTTGTTTTGGCCATTGTATATGCTTCATCGAGTATCTCCAAACCTTTGTGAACATCGAAGTCTTTGATTATGTTACCCTTAATTGCAAGCAGGCTGACAATTTCGAGAATATCATCGTATTCCTTTGCTATTTCCAAAGACTCATCGAGAACACTAATTGCTCCATCAACATCTCCCTGACTTCGTAATGAATACTGTATACTGCCAGCGATCAGCGGAAGAAACCTACGCATTTCGTGTTGTTTCTCAACAGACTCCCTTGCTAATTCAACGTATTTCGAGAAGTTTGGTTCCCCCAGTATCCAGACTCCAAGCACATAGAGATGGAAGAGAATCCAATTATCTGAAGTTGCATCTATCGCTTGTTGAAGTGCAATAGCCGCCTTATTCTGGTCTTCCTTCAACACCTGATCTTCATATTTGAAGAAGAGGAATGGTCTTGTGAGAACTGATTCGCTACATCGCTTCTTCATCTTTTGCCAACAATCTTGATAAGTAATCGCATGGATAATCGAGAAGAACACCAAGTCTGAACTAATCGGATGGTTCTTGGACTCTTCTACAATATTGACAACAAAATCACGATAGTCTCCAGACTCGTTTACAATTGATTCAATGACTTCTTTAATTTCATCGGTGAGAAAGGGATAGTACAACGAGATTGTTCCGATTGACTTCATCTTACTGAGAGAAACATAACTCCGATATAAATCAAAGTGGAAATGACTTTTCATCGTTTATAGTTACACTGAGCGTCTAAACAGCTCGGAACTTCAAGATATGCAATTGATTGTTTCTCCGCCATTCTTAAATACAAATGCCCTCGTTTGACCCTTTTAGGACAGGGCCGGTGATCTAGTTGGCCATGACATTGCCTTCACATGTTGGGTTCGATTGTATTCAACTGGAAGCAGTGAAGGTGATCCAAAAACTGCTCCGAAAACTAGGTAATTTCGTCTAGTTGAACCATTTGGCGTAATGACAATCTCAAATCCTGATAACTACGTCCAGTGTCTTTTGATGTTATAGCGAAGCAGGACTAGTCCAATGATAAGAATAACGACACCAAAACTTAATGTTTCTGTGAACTGTGATCCTCTAACTAGCATGTCAACTCCCATCCAAATAAATAGCCCACCTACGCATGGGAAAAGGATTGCCAGCTTCCCGGACACTCGCTCATCCAACAGACTTCACCACATTTCACTAGAGTTCAAGAATTTATATTATAGCTATATAGCATAGTATTAGTCTCGTGGATTTCGGAGGATTTCTAAATGGCGGGTGTTTATTCAATTATCACTTGAAGCTGTACGATTCACTTGTTTTAAGCACTCGTGGATTAAGAAGATTGTTGAATAAGATGGTGGGCCGGACGAGATGTATTCCATTTCGAGGAGGTCTCGAAAAGTTCGAACTCGTGGCCTTCGCCGTGTGAAGGCGACGTCATAACCGGTCTAGACCACCGGCCCATATACTATTCGGGAAAGTCTACAAGATATAAGAATGACGCTGAAAGATATCTGTGGTCATTCCAATTGGATTCTAGCGAAGTCGCTCCCGGCGCACCATACTTGTTATTTGCTCTCTGTATGTAAATTGATGATACAGCGTTACAGTTATAACCCAACCAATCGACCTCCGATTAGTCACGCTGGACTGATTCAAGTCATGTCCGGCTCACCACCAAAAGAGCATAATGGGGCGTTTCAATGCCAAAACAAATCACTGATGTCGACAAGTTCCTCGAGATGACTGAGGATGCAGTAGAGTGCCGGGTTAAGAGAAACACGAATTCAGTCAAGCTCAAACTCCGCACGACCAACTACCTCTACACTATCATTCTTGAACCCCAGAAGGCTGAAGAAATCATCCAGCAAGTGAAGTGTCAGGTCGTTGAGGCACGAACAAAGGCCGAAGAAGCCTAGAAACTTATCTTCTCATTAAGCTCTGCAACATGTGCTTTCCTTCCCCGTTTCTCTAGTTTTTCTGCAAGGGCATCACAAGACTCTGACTCACCGTGTACGAGGTAGAACTCAGGTTCACCGGGTATCTTCGTGAGCATATCAAGAAGTCCTCTAGAGTCTGAGTGGGAAGATAGATGATGCTGGCGGACATCTGCAGTCACATTGAATTCACGACTTCCTACAACCACTTTTCCAGTTCTGAGAAGTTCCTCACCTGGAGTACCAGGAATCTGAAAACTCACAAACACAATAGCGTTCTTAGGATCATCGTGTAACATCTTGAAATAGAGATGAGAGGCGCCACCCTTGAGCATCCCAGCAGGGGAGATAATTATACCACCTTTCCGGACTGCATCTTTTCGGTCACGATCGTCATTGATGATAAGAGCACGCCCAACTGCTCTCTGGAGAGCTTGAGGACTTTGGAGGTATTGTGGGTGTCGCACAAGTATCTCATCGACTTCTCGAGCCATTCCATCAATATATATTGGATATTTCTTTGGGAGATTTGCACGTTCTAGAATGCACATTATCTCCTGACTTCGACCAACCCCGAACGCAGGAATGAGGACGGTGCCTCCACGTTCTTTTGTTTCTATAACAGTCTGGATGAGCGCTTCCTCAGTTGTTTCCCTTGGAGGATTGATACGACGGGCATAGGTACTTTCAGTTACAACAATATCATGCTTTGGAAGGTTCTTTCTCGCTCCAGGGGTGAGATGGGATTCGATGGCATTGAAGTCTCCTGTGAATAAGATTCGTTTCTCATCTACTCTAACCGAAACCATAGCACTTCCAGGGATATGACCTGCGTTGAACAGAGTCATCTCAAAATGACGGCCTAGGGGCATGGTTTCTTCATAGGAGATAGATTCGTATTGTCTGCGCACTAATGCTATATCCTTGAGCGTAAATGGCAATCTACCATGTGATATCTTGTACATATCTCGAAGAAGAAGAAGACTAAGATCACGTGTCGCGGGAGTGCAGAAGAGCGACGCCTCAGTTTCTTTTAGAATGATTGGAAGACCTCCTGAATGATCAAGATGAGCATGTGTGAGAGCAACTCCTTGAAGATTCTCAACTGGTATCATGTCAGGAAACTTCGGAGGTTCTGAGAATTTGACGCCATAATCTACAAGAATACTCTCATCTTTTGCTTCTAAGAAAAATCCTGAACGACCAACCTCTCGGCAAGAACCGAGGAATGTTAATTTTGCCATCTACCGTTACTTCCTGATGCATTGCCACTAGTGAGTAAGAAAAAGGTTTGCTAATATGTAGTTATTGAAACCAAAACACCTTTTGCTTAGTTTTCACATATGCATAAAGCCTATAGCTAAACGAAATCTATATCAGATAGCATACCCTCATCACATGAATGTGGTTCAAGTAGTAGGCGGAGAGACTTCGGGTGACAGAGGATAAGTCAAGTAAAAAGGTCAGTAATAAACAAACTGAATCAAAGGCTCTGCGGGATAGTAAAGACATGGACTGTATCCTAGTGGGTAACAAGAATGTCATGTCCTATGTACTAGCCTGCGTTACATTATTCAATAAAGGTGCAAAAGAAGTTGTAATCAAAGCGCGTGGACGGCTCATAAGTCGAGCTGTGGATGTTGCAGAGATTACAAGACATAGATTCATTGAAGATCTCATGGTCAAGCATATTGAGATTGGTACTACCTCTGTTCAAACAGACAAGGGTAGTGACCTCAATGTATCAACAATCGACATTACGCTCTCCAGATAGATGCCTTTATGTTCTCGCCCGAAGTTCAGTCTTTACTGAGCCTTCGAAACTGGCGAGGAAGAATAAATGAAACTGCCTATTTGTAACTTTGATTTAGAATCAGATATGCTATGTCCCAATTGCCAAGCTAGGTTCGACCGTGGGGAAATCACGCAGTTTGATATCGAGTTCAGCAAATGGATGTTGGATAAGGAGAAAAAATACCCCAATATCGAAAATCTGAACATTCTGAAAGCGGCCAAGGCAGAAACCCGTCTAATCCTAGTGGTGAAGAAAAAGAACAAGGAACTTTTGCTCTCTGAGGAGTCCCTAGTACAGGAATTATTCGAGCAATTCGGAGAACTCATTGTCATAGAGGGGCCAGCCAAGTTGAGAACGGTAGTCAGAGAATTCATTTTTCCTGCAATAGAAGTTGGTGTCAATAATCTCTACTCTCCAGATGGAACGAAAGAAAGCATCGTCATGCTTCGAGAGGGGGATAGAGAGAGAATTAAATTCAGCAAGGATGAGCTTCGTACCATTGTATCCGCAATCATGGGCGAATCAGTCCTATTTGAGTATCAAGATGACCGTAGGCAACTGATTAAGGAAGAAGAGGTCAAGGACGAATTTGAGCAACGGATGAAAGAGCTTGAAGAACACCGTGCCAGGTAGATAAAGCTACACCCGATTGATTGGATGGTTTTTCATCAATTCACGGAGAACTACAGTGGCATAGGATCCTTTCCTCAAGCAAAATGCAACACGAAGACCTTCTTCTGTATTTGATGCCACAAGATCGTCTATAATGATTGCAGCCAGATGGAGCCCTCCTGGAGAATCGAGAGATTTCATCTTTGGACTCCGAAAATCCTTGAGTGTAATTCCTTCCTCAATCAGGAGCGATTTGAGTGCTTCTGTCTGTGAAGCAGGCGGTAGACGGGTTGCATATCCAGGTACTGGAAGCGCTAATCCGTACTCACTTCGTTCTACTTGCGCAATTCGCTCTTCAAGGGATGCCTCTGTAACATAGAGCCATGAATCTCTCCCTGAATGTGTAGTATCCAGTTCGATAAGGAAATCACCAGGTTCCGGTTCGACTATGGACATTCCTGCTTCGATACGTCGACTTAGAAGACGGTTGAATAGAAAGGATTGGTAGGCATGTACCATTAGTGTGAGTATTCGTGGTGATACTCTTTGTAGGGCGCGTTCAAATTCACCGGGATATTTGATGAGTTCATGTAGGATTTTTCGTTCGTAACTCAGATCCTTTGGGAAGGATTCAATCATCTTTTCATTTGGCGTAAAATCTTCGGTTAATCTCAATCGGATATCCCTAAGCTCCTCTGTTTCAAACGCACTTTCTGTACACAGCATTGTTCGAACGGCATTCTCAAAATCACGCTTGACAAGAAATTTTCCAGCAAGATGAGTATTCGGGCGATTAAGCCCAAACCTCTGAACTCCAAAATAATTGAGTAATGGAGTTTCTCGAACTATTTCTGCTGCTCTCAAAGCTATGTCAGGCTCTATTTCTAAATCTCTTAGAAGGATTGTGAATTTGTTTCCCCAGAGATCACCTATTTGGATAGGATGTCGTGTGTACGAATAATCGCGGATAACAATACGGGTCAAATCTAACTCCATCAGACCAGCTATTGTGCGAGATGGTGCCGACATCAGTTGGACAGTAATTGCGCGTTTGTCCTTTAGGCCAGCATAGGTCACTAAATTTCTGGGCAGCTTCAGGGAGGATGCAAGGATTGTTGAAACATCCATGGTTGAAATTCCCATCTTCTGAACGGTGAAAGTCACGAATCGTGACTTCTGTCCTTCTACTACTGCGTTTCTACTAGTTACTTCCTGCCATTCCTTAAAACCGATTAATCTGCCATCAGAAGCAATCTCTTCGACTAAGAAATCTTCGTACCTCGTTTTTAGCTTGCCACCAATTCCAATACTATCTGTGGAATAGAATTCCATTCCAAATGGCTTTTCAAACGGATGGCCCACCTGCACGAATATCCCTCTATAATAGCTTGAGATCACCGGTGACCTTGTCCATAACTTCAGCTCTTGCAGGTCCAATACCTAGTACGGTGATAGTTCCAGGAGGCAGTTCAGTCATTCCGGCATCACGAATCAAGGCATGAGGCAATCTATGATTTATTGCCTGTCTTCTGAGTTCTAGGAGTTCCTCCTCGGAAGATACTTTGACAGCTACCTTCTTCTGGCCTTCTCTATACCATGCCCGCCAAATTTCTTGCTGTGAAACACGGGCATTCTCTGATGCACTCAATGCACCATGTGCTACCTGCACTGCAATTTTGCCTCTACTCATCGCCAAATCTGTCCTCACAGCAATGACTTGTTTGTATTGGAATTTACTTGGAATTGACATTAGAACTCCCATAGGTCTTCCGAGGAGAGAGTTAAAAACGTGCCCTCAGCATGATTGTTTGGGTACAATGATGGATCATGATGCTATTGTCATTGGCGGTGGACCAGCGGGTCTCTTTGCAGCCACAGAGATAGCTAAGAAGGGATTTGATGTTCGTGTACTAGAAGAGCATGAGCGAGTTGGTGCACCGGACCACTGTGCAGGGCTTCTTAGTGCGTCAGGGCTTAAGCGATTAGGATTGAACTTACCAGATAAGGTCATACAGAACACAGTATCTAGTGCAAAGATTTACGCACCATCTGGACATTCTATCACGATTGAACGGGGAAGAAGAGAGGCGCATGTCATTGATAGAAGACAGTTTGATGCATGGCTAGCAACTGAAGCAATGAACATAGGTATAGATATCACAACAAATGCAAAAGCGAGCGAGTTTGTTAGAGCAGGACCTTATAACCATAAGATCAAGATTAGGGGAAAAATCGATTCTGAACTCATGTCCCATGCATATATCATAGCGGAGGGTTCTCGATGTCGATTATCGGGAAGTATTGGGCTCCCCACGGTTGAAAAATCTAGCAAGTATCCCGCGTTTCAGTATGAAGTTTCTGGTGTCGATATCGATAATGAGATGGTAGAGATGTTCTATGGGCGCAATGTAGCCCCAGGATTCTTTGCTTGGATTATTCCACTTGGAGAAAAGAGAGCTCGAGTCGGGCTAGCTTCTCAAAACCAATCAAAGTTACGACTCGACGCATTGATGCGCCATCATAATATAATATCAAAAAGATTGGAAGGAGCAAAGATTGACCGGTCTCTCGGGGGTATTGTATTGGTTGGAATGCCAATTACAAGAATGACATGTCGAAATATCATCACCGTGGGAGATGCCGCTGGAATGGTGAAAGCCACAACTGGAGGCGGTGTGATTATAGGTGGACTAACTGCCAGACTAGCTGGCAAGATCATTGCCGAATATCTAATTCGCGAAGCAAAAACGACTGAAATCAAAAAATATGAAAAACAGTGCAAATCAATGGTTTTTGATGAACTGAGAACGATGTATTTTGCTCAGCGTGCGCTTTCCTCACTGAGTGATAAGGGACTGGATTCGATAATCAAGGATACAGCCAATCTGGGACTTTTAGATGTTGTAAAGAGCGAAGGAGACATGGACCTCCAGAGTAGGGTCATAAGGAAGCTACTGACTGACCCACGGATGGTGTTGACTGGGCTCAGAGCAATTAGGTACATCAATCCGTTTTTATGAACAAGTGCGAGTCAGGAACATCAGGAGGCCAATGTCTATGACTAACCATGAAGAGTATAGTGTGCTGGAAACTGCACGTAAGATGCTAGTACAGCACCCACTCTGTGATCGTTGTCTAGGTAGACAGTTCGCTTGGTTGGGCAGTGGGACCACAAACGAGGACAGAGGTCATTCCATTAAGCTCACGCTGTGTATGATTGCTGATAAGGAAATAAAATCGGGGGACAAAGCATCAGGAGAACATACTTTGGCAATCCTAGCTGGCAATGGTATGTTTGCTCCGGCAAGAACTATTGCAACTAAGAACTCGATTGAGTACGTAACGAGTGATAGCTGTCATTTATGCTTCATTGATGGAAGCTCAATATTTGAAAAAATCCCACTAATTACGGAAAGAATGGTTGGCATAGCAGACCAAGTTGAGTTCGAAACTTTTCTTGCAGGATGTGTGCCTTCTCCCTTGCTTGTGGAACGTCAAGATGAGATAAGCGCAATACATTCTGCTCTGTACTCAGAAACTCTAAAGTCCCACTTCAATCGTCTTGCAGGAATTCAACTCCAAGAACTATTGGGGAAATCTGTTGATTTTGAAAAACCTGATGTTGTATTCATCTATGACATGAATAAGGATGAGGTAGGACTTCACGTGAATCCTATCTTCATCTTCGGAAGATACAAGAAATTGGTGCGAGGCATCCCCCAGAGCAGATGGGACTGTAAAAAGTGTAAGGGCAGAGGGTGCGAGGAATGCGAGGGGACGGGAAGAAATTACCCCGACTCTATATCTGAATATGTTGGTATTCCTGCTCAACAGTGTGCAGGAGGCTCTCGTTTTAAGTTCCATGCTGCTGGAAGAGAGGATGTAGATGTCCTCATGCTAGGCAAGGGAAGGCCGTTTGTTGTGGAAATAAGTAAACCTAGAGTACGGAAACCGGATCTCCTTGAGATGGCACAGACTATAAACCAAGAAGCTGCAGGTAAGATTGAGGTTCATGACCTCGAACTCACTGACAGGCATCGACTCCAAAAGCTGAAGGAAGATGCTGCATCGAATATCAAAGAGTATGCTGCAATCATTCATACAGAGGGGTTGGTGACTGACGAAGCAATTCAAAGAGTAATTCAGTCATTTCAAGGCGCTACAATAGAACAAAGGACTCCAAACCGTGTATCTCATAGAAGGAGTGATTTAGTAAGAAAGAAAAAAGTACACGGGATTAAATTGACAAAGCTAGAAGAGGGGATTCTTGAAGCATTCTTCAAGGTTCAAGGCGGCACGTACATTAAGGAGCTAATCTCAGGCGATGATGGGCGTACTAAGCCATCTGTTGCAGAAATTCTTGGTACTGCTTGTGTGTGCAAGGTGCTGAATGTTACCGCAATATATAGCAGCGAGAATTGAAAGTACTTCTCAAAAAGAGTGACTGTTGCGAAATCCTTAAGTGGTGACCCAAGAGGTCATGCTGGACTTCGAGTGTATTTCAGCTTAGGCAGAACACCGAAGAACAGCAATTCGTAGTGATGACTTATGGTAAAGAAGAGTCATGGATATCGTGCCCGAACACGTGGCCTAATGACCAAGAGAATACGTGAGAAAGGATTGAGCTCACCAAGTAAAGTATTGGTTGACTATGAAGCTGGTCAGCGCGTGGACATCGTAATCGATTCAGGATTTCATAAGGGTATGCCTCATAGAAGGTATCAGGGGAAGACTGGTATTGTTACTGGTCTTCGCGGAAGAGCTGTTCTTGTTGATGTTGGCCTAGGCAAAGCCACAAAGAGCCTCATTGTCAGACGTGAGCATCTCCGAGTGAGCAAAGGTTGAGGGATAATAATGCCTAAGGAGATTATTAGTGAGGAGGAAATCACCCTTCCACAGGTAAAGAAAATCTTGACCCAGAGGGGAAAGGAAGGAGAACTGTCTTTTCAGCAATCTATAACCCTTGAACATGCCACAGTGTTTTCGAGAATGGCACCTGCTGTATCTATAAAGCTAGTCGAGAAACTGATTTCTAGCTATGATATCTCAAGAAGCCAGGCCGTTCAGATAGTTAATATTGCACCTACGACGATAGAAGAGCTGAAGTCGGTCTATGATACCAAAATGACAAATCTCACTGATGAAAAGCTCTTGGAGATTGTCGATTTGATTGTTAAGAACCGATCATAGTTGCTTCTGAAAGCATCACTATTCTTCTTTGATTGGTAATAGAACACGTAGAATTATGTCATAGTCCGATTACTT
>Ga0224495_10002740_pt1 | contig 11292 bp, 12 predicted proteins | sample SF_Jul11_sed_USG_FD_168128 | JGI IMG/M metagenome (GOLD analysis project Ga0224495, IMG submission 168128) | Sediment microbial communities from San Francisco Bay, California, United States - SF_Jul11_sed_USGS_4_1 | ecosystem: Environmental > Aquatic > Marine > Sediment | place: USA: California...
CGTCTACCCAATTCTGTAGTTTTGGGTATACCCTTTCTGCCTTTGTTTGCTAGTCTTCTGGCCATTTTGTTACTTCCCTGTAACTTTATTTAAGAGCCATCCTTGGCTCTTTTGGGATAATATCGGATTACGGGAATATTTATTTAATCATTTCCTTATTTATTGGATTAGAATGAATAAAAAGTGAAAATATTATGTCATTTGTGGTATATCGTCAGCTGAAGATTTTTTTAAGAATTTTCTATAGGGTAAATTGTCTGTTTATATGGTTTCATTATTGCCAATTTATTGTATTTTTTATAATGATGAAATGAATGATAAGAGATTTTTATTTTCATCAAAAACAATCAATGAAATTTCTGTATAAAAAGGTTTTTTGTTCAGAATAAATGAGAAAACTATTGCCTGTCTATATCTTTGCAGTTGATGAAAGGATATAGGTGGATAACCCGATTGATAGGCTTTTCTTTTGGTTTTTTTTACTTCAATAAATGAATATATAAATGTGTTGTTTAATTTTCGTCGTGTTAAAATATCAATTTCAATACCGTTAATTTTTTTATTTCGGGCAAGTATACGATATCCTCTGGTTTTTAAATAATTAACTGCAATATTTTCACAGGATCTGTTTTTTTCTACAGTATTTTCAGATTGCATATAGTTAACATATGACAAGTGGTATAATCGGTCAATAACTATATGTGCGCAAGGACAAAGATATAATCAGGCGATTTGCTGGAAATACAATTATGATTGACATTTACACTGAATGAAATCTTCTTCTTGTATGTATCCACATATAGATGTTAATCTCTGGGCAATTGGTACAGCTTTGGTATCAAGTTTTTTATTGGGCGGTTTGTGGTATGGTCCGCTTTGGGGAAAAGTCTGGTTGAAAGAGGTTGGTTTTAAAGAGAATGATAAACCAGGAAAACAAGCTTTCTTAAAAGCTGCAATTCTCAATTTGATGGGTACCTTTTTGAAAAATTGTTTTAACTGGTTTTAGCCGTTTACATATGATACCATTTATTCTAATGGTTGACAAGAATGCAGAATGTTTAATCAGTAGATGTAGTTATGAATTTGATGAATTCTGGATTGAAACAAGGGCAATAAAGATTTATCATATTCAAGGATATTATTTTTTTCGTAGGGGTCAATTGAGGTGTCATAAAGCTCTGCAATTTTGTCGTTATAATTAAAGATAAATTTATAATTTCCATCTTTAATTCCAATATATCGTGTAGCAAATGAGGTATATAAAGGAGCTATCGATTCCGTTTTTTTTGTGAACAGAGAAGTGCCGTCAAAATATTCATGCGGGTATTCAATTTGTAAAATATTCAGTATTGTGGGAATGATATCCATATGTGTTGAGACCCCTTTTCGTCGATATTCATGTGAAAATAGTGTTGGATTCACAATAAGAGCAACTGCGTGTACATTTTCCTCATACAGATAGAGAGAGTGAAGAGAGTTTCCCGCGTGCTGATGAAATGCTTCCCCGTGATCAGAAACAATTATAAAGAGAGTATCTTTTTCAATAGAGTGTTTTTTTAATACATCATAGGTTTCTTTAATAACCATATCGGAATAGTGCAGCGAATTCAAGTATCGGTGAAAAGGGGTATCAGCAGGATAAATCCGGTATTTTTCCTCCGGAGTCTGGTAGGGGTGGTGAGGGAACACGGTATTAATGCAGATGAAAAATGGCTTTACTTCGGTAATATTATGATCCAGATATTTATTCAACATAAAAGGTAAAACCATGTCATCATAGTTCAGGTTGGATTTTTGAAAAGGTACATTTGCTTTCGCAAAGGAATTCATATCCTCAACCTTGTCAAAACTTCTCTGAAATATTTTATTTTGATAATAAATATCACCGTTTCCAGAAAAGTAGTAGTGAGTTTGATATCCGTGTTTTTTTAAAATATCTGCCAGAGTTATATCTTTTACAGCTTTTTGATAAAACTCTTTCCAGTTTCGGGATGCATAAGGCATTTTCCCCATAAGTAACGCGTACAAGGCTTTTATCGAGGCTGGTTCAGTAACATAATGGTTATTCATGACCATGCTGTTTTTTGAAAGTTCGACAAGCCCAGGGGTAACATTTGCAAATTCTTGATTATGAAGAGCTGTGTAAAAGTAGGCTGTTGATTCAAGTACATAGAGTATAACATTTTTCGGCCGATTGTGAGAGTTTATGAGCCGGGATAAATTTTCATCCTCGTTGCTGGCGGATAGTGTGATAGAAGACAAGTCCGGTCGCGGGGAACCCGTCAAATGTCGTTCACTGGATAATAGAAGAGTAGAAAAAAATTCAAAAAATGGATTTTTATTGATTCCATATAATTGTGGTTTATATTTAAGGTGAAAGAAAGCAGGAACAAATATAATGAACAGTAAAATAGCTGCTGTAAATCTGGATGGTGTCGCCAGAAAAAAAGATTTCATCGTTTGTTTAAATCTGGAAAATATATTTTTATAAATAAACAGAGTAATCAACAGGGCTGTAATGAAAAGAGAAATAGTTGTAATATTTATTTCATACGCAAGATTGCTCATAAAATTCAATGGATTATCCATTTGAATTATCATTCCATAGGTTAAAAAAGATCCAAACTGGGTATATATTTTATATTGAATTAAAGTATAAAATATAATCAAAAAGTAGCTGATCATGTGCAGGTTAAGTAAAAGATGCTTATGGATTCTTTTTCCATGGATTTGCAGGGAGCGGTTTAATGCATTTGCAGGAAGATCAAATGTTAAAAAAATTATCAGAGTAATTAAAATGTCATAGGCAAGGCAAACCGGAGAGTAGATAAAAAGGTAAATATTGGAAGAGTGGGTAAAGCTGTATTGAAGCATCAACCCGAGCTTCAAAAGAAGAGAGGAAAACAAATAGAGCAAAGCTCTTTCTGAGTTAGGAAATCTCTCAAAATTCATTTTCAGGTATTTTTATTCAATTACCAGTTTCGGTAACATATTTTTTTCTTAAAAAAATTTTTAAAAAAACAAGTTCAATATAAGAGTATAAGACATAAGGAATTTTATACCAGTTAAATGGTTTTGAAAAGAGCACCCATAGCCAGGCTAAATGTTTTTCAACCACAAAGTCAGGTGCACTTTTCTTTTTTCCCGCCATTATATCAAGCGCTCCATCGAGGTTGATCAAAATACAGTTTTTTAATTCACTTTTATGTGCTTCTATCCATTTTAACTCTTTTTTATAACCAAGACTTAAAAGAATAATGTGGGGGTCAGTTTTTCTTAATGCCTCGATTACATTTTTCGCAGCCTTCCCTTTGAGTTGACCATTGTGCTTTCCTGTTATTCGCAGCCTTGGAAAGGATCTCATGAAATTGATGTTTAAAGTATCAAGAACTCTGTTGCTGGATCCAACGATAAAAAGAGTATATTCTTTTGCCTGGGCGACCCGAATTATATTTAGAACAAATTGTGTTACAGAAATTATTTCAGGTAAATCTTTATGAAAAAGAGCGCTGATGCCAAGCATTCCTTTTTCAGAAGGAAGATTTATAAAAGATGATTGTGAAAGCTGACGATATCTTTTAAAGTGCCGAATGTTAAAAAAGTGATAGGGATTGATGGGCAATATATGTTGTGGACCATGCGTTGCTCCTTTTTTTCGGATTGTTTCTATCTGTCGCATTGTTAAAGAGATTAATTCATTGCCGGTTGCTACATAAAAGGGAACAGCTGCAATCTCAATTTTTTTATTTTGTATTTTGTCTATGGGAATATTCTGAAATTCGAGTATGGGATCATCGTCTTCTTTGGATGCACTGTAGGAATATGTCGGGAGGTCAATGTTAGGATTCATATTAAGTGTTCTCCTGTAATTTCAATGGATTGAATAATTGATGCGATGGTTTTTGACTCTTCATCTTCGGGCAGTCCGGGGGAGTTATAAAGGCAAAGTAAAAAAATACTACCTCGTTGAAACATCACTACCATAAAAAAATGGCCGCCTTGCATGAATTCGTAGGGCAATACAGTCATATCTTTATTAATAAAATGCCTTGGTGGATTTTTTTCGAAAGAGACCGTGTGAGTATGCAGAAATATTTTCATTTTGTCATCAATATTGTTACCTGCCATAAATGGATATTGCTCTATGATATCTTTTGTATTTTCCAGATAGCTCATATTGATAGAAAGTATTTGAAGAGCTCCTTTTCCAAATAGCGGATCAAAAAAAGATGGTATATTTTCAACAATTTCACACTCCCATGTTCGAGGATATTGTAAACGAAACCAATTATTTGACGAAATAAACTCTTGATTTATTAACATTAATTTTGATTAATCATTTAATTTTGATACTTTTTGGTATGAGGTTTTTCCTCCCAATCCATAAAGGCGTATAAAACCTTCCGCATCTGCCTGATTGTAACCAATGTTTTTCTCAAATGATGCTAAATCACCCTGGTACAGACTATTCGGTGCACGTCGTCCTACTACCCGGGCATTACCCTTGAATAGCTGCAATCGAACCTGCCCTGTTACGTTAAGTTGGGTGTGATCTATCAGTTTTTGTAAAGATTCCCGTTCAGAGTGAAACCATTTGCCATTGTAAATTAAAGATGCATAACGAATGCTTAATTCATCTTTGAGGTGTTGAAGATCTTTGTCAAGAGTGATAGACTCCAGGTCCCGATGTGATAAATGCAAGACTGTTCCGCCCGGGGTTTCATATACACCGCGTGATTTTATTCCGACAAGTCTGTTTTCAACAATATCGACTCTGCCAATGCCATGTTTGCCAGCTATTGAGTTTAAACTGGCCAATAGGGCCGCAGGGCTTGATTTTTTTTCATTAATAGAAACGGGGTTTCCTTTTTCAAATTCAATTGTAATGTATTCGGGGTTGTCTGGTGTTTCAGTGAGTGGTTTAGTAAGAATAAACATATCTTCTTTAGGTTCATTATAGGGGTCTTCGAGTATACCACCCTCATATGAAATATGCATTAAGTTTCGATCCATTGAATAGGGTTTCTCTTTGCTGGCGGTTACCGGTATATTGTTTTCATCTGCATATTTCAACAGATCCTCTCTTCCGTTCATGTCCCATATTCGCCAGGGAGCAATAATTTTCAGCTGAGGAGCAAGGGCCATATAGGTTAATTCAAATCGAACCTGATCATTTCCTTTTCCTGTAGCACCATGAGAAACCGCATCAGCTCCCTCAGAGAGGGCAATTTCAACCTGTTTTTTTGCAATTAATGGTCTGGCGATGGAAGTCCCAAGATAATAACGCATTTCATATACCGCACTTCCTCTGATTGCCGGGAATATGTAATCACGGACAAGTTCTTCTTTCAAGTTGCAGATATGAAGCTTTGAGGCTCCTGTTTTTTTTGCTTTTTCTTCAAGACCATTAAGTTCTTCTTCCTGGCCAATATCTGCTGCGTATGCAATAACTTCAGCGTTATAATTTTTTTTTAACCAATGTAATATTACGGATGTATCTAACCCACCGGAATATGCGAGTACTACTTTATTTATATTTTTCATCATAGTAGATTTTTAAAAAGTAAATAGAATGTCAATTTTAATACTAACCCTGGATAGATAATATGGGCATATTCAAAACGCAAATGCAATTATGATTAGATAAAAAAGCCGCGTAAATCACCGATAGTAGAATGCGACTTCAATATTTGGAGGATTTATGCGACCCAATTCACATTTAATTATATCGGAACGAACTGTCATTAGCAATATGTACAGGCAAAATAAATATACACAGGCTGAAATTGCAAGGGCTATCAATAGAGATCCATCGGTCATTTCGCGGGAAATAAGACGCAACGGCAATGCCTCCGGTTACGATCCAGACATGGCTCAGAAAAATTACCATTTACGAAAATTAAAAACCGTTTATCAAAAGCAATTCAATGAAAAAATCTTTGATTACTTTAAAGATGGCCTGAAAAACAGAATATCTCCTGACGTGATTGCCGGAATATTAAAAATATCTGTAGATAAAACTTGCCATGTATCAACCCAAACCATCTATAATTGGATATACAAAGAACGCTGCGCCGGCTTAACAAAATTTCTGCTATTTGACAACGGCTCTGAAATGTCAATGTGGCGATCTATCCAGGAGATGTTTCAAATTCCAGTGTTCTTTACTGGAAGGCCCTGGGAAAAACCACTGATCGAAAATGCAAACCGCATGCTGCGCAGATTTTTTCCTAAAAAGATGCAACTGATAAAGTGTCTTCAGAAGAGATTTTACAGGCTGTGGCATGGTTGAATCATTACCCAAGAAAAAGCCTTAACTATCGGACACCATACGAAGTCTTTTTTAAAATCAAACCCGTTGTATTTGTGTTTTGAATTTGCCACATGCTTGTTATCGTTACCGAAAAGAACTTTCTATTCTGTCCTGCAGGCAAGAATTAACCATGGACTATATCATCTACCCTGCTTTAATCTTTGCCGGAATCTTTGCGGGCTTCATCAATACTGTAGCAGGAGGTGGATCGACACTCACTATTCCGGTTTTACTGCTTGCGGGGTTGCCACCCTCCCAGGCGAATGCGACCAATCGTATTGGTATTCTTATTCAAACTATGTCTGCAACCTATCAGTATCAAAAACGAAATCTGGTGCCGCTTGAAGAGTTTAAAATTACACTTCCTTGGATGCTGGCCGGAGGAGGCGCCGGTGCCTGGCTGGCTGCCGTGTTACCAGATCAGACTCTGGAGCCTCTTATTTATACATTTATCATTCTGGCGGGAGTCAGTGTTTTTATTAAAAGTGATCAGATTCATACAGTAAAAGCAGCACCCAGGGCAGTTCAATATCTGGGTATGTTTGGGGCTGGTTTTTATGGTGGATTTTTACAGGCGGGTGTCGGTATTGTGTTACTGGCTGTTTTACATGGTCTTATGAATCTGGAATTCAAGCGCGCAAATGCTTTGAAAATTCTGGCTGTCTTGCCCTTTACTCTGGTATCTCTGCTCATTTTTTCTTATCATGATCTGATCGTCTGGATTCCAGGCTTAATACTCTCAATAGGAAGTTTTTTTGGCGCAAAGTGGGCTGTTTTTTTCATTGATAAAGTAGATGTAAAAAAAGTTAAAATCGCTTTTGTAGTGATTCTGCTGATACTGGTAGGGGTAAATATTATTAAAAAGTTTTAAAGACATATATTTACAAGTTTTTCAAAACCATTGTATATTTAAAAGTAAAGGGTGTATATGTTCATTTAGTATTTTAGCGTGTATAAATTGAAAAATTGTTTCACTTATCGTTAACGGCTCAGAACACTATATACTTAACAGTTGTTAAGTTTTATTGTTTACAGATTATAGCTGAAGAATTATATATACTTATGCGGTCACTAAAATCTGACTCTGCGGAAATTGCTCCATCTGTTGCCAAAACGATTTCTCAATGGAACAGGCGGGGGGTTTCTCTTTTAACAGGCTCCTCAGAGATTTTTTCATTATCACATATCTGGCAATTTGGGCTTGTTCGGCAGGGATTTTCCATTCATACGGTGGATTGTGCTATCCGTTTTGATGCATATGCCATTGCAGAAGAGGCTCTTAGAAACGGGATTTCACCAGAAGATATTCATGATAAAATTACTGTGAGCCGCTGTTTTACCCCTTACCAGATTTTAGATGAAATGCATTATAATCTGAATAAACAGCACAAGCCAGATGAGATCTTCTTTATACTTGCCCCTGCCAAACAGTTTTTCGATGGCGATGTTGCAGAAGAGGAAGGGGTATTTTTACTTAAGAAATTATTTAATGTTTTTAAAGAGTTCCAGAAAATGAATGTTCCCCTTATGATCGTAGAAAAAGAAAAATATTCTCATTCTGCATTTCAGCCCTTTTTTCATCAGACTTTGCAACTTGCCCGACCTTTATTTCAGTTGAAGATCACCGGAGAAAAGGCAGCTGAAATAGTCCGGAAAATATATAGTGTAAAAATGAGTGCCCTGGCAAGAGAAACAGCTTAAATAGATATACAAAAATGGGAAGAACAGTTGTACCTTATTCAATGAAAATGGATCTTGTTATTTCAAGATTTGAAGCATTTCGCAAGGGGCTGCGTCGTAATGATCGTGAAAAATTTGATGAGCTGATGAGGGCCGCCAAAATGCAGGTTCAAGCTGGTGTTATGGCACAGCATCCGAATGCGTTTGACTCTATCAGCATGGCCATTCATCTTGAACTGAAAAAACAGATTGATGAGATTGCTGCACGTCTGAGTAAAGTGGAAAAAAATAAATGTTAAATAATCATGAGCAATGAGCTTACCGGTTTCTTGTTTGACATTTATAATATAGAAGATTTAATTTATATCTGGGTTATTGACAAGAATCAAAATCTTTCGCTTGTTAAAGATTTTTACTACCCTGTAATCTATGCAGAGGGTTCTTCTGAAATATTAAATAAACTTGTTCGTCGGCTTTATGAGCTTGATGCTCTTCTGCGGGAACCTTTAATCGTTCGTAAAAAACATTTCTATAAAAACTCTCTTATTGATGTTCTTGAACTTGTAATCTCAAAACCATCAGTATTACGAAAAATAAAATCAAAGCTTTTTGCATTTTATGGTAAAATGGATATTTATCACAGCGATATTGATCCTGTTGTCGGTTATCTTTATTCTAAAAATATTTATCCTATAGCTCCTGTCCGTATCAGTTGTCACAAATTTAATTACGTAGAGAGCATTACTGCAATAGAGCCACACGAGACATATGAATATGAAATTCCCCCTCTCCGTACAATGTATATTTATTTAAAACATTCGCATCGTCTGGGAATCTCAGAAAAGAATCCCGTTCAACTTGTTGTTGAAAAAGGTTTAAAAAAATATAGATACGAACTGCCTGCTCAAAATCCTTCTACTATGCTTACTTCGCTTAACCAGATACTTCAGAGAGAAAATCCAGATGTTATTTTGTCGCATTATGGTGATCAGCTTATTTTTCCTGTTTTTTTTGGTCTTGCCCAGAAACTTGAAATTCCTTTAAACCTTGATCGTGATATCGTCCCTTCGCAAAGACAAATTAAACTTAAAGGTTCCAGCTTTAATACCTACGGCTCATGGATTTACCGGGCTCCTTCGTATCCTCTTTTTGGCAGGTGGCATATTGACGCTGCCAACTCTTTCATTTTTAAAGAAAGCCGTCTTTTAGGAATTATAGAACTTGCCCGTATCAGCCGACTGCCTGTTCAGAAAATAGCCCGATCAAGTATGGGTGCAGCACTTACTTCCATAGAAACAGGCATGGGCATTGCAAAAAATTATCTCATTCCCTGGCAAAAATCTGAAAGGGAATCATCCAAAACATGGTATGAACTTCTGCAAAAAGATAAAGGCGGTCTTGTCTTTCAGCCGCAGATACAATACGGTAATGTTGCAGAAAATGTTGCCCAGCTTGATTTTGCACAAATGTATCCTTCTATTATGAATTTTCATAATATCAGCCCCGAAACAATTAATTGCCCATGTTGTGCTGAAGAGTCTGATACCGAAAAAGTTCCTGAATTGAATTATCATATATGTAAAAAAAGAAGAGGTGTTGTTTCAGATTCTCTTTATCTTGTGCTTGATCGTCGAAAATACTTTAAGCAAAAAAAAATATTCTCTATTGGCGCTGAAAAAAAACATGCAGAAATTATTGTTAATTCCCTGAAATGGATCAATGTCGTCTCTTTCGGTTATCTCGGATTTCGAAATGCAAAATTTGGAAAACTGGAATCTCATGAAAGCGTTACTGCTTTTGGGCGAGATAAATTACTTCGTGCAATGGAGATTGCAGAAGCATCCGGGTTTACACTTTTACATGCTATAACAGATTGTATTTTTATTCGCAAAGCTGATTCTTCTGAAATATCAAAAATGGACCTTGAAAAGCTTTGTCAAAACATATTCATGGAAACCAAAGTGGAAATGAGTATAGAAGGAATTTTTTCATGGCTTCTTTTTTGTCCATCAAAGACTGATCCGCTTTTACCTGTTGCCAATCGCTATATGGGAAGATTTACAAATGGCGAGCTTAAAATAAGAGGAATTGCAGCAAGACGAAAAGATATTCCGTTGTTTATCAAATCAGCCCAGATGGATATTTTAAAGGTTATGCAGCGAGCTTCCAGAGTAGATGATCTGAAGTTGCTTCATGAAGAAATATTTTTAATTTATATAAACTACGATAAGCTGCTTCAGCAGCAGAATATTAAATGGAAAGATCTGTTGCTTCGTAAAACAATAAGTCGTTTTGCCGATGAATATTTAGTAGATAATGCTACAGCGCTTGCGATAAAAAAAATGAAAGAAAAAAATATAAATGTGCAACCTGGTGAAAAAGTAAAATATCTTGTTACGAATCAAAAAAGTCAGAAAAAAACAAAGCGTTACCTTTCAGAAGAAGAAGCAACTCTTTTAAATTGTGATTTTATACCATTTGATACCGATTTTTATCGGCAGCTCTGGTTTGCCAGCTATAAAGAGATATGGGAACATTTTGCTCCTGCAAAATTTTTTAAAAAAACAGAAAGTGAGTTATTTGACAAGCAATCTGAATTACCTTTTTTCAGCTGAAAAATATTTTTAATGGTATCTAATGACATTGCAATTGCTATTTTTTTAAATAGTAATTATAAAGTATATTTCATGCAACAAAATCAACCTCTGTGCAAAATATTTGTTGCATTTATTAAAGAACCTCAGTTTATACAAAATAGATTTAAATTATCTTTTTTGATTTGAAAAATTTATCGTTGATATTTTTATTTTTTAACTGGTTTATGGCATGCTACACATTTAACCATTTTGGGATGAGGCGTGACCGGTGCTTTTTTCCCGTCTACCTCTTTTCCTTTTTCATGACATTCCAGACAATTTTCAAAAGTAGCGTCAATAGCATGCGGAACAGCCGGAGGTTTTTTAGCTTTATTGGAATATATTGAATTTGAAAGACCCAGGGCCACAAGCAGGCTTGAAATAAAAATAATTTTTAATAATTTGTTCATTTTATTACTCCTGATACCATTGTAATATGGTAATTTAAAAAAGCAATTTTTTTATTAATTCTTTTCGTAGAAGTGAGCAAATTCAAAACGCAAATGCAATTATGATTAAATAAAAAAGGCCGCGTAAATCACCGATAGTAGAATGCGACTTCAATATTTGGAGGATTTATGCGACCCAATTCACATTTAAATATATCGGAACGAACTGTCATTAGCAATATGTACAGGCAAAATAAATATACACAGGCTGAAA
>Ga0224495_10002741_pt1 | contig 11292 bp, 8 predicted proteins | sample SF_Jul11_sed_USG_FD_168128 | JGI IMG/M metagenome (GOLD analysis project Ga0224495, IMG submission 168128) | Sediment microbial communities from San Francisco Bay, California, United States - SF_Jul11_sed_USGS_4_1 | ecosystem: Environmental > Aquatic > Marine > Sediment | place: USA: California...
GCTGCCCATGTAGCCGACCGGCGCATCCAGCCACACATAAAAATATTTGCCGGGCGCATCGGGAATCTCGAAACCAAAATAGGGTGCATCGCGCGAGATGTCCCAGTCGGAGAGTTTGTTCTCGTCTTCTGCGCCCAGCCATTCTTGCATCTTGTTGGCAGCCTCGGGTTGCAAAGCGTCGCTGCGCGTCCATTCGCGCAGGAACTTTTGGCAGGTATCGGCGGAGAGCTTGAAAAAATAATGGTCTGAATTGCGCAGCTCCGGTTTGGCGCCGGACACGGCAGAATAGGGATTCTTCAGATCGGTGGGCGCATAGGCTGCGCCGCACGCTTCGCAGTTGTCACCGTACTGGTCTTTCGCGCCGCACTTCGGGCATTCGCCCTTGATGAAACGGTCCGGCAGAAACATGTTCTTGAGCGGGTCATAATATTGCTCGATGGAGCGCACGTCGATCAGCCCTGCAGTTTTGAGTTTGCGGTAGATAGCTTGGGCGTAGTCGCGGGTCTCGTCCGAGTTGGTCGAGCCATAGTGGTCGAATGCTACATGGAAGGCTGCGAAATCGTCGTAATGCTCATGCCACACACGCTCGATCAGTTGTTCCGGCGTGATGCCTTCCTTCTCGGCGCGCAGCATGATCGGCGTGCCGTGGGTATCGTCGGCGCACACGTAGTGGCATTCGCTGCCCCGCATCTTCTGGAAGCGCACCCAGATGTCGGTCTGGATGTATTCGACCAGATGGCCTAGGTGGATGCTGCCGTTGGCGTAGGGCAGCGCTGAGGTAACGAGAATTTTTCGAGTAGCCATGAAAAGGTGCCGGAATGCTGTAAGGGCGCGGATTTTAGCAAATCTGCGCGGACTAGCGGGGAATTGGTTAAAATCGCGTCCGCGCAAATTGGGGTGCGATACTTTTTGATAAGGATTGGTGATGAGCATTAAGTCAGACAAGTGGATACGCCGCATGGCGGAGCAGCACGGCATGATCGAGCCATTCGAGCCTGGCCAGGTTAAGGAGACGAATGGCAAGCGCATCGTGTCTTATGGCACATCCAGCTATGGCTACGATATCCGCTGTTCCGATGAATTCAAGCTGTTCACCAACATCAACAGCACCATCGTCGACCCGAAGAACTTTGATCCCAATTCCTTCGTCGAAGTGAAAGCCGATTACTGCATCATCCCGCCCAACTCGTTTGCGCTGGCGCGCACCATCGAATATTTCCGCATCCCGCGCAGCGTGCTGACCATCTGCCTGGGTAAATCGACTTATGCGCGCTGCGGCATCATCGTCAATGTCACGCCGTTCGAGCCGGAATGGGAAGGCTATGTCACGCTGGAATTTTCCAACACCACTCCGCTGCCCGCGAAGATTTACGCCAACGAAGGCGTCGCGCAGGTGCTGTTTTTTGAATCGGACGAAATATGCGAAACGTCGTACAAGGATAGAGGCGGCAAGTACCAGGGGCAGGTGGGCGTCACGCTGCCCAAGATGTAATCAGATGTAGGGCGTTGTCCTGAGCATGTCGAAGCGGCCCGACATGGCGGGCAGAGCCCGTCCTACGTGAAAATCCTTCTTGCACCAACCCGCAAATCTGCGACAATCCGCGCCAATTCGTTATCCCTGAAGGGAGCACAACATGAAATTCCGTTTTCCTATTGTCATCATCGATGAAGATTTCCGCTCGGAGAATGCCAGCGGTTTGGGCATACGTGCGCTGGCCACCGCGCTTGAGAGCGAGGGCATGGAAGTCCTCGGCGTCACCAGTTACGGCGACCTGACTTCGTTCGCGCAGCAGCAGAGCCGCGCCTCGGCATTTTTACTGTCCATCGACGACGAGGAGTTCGGAGGAGGCAGCGAGGAGGAGACCGAGGTTGCGCTGAAATCGCTGCGTGCATTCGTCCAGGAGATACGCTTCAAGAACGCGGACATCCCGATTTACCTGTACGGCGAGACGCGCACTTCGCGGCACATCCCGAACGATGTGCTGCGCGAGTTGCACGGCTTCATTCACATGCACGAGGATACCCCTGAGTTTGTCGCGCGCCACATCATCCGCGAGGCCAAGTCCTACCTGGATGCGCTTGCTCCGCCGTTCTTTCGCGCCTTGCTGCACTACGCGCAGGATGGTTCCTATTCCTGGCACTGCCCGGGGCATTCGGGCGGCGTGGCGTTTTTGAAGTCACCGGTCGGGCAGATGTTCCACCAGTTTTTCGGCGAGAACATGCTGCGTGCCGACGTGTGCAACGCGGTGGATGAGCTGGGACAGTTGCTCGACCATACCGGGCCGGTGGCGGCATCGGAGCGTAATGCGGCGCGAATTTTCAATGCCGACCATTTGTTCTTTGTGACGAATGGCACGTCCACTTCCAACAAGATCGTGTGGCACTCGACGGTTGCGCCCGATGACATCGTGGTGGTGGACCGCAACTGCCACAAGTCGATTCTGCACGCGATCATGATGACCGGCGCGGTCCCGGTGTTCCTGACACCGACGCGCAACCACTACGGCATCATCGGGCCGATTGCCAAGTCCGAGTTCGAGCCGGAGAGCATCCAGAAAAAAATCAATGCGAACCCCTTCATCAAGGACAAGACCAGGAAGCCGCGCATCCTGACCATCACGCAGAGCACCTACGACGGCATCGTGTACAACGTGGAGATGTTGAAAGAGATGCTGGATGGGCGCATCGACACACTGCATTTCGACGAAGCCTGGCTACCGCACGCGGCCTTCCACGAGTTTTACAAGGACATGCATGCCATCGGAAAATATCGTCCGCGCGCTAAAGAGTCAATGATTTTTGCCACGCAGTCCACGCACAAGCTGCTGGCCGGGCTGTCGCAGGCGTCGCAGATACTGGTGCGCGAGCCGGAAAGCTACAAGCTCAACAGGCATGTTTTCAATGAAGCCTATCTGATGCACACCTCGACGAGTCCGCAATACGCGATCATCGCCTCGTGCGACGTGGCCGCAGCGATGATGGAGCCGCCCGGCGGCACCGCGCTGGTGGAGGAGTCAATCGCCGAGGCGCTGGACTTCCGGCGCGCGATGCGTAAAGTGGATGATGAGTTCGGCAAGGATTGGTGGTTCAAGGTGTGGGGGCCGGATAGCCTCGCCGGGGAAGGCATCGGTTCCCGAGAAGACTGGGTGTTGCATACCGACGACAAGTGGCATGGCTTCGGCAAGCTGGCTGCCGGTTTCAACATGCTCGACCCGATCAAGGCGACTATCATCACGCCGGGGCTGGATGTGGACGGCGATTTTGCCGACAGCGGCATTCCGGCTTCGATGGTGACAAAGTATCTGTCCGAGCACGGTGTGATCGTCGAGAAGTGCGGGCTGTATTCGTTCTTCATCATGTTCACCATCGGCATCACCAAGGGGCGCTGGAACACGCTGCTCACCGCGCTGCAACAGTTCAAGGATGACTACGACAGGAACCAGCCGATCTGGCGCATCCTGCCGGAGTTTGCGGCCAGGTTTCCACAGTACGAGCGCGTCGGGCTGCGTGATTTATGCCAGCAGATACATGATGCCTACAAGACACACAACGTGGCGCGCATGACTACCGAGATGTATTTGTCCGACATGCAGCCGTCGATGAAGCCTTCCGATGCGTTCGCCAAAATGGCGCATGACGAAATCGACCGCGTGGAAATCGACCAGCTTATAGGACGCATCACAGCGGTGCTGCTGACTCCATATCCTCCTGGCATCCCGCTGCTGATTCCGGGCGAAATATTCAACAAGACTATCGTTGACTATCTCAAATTCGCACGCAACTTCAACCAGAAACTACCGGGCTTCGAGACCGACATTCACGGCCTGGTGGCGGAAGAGGTTGATGGGGAAACGCGCTACTTTGTGGATTGCGTGCGGCAGGATTGATCAGGCTTGATTTTTCGGTGATGAATGCTACTAATTTTCACAGGCACAATAGCATCCGTAGTGTGGCCTTTGCATAGCCATTCGATTAGGCCGCCAAAATACAGCAGCCAAGTCGCTGGTTAAATCCGACCTACGGCCAACTTCGGTTTTTAGGTTCACTTCCTATCGTCGATGTGAATTGTTGCCCGCAGAACCGCCATTGCTCCACGCCCATAAAGTCTGATAGACCTGAGGAAGCTGGAAAGTCTTATCAAAAAAACAGTCTGCCCCGGCACGCATGCATACGTCGGAGTAATACTTGTCGCCATGGTTGGTCACCACGATGACTTTAATTTCGGGATGGTGTTTTTTGACGCCTTTCAGCACATTGAAACCGCTTCCGGATTGCAGGCCAAGATCGAGGGTTACCACATCAGGCAATAAGAATTTGATGTCTTCCAGCGCACCCAGTTCATCTTTCGCATAACCGAGCACCGCGATACCGGGAATGCCGGATAGCATGGTCTGCATATGGTCGCGCACTATTTCAGAATCTTCCACAATAAATAAATTCACTATCCCGCCCTTCGCTAAGCTGCATGCATTTGAAATCATTGAACAGAAAAAACATTTTTCTGCATGCGTATTTTGCATAGTCGCAGCTTGCTGTGATATAGGGGAGAGCGCCATTCTGCTGTCAGTGTTTTACTTACAGAGCGCGCCTGAGTGTGCACGGGCAAACGAATATGCCTGCGCGGTGAACCAGGCTGGCGGTTACAAGGAGGGAAGTTTTTCGACAGCGTAGCGCATCAGTTCCGCGTTGTTGCGCAGATGCATTTTATCGAGGATGCGGCTGCGGTAGGTGCTGACAGTTTTTGCGCTCAAATCCAGCGAGGTCGCGATTTCTGTGGTGGTTTTTGCCGAAGCAAACAGCAGGAAAATCTGATACTCGCGATCTGACAGGGTTTCATGCGGGAGTTTTCCATCAGACGTACCGATTTCCTTGGCGAGTATTTCAGCCACTGTCGCGCTGATATATTTTTTCCCGCCCGCTACCTGGCGTACAGCCTCCACGACAACCTCGGGTGCGCTTTCCTTGGTCAGGTAGCCGGCGGCACCGGCCTTGATGAGGCGCATGGCGTACTGATCTTCCGGGTAGATGCTGAGTATCAGCACCGGTAATTTCGGTTTTTCGTCATGGATGAGCTTAAGCACCTCGAAACCGTTCATGCCGGGCATGGAGATATCGAGCAGCACCACGTCGCAGTTATTGGCGCGTATCCATTGCAGGGCAGTTGCCCCATGTGCATGCTCTGCCACGACCTTCATGTCGTGGTTTTCCTCAAGGATTTGTTTCAGTCCACTACGTACTATGGCGTGGTCGTCTGCGATCATGATGCGGATCATGTCTTTTCTCCTTTATCCCCTGAACAGGCAACGGCAATATTACCGTCACGTTAAACCCGCCATCGGGCGGGTTGTCAAATTTGATCTTGCCACCCAGTTGTTCGACGCGCTCCCTCATGCCGCGTATGCCAAAGGAGGTTTGCGCGACTGCATTTACATCCGGCAGCCCGTGGCCATTGTCGCTGACCGACAGCATGACTTCTTCGCGGTTGCATTGAAATTCAACTTCAACCTTGGATGCACCCGAATGCCGCGCGATATTGGTCAGCGTTTCCTGAAAGATGCGGAATAGCGCAATCGAATATTTGTTGTCTGGTTTATAGGTATCCTCGATGCAGTTAACGAGGCAATTGATGCCAGTGTTTTTGCGGAATTTTTCAGCCTGCCATTCGAGCGCTGCCAGCAGGCCGAGATCATCGAGTATGGGCGGACGCAGTTCGGTGATGATGTTTCGTGTAGTGCCCACTGCGGTGTCGAGCAGCTGTGATATCGAATCGGCGCGCTGCAAAAGCGGCGTTGTCGCCTTTTTTTCGGCAAGTTCGCTGGCCAGCCTGTAAGCCTCCATTTTGAGGGCAGTCAGCGTGCCGCCCAGTTCGTCGTGAATCTCGCGCGCGATACGGGCCTTTTCTTCCTCGCGTATGGTCTGGAGATGGGCGGAGAGTTGCTGCAGCTGGCGTTCAGCACGTTTTCGTTCGGTGATATCGACCACCATTGACCGGCTCATCACATAATTGCCTTCGCGGTCATAAATGGCAGATGCGTTTATAAGCCCGGTAAATGTTGTGCCGTCCTTGCGAATAATTTCTGACTCGACGTCACGGATAAATCCCTGCTTCATCAATTGCGGAAAGGTTTTCTGGAAAACTGGGGTGCTTGCAGGCGCGATGATGTCCGGCCACTTTATTTTCCCAATTACCTCTTCCCGCGTATAACCCAGCAACGTAAGTTCGGTATCGTTGATCAGGCAGATGTAGCCGTTTTTGTCCAGCGAGTGATAACCGCAGGGGGCGTGATTGTAAAGGTCTGAAATTTCTTCCGATGATTTAAGCAAGCGCTGTTCCGCCTGCTTGCGTTCGGTGATGTTGCGCACAATAGCCCACATTCCCTCGGGCTGGTTGTTTGCGTCGCGGAGCAGAAAGGTTCTCAATTCCACCGGAAAAACTGTTCCATCCTTGCGGGTGTATTCCTTCTCGTACACCGGTGATTGCCCGAGCGGAATCACCTGTTCATTGAGTATCTGAGCCTCGATGTCATGCCATTTTTCAGGGGTCACATCTGCGAATGTCAGATGCTGCAACTCTTCGGCGGAATATCCCAGCATCTCCTGATAGGCGTAATTGCACTCGATAAACCGTCCGGACATGTCCACTATGGAAAAAGCATCCATCATGCTTTCGTGGAGGCGGCGGTATCTGGCCTCGCTTTCCGACAATGACTTTTCCCGCTGCGACAACTGGGTAAGCATGGTATTAAGCGCACTGGTCAGGCTGCCGATTTCGCCCCCGCCGTATTGCGGCAGCAGGACGTTGTGTCTGCCGGAGGCGATATCATCGGCAGCGGCGGAAATTTTTTCGAGAGGAGAAAAAGTCCGGCGCAAGACAAGCAGGGCAATCCCGCTGACCAACAGAAAGACGATGAGCCCATTGCGAATGTGTTCGGCGGGTATCGTGGCAATCTGCTTCTCAGCCTCGGAGCCGGGCAGGTAATACATGAAGAGCATGAAGCGCGACGGATTGCTGAGGTCGAAATGAATCCGCCTCGCGGCAAATAATGGGCTGCCCAGTTTCGGTGCGGCTGGATGCAGCGGCAGATAATCTGGCGCCTGCGGATCGAACATCGTTTTGATGAAGGGGAAATCTGCCGCGATGTTAACCTTGCTGTCCGGATCAAATTTAAAGGCTCGCCTTGAATCGGGGTGAAGGAGGTATTGTCCGTCCATGTTTGTCACGTAGGTCTGAACACCCGGCAGATCCGCCAAAACGGATTTCAGCAAGCCGCCCATATCCATGCTGATTACCACCATGCCGAAAATTTTTCCCGAAGGGGTGAAAACCGGTGCAGTTGCGCGTAACGTGGCCCGAGGTTGTTCGATTACATCATCTTCCTGGTTGAAATCTAATTTTGAGAGATATACCTGCGCCTCGTGCAGGCCTATTGAGGCTTTGAAATACTCCTGCTCGCCTTTGGCTTGTAGCTTATCCGGCGTCGTTACCTCAATTTTGCCTTCGCGATTTTCAATCCGCACAATCTCGTGTCCACCTTCAGCCACGCCTATGTAGCGTATCTTGTAGTAGTCCGGATGCGCGCTTGAGAAAGCTGAGAAAATCAGTTGCAGGCGTTCTGCCCATACTTTGTGAGTGTTTCCGTAGAGCGGATCGTACCCGTGGTTCAGCGTGGCGCGCACGATGCCGGAAACAGGTGGGGTGTTGGACAGGAACAACACGTCCTGGCGCAGTGTGTTGATCATCTGGTTCAGCCGTAACTTTGCGGTTCCAAGATCCAGCTCCAGAAGGGAGCGTCGTTCGCTCAGATAAGCTTCGTGAAGACGTACATTCTCGACATATGCCAATGCCGCCGCACCAGCAGCCACAATGATCATGGCGCTGACAGTGATCCGTGTTGATAATCGCATGTCGTGCAGGTTCATGGTGTCGTTGCAAATGATTGAGCAACCAAAAAAGCCTGCGTGGCTTTACCAGAAATACGTTTGCTGGAAAATCTGTGCTGAAAAACTACTGCTGGAAACCGGCACTGGGGCACCGGTTTCCAGATTTCAAGGGATGTTCAGGGCATTTGAATGTTGGATGCCTGCTTGCCTTTTGCGCCTTGCGTTATTTCAAAGGTGACTTTTTGTCCCTCTTTGAGAGACTTGAAACCGCTCATGTTGATTGCGGAAAAATGAGCGAACAAGTCTTCACTGCCATTGTCCGGGGTGATAAAGCCAAAACCTTTGGCGTCGTTGAACCATTTAACTGTGCCAGTTGCCATTTGACTACTTCCTTATAAAAATCGGGAAAGCCTCCCGAATTTTAACAGTAACCTATTACACACCTATATGGGGCTAGGCATTTTCTGATTCTTGTCTAAGGAAAATGGTAATTTGCTGTCGGTGTTTGTCCGACAACCTTGTCCCAACGCGGTTCAATTTTTTCGCCGATATTCGACGAAATGGTATTCCAAAAGTTCCGGTGTGGCCTGCCGGTGTGCTTCGCGCGACACTTCCAGCCATTCTGATCTGTTGATTTCGGGGAACCACGAATCACCAATTATATTCCGCTGAATCTCGGTGACATAGAGCGTATCCGCCAGCGGCAGCGCTTGGGCATAAATATCCGCGCCGCCAACCACGAAAGTCCCCGGGTCATGCGCGCAGGCGGCAATCGCTTCAGGCAACGAATTCGCGACAGTGCATCCCTCAATTTTCAGGCCGCGGTCGCGAGACACCACCACGGTAGTGCGGCCAGGCAGCGGCTTTCCGATAGACTCGAATGTCTTGCGCCCCATGATGATGTGATGCCCCATCGTGAGCCTTTTGAAATGCTGCAAGTCGGCGGGGATGCGCCACGGCAGGGTGTTGTTCATGCCGATGGTACGGTTCGCTGCCATCGCCACAATGATGGAGAGACGGGAGCGAGGATCGAGGATTGAGGAAAAACACCCCTCCCCAGCCCCCCTTGTCAGGGGGGAGCCGTTTTGCTCTGCCCCTGACAAGGGGGAGCTGGAGGGGGTTTGATTTTTTTTCAATTCCTTGCCCTAAACAGCAATGGGTGCTTTTATGGCCGGATGAGGGTCATAGCCTTCCAGCGTGAAATCCTCGAACCTGAAATCGAAAATATTTCTCACGCCTGGATTGATCCGCATGGCCGGCAAAGCGCGCGGTTCGCGCGACAGTTGTAACTGCGCCTGTTCCAGGTGGTTGAGGTACAAATGCGCATCGCCGAAGGTATGCACGAAGTCGCCCGGCTCAAGGCCGCATACCTGCGCGATCATCAGCGTGAGCAATGCGTAGGAGGCGATGTTGAACGGCACGCCGAGGAAGATATCGGCGCTGCGCTGGTAAAGCTGGCAGGATAACCTGCCATCTGCCACATAGAACTGGAAGAACGCGTGGCAGGGAGCCAGCGCCATCTTGTCGAGTTCGCCGACGTTCCATGCGGAGACGATCAGGCGGCGCGAGTCTGGATTTGTTTTGATCTGAGCTATGACTTCGGAAATCTGATCCACCACACGCCCGTCCGCTGTGGCCCACGAACGCCACTGCTTGCCGTACACAGGGCCGAGGTTGCCGTTCTCGTCCGCCCATTCATCCCAGATGGAAACTCCGTTTTCCTTGAGATATTTGATGTTGGTGTCGCCCTGCAGGAACCACAGCAGTTCATGCACGATGGATTTCATGTGGCACTTCTTGGTCGTCACCAGCGGAAAGCCATCTTGCAGGTTGAAGCGCATCTGGTAGCCGAACACGCTGACCGTGCCGGTTCCGGTGCGGTCGGATTTTTTTGTGCCGTGATCGAGCACGTGCTGCATCAGGTTGAGATAAGTACGCATAATCTGTATTGATGAATGCCCTTATAATCGCGGCATTGATTGAATAATATTTCGAGGACGCAATGCTAGCACAACTCACCGCTGCTCCTGCTCTACCCAAGGCTCTGAATGCAGCACACCTGCTGGTACTGCTGCCCAAAGGCAAGGCCCTGCCCAGCGATGTTCCTCATCGCGAATTGCTGGCCGCCGTGCTCAAACGGCGCGGCATCAAGGTTGAGGGATTCGCCGATGCACCCATCGCTGCAAATCATCCAGATGGCAGCCTGATTGTCTGGGCGATGCTGGATTTCAGCAAAACAAATTTTGCTTTGCAGACACAGGCGCGCAAAGCCATGCAGTTGCTGCTGGACGAACAACCTGCCAGCGTCACCATCGTGGTGCAGGGCGACGCCGCACAACGCCAGCAGGTCGCCGAAGCAGCGGTGTATGCGGCGTGGGTGAACGGCGCGCCGCTGCCGCTGCACAAGAAGAAAGCAGACCAGCGCAAGCCGCTGCAAAATATCGCGCTTTGCGGTTATGCCGATACGAAAAGTTTTGCAGCGCTCAAGGCGCAAGCCGAAGGCAACCTGCTGTGCCGCACCTTGACCGTGCTGCCGCCCAACGAGCTCACCCCCGGCCTGTACCGCAAGCGCATCAGGGAGCTTGCCAAACAGCAAGGCTGGCAGCTCAAGGAATTCGACCTGAAAGTGTTGCGCAAAATGGGCGCGGGCGCATTCGTCGCGGTGGCCCAGGGCAGCCATGACGAAGATGCCGCCATCGTGCATCTGAGCTATCGCCATGCCAAAGCCAAACAGACCGTGGCACTGGTCGGCAAGGGCATCTGCTTCGATACCGGCGGCCACAACCTCAAGCCCGCGCGCCACATGCACGGCATGCACGAGGACATGAACGGCTCGGCCGTAGCGCTCGGCATCCTGCTCGCCGCCACACAACAAAAACTGCCGGTCAATATCGACTGCTGGCTGGCACTTGCGCAAAACCATATCAGCCCGAAAGCCTACAAGCAGAACGATATTGTTACTGCGCTGAACGGCACGACTATCGAAATCATGCATACCGATGCCGAAGGCCGCATGGTGCTGGCCGATACACTCACACTCGCCTCGCGCGAAAACCCCAACCTGCTGATCGACTTCGCCACGCTCACCGGCAGCATGGCCGTAGCGCTGGGCGCACGCTACAGCGGCGTGCTGGGCAACCGCGATGCGCTGCTGCAACAGGCCATGCAGATCGGTCAGCAAAGCGGCGAGCGGCTGTGCGCCTTCCCGATGGACGAAGATTACGAACTCGCTCTTGATTCCAAAGTTGCCGACATCAAGCAATGCTCGCTGGATGGCGATGCCGACCACATTCTCGCGGCACGCTTCCTGAAACGCTTCCTGGAAAACGATGTGCCATGGCTGCATGTGGACTTGTGCGCCAGCCGCTGCGAGGGCGGGCTGGGCAGTGTGGCCAGTGATGTGACGGGGTT
>Ga0224495_10002742_pt1 | contig 11290 bp, 9 predicted proteins | sample SF_Jul11_sed_USG_FD_168128 | JGI IMG/M metagenome (GOLD analysis project Ga0224495, IMG submission 168128) | Sediment microbial communities from San Francisco Bay, California, United States - SF_Jul11_sed_USGS_4_1 | ecosystem: Environmental > Aquatic > Marine > Sediment | place: USA: California...
CGCGCAACATGGCAGCAAAGCCTGCCCAGGGGAGCAGGCTCGGCATCCAGCATCAAGGGCACATGGGTGCCGAACATGCCCTCGGGCCCCACACCCACCAGGGTGGCTGCGCCCAGGATGCGCATGGTTTGGTGAAGCACCTCGATTCGGTCTTCGCGAAAATGCCGTGGCAGATACATTGGCTCTTCTTTTCTGAACGCGGTGAACTCTCTGGCCCGCCGCGATGACGCTCCCGTTTTGCGGCAGGGGTTCTGCCCCCAGGCTCACCCAAAGGTATTGCGGAGGGTGCCGATCCCCTCGATGGAAATTTCGATAGTGCTGCCGGGTTTCATGGACCCCACACCGACCGAGGTGCCGCAAATTATGATGTCTCCCGGCACCAGGGTCAGATCATGGGAAATGCGGCTTACCAGTTGCTGCGGGGAGAAGTGCATATCGCTCACCGGATAGTTTTGACGCTCGGCGCCGTTCAGCACGGAGCGCACGCTCAGGCGGGCCGGATCCAATCCCGTGGCGACCACAGGCCCGAACACCCCAAATCCATCAAAGCTTTTGGCGCGGCTCCATTGATCAAAGGAGGAATCCCGCTTGAGGATATCCACTGCAGTGACATCGTTGACGCACGTGTAGCCGAAAATATAGTCCGGCGCTTCCGCTTCGGAGACATTGCGGCAGGTCTTGCCGATGATCACTCCCAACTCCCCTTCAAAAATCACCTTGCCCTCATAGGCGGCAGGAGGGGGGATGGGCTTTTCCCCCGCCAGGAAGCTGGAAGGGGATTTGAGGAAATACAGGGGCTCGGGCGGCGTCTGCAATCCCAGCTTGACCCCCAGCGCCTTGAAGTTGTTCCACAGACCGATCATCTGGGTGGGGAGGGTCGGCGTCAGCAGCGTCACCTGGTTCAGGATCAGGGTTTTTCCCGTGGCCCTGGGTTGATGAAACAGGCTGCCCTCGTGGCAAGTAATCTTCTCCCCTTCCAGAGTGCCAAAGCCTACCGCCCCCAGATGCTCGAACCGAATCCAACGTGTCATAATCCATTTCCTTGCTTGGCGGGGGAGCGTGTTTGCGCCGCCTGGGTGATGATAGGGGTGAGGATATTATCGCCCTCTTGTTTCCGGCGCTTTTCATCCCTTTCGCACACCGGGTCTGTACCGGCTGCAATATTGGCGTTGTAAACCAATGAACGCGAAAAATCGACCCTGTATCGCCCAAACCCGAACCTGCCTGTGACTGTGTGGCCCGGCTGAGCCTTCTATCCGTCTGAGATTTAGGGAATTCTGTGGGGAGCCGTAGTTCTGGCCCCGGCTCGGGGGACACTCCTGACCGTCAGCCCTGCCCACCACGCCTCCCTCCGGACGGCGTCCCCCCCCCCCGGCGATAATCCCCCCGATTTCCGGGCATCCTCTCAGGATATTGACTACATTGATATTATTTGTGATGACCCGCAGGTTCCGTAAGAGGGAGGCGCTCCCTGGATTGGATGCCGCAGGGCGCCGTCGCGGCCCATCCGTTGCGCCCCCGCCGTATGGCATTGAACTTCCCCCAACCGGCAGACTTCAACCCCATCCCCTGGCTAAGGCGAGGCACTCTCCCAAAGACCCGGTGCTTGAAACACACAGGATACGATATCCGCCGCCCGGAAATACCTCCCCGGTCAGAAAGGGCCGCTCCAGGGATGACACCCGCAGAACATGGGAGCCGGTGCGCACGGGGAGAAGGGGCCGGGCAAAGGCTCTCGGGAACCGCGAACCGCCAGCGCCGCCCGCGGCATTTCGGGCTATGGGGTGTGCGCGGGGTGCCGTTGGCTTTGCACGCCCCCCGCTTGACCCCCTTTCCGCCCGTGGGATACGCTCGCACATTGAACCCTCGCCGGGTCCGCGGATTCCGGCGCACGCATTCACCTTCGCATCCGGCAGCCGCACATGGCCAAGACGCTTTTCGAGAAAATCTGGGACTCCCACGCGGTGGGAGAAGAAGGGGGCCGCACGATCCTGTATATCGACCGGCACCTGATCCATGAGGTGACCACGCCCCAGGCCTTCGACGGCCTGCGCCTGCACAAGCGTCCGCTGCGCCACCCGGGAAAGATCGTGGCGGTGATCGACCACTGCCTGCCCACGGAGAATCAGGGCGCGCCCATCGCGGACCCCATCGGCGCGAAGATGGTGGCGGCGTTGCAGAAGAACGCCAAGGCGTACGGTGTGGACCTGTTCGACATCGGCGATCCCCGCAACGGCATTATCCACGTGGTGGCGCCGGAGCAGGGCGCGACCCAGCCGGGCATGACGATTGTCTGCGGCGACTCCCATACGGCCACCCACGGGGCGTTCGGGGCGCTGGCCTTCGGCATCGGCACCAGCGAGGTGGAGCATGTCTTCGCCACCCAGACCCTGCTGCAGGAGCGCCCCCGCACCCTGCGCGTAACCATGAAGGGCCGCCGGGCGCCCGGCGTGGACGCCAAGGACCTCATCCTGGGGCTGATCGGCCAGATCGGCATTGGCGGAGGCACGGGTCACGTGATCGAATACGCGGGCGAGGCCATCGCCGCGCTGTCCATGGAAGAACGGATGACCGTAAGCAACATGAGCATCGAGGCCGGGGCGCGGGCCGGACTGGTCGCGCCGGATGAGAAGACCTATGCCTATCTCAAAGGCCGCCCCATGGCCCCTCAGGGCAAGGCCTGGGAGCAGGCGCTGGCGTACTGGAAGACCCTGCCCTCCGACCCGGGCGCCACGTTCGACAAGGAGGTGACGCTGGACGCCAGCGCGCTGGAACCACAGGTGACCTGGGGCACCAACCCGGGCATGGTTGCCGGCGTAACCGGACGTGTGCCCGACCCGGCCCAGGCGCGGGACGAGAACGAGCAGGCGGCCTGGAAGCGCGCCCTGGAGTACATGGGCCTCAAGCCCGGCACCCCCCTGGCGGACGTGAAGGTGGATGTGGTGTTCATCGGATCCTGCACCAACAGCCGGATCGAGGATCTGCGGGCGGCAGCGCGGCTGGTGAAGGGTAAGCGCGTGGCCTCCGGCGTGCGTGCGCTGGTGGTGCCGGGCAGCGGACTGGTGCGCCAGCAGGCGGAGCTGGAGGGCCTGGGCGCCATCTTCCGCGAGGCGGGCTTTGAGTGGCGCGAACCGGGCTGCTCCATGTGCCTGGGCATGAACCCGGACCTGATCGCCGCCGGACAGCGCAGCGCCAGCACCAGCAACCGCAACTTCGAGGGCCGCCAGGGTGCCGGAGCCCGCACGCATCTGGTGAGCCCCGCCATGGCCGCCGCCGCCGCCCTCGCCGGCCACTTCGTGGATGTGCGCGAGTGGCTTTAGGTAACTTGCACGCGTTCCCCGGGGGGAGAAAATGGCCCCCCAGGTTCCCCTGCTAATCCTTGGGCACGGACAAACCCAGGGAGTTCAGCAACCCATCCAGATTGGACAGGTCGGCCGGCAGCAGTACCTGGGCTTTCCGGTCGCCCAGGGTGCCAAGGTTGCCCAGATACTTCTGACTGAGCTGAAGCCGCACGGCATGCTCGCCGAAGGGAACGCTCAGCGCCGCGGCCAGCTTGTCAATGGATTCCGCCGTGGCGGCCGCAATGGCTTCAACCTCCCGTGCCCGGCCTTCCGCCTCGTTGATCCGCCGCTGCATCTCGCCTTCGGAGCGATTGACCAGCTCCGTTTTCCGTCCCTCGGAACGGTTGATCCGGCTCTGCCGGTCGCCCTCGGAGCGCGCAATGATGGCCCGGCGATCCCGTTCGGCTGAGACCTGCTTTTCCATGGCGTTCTTCACCGTGACCGGGGGTTGAATGTTCTTCACCTCGTACCGATGCACCCGGATGCCCCAGGATTTTCCCGCTTCACTCACCACCTCCACAATTTTGGCGCTGATGAGGTTGCGCTCCTCGAAGGTCTTGTCCAGATCCAGGGTCCCGATGACCGAACGGATGGTCGTCTGCGCCAGTTGGGTGGCCGCATATCGATAATCCGTCACGCCATAACTGGCGCTCACCGGGTCGGTCACGCTGATGTAGATCACTCCATCCACCTCCACCTGGACGTTGTCGCTGGTGAAGCAGGCCTGGGGCGGAACGGTTATGGACTCCTCCTTCAAGTCCCGAATGAAGGCCACATTGTCCAGGACGGGAATCAGCGCATGAAACCCCGGGCCCAGAGTCTTGCTGTAGAGACCCAGCCGTTCCACCACGAAGGCCTTGCTGGTGGGCACCATGCGGATGGAACGCAGAAACGCCCCCACCAGGCTCACAAAAATCCCTCCCCATACCAGCAGGTTGAACAGGGCGGACAATCCGGGGGTTTCCCCCTGAAAGGAAATGAAAAGATCCATCATGGTCTGATTCATGTTCAGCCCTCCTTGCGGGGCGTGGGGGATTTCCGGGGGGAGGATGCGGACGCCGTGCTGGCAGAACCGGCGCTGGAAGACGCAGGGGCAAAACTTCCGGGCGCGGTCTGCACGCCCGGGGTACTCATCTCGGCCCCGACCCGGGCGATGCCTTCAAAGAACCCGCGCAGATTGGCCAGTTGGCTGGGCACCACGGAGATATTCGCCTGACGCAGAATGGCCCCAAACTCATCGATGAACCGGTCCACCACCTGCATACGCACCGCCGCCTGACCCCCGGGTTTGCTCACCGCCTCGGCAATGCGCCGGATTCCCAGAGCGGTGGCTTCCGCCAACAGGGTGATTTCCTTGGCGCGCCCCTGGGATTCGTTGATGCGCCGGATTTTATCCCCCTCGGAAAGATTTACCGCCTCCTGGCGCTCACCCTCGGATAAATTGATCAGATTTTCCTTTTCCGCGGTGGCCAGGGTGATTTCCGCGCGCTTGTTGCGCTCGGCCTCCATCTGTTTTTCCATGGTATCAATCACCTTGGCAGGAGGCTGAATATTCTTGATCTCATAGCGCAGCACCTTGATGCCCCAGCTTTCCGAGGCGCGGTCTATCTCCCGCACGATGTTCTCGTTCAGCTTGTCACGCTCGGAGAACGTATTGTCCAGAGAGAGCTTGCCCAATTCGCTGCGCATGGTGGTTTGGGCCAAATTCACCGATGCCCGGCGATAATCCTGAATGCCGTAACTGGCCTTCTCCGGATCCACCACCCGCAGATACAAGAGCCCGTCCACCTCCACCTGAATGTTGTCCTTGGTGATGGCGGTCTGGGTTTCCACCTCCAATACCTGCTCGCGCATTTCATGGCGATAGGCGATGCGGTCAAAGAGGGGGATGAGAAAGTGCAAGCCGGGCTTGAGCACCCCGACAAACTTGCCCAGGCGCTCCTTCACGGCGGCCTCGCGCATGGGCACGATGACGGCGGTTTTATACACCAGGTAAATCAACAACAAAATGAACAGCGTGAATTGGGTCATCGGTGCGCCTTTATCTTTGGGTCCGCGGGTTCAGGAATTAATTCGATGATGGAACTTCAGATTTCGAATGGGCAAATCGTATGAGCTTCCATTGTCCTGTATGATATTGACCCCCGCCCCCGGATTCCGGTTCAGAATTGGCCGGCGGCTCCGTTGACCTCCTCGGGGTCCGAGGAGGATTTTTCCTCCAGGGGTTCCACGATCCAGATCAAATTATCCCGGTAGGCAATGACGGCGCGGCTGCCCGCCGGTATGGTACCCCGCAGGCTTATGGCGGGCCAGGTGGAATCCTGCATCCGGATGCGCCCCCGTTGGTCATCTTCACCTACGGTTTCCACCACCTCCACAATTTCGCCATAGGCGGCCACATCCTCCGGCGGGGGGGTGACGGCCGATTCCCCACTAAAGTACCGGGCCAGCAGTGAGCGTAACGTGACGAGATAAAACAAGGTTACCACAAAAAAGGTAAGGACACTGTCCACCCACCCTCCCAGCATCCCCACCACGCGCCCTACCGCCACCGTAACTGCCCCCAGACCCAGGAACACCACCACTCCGCCCGGGATAAAGATTTCGGACGCCATCAGCGCGCCACCCGCAATCAGCCATCCCCAGGTTCCCGTGTCCATTGTCATCCTGCCCGAAAGACTATTTTCCTGTATCCAATCAGAACTATGGCTCTCTGACTGGCTTCCGTGGGGTGATCCCAAAATCTAAGATTTGAATCCGTTCTCAAATATCCTTAGTATACCTTCTACCCGGTGGATAGGGAACGAACGCCCTTACCCTTCATTCCCTTTCCGGGAACGGCCATACCAGAGGTCAGACCAGGACGCTTTCAGAACCTCGTGGCGTCCTTGAAGCGCAGCCGGCACGCTCGGCAATTCTTTCAGGTGAATAGACCCTATGGAACCCTTCAAGACCCTCACCGCTGTTGCCGTTCCGCTGAACCGCGTGAACGTGGATACGGACGCGATAATTCCCAAGCAATTCCTGAAAAGCATTGAACGCACCGGGTTCGGCAAACACCTGTTCCACTCCTGGCGTTATCTGGACGAGGCCGGCACCCAATCCAATCCCGATTTCATTTTAAATCGTCCGAGCTATCGGGGTGCGGGAATTCTGGTGACCGGAGACAACTTTGGTTGCGGCTCCAGCCGCGAGCATGCGCCCTGGGCGCTGACCGACTATGGCATTCGCTGTGTGATTTCCTCCAGCTTTGCCGATATTTTCTTCAACAATTCCATCAAGAACGGTTTGTTGCCCGCCGTGGTGAATCCCGCTGATTTGGAGGCCCTGCTGAAGGAACTGGAGGCCCATCCGGGTCAGGCGCTCCGGGTGGACCTGAAGGAGCAGGTCATCAGCACGGAGCAGGGCCTCAGCCTCCGGTTTGCCATCAATGCGGACAACAAGCACAGCCTCCTCAACGGATTGGACGATATCGGCCGGACCCTGCAGCATCTACCGGAAATCGAAGCCTACGAGGCTCGCCACCGCAAAGACCCCTCCTGGGCTTAAGTTCAGCCCCGATGCCCCTCCTTCCTGATGGGGATCCGCCCTGTCGGGGAGGATCGCCCGTTTAGTCTAAGCCTCAGTGGGCGCGGAAATCCGGACCCCCTGCCCGATATTCAATATTCCACCGCGCCTTAACACGGCTCGCAGGCACAAGCCCCTACCTTTCGCCGAATTGAACCACGGGCCCCCGGGACAGGGTCCGTTCAGCAGCACCCCACGCGGGCCCTCAATAACCCGTCTTGGCATAATTCTTATGATCGGCGTCAGCCGCCCCCGGGACGAGCGGGTCCATCGCGGTGCTTCCAAGAAGCAGATCCTGGAGTTTGGATAGGGTGGCCCTCGTGCTGCTTCCCGCGGAGAATTTATGGGTTGCCACGTTTGCCTATTGGTGTCATTTTAAGTCATTCACGCTTCAGGGAGTCCTCGAATCCCGCGGCTTCACAATCCGGCTCAACGCCACAGGAACCGCCAAGGCGGATCGACAGGAGCGGAACCCGGAAACGCCCTGGAACCTTCCCTGACTGTATAGTTCCGCCAATATTTTCCATTAGTTTAATCTCCCCCCCAGGAAGCCCATGACCTATGGAAACCTGAAACCCGTAGCGTTGTATCTGCTCGCTCTGGTGGTGATGATTTTTTATGGGGGCCAGGTGTGCCCCTTTCTGGAATCTCTGACCGTTGTGCAGTTGGTTGCCCCCATTGCGATAGCCCTGACCCTTCAATTTGCGTTCTCCCGCTGGGTATTTCACTCCTGGATAATCCCCCGTGAGGACCCCTTGCACCAGCCGGCTCGGCGATTTCACTTGGAGATGGGCCTGTTCCTCCTGGCTGGCCTGGGGGTGGGGATGTTCAATTTTCTGGCGTTCCAATTTCCGGTGGAAAGCGGACTCAAGGTGGTGCTGGGATTCACAGTGCTGGGATTTTTTACTGCCACCCTGATGTCCCTGGATCAGGTGGCTGAAGTGGCCGCTCATGCCCAGCGCCAGGGGACGCCGGTTTTTCCGGGAACACAGGGCTATCTGCCCCTGCCCTTCAAACTCTCGATGTTTGTCATTCTTTCGGTGGTATTGTCCGCGCTGGTGTTGTTTCTGGTGGTCATCAAGGACCTGGACTGGTTGAATCGGGTGGGAACGGATATCTCCCCCAAACAGGCACAGCGGGCCATACTCTCGGAATTCGGGTTCGTGATCGCCGTCATCCTGGGGTATGTGGTGTTCAATGTGCTCGCCTTTACCCGCAACCTGAGCGGCTTTTTTGCCCGGGAGCAATTCGTTTTGGAGGGTGCGGCGCACCTGCGCTTTGATGACCGGGTTCCCGTGGCCAGCAATGATGAATTTGGCCAGATGGCCCACCATACCAACCAGGTGGTGTCTCACTTGCAGTCAAAGACCAGGGAGCTGTTCCAAACCCGCGATGCGACGATTCACGCCTTGGCCTCCCTGGCGGAAACCCGGGATAATGAAACCGGGCGGCACATCCTGCGGACTCAGCGCTATGTGCGCGCCTTGGCCGAGGCCCTGCGCACCCATCCGGATTTCGGCGCCCATCTGGATGCGGAGACCGTGGACCTGATGTTCAAGTCCGCCCCGCTTCACGATATCGGCAAGGTGGGGATTCCCGATCATATCCTGTTGAAACCCGGGAAACTGACCCCCGAGGAATTCGAAATCATGAAAACCCACCCCCGGCTGGGATCGGACGCCCTGGAGGGGGCCGTGCGGGTGCTGGGTGAAAATTCCTTCCTGCGCTTTGCCCGGGATATCTCGTTGACCCATCACGAAAACTGGGATGGCAGCGGCTACCCTCAGGGATTGCGCGGCGAGGCCATTCCCCTGTCTGGGCGGCTCATGGCCCTGGCGGATGTGTACGATGCCTTGATCTCCAAGCGCGTATACAAGCCCGCGTTTCCCCATGACAAGGCGGTGGCCCTCATCCTGGAACAGAAAGGCACCAAATTCGATCCCCGGGTCGTGGCCGCGTTCGAATCCCTGGGCGCCCTCTTTCAGGCCATTGCCTCGGAACTGAGGGATCCTGAGTAGACCCGCTCCCACTGGGCTCACCGGGAGTCTCCCTGCTTTCCGGGATGCCCTGTGATTCATACCCCCCTCCCTCTGGAGCCAGGTTCCTCCCAGGGGAGCGCTCCCGGAACCCGTGCTTATTCAAGGCTGGGGCGGCAGGGCGCGCACATATTCCGCAATCGCCTGCAGATCGCCATCGGTCAGGTAGGAATACCCTTCATCGATCATCTCGCCCATCACCGCCTGCACATTTTCCCCATCCGGCTTGAACCCGGTCTTGAGCAGCCAGGAAATGTCCTTCAGGCTCCACTTCCCCAGACCCCGGCTGGGGTGCGGAGTGAGGTTGGCCGCTATCACATCCTCCGGTCCCCACACCCCACCGGCAAGAACCCGGGAGCGGCGAAGCCCCCCCATCACCGTGCGAGGGCTGTGACACTCCCCACAATGCCCAACACTCAACACCAGGTAAGCTCCCCGGTTCCACGCCGCGCTCCGCTCCGGCTCCCACGGAAGTTCTCCCGGATGGAAATACAGCCATTTCCAACCCGGCAAGGGAAACCGCCAGCCATAAGGCGGGGCCACCTCATGGGGCTGATTCTCCCGCCGTACCGCCGGTACGGTGCGAAGATAAGCCCACAAATCCGATAGGTCGCTCCGGCGCATCCGGGTGAAGGAGGTGTAGGGAAAAACGGGAAAGTAATGCTGACCCTTTGGGCCAATGCCCAGAGTCATGGCGCGGATAAAGTCTGCCTCGCTCCAGCGTCCCAACCCCGTTTCAGGGTCCGGAGTGATATTGGTGGAGCGGAAGTTGCCGTAGGGACTGTGCACCGGACGCCCCCCGGCCAGAAAGGCACCCTTGGCAGGGTGGTCCGTGTGACAGCCGCACCCGCCGCTCGCTCGGAACAGGTACTCTCCGCGCCGTGCGGGTTCCGCCGCATCCGGAGAGGGTACGGACTGGCCTGCGGCGGGCAGAACACGTCCCAGCAGGATCAGGACCAGAAGCACCATCAGCCGTGGAACCAGGAATCCGGATACCCTCAGGCAGGGTTGAGGTGTTCTTTGGCCCATGTGACCCGGACTCCGTGGGAAATTGATAGGGAGGGAAACCCGCACGCGGTCAATGCACCGCCCAAACGCACGGTGATTCCGCGACCGGATCCCTTGTCTTCCAGCCCCTTTCGGGGACCCACTCGGTACATATCCTGACGCCGGAAGGGCGCCAGGATATGTGCCCTCCGCTTAGTTCATCGGCTTGCGGAAGGCCTCGTGGCAATCCTTGCAGGCCTTGCCCACCTTTTGCAATTGCCCCATGATGGCTTTGCTATCGCCACCGGCCATCACGCCCGTGAGAGCCTGAGCCTCCTTGGTCAGGTTCTCCGCACCCATTTTGAACTTGCTGTAATCCTTCCAAATGTCCTCCTTGGCGCCCCCCTTCTTCTCATCGGTCGCCTTCTGCTCAAACGCCTTGGCAATCATGGCCGCACTGCGCTCCACGTTTTTGGCGTGCTCCGCCAGATTCGCCTGAAAGGGCAATTGATTCTTCAGGATGTCTCCGATCCCGCCCATGTTTGAGGCCACGGAACGCATCACATTGCGCCGGTAGGTGATATAGGGATTTTCCTCGGGTTGCTGGGCACTCAGCATTCCCACCGGCACCACCACCACCGCCAACAAAGCCATCACCAGCCATTTTCCAATCGTATGCATGCTCGCACCAGGTTGAATTGTTTTTACCGCCAGGGAGAAACCCCCCGTTCTTTTCCGGAGTTGGCCCTCCAATGCCGGGCGCATTCCGCAGCCTAAAGGAACCGCCACACCACTCGCTTGCACCAGTTTAAAAAGGATAGGGTATCTCTGGAAACCACGCAATATGCGCGCACCAGGGTCAGGGACCCACCCCCTCGGAACGAAAACACGGATAGTATCCCGATCCGGGGTCAGGTTGAGGGGGAGGGTGGGGTTTCAGCCGTGGGTCTCCGCTTCATTGAAGACGGGATTGGACGCCACCGGCGTCAAGGGGTTTGGACAGGAGCATTAGTTACAGTTGACGCGAACTGGCAACGACGATAGAATGACTAGAAACACCATGGTAGTTTTCCCTTGGCCCCTTTCTCCTATGCGACCCAGGGTGACCCGCATGCCCTCCTCACCGCCAGCCACGGTTCCCCTGGACCCTGAACGGGGATTGCCCATTGGCACACTCGCCCGGCACGCCGGGGTCAGCACACGCACCATCCGGTATTACGAGGAGATCGGCCTGTTGAAAACCGCCCGCCGCTTTGCCGGCGGGCGCCGGATCTTTGGGAGCGAAGCCTTGGAACGGCTGCGCTTCATCGGACGGCTGAAACGGCTCGGCTTCTCCCTGGAGGAAATTCGCGAACTCAA
>Ga0224495_10002743_pt1 | contig 11290 bp, 10 predicted proteins | sample SF_Jul11_sed_USG_FD_168128 | JGI IMG/M metagenome (GOLD analysis project Ga0224495, IMG submission 168128) | Sediment microbial communities from San Francisco Bay, California, United States - SF_Jul11_sed_USGS_4_1 | ecosystem: Environmental > Aquatic > Marine > Sediment | place: USA: California...
ATTAAGAAACCAATTAATTTGATAGAGGTCTGGATTTTTGGCAAACAGCTGTAATATCTCATCCCTATGCGCCAGATTGCCGAGCATCCTGCATATTGAAGCAAGAAGCCAATAGTCTTCATCATAATCAAGGGTTAGACGTAATTTCAATTGGTGGGTTTGCGTTTCGGGAAGTACTACGCTGCGAAGACCCTTGATTTTTTCCACGTAATACCACATCATCTCGGTATCCGCCTCGTCAGACAGGCCTGTGCAGGCCTGCTTTACAACATCAGCGGTAAGGGAGTAACCAACGCTTGCACCGCCGGCCGACGACGACGGTGTCGGGCAGATCATGTCATATTTGCCGTCGGCAAGAAGCTGCATGCTTCGCTTCATTTCGTCGCCATCGAAAAAAGGATCGTCCGCATCAACGGTATGAAAGGCCGAAATCCGAAAGTACGAGGCGCAATCAGACCAGCGCTTGAGTTTGTTGACCATCGATCCTCGAAAGCATCTGACTTTTTCTGACTCTGCTATCTTTTCAAGAATATCGTCCGACGGGTCAGTGCTGGTACAGACGATGGGATCAATGCCGTAATGACGTGCGCGGCGGATCACATGCTCAATCACATTGCAATCGCCAAAAGGAAGAAGACACTTCTTCGGCAGTCGCGACGACGATGTTCTTACCGTGATAAATCCGACCGGCAAATCAGCGGCCATAATCACCATCCTTTACAACACAGTATCTTTATCTTTTCTTTGCCTTTATCGGTGTTGTGGCATGCTTCTTTGTCATACAGCCTTCCGAAAATATTCAGCTTCGACCAGCCCGCACAAAATATGGCCCAACATGATATGGCTTTCCTGAATACGGGCGGTCTCCGCGGAGGGTATGCAGATGCACTCGCATAAATCGCGCAGGCGGCCACCGCTCCGGCCGGTCCAGCCCACGGTCGTAATTCCCATCTCCCGCGCGATTTCCACCGCCGCAAGGATATTTGGGCTGTTGCCGCTGGTGGTGATAGGGATGAAGACGTCCCCGGGTCTTGCGATCGACCGCAGCTCCCGTGCGAATACCTTCTCGTACCCGTAGTCATTCCCTATCGCGCTGATTGCCGAGTTGTTTGTACCTAGCGCAAGCGACGGCAGCGGATCACGGTCGAACATAAACCGAGACGTGAATTCCGCGGAAAGATGCTGGGCATCGGCGAAACTGCCGCCATTGCCGCAGAAAATAATCTTTCCGCCCGATCGCAAGGTCTTCAAGCAGGCTTGGGCCGAGCGTTCGAGCTGCTCAAGAATACTGCCGTCGTTCAATATGCTCTGTTTGACCGCAATCGAAGCTTCAATCTGCTGACGTATCGTATCGATCAGCAGCGTCCCCTGCGTGCCCATGTTCATAGCGTTCCCTCGAGTCTTTCCATCGCGATCCAGAACCCTTCCCCGCCGTTCTTATGCCCCTGCCATATCTCGGGAATGAAGGACGCGTCAGGACACTTGTCCTTGAAGATCTTTCCAAGACGAACAAAGTCGATTTCCCCTTCTCCCACCTGCAACCCCTCTCCATTCAAGCCTTTTGCATCGCCCATATGAATGTGCGCCGTATAGGGGGCTATTTGCTCGGAGAACTCGTAGAAATCGACTCCGTAGTAATTGCATGTAAGCCGGCTGTGCGAAATGTCGTAGCACATGCGGATTCCCAGCTTTTTGCACCATGGAACGATTTCGTCGATCTTTACGAACATATTCTGGTACCGCTGTCCCCCAAAATGCCACGGGAACGGAGCCATGGTTTGCGGGATGAACTCAACGCCGTCCCTGTCGAGTTCGTCGAGACTGCGGGCAAAACGTTCATAATACCCCGGGACCGCGGCGGCAGGCAGCGGTGCATCCATGGTGAAACCGCCGACATTCGCAACGATCGGGGGTCTCTTGGTTTTTGGAAAAAACCGCTTTAGGCCTCGCGTGATGTCTATGACCCGCTGGGTTTCCCGGAGCGATTGTTCGCGATAGGCTTTGTCAGGGGTCGCCAAGTCCATAAGATGGCTGCCGGCAAACAACTCCGGCGCGTGAACAACGAAGTCAAAGGGATATTCTCCCTGAAGAAACTTCGACGGATCGATGTCCATATCGGAGTAGGAAAGATGAAATTCAAAAAGGTCGGGCCGGATCTTATTCCGGTATTCGTCGAAATCGTGATAGCGGACCGGCACGCCCCAGGGGCGTTTGAAGGCGTATGCTCGCGGTTCGATGCGCTTGTCGCTCAGGTCCGAGGGATAGAAGAAATCCTCGGCCGTCATATCCCTTTGCAGCGTGCGGCCCAGGAGCTTTTCATAGTTCTGGGGCGAGAGCCCCTGTCCCGGACTGCGCACGATGACATGTTCTGCCGTAAGGACCGTTCCCTTTCGAAGATCACCTGCCGCGACCAGGCTTTTGCCCAGGTTTTCCCGGTTGATCATCTCGCCCTGCGACAGCCGGCGTTCTGTCCCGTCCCCCATGGCCTGTTCGATCTCGCGGATACCTTCCACGAGCCGCCTGAACTCAATAGGTTCAAGACTTGCCGCATGATCAGGGCCTTCCATGGTCCGGTCGAGCGTAAAGTGCCGTTCGATCATACAGGCCCCAAGCGCTACCGCGGCAAGCGATACCGCTGTCCCCCGCTCATGTCCGGAATAACCGACGAACGGATGAACCTTCTTTAGCTGGTCAAGCCAGCGCAGTTGGATGTCATGCAACGGGGCCGGGTACGTGCTGTTGCAGTGGAGCAGGATGAATTTTGATTTACGTCGATTCAAGAAGTCGACAGAAATACGGACTTCCTCGGTTCTGCTCATGCCCGTCGACAGGATTAGAGGTTTTCCGGTTGCGCTCAGCCGATCGAGCAGCGGAAGATTGGTGAGGTCTGCAGAGGCAACCTTGTACGCGGGAACCGGAAAGGTTTCCAGCACCTCGATACTGCGTTCGTCCCATGGCGTACAGAGGTACAGGATCCCTTTGCGACCGCAGTATTCCGCCAGTTCGCGGTGTTCATCGACCGAGAGCTCGAATCGCCTCAGCAGGTCGAGCACATATTCCGTGCTCAGGTCTTCGCCGCGCTTATGCAGTGAGCGCTGACGATACACCTGGTCCAGATGTCGCATCTGGAATTTTGCGCAATCCGCTCCCGCGGCAGACGCCTGATCGATTAGCTCCCTGGCGCGATCGATGCTGCCATTATGATTGTTCCCTATCTCGGCGATGATAAACACCCTGCCGGACCCTACCTGGTGATTGCCTATGGTAATATTCATGTTTGATCCGCTTCAACATGGTGTTTTCGTTCACGAGCCGACCATGCACGCAGTCCTTCCTGTTCAAAACGGAATGGTCGGACCTTCAGCCCCGCATGGTCCAAGTGGTCGCAGAATTCGTTCTTTCGGAAGGGAGGAACATAGAATATAAAGAAACCGCCGCCGCCCGCGCCGAGCAATTTTCCGCCGACAGCTCCGTTTCGCAGAGCATCTTCGTAGATCTGGTCCAGCCTGCCATTTGAGATCTGGGAGCTGAACTTGCGTTTGAACTGCCACGCTTCATGCAGGGATTGCCCGAACTGCAGGAGCCTGCCCCGAAGCAGATGATTGCGCATGCGATAGGTCAGCTCCACGTTCATCTGAACCTGTTTGCGAATATCCGATTGTTGCATATGCCGCCGCTGATCCTGATGGATATTTCCCGAGTTGTGTGTTGTGCCGGTATCGCAGAGAACAAGGCTCTCCTCGAGTTCAAGCAGTGTATCAGGATGGACCCGGAGCGGGTGCACGATGTTCTGGTCCATCCGGAATTCCATGAAGTTGAATCCGCCGAAGACCGTGGCGTACTGGTCCTGCCAGCCCCCGGCAATGCCGAGATAGAGCCGTTCCGCCTGGAAGGCGAGTTCGGAGAGCTCATGTAAGTCCCATTGATCCCTGCGAAACTGATTGAAACAGCCAAGCACAACGGCAGCCACGACAGCAGAGCCGCCAAGGCCGGAGTTCATGGGGAAATCCGACTGGAGATAAAGCTCAAACCCGAAATCCGGATGCACCGCCTTGAGCAATGCTTGGATGAGCCCATACTGCCCTTTTTGCGTCAACGCGCTGTGCAGGTCGGGAGCCTGCAGGGTTTCCCCGAGGTCACGCGAATGAATAAACACCTGGTTATCGGACCGCATCCGCAGGGTTGCATGGCTGTAGAGCGAAATGGTCGTATTGATGACCGCGCCATCCTCTCCAGCGAAGAAGTGCGTCAGGTCTGATCCCCCGCCGCCGAAACTGATCCGCACCGGCGACCGGGCCCGGGCGTAGATCCGTTCTTCCGCCTGCACCGGAAGTCGATCCCGGCTGACAATGCCGGTCAAGCGCCTCTCGGCATCGAGCAACGGGATCACGCGAATGCTGTGATCGAGTTGTTTGAGGAGGATCTCCCGGGGCGTTGCTTCATCGGCCCAAATAAAGTCAGGATTTGCACAGGTCCCGATCCGATCATCAAGCGATACGCCTTCTACGAGGCGTTGCCGGATATCGCCGTCAGTTGCAAGACCGACCACCGCCCCGGTTTGATCGGTTACGAGGATGATGCCATGCTGGTTTGCACTGATCTGCTTGAGCGCATTCCGTAACGGGGCCTCCTCCGATATGACGAAAAGACTGAGGTTCACAGAGTTTCCTTTTTTTCGGACCGGATCCAATGACAAAAGCGGAAATAGTCTTCCGGTATCCCGATATCAATGAAGGGCGTGTCCAATGAAACGGCATGTAGGCGGCCGCTTGCTGCAAGATGAACGAAGAGGTCTTTTTCCAGTGAGAACGGCCTTCCGTCCCATTGCAGGAAAACATCTGCAGTTAAATGGTATAAACCCGCGTTGATCAAACCGGCCCCTGCGTTTTCATGCTTCTCACGGAATGCGAGCACTGTATCCTGCTCTATGTGAACAGCGCCATAACGGCCGGCATCGTTCATACGAACAGCCGCTAGAGCCGGCGGCTGGGTCATGGAGATCTGTCGAATTCCAGACCCCAGCCAGGTATCAGCATTGACAACCAGGAATGAACCGGCGAGCCCGAGCTTCCTGACGGCAAAGGCGACCGCGCCGCCAGTTCCCATCGGTTCAGGTTCGATCACGGTGTCGATCTTGCAGCCTTTTAACAGACCGGTAACTTGTTCCTCAGCCAGGTACTGTTCGATCTGCTCAGCTTGATGATGCAGCAGGAAACAAAAGTGGCTGATCCCCTGAACTATCCATTGCTCAATCAAATAGTGTAGAAATGGCCGCCCTTCCACCGGTGCGAGAGGTTTGGGTACCTCAGAAACAGCAGAGCGAAGTCTTGTTCCAAATCCTCCTGCGAGCACCAATAGTTCAGGCGTCATGTGGAATTCGCTCTAAAAAGGCGATAAGGGTATCGCATTTCCCAATTGAAGCAAGGGACGCCGAATAAGCGGCATGCAGCGCCTCACTGTCGAGAAACTGCCAGTGCTTGTGACCGCCGGGCTGGTGGCGACTGAGCCAGTAGAGATGATTGGACAGCGGATATCTCTGATGTTGCTGGATCGAGACTATCCGCAGGCCGGCCTGGTCCGCCAGCTGCCGCAGGTTATCCGCGTTAAACAAGAAAAGATGCTTGCTCCAGTAGGTAAAACGCTGGAACGCCTCGTTTTCGTAGAGCGTCAGCAGCGAATCTTCGGCATTGGGCACTTCAAGAATAAGCTTTCCATGATTCTTAAGTCGAGATGCCAGCTCTTTCAGCATGGTGCGGGGATCAGGCAGGTGTTCTATCACATGGAAAGCAGTGATCAAGTCATACCCATCGCCAGCATCTGTGATATTCTCATGCAGAGCGATTGTATTTCCCCAATATGCCCTTACGCGTCGTTCCGGCTCAACTCCGGATACTTCAGCAGCTAACGTCTGAGCCTTGCGCAGGAAGCCTGCCGCACCGCAGCCGAAATCCAGCACTTTGCTATTGACCAGAAATCCCTTGAACATTTCAAAACGGCGGTCATCATCTGCTTCGGCGCCGCGCAGCCATGATTCCATAGACGGGACAGCGTCGCCGTGCATCCCCGATTCTTCATAGTGCCCGTCTGAAATGTGGTTAAGAGAGCTTAGCATCACAAGTCCGCAGTGCTCACACTCAAGGATTTCCAAAGAAGGATCATCACGGACAGCACCGGTGCGGACTTTGAACTCATTATGATTGCAGATATAGCATTTCATGGTGTCATACCCGGGCGATCGAATAGGTAGCGGATCGCAAAGCTCTTATTCCATTTCCATCGCGTGGCTCCCGCGGAGTGCGTGATCATCATAGACCGTGCGTTACCGCCGGATGGCATAGGTTGCCGCTTCAAGGAACGAATCAACAACTGGATAAGTGCCTGACAAATCGTTTTCTGCAAGCATCTTACGGAGGTCATGCAGGGCAGTATCGACACCTATACCGCCGCATCCAAGTTTCTTTGCCGTCAATAGATCGGTAACGTTGTCACCGATGTAGCACAGGTCATTTGCTGCAGCCCCATACTCTGCCATGATCTCCCGTCCGAACTTGGAGGAAGGCTTTCTGTAATCAGCGGGCTGTTCCGGCGATTCTGGTGCCATGCATACTCTTTCAAAGAGATCGCTGCCAAGTCCAATCTGCCTCAGCATCTCCTGATTGCAGCGCTCGGCATCGTGATAGGAAAAATATCCTCTTCCTACTCCCGACTGATTCGTATGCAGGAATAATCTGCATCCCGATTGTTTCAGGATCTGAAGCCCCTCTTTCACGGTCGGTAGTATGCGCACTTTCTCTGGGTCGCAGAGATAGGGAATATGCTCGATCAGTGTGCCGTCCCTGTCAATAATTATATGTTTTGCCATGCTCGATGAATAAATAAATCTTCATTAGTTGACGCGATGAAATATTGCGTCCACCGCGGGATACCAGCGCCGGTCAGTGCAGTAATCCCCGAAGTTTCTTTTCCCACTGAAAGGCATCCCTGACGATCTGGTCAAGAGAATCGAACTGCGGCTGCCACTGGAGCAGGTTCTTGATCTTGTCGGAGCGCGCGATGAGGCTGGGAGGATCTCCCGGACGCCTTTCTGAACTTTCGACGGTAAAGTCCGTTCCTGAAATCCGCCTTACTGATTCAATGACCTGACGGACGCTGCTTCCATGGCCATATCCGACGTTGCAAGTTAAAGAGGCGTTCCTATCTTCGAGATACTTCATTGCAAGAAGATGCGCGCGCGACAGGTCTTCGACATGAATATAGTCCCGGACACCGGTTCCATCCGGCGTCGAATAGTCAGTTCCGTAAATCTGCACTTTGCTCCTCAGCCCCAGCGCGGCTTCGCAGCAAACCTTCAGCAAATGCGTTGCATTGGGGCTGCGCTGTCCGATCCTGGTTTTGGGGTCAGCTCCGGCAACGTTGAAATACCGGAGAATGGCATATTTCAAGCCGTTCGATCTCGCCACATCCATGATGATCTGCTCTGAAAAAAGCTTGGACGATCCATAAGGATTCAGCGGCGCGGTTTCCGAATCTTCAGACACAACTCCCTCCGGCGGGGACGCATATACCGCGGCTGTACTGGAAAAAATTAAATTTTTAACGTTATGGTCTGCGCAGGCCTTGAGGAGATTGATGGTTCCGCAGGTATTGTTCGTGTAATAATTGAGCGGCAGTTTGACGGATTCCGGCGCGATTATCGACGCGGCAAAATGCAGTACTGTTCGTATGGCGTTCTTTTCAAAGACCCTGTTCAATGCGCTGCTGTCATGAATATCTCCCTGAACAAGTTGTTCTCCGTGAAGGAGAGACTCTCGAAAGCCTGTCGATAAGTTGTCGAATACGATGACCGAATGTCCAGATTCAGAAAGCATTCTTGTCACATGACTGCCTATATAACCAGCCCCACCCACGACAAGTACGGGCATATTTATCATTCTTCAGGATCCCTCTTCTTCAATAATGATCGGTATATCCTTGATTTTTCCTCTATCGCAGCAAGATCGAGCTTTGCCGTAATCAAAAATATTTTTACATAGCTCCGCCCTCTCAGTCACATCAGCCTCGGGCTGACATGAATGACAGGGCTGCACGATCTAGAATCCCGATACCCGCGTGAAGAACATGCCGGTATTGGTCAGTTTCGTCGCTAACGATCCACTTCCGGGAGCATGCAATTGCTACAGCCCCACGAATATCATGCTTCTTCCACTTCAGATGCGTCGATCGTGACAGACGTGCTTTGCCGAATTATATCGATGGACAGCACAAATAGGCTCTGGTCTGTCTTCTTGATCAGGATCCCTTCTACTCCCGAGAGCGGACCACGCTTGATCCTGACGCGCTGTCCTTCGTGAAGATAGGGATATGGATCGAGGGGAAGCTCTGACTCAATAATCCGCTTAAGAGCATCGATCTGTTCATCCGGTACCGTCTCCGGTTCCCCGGGCACGGTGCCGAGCAGACGCACGACTCCTTTTGTTTTGAGTACTGCAAGCCGGGAGGTATGATCTTGTTCCAGGTGAACGAATAGGTAGCCGGGAAAGAGCGGAAAGCGTACGCGCTTATTTCTATCCTTCCATTTACGGGTCACGACGACAGAAGGGAGAAGGAATTCGATCCCCGCTCCTGTGAGATGATCGGCAACTAAGAATTCGTGTCTTGCCTTAGTATGTACGGCATACCAGCTTGCTGTTGTCTTCAACCTTGGCTTTACCAGTTCTTTATAACGTTTTTCTCCCATCTATCGAAGGGATATCCTACTCAAAAATTGTTGACAGGTCAAGTAAATATTCACCTTAACCCATTGTAAGTTCGGCATTTTTATTGCCATTAACTGGATGTATATAACTATTCGATTTCTTAGAATTTTATGCATTTAGTCTCTTCTTGCCAATTTCGTGTATGCTCACTGTTCATGTGTTCATTACCGCAGAACAGATCTCGCAAGTCTATCCCATACCTTTTGACCAAATCCAATATTTTCCAGAACAGACACACCGGACATTCTCGCTATGACCGACGGGCTTGTGTGCTCTGCTAGGCCGTGTTGGTTTCCAGAGCTATCATTGATGGATATACCCAGGATAGGAACAGATCTTTGGCGAAGTGCTTCCACAGTCAGCAGTGTGTGATTGATGGTACCAAGGTTCGGTCTTGCAACTATGAGGACTGGCAGGCCGATAGTAACGGCCAGGTCCAGGAATGTCAGGCGACGGGTAAGCGGGACCATGATGCCGCCGGCGCCTTCCACGAGCATGAAGTCATGGTTGGTCGCCAGGGTCTGGAAGGATCGTAAAATAACATTCAGATCAATACGTTTTCTTTCAAGGCGCGCTGCTACCGCTGGCGCCAGTGGCTCCCTGAAACGATAAGGATTTATGAGGTCCAGGTGATCCGCAGCGTCGGCAGCCTTTGCCAGTGAAATTGCGTCAGCAGGAATCAGGGAACCTCTCCTGCTCCGGCACCCGCTCTCAGCAGGTTTCATGACGCCTACATCAACACCAATCCTCCGCAGTTCCGATGCAACACCGCAGGCCACATAGGTCTTGCCTACTCCGGTATCTGTGCCGGTTATGAATATGCCTTTATGTTTTATCATGAACTGAAACCTAGATAATCCTGCTGTCCAGATTGAACACCTGTCCGGAGACATTCTTCATGGTTGTGAGATGATGAACGAATTCCGCGATCTCCTGCGGGTCGTTCGGTCTTCCCAGTGAATTGTCAGCAAGAATCTTTTCGTGCCTTTCGCCGGACAGGTCCCTTGCCATCTCGGTTGGAACATATCCCGGCAGCACCGTGTTCACCTTGATATTGAACCTGCCCAGTTCCTTTGCCGCTGTTTTTGTGAGGCCAACAAGACCCGCTTTGGAGGCAGCATAGTTGGCTTGACCTTCCCTGCCCCGAATGCCGGATATTGATGCCAGGGAAATGATGTGTCCTGAACGCTGTTTCATCATGACCCGCGACACGGACCTGATGCAGTGAAAAGGTCCTGACAGGTTCGCACGAATCACGTCATCCCAGTCCTGCTCCGTCATGCGAAGCGTAAGTCCATCGCGAGTGATGCCCGCATTGTTCACGAGTACATCAATAGCGCCCCATCGACTCATCGTCTCATCGACCATGGATCCGACCTCAGTCCCGTTACCGACGTCAGCGCGGAACGCAAACGCATCGCCACCCTGCTCCTGGATATCCTTCACAACGGCAAGGGATTCCGCTTCCCGGGTGCGGTAATTTACCACTACCCTGCTCTTTCGGGAACCGAATGCGAGGGCAATAGCGCGCCCGATCCCGCGAGATGCTCCTGTTACGATGACTACGGCTGATCTATGGCTGGTCATGATCAAACAGCCCTTCGGATCTTAGTTTGCCGAACGCAGAAATAGCCTGATCGATGTCATCATCGCTATGGTCGGCCATTACCGTGGCACGGATACGTGATGCACCAACAGGTACTGTTGGCGGTCTGATGGCAGTCGCAAACACTCCCTCTTCCTGGAGCCGGGAAGCCGCTATTACGGTCTTATCCGCTTGTCCAACAGCGATCGGCAGGATGGGAGTTTCGGAACTTCCCGTGCTGATACCTATCGCAGCCAGTCCCAAAACAAGGCGCTCACGGTTCTTCCAGAGACGGTCCTTTCTCCACCTTTCCAGATCAAGGATGTCTAACGCGGTAATGGCCGCTGCGCATGCTGACGGCGGAAGCGCCGTGCTGAACATAAAGCTTCTTGCCGTGCTTGTCAGATATCTCACGAGAGAGCGGTTACCTGTCACATAAGCTCCCATGGAACCAAGAGCTTTTCCCAAGGTGCCCATCATCACCGGGACCCTGTTCTGGAGACCGAAATGCTCAGCAGTTCCTCGTCCCTGTTCTCCTAATACGCCGGTACCATGGGCATCGTCCACCATAAGGATCGCACTGTATTTATCAGAAAGCGCGACAAGATCAGGAAGTGGCGCAAGATCACCGTCCATGCTAAAGACCCCGTCAGTGACGATAAGTTTACGACGGAAGGCGTGCGCATCACGAAGGAGAGTCTCGAGATGGTCCATGTCCCGATGGCGGTAAATGTATGTATTGGCCTTGCTGAGGCGGCATCCATCGATGATGCTGCCATGGTTCAGGCTGTCGCTGAATATGGCATCGCCATCACCTGCAAGGACCGGGATCACGCCGGTATTGGCCGCATAACCGCTGTTGAACAGGATCGCTGATTCTGTGCCTTTGAAACGTGCGATCTTGTGTTCCAACTCCTCGTGCAGGGCGGTATTGCCTGAAACAAGCCTT
>Ga0224495_10002744_pt1 | contig 11281 bp, 14 predicted proteins | sample SF_Jul11_sed_USG_FD_168128 | JGI IMG/M metagenome (GOLD analysis project Ga0224495, IMG submission 168128) | Sediment microbial communities from San Francisco Bay, California, United States - SF_Jul11_sed_USGS_4_1 | ecosystem: Environmental > Aquatic > Marine > Sediment | place: USA: California...
AACTTAACAAAGGAAAACTAATTCATGGGCAAGACTATCATTTCATCCAACTCCGCCCCTAAGGCCGTGGGGCCTTACTCCCAGGCGGTCAAATATAACGGAATGCTCTTCACCGCAGGGCAGCTGGGGCTGGACCCGGCCACGGGCAAGCTGAAGGAAGATGTGGAGGCCCAGGCGCGCCAGGCGCTGAGCAACCTGGAGGCGCTGCTGGCCGAGGCGGGGATGACTTTCGCCGACGTGGTGAAAGCCACCATGTTCATGGTGGACCTGGCCCATTTCCCGAAAGTGAACGCCATATACGCAGAAAGGGTGGGCACTACCAATCCGCCCGCCCGGTCCACCATCCAGGTGGCCGCCCTGCCGCTGGGGGGCCTGGTGGAGATAGAGATGATTGCCATGGAAGGCGCGGGGAAGAGGTAAGCGCCGATGGCCAACTCGATGACCGGCTACGGCCAGGGGGAGCATGAAGAGGGGGGAATCCGCGTGTCGGTGGAAGCCCGGAGCGTGAACCACCGGTTTATCGAGGTGAACGTCAAGTCCCCTCAGAAAAACCTGGCCCTGGAGGACATCGCCCGAAAGATGGTCAAGGCCCGGTTCAGCCGGGGCGCGTTCGACATATTCATCACCATAGAGATCACCGCCGCCGAGAGCGTGGTACGGGTGAACGAGCCGCTGCTCAAGGGCTATCTGAAGGTCGCGGCGGACCTTTCGGAACAGTTTGGAATCACCTATCCTCCCACCTTTGGCGATCTGGCCTCGGTGCGGGACATGTTCCTGTCGCAGGGCGCGGAAGCGGGCATCAGCCAGGCTGGGCCTGTGATGGAGGGGGCGCTGGCGCTGGCGCTGGAGAAGCTGGGCCAGATGCGCGCCTCGGAAGGGGAGCGGATAATCGGCGACCTGAAGCAGAGGCTGGCGCAGATCGGCGGCTGGACCGAGGAGATAAAGAAGATCAACGAAGGCTCCTCCCAGGAGCGGTATGACGCATTAAAGGAAAAGATCGCCAAATTGGTGGGAGACCTGGCCATGGACCAGGGGCGGCTGGCCCAGGAGGCGGCGATGATCGCCGAGCGGGGGGATATATCCGAGGAGATAACCCGACTGGAAAGCCACCTGCAGGAGGGCGCAAAGGCCCTGGAGGGCGACGGCCCCATGGGAAGGAAATTCGAGTTTCTGCTGCAGGAATTTGGCAGGGAGACGAACACCATCGGGTCCAAGAGCAACTCCACCCAGTTGACCGCCCTGGCGCTGAATATAAAAGGAGAGCTGGAGAAGCTGCGCGAACAAGTGCAGAACCTGGAGTGATGATGAGCAAAAGCAACAGCGCCGGGACACTGTTTGTGCTGTCGGCCCCGTCGGGCACGGGCAAGACCACGGTGGCCACCATGCTCCTGCCGATGGTGGAAAACCTGCATAGGACTATCTCCCACACCACGCGCAAAATGAGGGCTGGCGAGACAAATGGGGTGGATTACCATTTCGTGACCGAGGAGCGGTTCCAGGAGATGATAACCGCCGGAGAGTTCGTCGAATGGGCGCAGATCTTCGGCAACCACTATGGCACCTCCACCCGGGAGATCGAGAGCTCCCTGGCCGCCGGGCAGGACCTTCTGCTGGTGATAGACGTGCAGGGGGCTGCCAGCGTGAAGAGGATGCCAAGCCTCCATTCGGTTTCCATATTCCTGCTCCCCCCCAGCATCGAAGAGCTGGAGCGCCGGCTGGTGGGCAGGGGGCTGGACTCGCGGGAGGCCATCCAGGTGCGGCTGGACGCGGCCAAGGGCGAGCTTAAACATAAAGATGAGTTTGACCACCAGGTGATGAACGACAACCTGACCCAGGCGGTGGAAGCGGTGCGGGAAATTGTTCTGGCCCATAGGGCCAGGCGCCCGGGGCCCACGGCCCAATAGGAGGAAGATAATGAGTGAACCGTCCAAAACCAGGACGATAATAATAGTGCTATGCGTGACGGCGGCGGTGTTGGCGGCTGGGGAGTATCTGAAGTCCAGGCTCCCTTCCGGATCATCCGTGGGGGAGCTTAAGTTGGCGAAAAAGTCTGATATCGTGGGTCCTTCCCCTTTCGAAAAGGCCGATAGGGCCATAGGCGCCCGGCTGGATGGGCCATATCCATTTTTCGATCAGGACGGCAAGCCTTTCGAGCTTTCCCAATGGCTGGACAAGCCGCTGGTGATCTCCTATATCTTCACCGAGTGCCCCATGGTGTGCCCCACGATAACCCAGAGCCTGGCGGATTTCGTGAAAACCGGGTTCAAAACTCTGGGGACCGATTTTCGGATAGTCACCATAGGGTTCGACCCCGCCTCGGACAAGCCGGCGGCCATGAAAATCTTCGGCTCGAAATTCACCAACGATTTTTCCCAATGGCGCTTTGTCACCGGCACGCCGGAGGTGGTGCGCCGGCTGGCGGAGGATATCGGCATAGCCTATGAGCCCGATGACGAGGGCTCCTGGCGGCATACCATGGGGGTGACGGTGGTGGCGCCACCGGGGGTGGTCTCCGGGCAGATTCTGGGGATGACCCTGGATGTGGCGGAACTGGAAGAAAAAATCAGCAAAGCCGCCGCCCAGGGGAAAGATAAGTGAGCCTTGGCCCGGGGTTGGAAGGCGCCTTTTTGATCAATCGCGCGGATACGCCGCGCTGAGGCCGGAGATTGTAGAATGCTGTTATTGTACGTGGTGGAGGGGATCGTCCCGATCCTGGTTTTCCAGATCGCCTGGGCGGCCCGGCTGGCCTGGCGCCAGGATAAGGAGCGGCACAAAAGAATCGCCGCCATCCACGCCGCTTCCGTCTGGGGCTCATATGTGGTTTCCTGGATTTTGATATATTTTGGCCACACCATCCCACGAAAGGCCCCAGCCTGGATCATCGACACCCATCTTGTAATAATCTATATAATTCCGGTTCTGCTGGTTTTCCAGATGGCGACCGGATTGAAGGGGATCCGGCCGGTCCATATAGGTTTGGCGGCGTTCTATCTGATATTATGGGCCGCCGCTCTGGTGACGGGGGCGATGATCTTTCTATCCGGGCGCGGATACATATAATCCGCTCATTTTCTCATCCTTTTCTCAGCGTATCCACTATGCTCTTTGACAAGCGTGGCTGGCTTTCAGCCAGCGATATAGACCTGCTATAATTTCAATATATCCGCTAATCTTTTATGTGGGTATTTTGTTTATATCTTGTCAAAACCCTTGATAATGATGTTAAATTACAAGGGGTGCAGGCGCCAAAAGGGTGGTTTTTTGCAATGCGTTTTGGCGGATTGTTTCAGGAATGTAGTTTAAACTCTGTATTGACATTAGGCGGGGTATATCGCATAATTTACCTCGGGATTTTGTTAAAGGGCCAGGGTTTTGTGGCGGGCCATTTTCAAATTGAGTGGATTGGGGGCCGCGCCGCGGGCAGGATTTGCCTTAGAGGAAGCTGATCCTGTTTTGGGCGCAACATAACAACGGCTTAACCGGGACTATCCCGGAACGGTTTAATTAATTACAGGAGAGAATCTATGGAACACAGTGCGGCGGGTCATGCTGGGGGCCATCATTGGGAGACCAGCGTAAACCCATTCATTATTTCGCTCGGCGTATTCCTTCTGGCGCCGATCGCTTTCGGGTTCATCTTTGAGTACAAGATGATGGGCCTGGGGCTGGGCTTTTTCGTCGTCGGCCTGGTGTGCGTCATCATTGGCGTGCTCGGCTGGGTGAACGAGGCCATCGGCCAGAAGGAGCTCGGATATGCGCTGACAGGGTTGCCGATCTTCATCGTGTCGGAAACGATGATCTTCCTTAGCCTTTTCGCGTCGTACTGGATGATGAGGCTGTCGGCTGACGTTTGGCCCCCGCCGGGATCGCCCCACATCGGTGTTGTGCTCCCCATCATCATGACCATAATCCTGGTCTCTTCCAGCATAACGTTCCACCTGGGCGAAATGAGGCTGGACGCTGGCGACAAGGCCGGCTTCAAGACATGGCTGTTGGTCACCATGGCCCTCGGTTTCTTGTTCCTGGGCTGCACCATATTTGAATACAACCACCTGATATTTGGTGAGGGATTCCGCTGGGGCACAAACGCCAAGAGCACGGCGTTCTTCTCCATCACGGGTTTCCATGCCACCCACGTTTTCCTTGGGTTGGGGATATTCGCATTCCTGCTGATTCCCGCCCTGAAGGGAAAGACCAACCACACCTTCACCACCGCCGCCGGAACATATTGGCACTTTGTCGATATCATCTGGTTCTTCGTGGTCAGCCAGATCTATTTCTGGTAAGAAGGCGATGATGCAAAGAATCGGATTGGTGGCGATGGCGGCGATCGTTCTGGGGATGGCTATGCCTTCCCTGGCGGCCTACAAGCCCACCGATTCGGAGATCGATCCGGCGGTGTTCACCATCGACGAGCAGAAGATCCTGGGAACCATGATCGGCAAGGATCTGGAGTTTCTGGACGAGACCGGCCGCCAGTTCAACTGGAAGGAGAAAACCGGGATGGCCAGGATTCTGATCCTGTCGTACTACACGTGCGACGGCGCCTGCCCGGCTTTCGCGGCGGAGCTTGCCAACATTCTGGAGGGCGCCGAGGCCTTGGGCCGGGTGGCCGCGGGGAAGGATTATAGTGTGGTGACGGTCTCTTTCGACAAGAACGACACTCCGCAATCCGCGGCGCATTTTCGGGGCATGATCCAGGTTCCCGGCAGGATCGGCGCCAACTGGTCCTTTGCGGTGTTGAAAGATTCCAACCGGATAAAGGAGCTGACCAAGGCTCTGGATTTCCGGTTCTTCTGGTCTTTTTCGGACAAGATGTTTTATCACCCGAACGTTTATTTTTTCATCTCGCCCGAAGGGCGTGTGGTGCGGGTGTTGAGCGGCTCCAAAGTGGAGCCGAAGGACATGGAGCTTGCGTTGATAGACAGTTTCTTCAACAAGCTCCAGCCTTCGCAGGTTCTGACCATGGCGATGAGCTTCTGCTACAGCTACAACTACAAGGAGGGCAAGTATGGAATCAACTACCCCCTCTTTTTCGCCATGGGCTCGCTGTTTATAGGAATAGGAGCGTTCGGTGTGGGCGCTTTCATAGTTAAAAAAAGAGGCAAATCCAAGGAGAATCTGATATGAAACTAAGGGCTTTTTCAGTTATGGCCGCAGCGGCGGCCGCGCTGGCTCTTGCCCTCCCAGGGCAGGCGCTGGCATGGAACGACCATGCCCCCGAATGGGACAAGGTGTGGGGCCACCTTCTGATTGACGTGGGCGTCATAGGCGTCATTTTCGGCATCATCTCGGTCTATTTCCTGGTGGCGTACACCCGGAAAAATCCCGGTGACGTGGGCTCCGGCCCCAGGTTCACCTTCGGCCAGTCCCTGGCATGGGCTCTGATCCCGGCGTTCATTTTCCTGGCGGACGACTTCTATCTGTCCGCCCAGGGGTGGAAGCTTTGGAACGACCAGCGCCGCGTGCCGGAAGGGGCTTACGAAATAAAGCTCACCGGCCGCATGTGGGGCTGGGATTTTGAATATCCCAACGGCGTCTCCACCAGCTCCGACGTGGAGCTGGACGACAATGGCGCCGTGACTGGCGTTGATGGCGAGGGCCTGGTTGTTCCCCTGGGCCAGCCGGTGGTGTTGCGGATGACCAGCACGGACGTGGTCCACTCCTTCTTTATCCCCCAATACAGGATAAAAGAAGACCTGATGCCCGGCAGGGTTACCTATCTTTGGTTCCTGCCCAAGCAAGAGGGGAAATATGTGTATACCTGCGCCGAATATTGCGGCACCAACCACTCCAGGATGTATGGGGATGTGAACGTGTTGCCCAAGGAGAAGTTCGACGCATGGATGGCCGCCCAGGATGGCGGCGCCCCCGTGGCGGAGGCTGGGCCAGAGGCGGCTCCCGCGGCTGAAGAAGCTCCAGCGCCCGCGGCTGAAGAGGCTCCTGCGGCCGAAGCGGCTCCCCAGGTATGACCATGAACAAAAAAACCTTATAAAAAGGCAATAAATATGAAAGAGTGGATTTTTACGACCGACCATAAGAGGATCGGCGTCCTCTACCTGATCGGCACCATGGCCGCGTTCGCGGTGGCGGGGCTGCTTGCCCTGGCCATCCGGCTGGAGCTGTCAGGGCTGGGGCCGACGATAATAAACGCCGACCAGTACAACGTGGCTCTATACTTCCATGGCGCCGCCATGATCCTCGGGTTCCTGATACCTGGGTTGACCGGCTTTCTGGCCAATTACCTTATTCCGATAATGATCGGGGCTCACGACGTGGCGTTCCCCAGGGTCAACGCCCTTTCGGTGTGGCTCTTCTGGTTCGGCATCGTGCTGGCGCTTTTGACCTTCGTTATTCCGAATCCGCCAGATGTGATGTGGACCGGCTATCCTCCGTACGCCAGCCAGTTTTCCTCTGGCAACACCGCTTATTATGTCTTCACCGTCCACCTGATCGGGTTCTCCTCGATCCTCGGTTCGGTGAACTTTCTCTGCACGGTCATCTACATGCGCGCTCCAGGCATGGGGTGGAACCAGCTTAACTTCTTCGTGTGGACCATCGTGGGCGCTTTCGTGATCCAGCTCATTTTCGTCCCGGTGCTGGCCGCGGCGGTGACTCTGCTTCTGCTGGATAAATATTTCGGCACATCTTTCTTTGTTCCCTCCACCGGCGGCGACGTGCTGTTGTATCAGAACCTCTTCTGGTTCTACAGCCATCCGGCGGTGTACGTCATCCTGCTTCCGGCCGTGGGAGTGCTGATGGAGATCATCACCACCATGAGCCGCAACCCGGTGTTCAACTACAAGGTTGCTGTGTACGCCGGCGTGTGGGGCGTTGTGTTTCTCGGCTCGGACGTGTGGGTGCATCACCTCTACACCTCCGGCCTGGCCGACTGGCTCCGCATCGGCATGATGGTCACCACGCTGATCATCTCGGTGCCGGTGGGTCTTCTGACAATTTCTCTGGTGGGCAGCCTGTACCGGGGCTCCATCCAGTATTCCACGGCCATGATGTACGCGGCGTCCTGCCTCTTCCTGATACTCATCGGCGGCCTGACCGGCATCCCGCTGGCCATGACCTCGCTGACCCTGCACCTGGCGGAGACCTATTTCGTCATGGCGCACTTCCATTTCATCATGGGCATCACGGCCGCTTTCGCGGTGTTCGCCAGCGTCTATCACTGGTTCCCGAAGATCACCGGAAAGATGTACAACGAGTCTCTGGGCAAATTCGCCTTCGCCCTGAACTTCATCGGCGTGAACCTTACCTTCATCCCGTTGTTCGGCATCGGCATCGAGGGTATGCCCCGGCGCTACTATGACTACGCCATGTTCCCGCAGTTCGAGAGCGCCCAGAAGATCGCCACTTTGGGCGCCATCTTCATCGCCGTGGCCATGTTGCTGACCTTCTACAACTGGATCCATGGCGCCATCGCCGGTCCGAAGGCGGAGCTGAACCCCTGGGGCTCGGCTTCCATGGAGTGGACCCACACCGAGTCCCCCCCGGGGCCCGGCAATTTCCCCACTCCCCCGACGGTGACAGAGGATTGGACTCCGTACAATTATAAACGGGCTTGATCCTTTCGACCCTGTATTGATGTAGAATAATGGCGGGTCCGGAAAGCTCCAGAATGGGGCGGCCGGGCCCGCCATTTCTGTTTCCAAAAATATAATCATGAAAACCGATTGGGGGAAGAAGTGATCAGGGTAGTAGTCGGCTTGGCCATCGTGGCCACATATTTCTTGATGGTGATGGGCAATCTGGTGACCAGCACCAAATCCGGGCTAGCCTGCCCGGACTGGCCATTGTGCCACGGAGCGGTGATTCCTCCCCCTCCATACAACAACTGGATAGAGATGGGCCACCGGCTGATGGCAAGCCTCACGGGCACGCTGGTGCTGGTCTCCACCATCCTCATATGGTTAAAGCGCGAAGGGGTGATCAAATGGCTCTCCCTGGCGGCGCTTCTGCTGGTGGGCGTGGTGGCCGGCTTCGGGGCGTTTGTGGTGCTCACGGAGGCGCCGAACCTGGAAAGCCTCTTCGACGTCCTGCTTATCTCCACCCACATCATCCTGGCCACCACCATATTCACCATCATGATCTTCGTCCTGCGGCTGCTGCCGGAGTCCGGCCATGAAAAAGTGGAGCTGTTTTATCCCGCGTTCCTGGCGTTGGTGGTGCTGCAGGTGCTCATCGGCATCCTGGTGCGCTATGGACAGGCCACCATGGCCTGCCCGGATTTTCCACTGTGCCGCGGTTTGTGGATTCCTGAGCTTGCCGACCTGAAGGTGACCATCCAGTATCTGCACCGTATAAACGCGCTTATTATCTTTGCCGTGGCCTTGGGATATATGTTAAACTGTTTCCAAAAGGGCCGGGATCAGGTTAACGCGTCGATCACATTTACGTTCATTCTGGCGCAGGCAACCCTGGGGGCGTACATCGTCTGGAGCAGCATGTATCTGCCGCTCATAGTCCTGCACGGGGCCAATGGTTTCGCCCTGTTCGGGTGGCTGGTTTACCGGACCGTTCCATATTTTCGGAAAAATCCATAATTGGAGGCGCAAGCGGCATGAACCGGGAAGAGACCCACGTGTATACCTCACCCAGCGTGGAGCGGGCCGAGGGGATCTTCTGGCCGTATATCGTCGTCACCAAGCCTGGAATCGTGGCCATGGTCATCATCTCCGCCATCAGCGGGATGTATGTGGCCGGGTCCGGGCTGCCGGCGCCCAGCCACCGTCTATTCTGGCTCGTCTTCAGCATCGGGCTGGCCACCGCCGCGGCCGCCGCGCTGAACAATTATTATGATCGTGACATCGACCTGATCATGCGCCGCACCAGCGGCAGGCCGTTGCCTTCCGGGGCCGCGGCGCCGATGGCCGTGCTGCTGTTCGGGTTGACAGGCTCGGTGGTCTCCGTGGCCTGCGCTTACGAGGAGATAAACACCCTGGTGGCCGAGCTTCTGGCGGCGTCCATATTCATTTACGTGGTGGTCTACACCATGTTCATGAAGCGGCGCACCCCGATGGCCACCTTCATCGGCGGAGTCGGCGGGGCGCTGCCTCCGGTCATCGGCTACGCCACGGTGAATCCCATCCTGGACAAATACGCCCTGGCGCTGTTCATCATCATTTTCGCCTGGCAGCATCCGCACTTCTGGTCGCTGGCGCTTAAATATATAGAGGAATACAGGGCCGCCGGAGTGAACAACCACGCGGTGGCCCTGGGCGTGGAAGCCACCAAGCGAAGGATAGCCCTGTGGGCCGGGATCCTGGCGGCGGTCTCTCTGCTCCCCTGGTATATCGGGATGACCGGCTGGATTTACCTGACGGGAGCGGCGATTCTGGGGTTGGTGAACATGGCCATGACCCTGACGTTTCTCTTTTCGGAAGCCAGGTTGGCCATGAGAATATTCTATTATTCGCTGCTGCACCTGCCGGCGTTGTACCTGCTTCTTCTTCTAGACCTGACCATCTAAAACGGAAGTTTTTCCATGAGCGAGGATCAGAATAAATTTTTTGTCAGCCAGCGCACGCTGGTCATCATGATAATCATCTTTGTCTTTTTTGTGTTCGCCAGCATTATCATCAAGGCGGTTATCTCCGGCCATATCTAGGCCCCCCATATTTCCCCCGGTCCGCCCCCCGACTCACTTCAGCTTGATAATCCCGTTCTTCACCGCGAACTTCACCAGCTCCGCCCTGCCATGGATCCCCAGCTTCTGGTGCACGCTGGCCTGGTGGGCGCCCACGGTCTTGGGGCTTATTTCCAGCGCCTGGGCGATCATCTTCTGGCTGGCGCCCTCGGCCAGCATCTTCAGCACCTCCTTTTCCCGCGCCGTCAGCCGGTCATAATCATCCTTCGGCTCTCCATCCCCCCGGAAACCCTCGATGACCGCGGTGGCGATGGACGGATGCAGATAAGACCCTCCGGCGGCCACCGCCCGGATGGCGGCGATCAACTCATCGCTGCCGGCGGTCTTCAATAGATATCCGGCCACCCCGGCTTTCAGGAACCGCTCCACATACTCTCTATCCCCATATTGGCTCAGCACGATTATCCTGACGCCTGGAGAGCTTTTCAATATCCGCAGGGTGGCCTCCAGCCCGCCCAGCCCCGGCATGGCGATATCCATCAGCGCCACATCCGGGGCAAGCTTTGCGGCCTGCCGGGCCGCCTCCTCGCCATCGCCGGCCTCTCCCACCACCTCCACGTCAGGGTGGAAGGAGAGCATGGCGGAGATCCCCTGCCTCACCAGGGCATGGTCGTCAACTATCAGCGTCCTTATCTTTTTCATCGCTCCCCTTTCCATTCACCACCGGCATGGTGATGGTAATCCTGGTTCCCCGGCCCGCGCCCGAGTCTATCCGAATGACGCCATTTATCTGCGCCAACCGCTCCCTCATGCCCAACAGGCCAAACCCCACCTCCCGGCCCCCTTCAATATCCATCAAAACCGTTTCCGCGTCAAAGCCTGCGCCATCGTCGCTGATGACCACAATCAGCTTTCCGTCATCCTGCCTCATGCTGATGGCGGCGTTTTGCGCACCAGAATGGCGGGTTATGTTGATAACCGCCTCCTGGACCACGCGGAAGAGCCGCAGCTCCGTGCCCTTATCCAGGATCACCGGCGCCGTGGGCGGTGTAAAGATATATTGAATACCCATCTGGGCAAGATGGCTGTCCAAAAGCCACCGGATGGAGGAGACCAAGCCCAGGTCATCCAGGGCCGGGGGGCGCAGGTCCTGGATTATTCTTTTAATCCCCTCCAGCAGCCGGTTGGCCCTGGCCTTGCTCTCCAGCAGCGCCTCTTCCGACAGCTCCTTGTGGCGAAGCTCCATGGCCGCCACCTCCAGCCCCATCCCCAGGGCAAGGATCGCCTGGCTGGTCTCGTCATGCAGCTCCCGGGCGATGCGCATCCTCTCCTCCTCCTGGGCGCGGATCACCTGGTCCAGGGTCACCGCCAGCCGCTGGCGTTGGACCTCCAGCTCGTGGGTGCGGTCCATCACCCTCCGCTCCAGCTCCACGCCATACTGGCGCACTTCGGCCATGGCTTCGGCAAGCCTGGCGCGCATGGTCTCAAAGCTTTGCGCCAGGGCGCCGATCTCGCCGCCATGCTCAAGACGGATCGGCTCGGAAAACCGCTCCCGCGCCAGAAGCTGGGTGGCTGCGATGAGGGCGTGGATCGGCTTGACTATGCTTTCGGAGAGGCCCAGGGCCAACAGGGCGGAGACCGCCACCAGAATAAGCCCCATGGCCACAAAGGCATTGCGCATGC
>Ga0224495_10002745_pt1 | contig 11279 bp, 12 predicted proteins | sample SF_Jul11_sed_USG_FD_168128 | JGI IMG/M metagenome (GOLD analysis project Ga0224495, IMG submission 168128) | Sediment microbial communities from San Francisco Bay, California, United States - SF_Jul11_sed_USGS_4_1 | ecosystem: Environmental > Aquatic > Marine > Sediment | place: USA: California...
TAAAGATGGGCATTCCTGAGAAATACGCCAATAGAGAAAAGCTTGCCATACAGCATGGCACGGGCATCCATGGCGTATTAGATAATATAGCCAGAAAGAACGGATTTGATCCTTCTTTGGTGAAAGATATCGGCTACAAAAGTGAGAAAATTACCACAGAGAAGATGGGCAGTTCCGCCAGGTACGGCTATCGCTACATCGACAAGAAACTCTGGCAAGTGCCCCAACAGGTACAGCTTTTTTTGCATGCGCTGGCATATAGGAAAGGCTTGCTTGATAAATCAGTCAGAGATAGGGTAGGGTATTTCTTGGAAAGGGCTGGACTTCCTCCAGAGTCTTAGCGTGAAGCATCGTATTTGTAAAATTGTGTTCCAAGGCGCTTGAAAATCGGGCATTCAATCTTCAGCAGGCCACCTTTCCTCACTGGTACTTGACATAAGACTCATATCTGCCTATTTCTCCTGTGGAACGCCTTATGAACCTCTTTCAGACGTCTGTTGGTAACATGAGTGTAGACTTGGGTTGTCCTAATACTTTCATGGCCGAGCATTTCTTGAACCGAGCGAATGTCAGCCCCACTTATCAGCAAATCCGTAGCAAAGGAATGCCTCAACGTGTGAGGAGTCACCTCGATTGGCAAGCCAGACCTTTTTGCATGCTTGGAAACAATTCTCTCGACAGATCTTGCCGTCAACCGCATTTTTTCGCCGTTCTTTTGGGTATCTACCGCGCCACTATACCGAATGAACAGTGGCTTAAAATGGTCCTTACGTGCCTGCAGATAGCGCTGAATCCATTGCCCCGCCGCATCTGATAAGAAAACTACCCGGATTTTGTTTCCCTTGCCTCTGACACCAAATTCTTTGCGCTCCAAGTCTATCTGGCCACGGTTTAAGCTAACTAATTCTGATACTCTTAAGCCTGTGCTGAAAAGTGTTTCTAGAATAGTTCTATCCCGCAGTCCCGCATCATTCGATAGTTTGGGGCTGTTTAGCAGCCTCCCCATCTGCTCCGGGTTTAAGAAGGCAACGGAACGGGACCTCTGTTTTGGGAGCTCTATCTTGTCAGGTGACAGGGTGGGTATGTCGCGCTGGACCAAGAGATATCGCAGGAAAGCCCTCAACGCAACGATATGGTAGCTCTGAGTGACCGGCTTCAACGGTAAACCATCGCCGCCATGCAAGTGTGCCAAATATAACCTGTACCTTCTCACGAGTTTCAAGTTTATCTCATCGGCTTTTATGGCAGGGGAATCTTCCGCAACCCAGTTATGGAAACGTTTCAGATAATGTCTATACTCGCGAATGGTAAGAGGCGAGCAGCCCTTTTCGATTTCCAGGTACTCTAAAAACTCGCCAATCAACGACTCCAGTGTCATATTTCCGTTTTACGTTTCACGGTCGCTTTGTGTCGCAAAAGTGACAGTTTGCGACACGACCTTAGATTATCACCTCTCGCAAACTCATGTCAAGTGCCTTGTTGTCTTCACGGCAAAACAATACCTTCCACTTGCGAGCAAACAAAATACGCTCAAGGTGTTACAAGGACATGAATTCTTCAAGGAGTCACTACCCGACCCAGTTATTCTCCCTGTTGATTATCTTTCACTCTCGATTCACTGAATGGCTCCGCTGCCGGGTAGCGTCGCGCAAGAAAAGAAATATCAACCAAGTAAACCAAGCGTCTCAAGGTAAAGGAGGTACTAGGATGTATCTCCATCCCCTTCATGCCCCTAAAATCGCCTCTCAGAGCGAGTTTCTGAAATCCCCGGATGGTATTAGGCTCCCCAATCCAAGAAAGACCCGCCACCAGAGGTTAAACTACCTTCTCTGTGATCAGTTGCGCAGAATCTGTAACACTCCTTATCCTTGAAGCTGGTAGGCTCGATGGACTACAATCATGGCGTGGCCAGTGAGCTGATTAAACAAAACATTGCTAGACTATTAGCTGACCTCCCTGAAGGAGTCGAGCTGGTAGCAGCAGCAAAGGCAAGATCACCTCAAGAAGTGCTGGAAGCTGTTCAAGCCGGCATAAGAATCATTGGAGAAAATTATGTCAAGGACGCCAAAGAGGCTCGTGAGCTGGTCGGAAAGAGAGTGAAATGGCATTTTATTGGAACACTGCAAAAGCATAATGTCAGGAAAACGGCATTGGAAATATTCGACATGATAGAAAGTGTCGATTCCCTAGAGATAGCTAGTGAAATTGACAAGAAATGCGCTCAAATTGGCAAAGTAATGCCAGTATTGATTGAGGTGAACAGTGGCAGAGAGCCCCAGAAATCAGGAGCGCTCCCGGAAGATGCGGAACAATTAGTAAGAGAAATGTCCGTCCTTGGAAATATCAAGGTGATGGGCCTTATGACCGTGGGACCCCTTTTTGGCAACCCCGAAGATTCCAGACCTTATTTTGCAGAGACAAGAAGGATATTCGAAAGAATCAAAGGCCTGAAGTTGCCCAACGTAGAGATGAACTATCTTTCCATGGGCATGACTAGTTCTTATCAAATTGCCCTGGAGGAAGGCGCCAATATAATCAGGATTGGCACCCGGATATTTGGCGAAAGAGATTAGTAGCAATAGTCGGCGCGTCTAATTTGCCCGCCAGAGATGATGAATTATTTTATCTAGAAGGTTGTCGAATCCCCATCCTTTGGCAGCGGAGATGAGGGCAAAGTCTTCGCTCGGCAATACGATTTCTTCGTCAAAGTAAGGAATAGCAGTCAATGCCTTGAGCTCTGCTTCACTGCTCAAAGCTAAGTCTAGCTTGTTGAACACGGTGATTCTTGCCTTGTTTTCCAGGTTTAGCTCCCTCAGTATACTCTCTACTGTGAGGCACTGGTTGGCAGCATTCTTGTGTGTTATGTCAACTATATGCAAAAGCAGATCAGCCTCATCCAGTTCCTCTAGAGTAGCACGGAAGGCGGCAATGATTGAAGGCGGAAGTTTGTGAATAAAGCCAACTGTGTCGGTGATGAGGAATTGTCGCCCGGCGGGCAAAGTCAGCCGCCGAGTCACGGGGTCCAAGGTAGAAAAGAGCCTGTTCTCCACATCCACACTCGCTTTGCTTAGTGTGTTGAACAAAGTGCTTTTGCCAGCGTTAGTATAACCAACGAGAGCTGCGATGGGTGTGCCAGTCTCCTTGCGGCGTCTCCTGTATAGTGCTCGATGCTTCCTGACACTTTCTATTTTGTGCTGAAGGAGATTGATGCGCCTATGGATAAGGCGACGGTCGGTTTCCAACTGTGACTCTCCGGGACCTCTGGTGCCGATGCCACCGCCAAGCCGCTCTAGATGGCGCCACTGCCCGATGAGCCGGGGCAGAAGGTACTCGTGCTGGGCCAGCTCAACCTGGAGTTTTCCTTCATGGGTTCGGGCTTTTCGGGCGAATATGTCCAAAATCAGAGCCGTACGGTCAATGACTTTAACTCCCAACGCCTCTTCGAGATTTCTTTGCTGCCTTGGCGACAGTTCGTCATCAAAGATCACTGTGTCATAATTGGTCTGCCCTTTGAGATTGATTAGCTCTTCAATTTTCCCCTTGCCTATATAATGAGTAGGCGAAGGCGTATCCAGCTTCTGAGTTAGCGTATCTACTATGTTAGCGCCTGCCGTTTTCGTCAGATGGGATAGCTCTTCTAAGGAATCCGTGATTGACCAATTATGGTCGGTGAGCCTGCTTCCTACCCCGACCAAGAGTACTTGTTCTACTTTAGATTCAGTAGCAAAGAACCTGTGCTTTATATCTTTCTCCTGCGCCAGCTCAATAGACGATTCACACCTTCTTCCAGACGGTCATCGGAAATGGTCAGGGAGAATCTGATGTAACCTTCTCCTTCACTACCATAGCCAACCCCCGGGGCTACTGCTATCCCGACTTCGTCCAGCAATTTCTTGGTAAAATCGATAGATGTATATCCCTGGGGTGTCCTAGCCCAGATATAGAAGGTGGCCTTAGGTATCCTCGCGGCTAGCTCTACCTCATTAAGGACTTTCACCAGCTTATCTCTGCGCCGCTGAAAAATAGCATTGTGCTCAGCAATGTGTTCCTGGGGGCCGCGTAGAGCTTCTACGGCAGCATATTGGATTGCCTGAGGAACGCCCGAATCCAAATTGGATTTAACCTTAAACAAGGCGTTCACCATATCAGCATTACCTACCACCATGCCTATTCTCCAGCCTGTCATGTGGTAGGTCTTGGACAGGGAATGAAATTCCACACCTATCTTCTTTGCCTCGGGTATTTGCATGAAGCTCGGTGGCTTGTAGCCATCGAAGGCAATTTCGGTATAAGGAGCATCATGGCAGATTGCCAAGCTGTGCCGCTGAGCGAAATGGACTGCTTTCTCAAAGAAATCCAGGTCAGCTACGGCTCCGGTGGGATTGTTGGGGTAGTTGAGCCACATAAGCTTTGCCTTATCGGCGACGTGATCCGGGATGGCTTCAAAATCGGGCAAAAAATCATTTTCCTCTTTCAAAGGCATAAGGTAAGTCTCGCCGCCGGCTAATATAGTGCCCATGGAAAACGGTGGATAGCCCGGGTCAGGGACTAAAGCCAGATCACCGGGCTCGATAAAGCACAAAGCCATATGCCCAATCCCCTCCTTCGAGCCAACAAGTGGCAGGACTTCTTTAGCCGGATTCAGAGTGACTCCAAACCTCCTCTGATACCATTCAGCAATGGCTTGACGAAGTTCGAGCAGGCCACCAGTTTCCGGATAACGATGGTTTACAGGGTCATGCGCTGCCTGGCATACCCTCTCGATGATACGAGACGGCGTGGGCAAATCAGGATCACCTATACCAAAATTGATTATATCTCTCCCCTTGGCCTCAAGCTCAGCCACTTTCCGGTTTATCTCCACAAAAAGATATGGGGGCAGTTTATTCAGTCTCTTGGCTAATTTCATCAGCTCCTTTTTTCAGGCCATTCGCCAGTGAAGACTTCCTCCACCGGACCGCTAAGCAGCACCTCTCCTATCATATCCCATGATACGGTCAAAGTCCCACCGATGAGTATTATGTCAATCTGCCTATTCACATAGTCCAATAACCGAGCGGCCACAGCTATGGCAGAGGCGCCGCTGCCACAGGCCAGAGTCTCTCCCACACCGCGCTCCCACACCCGGGCTTCTATTTTCCCCCTGCTCAAGACTCTGGCTGCCTCAAAATTAGTCCTTTGAGGGAACATGGGATGCCTTTCTACTTTTGGTCCTATGTCAGCCAAAGGAAAATCAGCAACCGGCCGGGATAGAAAGGTCACAGCGTGGGGATTACCCATGGATAGGATAGACAAAGTCAACTTTTTCCCGTCTACCATCAGAGGATAATCCAATATTGGTATTATGTCCACTTGAACATTAACCGGAATTAGCTCCTGTTGGAACCGGGGCAAGCCCATGTTTACCTCGGCCCGGGCGACCTTATTCCCCGACCTATAAGCCTTGACCTTTCTTACGCCGGATAAAGTCTCAATGGTCACAGAGCGATTGCTTTGCCCTGCTTGCGATGACCTTTTCCCAGTCAATCCTTTCTCCATAGCATACTTGGCAAAACATCTAAGCCCATTGCCAGAAACCTCAGCCTCAGAACCGTCAGAATTGAAAAGACGCATCTTCAAGTCAGCGCTGGTCGAATTGTGCACCAGTATCAAGCCGTCAGCTCCTACGCCAAAATGGCGGTCGCACATAGCTCGGGCCAGCTTTGACCATTCTCTTTCCATAGTCCTGGCATCAACCAGAATGAAGTCATTACCCGTGGCTTGTAACTTGGAGAATTTCATAACATGAAGCTTTCTATGAGACCCTTGACTTCGTTCAGGGCGACAATGCTGGCTTCTCTTTCTGTCCCACTCACATCAAACCAGCGAATCCTGCTATCGTTGAGGCGAAACCAAGCATACTGGTGACGAGCCAGTCTATGAGTTTCATATTTTATTTTATCAATAGCCTCGGGCAAAGTCATCTCGCTTCGAAGAAACTGCCCTATTTGCTTGTAACCTATTCCGGACATAGAGGGCAACGAAGGGCTGCAACCTTTTTTCAATAGTTGTTCCACTTCTTCGACTAATCCCCTTTGTATCATCTTATCAACCCGCCAATCAATCCTTCTATATAGCTCGCTTCTTTCCTGAGTCAAGCCGATGATCAAAACGGAGAGTCCTGGCGCCTCTTTGCGCTGTAATTGAGAAGGTGGTTGCCCTGTGGCATAGTAGATCTCCAGAGCCCTTATTACGCGCCGGATATTTCTGGGATCGATTTTTGCCGCTGCCGCAGGATCAATATTCTGCAAATCCCGATAAAGGCTTTGGCTATCGTCTTGCTCTGCCCTAGATTCCAGCCCGCGTCTCACCTCTCGGTCAGGTGGCACCTGAGGTATCTTCCACCTTTCTATCAGCGACCACACATAAAGTCCGCTGCCGCCAACCAGTACTGGCAATTTACTCTTCTGTCGAATGGCTTTCAGCGCCTCAAAGGCCAGTTGATGATATCTAGCCAGGCTAAAATCTTCGTCGGGATCCGCTACATCAATGACATGGTGAGGGACCGATGTCCTATCAGCCAGGCTCGGCTTACTAGTTCCAATATCCATATACCGATAGACCTGGCGGCTATCCGCGCTTATTATTTCCAGGGGAAAGTACTGAGCAAGGTGCAGAGCAAGCTCACTTTTCCCTACAGCGGTGGGACCAACGACGGCGATCACTGATTACTGACTACTTAGTTCTCTTTTTGATTTCCGCAGTTCTCTCAACAATACCAACGAATTCCTCGGCTTTAAGGCTGGCTCCGCCAACCAGGGCGCCATCGATTTCTGGATGGGAAATAAACTCAGCAATGTTAGCGCCGGTAACACTGCCGCCATAAAGGATGCGCAAATCTTGAGCTATGCCCTTATTCCATAGCTTAGCCACAACAGCACGAATAAACTGGATAGTGGCTGCTGCCTGCTTGCCGCTTGCGGCCTTGCCTGTGCCAATAGCCCAAACTGGCTCGTAGGCAATCACCAAATCACGAACAGGTTCTATACCACTCAAAGCTGCTGTCACCTGTCTGCTGACCACCTCCTCTGTCTTGCCAGCTTCATTGTCCTCGAGCCTCTCCCCAACACATAAGATAGGCTTAAGCTTGTTCGCCAAAGCTGCCTTAACCTTCTTGTTGACCTGCTCGTCAGTTTCCCCAAAGTACCATCTCCGCTCAGAGTGTCCCAGTATGACGAACCCGCACAACTCCCTGAGCATCAGAGGGGATATTTCACCGGTGTAAGCTCCTTTAGCCTCAAAATACATATTCTGGGCGCCAAGCTTGATAGATGAATTCTCGAGCATCATACTTATGGCAACCAGAGATACGAATGGCGGACAGAGTACCTTTTCCACTCCCTCTATCTTGTCCAGTCTCTCAAGCATCTCGAGAACAAGCCGTTCGGCTTCAGCCGCCGTGGTATTCATCTTCCAGTTGCCAGCAATGAAAGGAATCCGCATTTCATAACCTCCTGTCATTTCTTGTCTAACAGAACTTCCACGCCGGGCAAGGTAATGCCCTCCAAGAATTTCAGACTGGCACCACCCCCTGTGGAGACGTGGGTCATCTTATCAGCTAGTCCCATTGCCTGGACCACTTCAGCAGAAGAGCCACCACCAATAATGGTAGTGGCATTTCGAGTGGATAGAAATCTGGCTATGGACCTGGTTCCTTGAGCAAACTGAGGTATTTCACAAATCCCCATAGGGCCATTCCATATGATGGTACGGCACCTTCCTAGCTTACTGCAGAAAAGCTCAATAGATTGAGGACCAATATCTACGATATGGCTACCCGCGGGTATACTAGTTGTTGGCACTACTCTGGTCGAAGCTCCGGCTTTGATCTCCTGCGCTACCAGTGCATCGACGGGGAGCAGAAATGGCACTTTCCAGTCCTTGGCCTCCTGCAGCAATTTCCTGGCCAAGTCCAACTGGTCGTCATCTACTAAAGAATGACCTACCTCATATCCCTGTGCTTTTAAGAAAGTAGCGGCCATGCCACCACCAACCAGCAACATGTCAACCTTTTTTAGCATATTCTGCAATAGCCCTATCTTATCGCTCCCCTTAGCACCACCTATAAGGCAGGCCCAGGGTCGCTCGGGATTATGCAAGAGCTTCCCCATAACCTTCAGCTCTTTTTCCATTAACAAGCCGGCCACTGCGGGCAAGTATTTAGCTACACCTACGATAGAGGCATGATTCCGGTGAGCAGTGCTAAAGGCATCATCAACGTAAATATCAGCTAGCCTGGCTAGCTTCTGGGCAAAGTCGGCATCGTTTGCCTCTTCTTCTGGGTGAAAGCGCAGATTTTCCAAAATCAGAACATCGCCCTCTTTGAGTGCCCCTATCTTGCTTTCTACTTCTTGACCTATACAATCGGATGCCATGCTGACAGGCAAGCCCATAAGTTCTGACAACCTCCGCGCTGTAGGTGCCATCCGCAGGTTTTCAACTACTTTGCCTGCAGGGCGTCCTACATGAGAGCAGATGATTACCTTGGCTTTATGGTCAACTAGATATTTGATAGTAGGCAGCGAAGCTCGGATCCGGCTATCATCGCTGATAACGCCACTATTCTCGGTTATCGGGACATTGAAATCGACTCTGAGCAGAACTCTCTTGCCTTTGACATCTATATCTTCAACGGTCTTTTTCGGCATCTTCCCTCCTAGAAGTCACGCTTCGATAGAAAGCTGGCAGCTTCTTTAAGCGGAGCCACACTGGATGTGTCCAGGCGAGTAGCCCTGAGGTGTGCCAGAGCTCTGTAGTAGTATTGCTCAGCCACACTTTCAGCATAATTTCTTGCCCCTAACTTGTCCAGAATCTTGGTAACTTCCTTGATAGCTTCGCCCCTGATAGATTTCTGAGAATAAAGCTTCCCGAGGCTCTTCCTTGCTGCACCCTCACTATTCTGCAATCCATAAGCCACCGGCAAAGTCTTTTTCCTCTGACAGATATCGCCAGCAGATTTACCAACAGTGTCCTCCGCTCCCCAGATTCCCAATATGTCATCATGAATCTGAAAAACCATGCCTAACTCCCTGCCGAACAAGCGAAAAAAATCCACCAACTTACTATCTTCGCTGCCCAGGTATGCACCCAAACAAGTTGATACGGCAAACAAGGCTGCTGTTTTCTTGGCTGCCATGTCAATGTAGTCCTCCACAGTGATGTCCAGACGATTTTCATATTCGACATCTAGGCACTGTCCTTCACAAAGCTCCAGACAAGCCAGGCTCAACATTTCAGCGCAATTAGTGATCTTTTCATCAGCTATTCCCTTCTCCTTCAGTCTAAGCAGCGCTAAATAAGCTAGAGTGAACATTGCATCGCCAGCGTTTATCGCCTGGGACTGACCCCATAATATCCACACAGTTGACCGGTGATGACGCTCATAGCTAGCGTCTTCGATGTCGTCATGAATTAAGGAGAAATTGTGGATGAGCTCGACGGCTGCTGCAGCAGGTATCGCCTGCGATGTATCACCTCCCACCGCTTGGCAACTAAGAAGGCAAAGGGTGGAGCGGATGAATTTGCCCGATTCTTTGCTACAGGAATGCCCCTGCTCATCCCGCCAGCCCATATGATATCGTAGCATATTACCAAGAGCTGGAGGACAGCTATCTATGACCTTCTTTAACTCAACTCGCACTGCGTCGCGATAAGATGTGAAGGACGCCGGCAAGCCATGTTTTTTGCTCATAAAAGACAGTCCATATTAACGGCTAGAAAAACATATTGTCAACTAGGTGGGACTTGTGTCCTTTTCGAGAGTCTTTGGAGAAAGCACCAAACGTCGCAATAACCTAAAAAGACAACTGCCAACAGAAAGTTTGCTGAAACTCTATCAGCACGCTATAATTAGCAATTCGCTATGAAGACTGCTAATCAATGTCTAATAGGAAATTCGCTTTGCTTTTTTCACGGGGATACGGAAGTGCCAATGCACGAATCTGGGCCCTTTGAAAGAACGAAGTTCTTCAGGGGTAATATCATAGGAGGTGAGTAGATGAATTGCACTGTGTGCGGAAATCCATTGATTTATGACAGGGCTGTTTTCCATTGTTCCTGTGGTGCCTTTGTGCACGCCTACTGCTGGGATGAGCACGTATTGCAGGCCCATCGCCCATCCTTTGAGATAGGAAGCGTCAATTTGGATGGCGAATTCGAGGTAAGAGAGAGCAGAAAAGAAGAACACCTTTCCAGAGTGCAAGTCGCGGCCGAACAAAGCTCAGAAGAACAAAAAGCGCCTCTTTTAGAGTAAAGGGGGATACGAATGCCTATTTATCAATATCGATGTCTGAATTGTAACCACCAGTTTGAGCTTAAGCAGAGCTTCAATGATAAGCCAATAGCTGATTGTCCCAGCTGCCACGGAATTGCCCGCCGCATCTTCTGTCCCGTCCCTATCATATTCAATGGACCAGGGTTTTATGTAACTGACTCCAGAAATGAAAGAGAAAAAGGGACGAATCCTGAAGGATCCAGAAGGAAAGATAACGGAGGTAGCAAGTCATGAAATGTCCTGTCTGTGGCAAAGAAGCCAGGGTTCGTATTTATTACTGTGCCAAATGTGCCGTTTATGTGCACGAGAAATGCTGGCAGAAGCACGTAGCACAGGCTCACAAAGACTAGCTCACCCTCGTATTCTTATCATTCCCGCCCTATCATGCTATACTTGATTTTGTTGTCCCTGTAGCTCAGCTGGACAGAGCGGCTGCCTTCTAAGCAGCGGGTCGTGGGTTCGAATCCCTCCAGGGACGCCAGATTTTGAAGCTAAAATGAGCCCTATACCGAGTTGTGGCATAGGGCTTAATTACTAAATGGCACTAATGCTATTATAGACAAGGGTTGAAAATGAGGGTTTTGAAGCTAAAACAGGCATAGACAGGAAACAGTGATTTAGCTTCAAAGTAATAGAAAACACGCGCGTTGTATAAGTTCTAAGCAACCGCCTCAATTCACCCCTTCCATTAGCGAGCTTAAGACTTTCTTCATTACTTCGGTGCGTTTATCTCTGGTTACTAAAAGCACTTCGACTTCAGGATGGCGTTTGATTTGGTCGGCAAAGGGATGGAGGTTGAGCATAATAGTGCCCAAAACTCTCTGGCCACTGTTTATTGCTTGAGTCACGGCTTTCTTGAACTGGGGCGACAGAAGCTTCGTCTTGCCAATCTCACGGATGACTATGGGGTCGCTTTCCTTGCAGCGCCTGACGCAGAGCAGCGCGGCGAGGTCCAGGATGGTCCCGG